>Ga0136641_1000100_pt1 | contig 35130 bp, 24 predicted proteins | sample EliLak1302023Y_FD_115312 | JGI IMG/M metagenome (GOLD analysis project Ga0136641, IMG submission 115312) | Freshwater microbial communities from Elizabeth Lake, Yosemite National Park, California, USA - 13020-23Y | ecosystem: Environmental > Aquatic > Freshwater > Lake ...
CGTTTCTTTAACATCAAGTCTCGAGTATCGGGACTCACGCCCGACGCCGGTGTCGTGGTCGCAACGGTGCGCGCCTTAAAGGCCCACTCCGGGAACTACCGCGTGGTCGCGGGTAAGCCACTGCCCGAAGCCATGCTGCATGAAAACCCCGAGGACGTACAGCGCGGTGCGGACAACCTGCGCAAGCAGATTGAGAACATCGCGATGCACGGCGTCACGCCCGTGGTTGCAATTAACGCCTTTCCCGGTGACTTTGAATCGGAGTACCAGGTGATCTTCGATGTCGCTAATGAAATGGGCGTACCCTGCGCGGTGAGCCACCACTTCTCGCAGGGCGGCAAGGGCGCCGTCGACCTCGCCCACGCGGTGGTGGCCGCTACCGAACGCCCCAGCTCCTACGCACCCCTCTATCCGACCACCCTTCCTCTTCGCGAGAAGATTGAAATCATCGCCCGTCGCGTCTATGGCGCTGACGGCATTGACGTCTCGCCCGTAGCCGCAAAGCAACTCGAAACTTTTGAGAAGTCGGGCTTTGGCTACTTCATGGTCTGTATTGCAAAGACGCACCTATCCATTTCATCGGACCCGAACCTCAAGGGGGCTCCCACCGGGTGGCGCCTTCCGGTGCGCGAGGTGCGAGCCTCGGTTGGAGCGGGTTTTATCTACGCCATCTGTGGTGACATGCGCACCATGCCCGGCCTTGGATCGCATCCGGCCGCCGAGGCCATCGACATTGACGAGAATGGCGAAATCGTCGGGCTGTACTAGGGGTAACGGGGGCTCGTCGCCCGCTTCAAGCCCATTCTCAGCTTGGGAACCGTGCCGAATCGAATCATTCACGCGTTAATCTGACTCAACGATCGCTGATTATGCGGCTAAGTCGGATTATGAACTCGCGTGGGCGCCTCTCGGGCGCCTCTAATGCTGAACCTAATCGGAGGCTCTCTTGCTAGACAAGCACTGGGTGTTCTTCCTGCCACTTAGTAGCGAATTCAACCGGCGTCATGTAGCCAAGAGCACTGTGTGGTCGGTAGTGATTGTAGTTCTTGCGGTGCTTTTCGAGCATCTCTACTTCAAATCTGATGATGGATATAGTGAATCGATCCGGAAACACCTCGGTTAGGTAGATGTAACTAGATTCAAGGTCACGGTTCTCAAATTGAAGGAAGGGCGTAGCAGTGTCGCACCATAAACATGCCTGGTGGCTTCGTGCCTTCCTCGTGTCCGCGTTGGCCATGATCAATTTGTTGATTGTTCTTCCCGTAACTGGAACATTTACCGAAATTGCCGGTGCTACAGGAGGGGCAGTATTCGACTCGCCAGCTTGCACACAAAACAGTCTTGACGCAAATGACGATGGGTCAACTGGCCTCGTCGATTTGCCCTTCTCCATTAACTTTTTTGGCTCCAACTACACCGCCCTCTACGTAAACAACAACGGCAACGTCACCTTCAACGAACCACAGGGCACCTACACGCCGTACACCATCGACGCCAATATCCCGCCCATGATTGCACCGTTCTTCGCCGATGTCGACACTCGCGGCATTGGATCAGTGACCTACGGCACCACGCAATACAACGGTTTTCCTACCTTCTGCGTGAACTGGACGGGCGTTGGATACTTCCGCCAGCAAACGGATCTCACAAACACGTTCCAACTGCTTCTCGTCTCGCGACCCGACATCGGCAATGGAGCCTTTGACGTCGTGTTCGACTACGGACAGATTCAGTGGGAGACCGGAAGCGCGAGTCACGGCGCCGAGGGCTTCGGAGGCATCTCGGCGGGCGCAGGATTCTCTAACGGTGATGGCCACCCGAACCACTTCTATGAGATTCCGGGTTCACTGAGCTCCGGATCATTCCTAGACGGCCACCCGTCGAGTCTCGTCAACTCCTCACTCGGGAGTACCTCCGCCGGCGAGTACTACTTCCATATTCGAACCGCTAGTGATGACTCGGGCACCATCTCGGGCTTGTCGCGTCCATTTCCGACGAACGCGATTGGGTACAACTTCCAAAATCGCGGGCTCAACAACTGGCAATCTGCTACCGGGCTCGTAACTTCCGACGTCCTTCAGCAGAGTGATCTCCAGCGAACGTTCGTCGACTGGAATTCAGTAACTCAAATGCGAGTCGGCCCAACTTCCGTTAGCCACACGTCTCATTTCGTTCAGGCCCTCGCGCAGGTCATGAACGGAGGAATGTGCTTCGGCATGGCCCTCTCAGGTGGTCGCTTCGACGCACAGCTTGAACCCATGAGCAGCGGTCCGCCATACAAGATTGATCCGTCCTCTCCATACCGCATCGACAACACCTGGTACAAAAGCCAGGCCTTCAATCTGCCCGCACCAGGAACGTCGGGGGCGTCGTCCTCATACAACCAACAGTTCATGCGAATGCTCGCCAACGACTCCGCCACTCAGTTCTCTACCCAAGTCATATCGAGCCGCCAACTTCAGTCCGATGCCTTTTCGGATGTGACCAATGGCTTTATCGCCTTCAAGAATCAGATCGTTAGCGTCATGCGTCATGGGACCAACCTTTATGATCCCTCGGGCCTCACCAATACAGCCGATGGAAATGTATTTGCGGGAATCACCATCGACGAGCCGGGCTTTGGCCATGAGGTTCTGGCTTACTCTCTGCAACAGTCGTCCAACGGCACTTTGACAATCGGCGTTTGGGACAACAATTTCCCCAACACCGCCTTGGCAATCACCGTGCACCCCGATGGTAGCTGGTCCTACAACGCCGACTACCACGGCGATGGCCACTTCCCCAATCAGACTCTCACTTTCGAGAACAACGGATCGCACCCACTGGCCCATCTCGAAATCCTGCCGCTGTATCAGCCATCCGGACTGAACTACTTCCCACAAGGACCGGGGTCGAGTGCGTCTCTTAGTTCCGGCGCCTTTGTGGATCTGCCAGCCGGAGCCACGACTAGTGCCACCGACGCCTCAGGGCGTCCGGTAGACACGTTGGCCATCGCCTCCAGCGGACACGACGCAGGTTCAATTCTCGTTTTGCCGAGTGGCATCGCTGACGTCTCAGTGAGCAATGGCGGACTGTTCGATATCCGCGGTCACGGTGTTTTCATGGACGTGTCGAGCAGCCAGCGCTCCGTTTCCGTCCATTTTGACTCTCCTCAAGGAGCAGCCTCACTCAATCACGGCACCGGAGATCTCGAGGTCATAAGAGGTCAGATCTCCGCGACCACCAGAGGAGCTCGCGGGCTTCAAATCACCAGGACTGGCGGCGTCGCCGTCACGGGATCGGGCCAACAGACCACCGCCACTGTTACTGGCACCGTCGGCACCACTCAGGTGACGACTACGGTCTACTCCGGTAGTTTGGGTCGAGGCTCTAGCGTGTCCTTTACCGCGAAACAGTTGCGCGCTGCGCTTATAACAGCGTCAAAGAACAACGGGTCCAAGAACAACGGTCTCACCACCACCCTCCTGTTGGTTGCCGGCTTGATTGTCGTCATCGTCGTCATCGCCGTCTCCGTGTGGTGGTTTTTGCGCCGCCGCCGACCCGGTCCGACGGCGCGCGCCTTCTGCGACAACTGTGGTAGCCCGACGGACTCAAAGGTGTTGTTCTGTGGCAAATGCGGGCACGCGCGATGAACTCAACAATGTCCTAGTCGGAGGGCGGGACCGAGGAATGAATTGGAACTGCTGTTCTCTTGGACCCAAAGAAGACGGTGGCGAAGACCCAAAGAAGACGGTGGCGAAACCTTCATTTTCAAGGATGCGTAGTCTTAGGGACGAGTTCAATTCCCCCATCGAACGCGCACCTCGTGCAGCGATCTCCGGAGCCCTCAACAAGTGGGAAGTCGCTCAGGGGTTAACAACGCATCGTGTAGAGATGCGGGTGCCATATCTGGATTTTCGGATATGCGCGTGGTTTTGAGATCTGATCAGTTGAGGCTTAGCCATTAGCGAAGGGCGGGGGTTTGTTTATGGTTTTTCTAAGACGATAGATTGGAAGAACCCCGTGATCACGACCCGATCGCTATGCACCGGTACATCGTCAACTTGGACGGTGTCGCGGTACTCGGAATCAATGACGAGGCCATAATTCCTGAGATCCTCATTGAACTCGAGCATCAGATTGTTGGATTTCCAACGTGTCGGCTCAGGACACCATCAGCAGGTCAGGATGGAGCTAGCCCAGAGTTCGGTACGTTGCGTGCAAATGTAAACGCAATCATGAGGAGTGCTGCAACAACGATGATTATGTTGTCCGAAACTAATCTCCGAGATCGGTTGTATTGATACAACCAAATCAAGAATGGCGCAATAACCAAGAGAATGTTTTGGTGGACTGCCAATTGGACGTTACCTCTGACCAATGCGAGCGCGGCACGGGTCATGCCGCAACCGGGGCAATACAACCCAGTTGCGGCATGAAATGGGCATGAATACAGCCCACTCGCTACCACGGCCGCTCCTACAATCCAATACTTCAGAGCTGCCACATTCGACGCCATTAGGTCAATGACTGTTAAGCAAGAGGTAAACCACGACCATCGGTTGCCTTGCGTGTACCAATCTGAATCAAGTCGATGAGGCTCCAAATGCCGCATCCACCGAGTGTCAGCAATTTGCCGACACCTTGTCCGGTTTGCCCGAGATAAAAGCGGTCAATGCCCAGATATCCGAGGAAGATTGAAAGCAAGAGTGCCGTCATGTAGTCCTTTTCAGAGAAAATTCCCGGAATCTGCTTTGCGACGAAACTCGAGCCGGTTTCGACGTCCTGTACTGGAGTATCACCTTTAAGAATTCCAGCTTTTGCCCAATTTGAAAGTTGATTATTGTCAACTGGGGTGGTCTCGTGCCCTGGAATATTTACAAGCCATTTATCTGCCATGATGTGAAACCTTTCTTTGGTTAAGAGGACTATAGTCACAATTAGTTGGTCAAGAAGGTAATCATGAAGCCTCCGGGATACCCATTACGATCGAGTATCTGCCCACGAGACCGATTTGCATTAGATGATTTTCTAACCTAAATCCATTTGAAATGCAGGATTAAGTCTTGAAAATAATTAATTGCATTGCAGGGATGACCATCCTGGGCGCTTGAAGCCTCGATGAAAGTGCGACGCTAGTAACTAAGTCGATCCTCAGCGGCTCTCGATGAAGAGATTTTTGTAACTAGTGAACCAATGGGTGGTGTCTGGACTGGATTCCCTACTCCGCGTGGGGGAGTACAGGGTTAGTAGCCCGAACTAAAGACGCTTGCTATCGCAAAGATCATAAGGACGGCAACTCCGACCGCAATGAGGCTCGTTACAAAACCAGCAATTGCGAAACCCTTACCTTCGGAACTAGCAGTTCCTGATGCAATGCGACGCCAGGCGACGGAGCTGAGCACAAGACCTACGATGCCGCAGATAATTCCTAGGATCCAAACAAAGAAGAAAACATCAGCAACGATTCCTAGAACCATGCCAGCGATGGCCATACCCTTGACCGATGGTCGCCCATCCATCATTGGAACAGAGCCACTGGTGTAGGCGGGGCCACCGTAAACGGGTGGGGCATATGTGGGAGGTGCGTAGGCCGGAGTGGGGTACGTGGGAGCGGCTGGAGCGGAAGAACCGGCCGCGGCACCATATGTGTTGGTCTGGGCGCTCGGAGTGTTTTTCATCGTGGATCGAAATCCAGTGGCCGGTGGGGTTGCACCGCCACTAGGCGCAGCAGCACCAACTGCTCCACCGCATGTCGCACAGAATCGTGAGTCGCCGTCATTTAAATGTCCATTTGAACAGGTCGCCATTATTACCCCTTACAACCAAGAGTGAACTTCACTAAATATCACAATAGGCTTAAAGTTGTACCGGTGCAACTGTTATTAATTCGTATTGACCATTGCGCCAACTCAAGCCAGCGAGAGGGATAAATGGAGGTCCAAATGAGATGTGGATGCGGCCGATCATTTCGCAGCTCTGAGATTTTTTGCACTTCTTGTGGGGCAGCGAGAAACCTAGCGGTTGCGACACCAAAATCGCCGGCTAGCCGTTTTTCGCGGCTTCGAATATCAATAATTTTAATCGGGGGCTTAGCGTTAATGGCGTCCTCGCTTGTCTCGGGCGTTCAGCAGGCAACGAGCCACTGGAGACTGCGGTCATTAGGTGTGGCGAGCCTTCACGCTCAATCACCAGTCGACGTCTCGCACTTCGCATCACTATTACCCGTGGCAGGATTCGCCATTGCGCTTTTGGCTTTGTGCGGAATGCTCGCGAAGAAACTATTGCGAAATGCCTTAATGAAAGCAATTGCGGCTGTGCTACTGACTTTGGCGGGCTTTCAGATTGCTGCGTACTTGGCAGCGGCAACTAGAAATCACACGCAAAATGCAATTGCCTGGAGGGCGTGCGACTATTGCAGCCCGCCGTACCCTTTGACGGTGGCGTCGAGCTACCTCGTCGTGTCAGGAGTAATTCTCACAATGGCCACTCTGGCTATTTTCGAAGCGCGGCAAGCGAACCGTAGGGTTGGGATCTAGTCGCCGTCGACATCTTCGATAGCACTTGGCGCTGGCCTGTGATGTACTTCTTCGATAACAACTTTCTTGGGTGCCGTCACCTCAATCTCCTGCTTGCGCGATAGGGCGCGGATTACGGCACCTTCTTCGCGAACCGGAGCGACATGACCTTGATCAAATATCACCGATACATCGTTTGTCGATGGTGCGGAAGTCGCGCTGGAGAGGAAGGGTCGACCGGGCATTCCCCCTGAAGAGCTGGCTGGCGCTATTGCCGCGGGGGTGGGTTGTGGTGCGGCATGTACGGGTTCGGTAGCGACACTGCCGAGAGACTCCGCACACCAACGACAGAAGCGGGCAAAAGCCCGATTGGGATGATCTAGAGAGCAGAAGATTAGATCGGCTTCAACGTCTGATGACCGGTCAACACTTTTTGGTTGAGCAATTGCAGCGACAATTCTCGCTCCACAGTCACGACAGAAAGTCGCAGACGACGTGTTGGGATGGCCCGCCACGCAGACGGACGTATCCAGTTCATCCATGACCGGCGCTTCATCGGGCTCGGGATTGATGATTGGCTGAGGTATCGCAATCGTCGCAGTGGGCTCCACGGCAGTCCGACCAATAATTCTTGAGCCACACACCACACAGAGGTCAGTGCTACCGGGGCTTTGGTGGCCAGCGAGACAGAGAGATCTACCAACATCTCCCATGGGCTCCGGTGGGGCAGGTGGCTGTTGGAAATCCGAAGTGGCGTCAGCGATGATTTCGCTGGCAATCGGTATTCCGCACGCCCCACAGAAAGTAGCCACATCAGAAACCTCGTGCCCATTGATGCACGCCTTGCTGCTGGCTGCTGGAATCACCTCAACTGATTCTGTGAGCCCGACGCCACAGAAGTTACAAAACAGGGAGCCCATGGAGACGCGGTGCCCATTGACACATATCACGATCGCCGCGACATCTTCAACTGGAACTGTCCAGGCGTCACCCATGGTTTCTGGACGCCACTCTTCAATGGTGGCGCGCTCGCGAGTTTCAGAAATCAACTCGATCCGCTCGTGCTCTTCGGTCTCAAATATCGTGCCCTTGCTCCGGTGAACCGTTACCACCTTCGGCCGTCGTCCGCTCTTAATCTCTCGCACGGTGAGTCCACGATCATCGGCATCTCGAGCCGACTCAACAAGCTCGCCAATGGGTTCTGGTACCTCGGCTACGCGGAGTGCTGGGTCGGACGAACCACCCGAACCCTCCCAGGCGGCGGTATTTTCCTTTTCAATGACTGAGCTGACATCAATTGCCGTAATGCCAGTTATGACCGGCGATAGCCCTTCGCCCTGACGCATTCGGTTCAGCACTATCGCGAGTTCATTGAAGTCGCTTGGTCTCTTCGCAACATCTTTCAGAAGGAGATTCCTCGTGAAAACCCACGCCTCGTCCGGAAGGCCGTTCAGCATGAACTTCGGGGGTTCTTCGCTCAAGACGGCGTCGACGATATTGCTAAACGCCTCAGTCCAACGATGGCCGGAAAAAGCGATGTACGCAAGTGAGCCGAGACCGTAGGCATCAGTTGATGGGCCAATAGTTCCTCCCATTAGAAGTTCTGGGGGACACGAGTCCGAAGGAATCATCGATGAATCGGATGAAAGGCTGGCGAATGCCTGAAATCCGGCGCCACGCACCGAAGGTTCGCCAGATGCCTCGATCACCAGATTGTCGCTGCTGACTTCACCGTGCGTAATGCCGGTCTCATGGAGGCGAACTAAGAGTGCAGCCATTTTGATGAGGAACGATGTGCTCCGATCGAATGATCGATTTACGGCGTCGGCGAAGTATTCCGTTGGAGAGACTCCCGTTATTTCATAGACGAGAAGTAATCCTTCGTCACTCATTTCCGCCCGAAGGAGAGGGGTTGCATTGGGTAGCGAAGAGAGTTTCCCAGTGAGGGAGAGAAATTGCTGAATTTCCTCTTGTGATTTCTTTTGAATAACCTCTTGAACGATCAAAACCAGCCGAACTGGACGACCGGTTAAACGCTCAGCTGCACTGTATTCACGAAAGCTCGCCTCATCTCGAAGGAGCACCGCATCCGCAAAGGTGAGTTCGAGGCCGCTCTCATCTTTGGTCTTGGATTTTCGCGCCATCTTTATCCCGTATTTGGTCTCACCTGAAAATATATTTCAGGTGAGCAATCTCAGTAGTTAAGTCTATTTCAAGTACAAGATTGATTTAAAAAAGGCCCTAATTATTGGGAATAATTACGACTTTCTTGGCTAGGCTCATATCGTTCTCTTAGGAGGTAGTGCTCGTGCGCTCACGACTCTCGATGATTATTATTACCGTGCTCGTGCCGATTATGTCGGTATTAACACCTGTGGCGTCATCAGCCGCGACGACCTGGGCTGCGCCGACTCTCGCATACACATTGGACCCTGCTGGCACGATTGCCACCGCTGTGTCCTGGAATGCACCTTCAATTACTCCTGCCACTATTAACGGCTATTCCGTTCTCGCCACGGCGAACGATGCTCAAAAGAGCACAGTGCGGTGCCCAACGGCCGGAACGGTGAAAACGACGACTTGCACCCTTCAATTGGTTAGTGGATTGACATACGCAATTGTGGTTAAAGCGGAAATTGTTGGTGGCACAGCGAATTCACTCTCATCCGCAACAGCGACTGCAAAACTCGTTGTTCCTCAACCGCCTACCGGAGTCAGTGTTGAAGCTGGAGATCGTCAACTGCTGGTCTCCTGGGTAAGTTCGAACGCCACCAATGTTCCACCAATTACGGGCTTTGTAGCGTCTGTGGATCAGACGCATTCGTGCACCTCAACTCAAACGAGCTGCACGATAACGGGATTAACGAATCGAACGGTGTATCTCGTTTCGGTCACTTCACTGAATGTTGTGGGAGCTTCGGCGCCAGCAACTAAGTCGGGTACTCCATACAAATTGACCCCCCCGACGAGCGTCACTGCCGCCAATAGTGGCGGTTCAAGCATCGCTGTCTCTTGGCTTGCCGCCGATGGCAATCCATCAGAGACATTTACGTACGTTGCATCAGCCAAGGACACCGCAAATAACACATTTTCCTGCGCGTCCACGTCGCTTCTTGCCTGCACCATTACCGGTCTGACGCCAGGTACTTCTTATGCAATTTCGGTCACGGCAACGTGGTCGGGGCAGTCAGTCACGTCGGCACAGCCTTACCCCAGTGTCACAGTCTTCAACGCCCCTGGCTCAATGGTGATTACTACAGTCACTGGATCGGTGGCCGGTTCACAGACAATCAATGTCACATGGAGCGCCGCCGCCGCCAATGGTGCCAATGTGTCGTCGTACGTAGTTAAGACTCGTGATCTCAGTGTTGCGAACTCCGTCCCAGTAACTGCCTGTACCGTTGACGCCACCCAAGCCAACCCCAATCTGGCCTGTACCGTCTCGGGTTTGATTAACGGAGATAGCTACGAAGTTCAAATCTTCGCGGCGAACGGCTTGACGACTCAAGCGTCCAAGCAGGTCACGCCATACGGTGCGCCATCTGCACCTCGCAATGTGGCAGTAAGCGCGGGGAGCGCTTCGGGCGTCCTGACGGTTACCTGGCAGGCGCCCTCAGGCAACGGCGGGACATCGTTGTTGCAGTACACGGCGGAAGCATTAGATCAATCGGGTGCTTCGGCGGGCACGTGCACAGTCGCCGCCTCGGCCACCACTTGCCAAATTCCTAACTTGACCAATGGCTCCTCGTACTCAGCTAATGTCAAAGTCTTCAATGGTCCCTCGGTTCAAGCAGGATTTTCTTCAACGCAAACTTCATCGTCCAGCTCCGTCACCGTCTACGGGCCGCCATCAACAATCAACAACCTCACGGTGGTCGTAGGCCACGATGCCGGTGATGGGTCCATCTATGTGACATGGGAGGCACCAACGCAGAGCAACGGTATGCCGTTAACCGGCTACAGCGTGACTTTGACGAATCAGACACATCCCGGAGTAGCACAGACTTGTTTAGTCGGCCTTTCGGAGTCACTCTCGTGTCCCTTTCAGGGCCTGACCAATGGTGATTCGTATCTAGTTGGCGTAGTTGCTCTGAATGGACAGTCATCGTTGCCAGTGACAACTACTGCAGTCCCTTATGGTGCTCCCGGTCCTGTTCTCAATCCTGTTCTGCGGGGTGGCTTCGGATCAACTTCGAGCGGAAGCCTTTTGCTTAGCTGGACGCCGGCTGTTGCCAATGGCAAATCCGTTAGTTATTCCGTAACTATTTTTGACGAAGCCAACCAACCGGTTGGAGGTAGTTGCACTCCAACATTGTCCGGGGGGACATGGTCTTGTGTCGTGACGGGATTAACCAACGGTAAGTATTACACCGCGACAATTCTTGCCACGAATGGAAGCAACTCATTTTCGACAGTGACAATCTCGGATGCCGTTATGGTCTACGGACCTCCGGATGCGGTCACATCCATCAATGTCACAGCTGGTCCCGGGGTTGGTAGTCAGAAATTGACGGTCTCGTGGACCGCCCCAGTAAATGTTCGCGGAAACGAATTGACGTCCTATGTCGTCTGGGCCATGACCTCAAGTAATGCAACATCGTTTGTTAAAAGTTGCACGGTTGCAGCGTCTTTAGCGACGTCGTGCACCATTACCGGCCTTACTAATGGCAATGTTTATTACATCAAGGTTTGGGCCTACAACGGACCGGATACCTATTCGGGAGCAGTGGCAATCTCGACCTACTCACCATTCACTAATCCCGGGGTAGTCACCGGATTGAACGTGGCGTCAGGATCTATTGCTGGTACCGGGACTTTGAAAATTAGTTGGAATGCACCCTCTAATAGCGGTGGGAAACCCGTCACGGGCTACACCGTAACGCTGACGCCGGGTCCCCGCACTTGCAAGCCGACCGCCCCGACCACCACTTGCACTATCTCTGGCCTGCAAGATGGCACTAAGTACACGATCTCGGTTACCGCTACCAATGCTGTTGGCTCGGACTCCGATGTAACGACTCTGCAGGCAACACCCTATTCAGCTCCAGATGCTGCAACCGCAGGGGTGGTGACCAGTGGTTTTGCTGCTGGTTCCCAGACATTGGTTGTTTCCTGGACGGCAGCATCGAGTGGTAATGGTATGGATATCGAACGCTATGTAGTGAGTGCAAAATTAGGCCTCGTCCTGGCCGGCACCTGTACTGCAATGGGTGCGACAGCCAGAACCTGCACCATAACTGGTCTTGCTAATGGAACTGACTACTCAATTGCAGTAGTCACATACAACAATTATGTCAGCGACATTGGCTCCTCCGCGACTCTTTCGATCGCCGGAGCGTTTCACCCGTACACCGTGCCCGGTGTACCAATAAGCGTTCGGGGAGCTGTTGGACATGCTGGCGGCGGCAACGGAAAAATCAGAGTTTCGTGGACCGCTCCTAGCGACAACGGTGGCAACACCATCACCGAATACACGGCTACGGCTAAGCGAAGTGGGGCAGTGGCCGGCAGTTGCACGAGTAGTGGTGCCACGACCTGCGACATCACTTCATTGCAGAACGGCCAAGAGTATTCGCTCCAGGTGATTGCCACCAATGGCGCAAATTCCTTCTCTGCCGCAGGCAACTCCGCATCGACCGCCAACCCATACGGTGCGCCAACGGTGGTCCGATCCGTTTCCTGGCAGTGCATTCCTAATCCGATCCAACCGACCATTTGTGCATCAGGAGAACTAATTGCTTCCTGGACCGCTCCCGCCGCAACGAATGGTCGAAGCATTCAGAAGTACTCCTTGTCTCTGACAGACACAACAATTAGTGGTAGTGCCGCTGTCTTCACCACTACACCTTCAGTCTTGACTTACGACTTCACTAGCCTAATTAATGGTCACCAATATCGATTGGCGGTGAGTGCGATCAATAGCACTCCGTCTGAGGAAGAGTCGATCGGTAATGCCGGCTCGCCTGGCGCCACCACTAATCCCTTTTCTGGGCCTAAATCACCGGTCATAGCCAATGTGGCTGCGACGTCGGGTCAGGCTGGATCGCTTACTGTGACTTGGAATCGTTTCTCTGGCGATGACGGCGGTTCACCGATTTCCTCGTACCACGCCTACGCGTTCGCCAACGGTGCTAGGCCCAACACAACACGTAATGGCTCGGGATGCACGACGAATGGCAGCGCACTTAGTTGTGTTTTGACTGGACTACAGAATGGCACTACGTACTCCGTGCAGGTCTATGCGGCTAATGCCGCGACTGAGCAGGGGCCGTGGAGCACCTCGGTCCTCACGGGCACACCCAATGGCCCGGTTTCCGGCGCTGGTCTAATAACGATTACGCCCGCATCCTCTCAGGTTCGCGCACAAGTGAAGAATCTGAACTTCGGTGGCGGTACTCCGAATGCTGATTTCCTTCTGAAGTGGGATATTGCCCTGGATGGTCAGTCGCCCTGTTGGATCCCTGTCAACTACGGCTCAACTTCCAGTGGCGGTCCAAATAGTTGCGATATGGCTCAATTCCCAACGACCTTCCTCCCGGGTTCGTTGGAAAATTGTGCAGCAACGTATGCCAGTTTTTCGGCGCAGATGTACTGCTTGGTGACCGGACTCAAGAACGGCCAGCTCTACGTCATGAAAGTGACGATTCAAAACAGCTACACCGCACAACCAGGTCGCGTTTCGCCGTCATGGTTCTCCGAGGCAGCCATGCCGTCTGGGCCGCCAGAAGTACCTCGGAATGTTGATGTCGTACTTTCCAATTCCAGCGCCACGATTTCGTGGTCTCGCTTCGAAGGTGATGATGGTGGGTCGCCTCTGTTGAGTTACGTCGTAACTTCCATTCCATCCAACCTCCAGTGTGTGGTCACGGTGCCATATCCAAGTCCCACTGACTTTGAGTGCCGTATTGAAGGTCTGACGCTGGGCTTGCCGTACACGTTTTCGATTGTGGCAAAGAATGCCACTGGCGCTGGAGCAGCCAAACTCTCTGATTCGGTTGTTGTCGGCGCAGCCTCACCTCCAGGTTCGGTGACGGCCGCCCCCCTCGACGGTGGCATTCTCGTCGCTTGGACCCAGGCGGCCGCTAACGGCTTTCCAATTTCGCTCTACACAGCCAAAGCTGTTGCAGGTAACTCGGTGTACACGTGTACCACTGGTGGCCCTTCGCCTACTGGTGTCCCTTCGACCGCGACTCTTTCGTGTGTGATTGTTGTCCCTAATTGCGTGAGCGGACAAACCTGTCCCGTGTACTCAGTGAGTGTTACGGCCCAAAATGTGGTTTCTGGGGTAACGCAGGTTTCTTCCGCAACGAGAGCATCGGGCTCCCTCGTGGTTTATGGAGTGCCAGGCGTCCCAACGTCGACCGCGGTCACCCCTCTGGAGTCGTCCATATTCGTCAAGTGGTTGAGTCCACAGAATGTCGGTAGTGGCATAACGATGTTCGTGGTAACAGCGGTAGATCAGCAAAAGGGCGGCTTTAGCTTTTACTGCACCGCCCGTCCACCGCTTCCATTCGGGACCGTACCTTCGTGCACCGTTGGTGGCACGTCAATGCAAATCGGACATACCTTCAATGTGTCAGTGCAAGCTTTTGACGATGTTGGTGGAAGTGCCTCGACGGCGATTCTTACGGCAACGACTTCAACCAATCCTGTCCCACCGGTCAACGTGGTGGCTATTAGCGAGTCCACTGACATAGTCGTCTCTTGGACGCCGTTCAGCCCAGCCGGCAAGAACTCAGCATCGTCGTACACCGTTACCGCGTCGCCAACAGGGCCAACTTGCCCATCACAAGGAGTCAGTGCGCAGGTGGTTTGCACCGGCGTCTTACCAGGCGTGAACTACACCTTTTCTGTGGCGTCAATTAACGCATCCGGAAAGTCAGCGCTAACGGTTTCTCCGGCAGCGGGATTAGCGAGCCCGTTGACTAAAACCGGTGGCGCCCCTTCATCGGCCGCCTGGATTACCTCTGGTGGTCCGAACGTGCTGCCAACAGCGGGTGGCATCGCCTTTGCACCGAATGGCACGATGTACACCGTCAGTCGACTTTCGCAACAGGTGTTCGCCACCCTTGGGGGAGTTACGTCAGCCCTCGCGTTACCGCTGAGCCTGTCTGATCCCTCAGCGATTGCGGTATCTTCCGATAGTTCAACAGTCTTCGTTGCCGATAGTGGGACCAATGCGATTGTCTCGGTCTCGTCGACCGGAGTCACCGCGAGCGTGTTGACAGTCAACGTTGCGAAGGGGCTCAGTAGTCCCAATGGTCTTGCAGTTGTGGGCAATACGCTCTATATCTCTGATGCCGGTAACGGCCGTGTCGTTTCCGTACCAACCACTGGTGGTACCGGGAGGGTTGTGGCGTCAACGGTGCCTCTGAGTTCTATTTCGGGACTCGCGGCACTACAAAGTGGCAACCTGCTGGTGGTTGACGCCGGAAATGGTGGATTGATTCAACTCAATCCAGTCTCCGGAATCGCAACCGTTGTGAGTACGTACGACGGAGTCGGTAATTTGTTGACCGTACCTGACTCCATTGCGGTGAGCCCCGATGGGTCGACATACTTTGTGACGATGATGAATAACGGGAATAAGTATTCCGTTATTGAGATGAGTTCCAGTGGTGGCAATATGTCGTTGGTGGCCTCCGACGTTGTCGGTATTGGTGGCATCGCCGTCTCGCCCACAGGGACGCTCGCATACAGTGCCGTTCGTGGAGTCTTTACGACTCAATTCCGTTCGACACCCGTGGTTCCCAACGTCTCCTGGACCCCGACGAAAACCGGCCTTACGGCTAAGTGGACTTCGGTGACTGCTTGGGATGGTGCGTGGACGTATTCCGCCAAAGTCGCCAAGGTGACTCCGGCGGGTGCTGAGCTCACCTGCACGAATGGGCCTACGGGCTGCGCAATCACGGGACTCACTGCCTCGACGAGTTACACCTTGAAGATAACCGTGACCGGCGCAACTGGAACCACGCCGGCTACATACACGTACACCTTCATCACACCCGCAAAATAGTCATGAGGAGTTTGCGTCACGCTGCCCTCGCAGGGATTCTGATCTGCCTCGTGGCTATGGCCGCCCCCGCCCAAGCGATTACCAATGGCCAGAAAGTGGTCCATGCTCCAACGTGGATTGCGTACGTAACGACCACAACGAAGTTGTTGTTACTGCAGACTACGGAATCGTCATGCACCGGTCAGGTCGTATCACCACAGTGGGTTCTCACCGCGGCGCACTGCGTTGTTAATGAAAGTAGCAACGGGGATCTGGGCACTTCTTCTCTGAGGCCTCAGAAATTTTCCATAGTGCTGGGACGCCTGCAATTGAGTCAATCAATTCTCGATGGAGGACAATTCAAAGTTGATCGAGTTGTGGTGTATCCGGGGTGGGACCCGAAATGCATTTGCGGCGACGCCGCTCTGCTACACCTAACCAAATCAGTAGCTGGCGTCGCAACTGCAGTACCACTGGCCAGATCAATCCCAACTGGACTGGACGCCCAAAACACATTTGCCTACGGTTACGGATTTGTTCGTGAGACATGGTCGGACGACGCAGTGCGAAATAATCAAATCTCGAATTACCAGGGAGAGAATGCAAACTTCCTGTATCGAACTAAGCCGAACAGTTATCGACTCAATCGTACGTGTAACACGTGGTCGGACGTTTGCCTTGATCACGTGGGTAGTTCCATAATTCGTAACGGTGATTCTGGTGGCCCGTGGGTGAATCCCTCCGAAGGCCCTTCGCTGTACGGGTTGACGTCGTATTTCATCTACCGAACTGTTAATGGTCACTTCGAATTTCCTCGTCTCATGATCACACGGCTCACGAGCGCACCTCTCAGAAATTGGATTACCCAAACCGCGGGTATCTACGCATTTAAGGCCAATACCATCTACCAAACTGATCGTGGGAGTCTCGCATGGTTTGTTCCTGCTACCGGTCCAGCGTTACCGATTCGTAAACTCACGGTATTGAATTGCCTCAAAAAATCTCACCGCGTGGCTAGAGTTTCCGCAGTTACTCTCACGGAACTCATTCGAACTGAAAGCGGTCGTTCAGCCTCGTGTGCGTAATCTCAAACCGATGAAGCGATTTGGTTCAGGATTTCTGCAAATGTGAAATCCTCGAGTCCGTCGCCAGCGCGTGAGGGGAAGTGGAGCGTGTTGCTCCACAAGTCGCTAATCCCACGCCAGGGTTCGCAATCAGGTGCGTACATGAGGAGTCGCTTCGCGGAGTGCTCCATGCCGCCCGTTTGCCCACCTTCCCAGGTGTCGTATAGCTCATTGATATTGGAAGGAAATCCAGGCGGCAGAAGACCCGCCGCCGCCGCTCGCTCGATGGGGTGGGCTGAGGCATCGGTAAAGAGAACGACTAGGTGACGACGCTTGTCGGAGCCTCGCTCCCAGGGAGAGAGCATGGCGGCCGCGAGTCCTTCAAGACCTGACTCGGGTTCGTCGCCACCACCGTCGGGGTACAAGCTGCTCACGAAGTGATCGAACTCGCCCTTTTGCGCGGGGAGCGAGAAAAAGGGCGACTCACGTAGCGCGTCAGATGCATTGTGAAGATAATCACGGTAGGCCACGACGCGAACCCTGAGGCTGCTGATGGTCTTATCTTTTTGTGCCATGACCATTGCGAGGTCTTCATTCAGGTTTAGCGCGTGGTGTTTTACATTGTCGATCACGGGTCGCATGCTGCCCGTGGTATCGATCACAAACACGATGTCTACCGCGTAGCCGACGGACCAATCATTACTGTAAATGCTCATAAAGTGAACTTTACTCGAATATTTGATAGTGGTCCATTGAGACCATATTTTGTTAATTTAGGGACGTTTTAAGGTGCCTTTTAAGCCACCGGAATTCGTTATCCCAGTTGGAGCGCTGGGCCTAATCCCGATGGATTCTGGCGAACGGGCATCCGACAAGCAGGCAGCCAATTCGTCTGGAGTCAAGTCAACGAAAAAGTAGAGAAGGTCATCAATAAGCGGCCGCATTTGAGCATCTATTTGAGTTAATGACTCGAGCCACGCCTTGAGGGGTCCGCTGACCCCGTCAAATGTTAGAGACTCCCTGATGGCTGCTTCGGCGGCCCAACTGAATTCAGATCGGTCAAAGTGGGGCAACCGACCGGTGAACAGCATGTGGAGGAGAAGTCCCAGCGCAAACATGTCACTCGCAGTCGTCAGCATCTCACCGGTGACATGAGGGTTGCCTTTGATGTACATCATCAACTCCGGTGAATAGAAGCGCTGGTCGCCCACTACCTCATCACGCCCCGGTGGAAGACCCACAATGTAACCATCGTCATAGTCAATGACCTTGCCGACGAATAGACCGGTCTGTGATTCCTGAATGACGATGTTTTCGGGCTTAAGGTCTCCATGAACAAATCCCGCTTGGTGCAGTAACCGAATGCTCAACAGCATGGTGCGAACAACGACTAGCGCTTGATGTGGATTCATTCCCGTGAGATCAGTATGACGGGAACCCACTACAACATCGGTCGCCTTGTAGTACGTACTGCCAACACGGAAAAATTCCGTAGCCACAACGAGATTCCCTGCACCGAGTTGGCCGGAATTAATCGATGTGTGAAGGTGGCGGTTCCGGTGTTCAAACGCTGCACATTCAGCCATCTTCCTTTGCTTGATGGCCTCACTCCCGGGGCCACCAGCTTGTGGAAACTTCGGGCTGAGAAACATCTTGAGGAAGTAAACACGCCCGCCCCGTGAAGCCAAGGCCCACTGACCCTGCGCGGCGCTTTGGGGTTCGGTCAGGACTTTGTAATCCTTGATGGTCTCGCCTAGCTTCACGAAAGACCGCCGAGGAGAGCTTCGTAGTTCGTCTTGTACGCCTTCCACGTCTCGTGTCGGTACTCTTCAAATTCGTCGCGAGTACCGCCAGCATTCTTAAGCCGGGCGAGAGGCTCGTAGGTAAGGGCATACAACTCTCGGTGCCGTGTGGCGAGCGCACTCTGAAGACCCTTGAATCCCTTAAATCCCACTGCGGCAATAGTCAATGACGTGTCATCTTTAGTGACCGATCCGATGGACTGGCCCAGAGCTTGAAGAGCCGCGCTCCAAGAAGAGTTCGAGATGATTGCATTAAGAATCTCGAACTCAAAGTTTGCCGGTGTGGGCCAATAGTTGAAACAACCATCGGTAGCGGCGATGACTAGGTAGCTGGCGGGTAGGGAAACTCGCTTCGAGTGGATGACAAAGGGGCGATCGGCACAAATCACGTTGGTGAGCGGGGGGTCAACATTCAGAGAATCGAAAGCATCCATATCCTCGGCGTCATCTCGCGTAAGCACCTGAAGTCCTCTGTTGATATCCAGCACGTACGCCCTGGAGTCGCCCGCCCAGTACGCCTCAACGGCCTTTGATTGCTTGTAGTCAATGGTGAATCCGGCAAATGTCGTGGGGAGAACACGAGCCAGCGAACTCGCCAGACCAGTGTCCGAGACGCTCAGTTCTTCACTACGTGCCAGCAGTCTGGCCTGAATCACTGAGGCCAAATCGGTGGGGTTGAGAAATGCCGCATCTTTGAGAGATTTGGCTCGAGCAAGTTCCTGTTCAATGGTGCTTCTCGTAATTCGAGATGACTCCCAAGCGTGACTGACAGACCGGCCATCCACCCAATCAATCCGAGCGGCACCGGATCCTCCGAGGCCATCGAACACTCCACTAACTACTATTCCGTCCCTTCGTCCCACAACCATGAGGGGGATGGCATCCTCACCATTGTCTGGAATCTTTTCGGACCAGAATGCGCCGAAAAGCCCATCGCCATTTTCCAGCGCCCAGTTTCCAACGGCTCCCGCAGGACCACCGTTGAATTGTTTCGCGCTGGTGGCACCCGCCTGTGATGGATCGCTTCCAATGATGGTGAAGGCCTTGGCAAATTTCTCCATTGAGTGGCCCTCTGGTGAGAGGAACCGATTCAATGGCTGAGATGGTCGTACATCACGCACAAGATCATTGGGTACCTGATCAAATGCTGTCTCAATTGGGGCCAAGTCACTGGCCTGACGCCTATTTCTTGAACTTAAGTAGGTGACCGAGACCGCAATGGCGCTAACCCCTAGGGCAAGCAATGGCCAAGGTGATTGAGATTTATCAGTGGGCTTCTCTGGGGATTGATGGCAATTCGTCTTCGAGTCCTTGCCGCCCGTCGTCTTAATCGTTGTGCTGGGTGACTTTTTGGTACTACGGTCATCACTCTTCCCGCCCTTCTTGACACCTGGCGTGGCCTTAGATTTTGGATCTCTCGATACTTGCTTTTCCCCGCAATCGGTCCGGTGTTTTTTTGGAACCGGCGCGTTGGTGGCTGGGGTTGATGTTGAAGTAGTCGTGGGGTTTGAGGTTGATGTTGAAGTAGTCGTGGATTGAGTTTTATTCCCGAGGGTAAAAGCGGCACCCAAGAGAAATAAGAGGAGAACTCCCGCAAGAATTTTGTTTAGTAATTTATTCATCGTCTATTTACCCTTCCACCAGCCACGCTTCTTGGCGGGATATGGAGAAGGGTGGCCCACAACTCTTGGGGCGGGGGGCACAGGGGTCGAACTTGCACGCGAGCCAGTGGCAAGAGGCTGTTTGGCTGCCAAAAGTGGATGATTGAGTACAGGGCGCGAAGTCAAAGGTGTACGTATCGCCACACATGCAATACATTGATCCGCCGAACTGTCATTTACTGTCTCGCAATATTGACAAATCCACGTCACCCTGACCCTCCTGATTAGTCAACGAAATCATTTGATTTCAGCGTGCTACGAGACTACGAGACTACAAGACTGGATGCCAATAAGAAGTTATGGAGATCTCATATGCATGTAAATAGTCTTTGATTTATAGACATGTATCGACTATAGTTTACTTGTGATTTTGCAATTAAATTCAGCAAAAAACTTGGCTGAGGCTGACAGAAATCATCTTTTTGCCCTTCATTTGCTCGACAGTTGCGAGCTGTGAAAATATTGCCCACTCGTTTGTCGCCCCGCATCTCAAGAGGCGGCCGCACCCAGTTGATACTGGTTGTAGTAATCGCTCTCGTCAGCATGGCTACGTGGTTCGGTGTAACCCCGAAAGCGCTCTCGGTGTCTGAGGTCGACGGGACCGCATTTCTAAATTCCTACCAATCGAACCCACTCCTCGTCCAGGGATTAACTCTCGAACCCACGACATCAGTTGGCTCACTAGGTACATTCCTAGGCCTTCCTGCACGTTCGAGTAACTCTTCGATAGAAGGAACTCCCGTAAATGGCGGGACACTACTGCTGTCGCGAGCCTGGTCTGGCGCGGTTGGCAATGTGAACTTCCGTGATCAGTCGGGGTTAGTGGCATCGGCGGCAACAATTCGTACGGGTGACAAAGACATAACTCTCGCCCAAGCATTCGTTACCGCTTCGGGTGCTTGGGTTGTCACACGGGGCCAAGGTGACACAGTTTGGGCTACCAATTTTTCGAATACGAAAGATCTGATTCTTGGACTTGAATCAGGCGTTAGGCCCACGGTTGCAAACTTGAGGACCTTCTTTATGACCGCGCCGTCTCTGAAGGCCCGGTCGACGGCCAAAGGTAATGCCGTTGGTGGTGACGGCTTTAGCGCCGGCACAATTGCGGCTAGCGCTTCCTCGCTCTGGGGTCTTCAGTCGGATGGCACCTTGAATCGACACGATGGAGTCGAATCGACGAGCGTCATACCCAACGCTGCTGGAAAGCTCAATTCAAATCCAAGTATGAGTTGTGTGGTCTTGGCCAACGCCGAGGGTCTCTCGGCATTTAGTGAAACGCAAGCTGCTACGCGGGGCGAGCCGGTTTCCGCGAAGTTATTTCCTAGCTCCAAGCTGGGTGTAATCCACCCGGTGCACTCAAACGGCAGCGACCTTCATTTTATGTACGTTTCCGAACAAAAAACTGAATTGGTCAACGTCAACGTCGGACCAGATTGTCAATTGGGTACTCCAAAAGTGATCGACATGGGCAAATCAGTGACGACATCATCGGGTGTGGTCGCAGCGTGGGAGTGGAGCAATCACAATGAGATTGTGGTCGGTTTAAGCCAACCTTCTATGTCCTTTCAAAGTTTCAGCACGGTGGATGGCAAGTCAAGCAAGATTGCTCAAGAAGGACCAATTCCCTTTCGGGACAGTCCAATTGGCGTGCGTGGCGATCTTCAGTTTGCGGGTTACTCAACTGGGTACATCGTCAATGACCCTGCTGCGGGTGAGGTTGCCGTGGTTGCCGATGGTAATGGTGGCAAACAACAAGAAGTTCGTTGGATTAAACGCAATTCCGTTGCATCGTACGACGCCCAAGCGGCACCGACCACAACGCAGCAACCCACTAAGCAGCCAAAGAGTCAGCCAATGGGTACGACGGTCAAATTCTTGAGTGATCCAAAGTGCCTTGAAGTCCAGCCAACTGAGAAGATTGACTTACGGCCACAGCCAGAGTCAAAGATGGCGTCCTCTGTGACAATTAGATTTAACCAGCCCTCGGACGGCACCTGCACTTCTTCGGCTTTTGTGGCGTATTACACACAAACTGGCGGCAGTAAGCAGTCGGAGGAGTGTGAATCTGTCCAAAGAATGGTCGATGGTTCTTTCCAGTGTGTCGTCGCTAACTTGAGGGGGAGCACGACGTATCAAATCTCGGTGGCCGCGGAATGGGGGTCAACAAATCGCGTTGCTCCCAATACGGAATCCGACCCTCTGACGGTCACGACGATCAATGTGGACCTTCGTATGCCCGAGAACGTGGCAGCTCATTACAACAGCTCGAAGGAAAGCTGGGATGTGACGTGGTCAGGCAACAAGGACGACCAAGCGACGATCTGGCGGGTTGACACGGGTGTATGCGCTCAAGGAATGATTGTTCCGGTGGCCCCAATGGCGCTATTGGTCAGCCGAACTTTCGGCTCATTGTCCATTCCCCTGCAACAAAACCCTACGTACTTTGGCCAAAACCTTCAGTTCGCCGTTGCCCCCGGCCTGTTGGTGAATGGCAAACCAAATTTTGCACCGCCCACCACATTTACCTCCTGCCAGTGGACACCCCCGAGTTCGGCGTGTAACAGTTTTCAGGCCGCCGGAAGATGGACTCAACCAATCCTTGTGTCAGGTTACGTTCCGGATAGCTCGAGTGGTGCCGTTGCCAACATGGATGTTGTTGTTCGCAGCATCGCAGCGAAGTGCTACCTCGGCCAAGCTGAAATTGTTTATCAATACAAAATTGACAACCAGGCCGGCTCAAAATGGACTGATTGCATCGCCGGTGCTGCGTGGCAGCCCGACTACAAGAATCCCGCACGTACGTTTGCTCAGAATTGCTACGTTGGCGCATCTGCCGCGGCGATCAAAGCAGGTAATGCCGAGATTGTGATTCGTTATCGAATCGTCCTGCCTAACGGAACTGCATTTCAAGATCTCTCGTATGGTCAGCGGGTTGCGGCTGAATCATTGGTGAAATTTTCTTGGCCAGCCCCGGGGAGCGTTCACGGCACCTTTAGTTACGTCGCCGGCACCGCCAAGAATGCCAATGCGCTACCCGACCTTTCCATCGCTCTCGAGGGTTTGGTCTCGGCTGACGAATCCATTCCGGATTTCTCGATTCCCTCGCTGCCCGTCATTACCTGCACGGGTACTTTTGGTCTAAGTCCCGAGGTAAGTCTGGGTTCCGTTAATAGTTCCATACTTATCGTCGATGGCGTGCCTATGGTGACGCTCTCGGACGATGGTGGTGCGAATTACGACTTAGTACAGGCAGTCGGTGGAAAGTGCACGATCACACTGGTGCTGCAAATACCAACACAAGGTGATGGCGTGAGTAGCCAGGTTGTATTAAATCAAACCCCCATCACGCCTTCAGGGTCTTCACTCGTCGCCAACCCCAACTTTCCAACCAAGCCCACCGCATCTTGGTTCGCACTCTGTGTGAGTGGTTCAACGGTGACCTTGAGTATTGACCCCAGCGGTACTTGCGCGACTTCAGGGTCTGGAACACCTCCCGGCGCCATTGTCACCCCGGAAAATATTGTGGCCACCATTGACGGGGTAGCTCAGTTGATTTCCCCGGACAATTTCTACGGTGGCTCCGGAGCCCCACCATTGAGTTATACCTTCCAGCTGGACAGCGAGCCAAGTTCGCCCGTGTCGCTTCAGTTCAGATGGACGTATCTCAATACCACGACCACGATCAAAGTGACGAGTGCATGATTCGCGATTCAAACCATCAAGCGAGAGAAAGAGGAGTCCAATGACTTCGATAGATCACCCAACCACCTTTGTCGAAGCCTTCAATCGGTGGGCCATGCAGGTAGCCAGCGTTATCCAGGGCAAAGACGCCACCATTCGAGAAGCACTCATCTGCTTTTTATGCGGAGGCCACCTTTTGATTGAGGACGTACCCGGTCTGGGCAAGACCACACTCGCTCGCTCAATCGCGGCGAGTGCTCAAGTCGACTGGAATCGCGTCCAATTCACACCCGACCTTCTGCCGTCAGATGTCACCGGCATCTCTATCTGGAATCAAAAGACGACGGAATTTGAATTCCGACCTGGACCTATTTTCGCCAACATTGTCCTTGCTGACGAGATTAACCGTGCGTCAGCGAAAACACAGTCTGCCCTCTTGGAAGTTATGGAAGAAGGCCGGGTGTCTATTGATGCGACCACGTATTCAGTCCCCAAGCCATTCATCGTGATTGCCACTGAAAACCCTATTGATCTCGACGGCACCTATCGCCTACCTGAGGCGCAGCTGGACAGATTCATGATGAAAATCTCTATGGGGTATCCATCACCCGAGGTCGAAGCAAACATCCTCAGGGCTGAACGCAACGGAGCGTCTGTTGCTCACGCAAAACCAGTTCTTACCATTGAGGAACTTCGAGCGATGGTGGAGTACGTGAAAACTGTAGAAGTCGCGCCAATTATTGACGACTACGTGGTCGCACTGGCAACGTATTCGCGCGGTGCTGCCGGCGTCCGTCTCGGCGCTTCTCCTCGAGGAAGCATTTCTTTGATTCGGGCCGCTCGTGCTTCTGCCGCAGTTGCCGGCCGCAATTTCGTGACCCCCGAGGATATTAAGCAGCTCGCAGTGGCCGTTTTGGCCCACCGAATTATTATGAAGCCGGAATCGGAAATGTCTGGGCTTACGAGTGCCGACATTGTCAGACAGGCTTTGGAAGCTGTTCCCGTACCTCGCAGGGCGGACTAACGCTCGATGTCAAATCTTGGACGGGGAACTTTGGGACTTGCGCTAGCTGGGCTAACGGCAGGATATGCCCTTCACTGGCCCTCACTGTTTATGGTGAGCGCGCTCGGGTTGCTCGCCGTCGTATTCGGGTTCGTCACAACCCGTTCAACCCAGTCTGTGGACATTCAACGTTCGCTTCACCCAAAAAAGGTGACTAAGGGTGCCGCATCTATTGCCCTCCTCAGTATGCGTAACCTGGCGCTGAGGTCGACCGGTCGAATCCAAATCGTTCAAATGATGGCCGGGGAAGAGTTGTTGGCCACTCTGCCCCCACTGCTGGCCAAGCAGTCAGCAGTGAAATCTGTACCACTGGTCACCACAAAGCGGGGTCATTTCAAGATCGGGCCCGTCACTATTCGCCGGTCCGATATTTTTGGCTTTTTCCAACGTGAGCAAGTGTTTGGCGACGAAGAAGCACTGTGGGTACAACCGTCGGTGGCTCCATTTCGTCCCCTTTCAACCGGTTTCCAGCGTGACCTTGAAGGACCAACGTCAGATCGAGCACCAGTCGGCAACATCGCCTTCCATCGCGTACGTGAGTACGTACCTGGCGACGACCCTCGTTTGATTCACTGGAAGGCGACTGCTCGGAGGAGTGGTTCCACATTGGAGTTGATGGTGCGGCACAACGTTGACACCACGCAGCCCGCAACCATCGTGCTCCTGGACACCAACGAGGACCGCTACGCGGGTGAACTTTTCGAAGAAGCTGTAGATGCCGCCGCGTCGACGACCAGAGCGGCAATTGTTGCCGGTGGCAATCTTTCCCTCATAACGACACACGGGGATCGCATCAATGTTGGTTTAGGGGTTGCGCGAAACGATGCAGAAATATTGGACTTTCTCACCGATGTCTCGCTTAGCGATCGCGGCTCATTGCAAGAATCAATGCTCGAACTGGCCCTCTCACCTGGAGGAACGACATTAATTATTGTGACCGCGCATCCGAATGAGAATGAGGTCTCTCGGGCCGCGGCGCTCTCAAAGCGCTTTTCACGAGTCATCATGATTGCTGTTACTACTGAAGACGTCGAGAACCCGTTTCCCCAACTCGCACTCGTCGCAGGATCGACATTGGCTGAGATCACGGCACAGTGGAATCGGGAGACGTCCTCATGATGAAGTTGCTTCAACGTCACGCCATGTTGTTGACGACGTTCTCCGTAACTGTGGCCTCCTCGCTGCCGTGGCTCGCAGTCATCACCGGCCCCCGTGCGTGGGCCTCGCTACTTCTGGCTACGTCTGTCGGCACCTGGCTTGGCTACATGGCCACATTTCGTAAGAAGCGATTCTTTCTCGTCTCACCCGGCGGAAATATCCTGGCTCTCTTGGCCGTACTTGTCTTTGTTTCTCTAGATGCTCCTTGGAATATCGGAGATTTGGTTCAAGGTTTCTTGAACGGTTTTGCGCGCCTCTCAACAACGGTGCTGCCGGCGACATCGACAAATGGACTGTTGGTATCACCGATCGCGGTTGTGGCGGTCGTGGCGTGGATGGTCGGTCGATTTGAAGCCACCCGTACCGGATCATTGAAGAATGTGTTTCCCTGGCTAGCCAACTTTCTTGGTGCTACCGCCTTTGGGGCAACGTACAACGGGGCAACACGGATTCTCGGCATCGTTTTAGCGGCCTGTCTACTGGCTTGGTTGGTCTTGAAAAGCCAACGTTCACGCACCTACGTGGAACGTGATCCCGATGAGTCGCGAATCGGTCGGGCCTTGGCATCATTAAGCCCCATTGTGGTGATGAGCGTCCTCGCAACTGGATTGATTTATGGTCAGAGCCAACTCTCAATTGTTGATGGTTCTGCTGTCGGACTCGACCGTCAGGCACCGAATACGTTGCTTAATGGAGCTAACCCGAGCATCGTGTTGGCCACTCTGCGCTACTCGGGTTCAACTGAGCCCCTGTTTGACGTTCGCCTGACACAGCCTCTCCCCGCGTTGAACGGAACGAAATATTCGCTGCTCCCAATTGCGACACTGTCAAAATACGACGGCAATACCTGGTCGTTAGAGAATCTTCAGCCAGTCAATGGCGGCGCCGCACAACTCGTCGCGCATGCCAATGGCTGGAAGCGGCCCGCAGGTCTACCGGCAACCACGATTGACGTCACAGTTCGAGCCGCTGCCAACAATATAAATCTCAACCACTATTTTCCAACACCCGGAGGTTTCTTGAGGCATGTGGTTGGAACCGACGTCGCGGCTGACAGCGCTTCTGGATTTGGAGTCAGCGCCGAAGCACTATCCGCAGGCGCAACAATCTCGGTCACCGGTACTAGCAACACGTTCGGCCCGCCAGCAGTTAGTGGTGCATCTGCGCAGATGAGTCCTCGGGTGTGTCAGGCATTAATGACTACCCTCAAACTCACTCAAATCGGCACTGGCTGTAGCTTTAAACCCGTCCGGGCCCCCCTCGAAGTTGTGACGTCGTTAGTGAAGTCTCTCCATGACTTTGGTGGTCGAACTCCGATATCCAGTAGTGCAGTAACTGACAACACGGGCCAGTCATTTCTCGATCTTGACTTGACTGTCCGAGGCTCAGAACACATGGGAACTTCGGAACAGTATGCGACCTACGTTGCGCTGGCTGCGAGGCTTGTGGGATTGCCGTCTCGCATTGTTACGGGATTTCGGATCAGCTCCGATGCCACCACGGCCTCGTTAACCCCTGCCAATTCGTATGCCTGGGCCGAGGTCTACTCGAATGGCGGATGGCACGTCCAAGACGCCACCCCCACACGTGAGGGTAAAGGCTCCGCCCGATCTGGTGCGATTACCGTTCAGCCACCCGAATCCGACCCGTCTGGCAGTAGTTCTTGTGCTCAGACTTCATGCAACACGGTCATCCACCCTTACGCACCTCGCGGTACGGGGAATAGATTGCTCCAATTGCTCGTGAAGGTGGGCGAAGTTGCTGGCGGGATCATCCTCTTCCTGATGGTATGGAGTGGCGTAGTAAGCCTGCTGAAGCGTCGTCGCCGTCGCGCGCGACGCCGGGGGACCGCTCCTCAACAGGTGCGAGGCGCAATCACCGAGCTACTTGCGCTGCGACGAGAATTGGGCCAATCACCTCGATTGACGAGTGCATCGGCAACTGAATTGGTCGAGACCGTGAGACGAGAAATTGCCGATGGTGACGAAGAGGCCGGCGATGCCATTGTGGATCAGGTAAATATTGCCTACTACAGCGTTACTCCGGAAGCCGACCTACCCTCTCAAGAAGTTTGGGAGTGGGTCGACTGGGTTACCAAGGAATACAAGAAGCTGTCGTCGCGCCGTTCTTCGCTGCGAGCACGTCTGTACTACACACGCCAGCTCTCTTAAACGCGCTTTATGGTGCTCTTCAGTGGAGCAGGTGGTGGTGTCTGAACTGGCGGTCCGGCGTTCAAACCTGACGGCGCCGGTCCTGCGAGATTGGGAATTTCTCCGTACGCCAGGAACCGCAGCAAAATAAAGTGCGTAAATGGCAGGTTGAGCGAGATTTTTTCTCGTACCCGTCCATTTTCAAAGATCACGATGCCGTCCGGCTCCATCTCCATGGCTTCGATACCTGAATACTCGAAGTTGCGCCAACCCGTATCCGAGGCCACCGCGATTCGCTGATTCGTGAAGTGCGCCATCCCCGCACCGACGTACCGCCACTGCGCAGCGGCTTGCTCGCGCGCCTTCTGGTTCTGCCACATGTTGTATCCGATAGAGCCGACCACTGACGCTGCCAGCAGCAGCGGTGAACCAAAGGCGATGAGGCCTCCTCGGCTGGCCTGCACGGTGGTGGAGTAGTAGGCATTGAGACCGCACGGGATAGCGTGCGCTACAAATTCTCCAGCGCGCGGTGAAATCCGTGATGCTTGTGGGGTAGGTCGCCAGCCGCTTGCCAGCGCATTAGTCAATTGATGCGAACTAAACCAGTCCTGATCGGCAGAAGTTGCTGATGAGGGAATGAGTTCGTGAATCTCACTCATAGGGGCGCCCTACCTTCTAGCCGCGTGGGAGTTTGCGTGAGCGCAGCCCACCCAAGAGGACAGCAATAGCAAACAGTATAACGGCTAGTCCTTCGATCGAGTAGATCAGCACGGCGGCATTCTTGGGAATAAATAGATAGTCGCCGTAGTGATACCTGGTTCTAACTGCAATCAAGACACTTGCGGGCAAAAGGAGCAGTATTCCTGTTAGTTCAAGAGCCCATGCCCAGGCACCAGCTCCTGATTTAGAGACGTAGTGCTTGAAGTCAATTGAGTGTGCAATCCCGTAGAGGACAATCGCACCAATCACCGCATAGTTCATGTCCATGCTCAAAGTTTTGTATATTTGACGAACGCTTGATACGTTGGGCATAAAAATCCAGGCAGAAGATGTTACGAGCCAGCCAGCCGTGGGAATGGCCAGCGCCTTCATAATGATGGAAGCCAGATTTCTCTTGTGTGTGTGACTCCCTAACTGAGGCACGCTCACACCACAACCGGAGCAAAAAGCTGCCCCTGGTGTCAAAGCGAAAGAACAGTTGCTACAAATCATGGGCTAGGTCCTTCTGTGAACTGATTAGTTAGATTACCCCAAGTCGTTCAAATATCAAGAATTAAAGGCTTCTAAGTAATACCAATATGTCCGCAGGACACAGGTAAAAATTTGGAAATTCACTCGTAAATGAGTAGTTCAAGGATGGAAATAATCGCTCAAGAACCTTTTCTGATTCATCATTGTGTAGCCTTATTCTTATGAAATGTCTCAATGGTCATGAAATTTCAGTAGATGAATCATTCTGTACAACTTGTGGTTCAAAAGCTGCGCCAACTTCCGGATTCTCTTCATTAAGACCGCCGGCGGCTACACCTGCGCCAGTAGGAATTCCAGCTACACCTTTCAACGGCGTGAGTCCAACAGCTCCGGCAAAAAAATCAATCAGTCCCAAAATCTTGGTTCCGAGCATCATTGGTGTGGTTGCGCTTGTGGTGATCCTTGTGGTGGTCCTCGGGGTGGCATTTGGCAATTCGAGTAGGACACTGACGGTCGTTACGACTCAATATCACGCCACTTGCGCAGATTTGGATTCATCAAATCGTGTTTTTAGTGGTGCAGAAGTTACAGTCAAGGGACCAAACCAAAAGATTGTTGGATCTGGTGCTTACGGCGAAGGTCAAGATGGTCGCGATGCTGACTCGAGTGGTAATCAGGTTGATACCTGTACTTTCAGGACGGATATTCAGGTACCCAGCGATCTTGCGTCGTACAAGATTACGGTTGACTCGCCTCCAGCGATTACGTTTCAGCTAGACACCCTCAAGAACCACCACTGGGAAGCTGACATTTCGGTGGGCTTCACCGCAAGTGACAACTCCTATAGCGACGGATATAACTGGGGCTACGACAATGCGTATTCCTCCTCTGACTGCAGTTGGTACTCCAACGGTCCTTCGCATGACAACAGGTACGAATGGGAACGAGGCTGCCATGCAGGGTGGCTTGACAATGGTAATTAAGTAGCTTTTTTGGGGGCTGATAGGCATACTCCACAGGGGAGTAGCCCACCTAATAAGGATTTAGGAAGTCCGAGGGATGTCGTTCACCCGCATCCCGGAGAATGCATAACAGTTGGTGTTTTGAGAAGTGATAACGAAGGAGATCTGATGATTTGCGAAAATGGACACCAGATCGCACTGGGCTCAAGATTTTGTATGACCTGTGGCCGCCCGGTTGCTTCGACAGTCGCTTCCCCGACATACGTCCCAGCTGCGGGCTACGCGGCCGTGGGAGTCGCCACTACGTCTGGGTTTGCGATTGCCTCTCTCGTACTAGGGATTTTAGGTGGCGCGGTCCTTGCGATCGTTTTTGGTTTTATCGCCTTAAGTCAGATTAAGAAGAGTGGCGCAAAAGGTCGCGGCATGGCGATCGCCGGCGTGGTGCTTGGGTTTGTCTGGAGCGCGCTCTATATCATTCTCTTTTTTGCGGCGGTTGTATTCAGCGCGAGTGCTGTCTATTCGAGTGGCACCTCCTATGACGACGGATACAACTGGGGCTACGACAATGCGTATTCCTCCTCCGACTGCAGTTGGTCCTCCAACGGTCCTTCGTATGACAACAGCTACGACTGGGAACATGGCTGCCATGAAGGGTGGCTGGCTAATGACCACTAATCGATTTTTGAAAATCAACTGAAAGGAATGGTCATGCCATTTTGTGCATCATGTGGAAATGAAAATCCTGGGACTAACAGTTTCTGCTCTTCCTGCGGAAGCACCATCTCGGGCGCAAACTTCAAAATGGGGGCTGGGGTAAACCTCGCCAAGCCGCGCAAGTCAACGGAGACGGTGGCGATGGCCAGCACAATCCTCGGGGTTGTCGGAGGCGGCTTGTTCGCCCTTGGGTGGTTTCTTTGGAGCAAAGGCTATTCTTGGGCATACCACCCATCAGATGCCACATGGATTCTCTGGCTCCTCGGTGGAATCTGCTGGATCGTCGGCTCAGCGCTTCCCTGGAATCAGGTAAAGAATTTCCTGGGGGTCGCAGTGCAGGTAATTGGCTTTGTAAGTATCTGCCTGTTAACGCTCGCTGCACTCATCGGCTTCCTTACTTACACTGCACTTCCTGAAATTTTGGAAGGCCTCAGTTTCGCGGGCCTTACCACTGCATCGGGGATCTACTTCATACCTAAGGTTCGCGCGCGCACTCGCAGGTAACGAAATTCATTGAATTTCGTTGAAGCAGTATTGAAAGGAACCAATCTTGCTGTTCTGTGATAGCTGTGGTGCTGAGAGTAAGGCGGGTTCCACATTCTGTACTGGATGCGGTGTTCCCACGGGACCCTCGGCCTCAAAGGGTACGGTAACCCGAAGCGAAGCGCCGGCCACGGTACGTCTGAAGTCGAACCTTGCAAAGTCATCACCTTCAACACCTGAACGGCCCGCCCCAAAGGTGGGAACCCTTCGTTCATCGGCAAGTAGTTCCGTTGTGGCACCATTACCGGCAGATGCCAGCGCCACATATAGAACGACGGTCTCCAAGAGTCGACCACTGGGTCTGAAGAGTCTCTCGACACCCGGACTACCCAAGTCTTCGGAGCGTGCCATCCGAGCCTCCTTCCGCGCGACGGCCCTCAAGGCGGCAGCGCCCGCTGCATTTGAGCGTGCGGTGCCCTCTGGTGCACCTCGAACAGCCGATTCACTCCGACTGGAGATCAGCGTCGGGGAGTGGTCGACTGAAGTGGAAGTCGGGCCCGAGGGTGCAACCATCGGGAGTGCGCGCTCATCAACAATTGTTGTGCCGGCAACGTTCCTCGAACCCGTTCACGCATCCTTCCAATGGACGGGTCACTTTTGGTGGTTGATGGCCACTTCGCCTTCGGGCGTCATCACTATCGGTGGACGACGAGTCATTGACGGGGTAGTGGCGCCAGGGGAGACCATTCGTCTGGCCAACGCGACTGGGGCGTACGTCACGATACGAGCTAAGGCTCCAGCGCCGGAGGGCTTGCGAATGCGCGAGTTGCGCTGCGCCCTGCCTATGCCGGGTACGACGTTGACGATCGGTACCGCCGCAGCGGCCGATGTGATTCTCGACCACCCAATGATTCGCCCCCTCCACGCCCTGATCCACACAGATATGGCGGGCAAGGTCTGGGTCGAGGACCAGGCGACCGTCGCTGGTACGTACATCAACGGCACGCGAATAAAGACCCGCCAATGGCTCTACCCCGGCGACGTTATCCAGGTGGGTCCCTTCTCGGCTCGCGTCGGTATGCCCATGTTGGAACCCCTACCAAAAGTCACGGGTGTTGATATTGCGGTGCGTGGGGTCACCCTCAACGTGGGGAAGGCCAACAAGCGGCTCCTGAACCAAGTCTCCGTCCGGTTCGCCCCCGGCACCATCACGGCTATTGCCGGACCCAGTGGCGCCGGCAAGAGCACCTTGGTGCGTCTGGCCGCCGGGCAGACATCACCGACCTCGGGAATGGTTACGTACGGCAATGAGAATTTGGAGTCCTGCCTTAACCGCTACACGCCCATGGTGGGCTTCGTGCCGCAGGATGACATCGTGCACGGTGACCTCACGGTCCGCGAGGCCCTGCGGTACCAGGCGAGCCTTCGCTTAGATGGCGATCGCCCGGCCTATGATCGCGAAGCCGCCGTTAATCGTTCAATCGATTTCGTTGAACTGGGCCCGCAGGCCGATCAACTTATTAAAACGCTGAGTGGTGGTCAACGTAAGCGGGTCTCGGTGGCGTCGGAACTTATTAATGACCCCCAGCTGCTGTTCCTCGACGAACCAACCTCAGGATTAGATCCCGGTCTCGACAAGCGAATGATGCTTCTACTTCGCCTCCTCGCGGACGGCGGAAGAACCGTGATACTTACCACTCACGCCATTGCCCACGTCGACGTCTGTGACCAGTTGATTCTGGTGGGCCCCGGTGGAAACGTTATTTACGCCGGCCCGCCGCGTGAAGCCTGCGCCTGGTTTGGCGTGGACTCAATCAGTGATGTCTATTCACTCATTGAAACGAACCACGCGGCCGAAGAAGCGGCCGCCCGCCGACCACGATTGGCCTTTGAGCCCGTGCTCGATCGTCGAGGTAGTGACCGAGGTGGAAAGCTTCGTCGTCAAAATCCCTTCAAACAGATGGCGCTCTTCACGCGACGAAGTGTTCGTCTCATGAGCCGCGACAAGATGGCGCTGGCCTTTGCGCTGCTGCAGGGAATTGTGGTGGCGCTCCTCGCGGTCGTCGTGAAGCCGTCCGGTTGGGCGAACGGAGGCTGGGCTACATCGGGAATCACCTACTGCACACTCTTTGCCTGCTCGGGGGTTTGGATCGGCGTGACGGCCAGCGTGAGAGAGATTGTTAAGGAGCGCAGTATCTGGCGAAGGGAGAGCTTGATTGGGGCACGCGTCTCTTCGTATCTCGCTTCCAAACTGCTGATTCTCTTCTCTCTGGCCATTATCCAGTCACTCTCGACCGTCTTAGTCGTGGCGGGAACGCTGGGTCTCCCGAAGGCTGATTCAATCCACTTCGGACCAATCTTCTTGGACTTTGTCATCAGCATCTTCATTGCCACCATCGGTGGAACGGGACTCGGCTTAGTGGTGTCGGTCTTTGCGCCGTCCTCAGATCGAGCCATGAGTATGGTCCCGTACCTCTTGATCCCGCAGTTCTTCCTCAGCGGAACCTTCTTTGCCTTGGGACCGATGACGTTCCTCTCATTCTTGATTCCAGCTCGATGGGGTTCCTCATCACTGGGGAGCATCGCTATCCATCGCTGTGTTGAGGGTGCCCAACGACGCGCCTGTCCACCACCACCAATTTTCGACAAGATCATGGTCTCCACGGGTGGTGGGGTGGGCATTACCTGGCTCGCCGGTTTCGCCATTGTTGCCGTGGCGGTGGGCGTTACCGCCGCTGCGCTCAGCCGGCAAACAAAGTCATGGTCGGTTGGATGAAATGATTCATTCTTTTCGATACAAAAGCGTCGATATGCATAGAAAGGGACTGCTGTCGGTTTAGTTGACATCTAACATCCAGAGGAACGTCCTCTGGGGAAAGATGGCAATAATGGCAAAGAGATACCCCCGAGAGTTTCGAGATGACGTGGTCCGCGTAGCCCGACTAGGTGACGCGTCTCGATCACAAATTGCTCGAGACTTCGGCATATCGGAACCAACGCTCTATCAATGGCTGCGCCAGGCAGATATTGAAGATGGCGTTCGAGACGGCACGAGCGAAGCTGACGCCGCAGAGATGCGTGAACTACGACGTCGCAATCGCGTCCTGGAGCAAGAAGTCGAGATTCTGCGCCGCGCAACGGCCTATTTCGCTAAGGGTCTCGCCCCAAAATGACCTACCCGCTGGTGCGTGAATTGGCCGAGGACGGCATTCCCGTTCGGCTCACCTGCCGGGTCCTCAAATTTTCCGCCCAGGGTTATTACAAATGGCTGCGCCAACCAATCTGCAATCGCGAGCTCGATGATGCCTATCTCACGAATCTGTTGGTCGACGCTCACCGTGATGATCCGCCCTTTGGCTATCGATTCCTTGCGGACGAGCTCATTGCCAAAGGTCATGTCATCAGCGAGCGACGGGTGTGGCGACTCTGTTCGGAGGCTCAGCTCTGGGCCAGTTTTGTCAAGAAGTCCCGCTACGGCAAAAAGCCAGGACCACCAGTTCATAACGACCTCGTGCAGCGAGACTTTCGCGCCACCGCCATGAACCAAGTGTGGCTGACTGACATCACCGAACACAAAACTTCTGAAGGCACGCTCTATATGGCCTCGCTGCTCGACGTGTTCTCCGGACGCATCGTGGGTTATTCCATTGATTCGAGAATGACGAGCGACTTGGCGGTGTCAGCACTACGAAACGCCATCTCGCTGCGC
>Ga0136641_1000101_pt1 | contig 34855 bp, 36 predicted proteins | sample EliLak1302023Y_FD_115312 | JGI IMG/M metagenome (GOLD analysis project Ga0136641, IMG submission 115312) | Freshwater microbial communities from Elizabeth Lake, Yosemite National Park, California, USA - 13020-23Y | ecosystem: Environmental > Aquatic > Freshwater > Lake ...
ATGCCCAGCGGCCACGCCTACGCCAAGGCGCTGCGCACGGTGAAGACCTGCGTCGGCAGCGAGTGGTGCCGCTTCGGCACGCAGGACAGCACGCAGATGGGCAAGGATCTGGAACGCGCGATGTGGCGCATGTACGCGCCGCACAAGGTGAAGTTCGCGGTCAGCGGCTGCCCGCGCAACTGCGCCGAAGCGGGCATCAAGGACGTCGGCATCATCGGCGTGGACAGCGGCTGGGAGATGTATGTCGCCGGTAACGGCGGCATCAAGACCGAGGTGGCGCACTTCTTCACCAAGCTGAAGACGCCCGAAGAAGTGCTGGAGTACACCGGCGCCTTCTGCCAGCTTTATCGGGAAGAGGGCTGGTACCTGGAACGCACGGTGCATTACGTGAACCGCGTCGGCCTGGATTACGTGAAGAAGAAGATCCTCGACGACCACGAAGGCCGCCGTGCGCTGTGGGCCCAATTGCAGTTCAGCCTGGATGGCGAACCCGATCCCTGGTTCGAACACGACAAGGCCCGCGTGGACACGCGGCAGTTCAGCCCGGTGGCGGCAGTGGGAGCGGTGTGATGGCGAACTGGACGCTGATCTGCAAGGTCGACGACATCCCGGTGCTGGGATCGCGCCGCGTGGCACGCGGCAACGGCCCCGACGTGGCGGTCTTCCGCAATGGCGAAGACCAGGTCTTTGCGCTGCTCGACCGTTGCCCGCACAAGGGCGGCCCGCTGAGCCAAGGCATCGTGTTCGGCGACAGCGTGGCCTGTCCGCTGCACAACTGGACGATCGGTCTCGCCACGGGCGAGGCCCGCGCGCCCGACGAAGGCTGCACCGCGCGCTTCAGCATCAAGGTGGATGGCGGCGAAGTCTTCCTGGACGCCGAAGAACTGGCCACGCGGGCCCTGCACGGCGACACGGCTGCAGCGTGAAAGAAACGCGGTCCACCTGCCCCTACTGCGGCGTCGGCTGCGGGGTGGTCATCGAAAGCGACGGCGTGCAGATCACCGGCGTGCGCGGCGACCCGGACCACCCGGCCAACTTCGGCCGCCTGTGCACCAAAGGCCAGACGCTGCACCTGACGGCCAGCGCGCCCATCGCGCTGCACCAGCGCCTGCGCACACCGAAGCTGCACGGCCAGGACGTGAGCTGGGACACGGCACTGGACACGGCCGCCGACCGCTACACCGCCATCGCCCGCGAACACGGCCCGGACGCACTGGGCTTCTACATCTCCGGCCAGTTGCTGACCGAGGACTACTACGTCTTCAACAAGCTGGCCAAGGGCCTGTTCGGCACCAACAACATCGACACCAATTCGCGCCTGTGCATGAGCAGCGCGGTGGCGGGCTACAAGCTGACGCTGGGCGCCGACGCGCCGCCGGCCTGCTACGACGACGTCAACCACGCGCAGTTGCTGTTCATCACCGGCAGCAACGCGGCCTGGGCGCACCCGGTGCTGTACCGGCGCATCGAAGACGCGCGCAAGGCCAATCCGGCGATGAAGATCATCGTCGTCGACCCACGCCGCACCGAGACCGCCGAGCAGGCCGACCTGCACCTGCCGCTGCTGCCCGGCACCGACGTGGCGCTGTTCAACGGCCTGCTGCACCTGCTGCTGTGGGACGGCCACGTCGACACGCGCTACATCGCTGCGCACACCGAAGGCTTCGATGCGCTGAAGGCCATCGTCCGCGACTGCACACCGGCCGTGACGGCCCGCATCACCGGCTTGAAGGAAGAGGCCATCGTGCAGGCCGCGCGCTGGTGGGGTGCGTCGGCGGCCACCTTGTCGCTGTACTGCCAGGGCCTGAACCAGAGCAGCAGCGGCACGGCCAAGAACGCCGCGCTGATCAACCTGCACCTGGCCACCGGGCAGATCGGCAAGCCCGGCGCCGGGCCGTTTTCACTGACCGGCCAGCCGAATGCCATGGGCGGGCGCGAAGTCGGCGGCATGGCCAACTTGCTGTCGGCCCACCGCGACCTGGGCAACGCCGAACACCGCGCCGAAGTGGCGCGCTTGTGGGGCTTGCCCGACGTGCCGTCCCGGCCCGGCAAGACGGCCGTCGAGATGTTCCAGGCCGCCGCCGACGGCGAGATCAAGGCGCTGTGGATAGCCTGCACCAACCCCGCGCAAAGCCTGCCCGACCAGGCCACGGTGAAGCGCGCCCTGGAGCGCGCCGAATTCGTCGTGCTGCAGGAGGCCTTTGCCAGCACCGCGACGGCGCGCCACGCGCACCTGCTGCTGCCGGCCAGCAGCTGGGGCGAGAAGGCAGGCACCGTCACCAACAGCGAACGCCGCATCAGTCGCGTCCGCGCAGCGGTGCCGCCGCCCGGTGAGGCGCGGGCCGACAGCGCCATCGTCTGCGACTTCGCACAGCGCGTCGAACAGCGCCTGCGGCCCGGTGCGCCAACGCTGTTCCCCTACACCGACGCCGAATCGATCTGGAACGAGCACCGCGAAAGCACGCGCGGCCGCGACCTGGACATCACCGGCCTGAGCTGGGCCACGCTCGACGTCGGCCCGCAGTGCTGGCCCTACCCTGAAGGCGCAACGCAAGGCCAGGAACGGCTGTATGCCGACGGCAACTTCCCCACCGCCAACGGCCGCGCCCGCTTCGCCGCCGCGGCCTACAAGCCGGTCGCCGAACCGCGCGACGCGCGCTTTCCCTACGCGCTGAACACCGGCCGCCTGCGTGACCAGTGGCACGGCATGAGCCGCACCGGCACGCTGGGCCGCCTGTTCGGCCACACGCCCGAGCCGACGCTGGACCTGCATCCACAGGATGTCGCGCGCCTGCGCCTGGTCGACGGTGACCTGGCCAGCGTGCGCTCGCGCCGCGGCACGCTGGTGCTGCCGGTTCGCGGCACCGACAGCGTGGCGCCGACGCAGGCTTTCGTGGCCATGCACTGGGGCGACGAGACGCTGCTGGGCGGCATCAACACGCTGACCTCGCCGGCGGTCTGCCCGCAGTCCAGGCAACCCGAGTTGAAGCACGCTGCCGTGCAGATTGCACGCGCCGAACTGCCCTGGCGCCTGGTGGCACTGGCATGGTGCGACGACGCGCAGGCGCTGCAGCTGCGCACGGCCCTGCGCCCGCTGTTCGACGGCTTCGGCTACGCCGTCTGCGTGCCTTTTGGCCGCGAGCGCAGCGGCGTGCTGTTCCGTGCCGCCGCCACCGCAGCCATCCCGGCCGAGCTGTTGACGCGCCTGGCCACGCTCTTCGGTCTGGAAGGCCCCGACACGCTGAGCTATGCCGATGTCCGACGCGGCCAGCGCCGCAGCGTGCGGCTGTCGCGACAGGGCGACGACCAACATCTGGACGCCGTCCTGCTGGCCGGCGACACCCGCGCCGAAGCCTGGATCGCGCCCTTGCTGCAGCAAGCCCTGCCGGCCCAGGCCTATGGCCGCTTTCTGCTGGCACCGGGCGCCGTTCCACCGGGCCCCGCCCCCGTGCGCTCGCCGCAGGTCTGCAGTTGCTTCGATGTGAGCGAAGCCACAATCCAGCAAACCTTGGTGACCGCGATGGGTCCAGCCGAAGCCAGGCTGGCGGCCATCCAGACCACACTGCACTGCGGCACACAGTGCGGATCCTGCCTGCCGACACTGCGGCGGCTGGCCGGGCTGCACGCGGTCGCCGCCTGAACCACCCGATGGGGGATGACCGGCCCCATCCGGGCCCGGAACGTGCTAGTCCTGCACCAGAGAAAAATATATGAGCATCGCTGTCTATCTCAAGGACATCGGCCGCGGCGCGGCAGGCTCCCGCGCGCTCAGCGCGCAAGCGGCCCACGACTTGATGACCGAGGTGCTGACGGGCCGCGCGCCCGCGCCCGCCGTCGGCGCCTTTGTCATGGCCATGCGCATGAAGGGCGAAACGCTGGACGAACTGGTGGGCTTTCTCAGTGCCGTCCACGCGCAGTGCGTGCCGGTGGCCAGCCCCTGGCCGGTGGTGTTGATGCCGTCCTACAACGGCTCGCGCAAGCTGCCCAACCTGACACCGCTGCTGGCACTGTGGCTGGCCCGTGAAGGCCTGCGGGTGCTGATCCACGGCCCCGTGGTCGAACCCGGGCGCGTGACCACGGCCGCCATCCTGCATGACCTGGGCATGGCCCCTGTCCTGAACGTGCAGGACATCGAGCGCGCCTGGTCGCGCCGCGAGCCGGCCTTCGTGCCCACCGAGATGCTGTGCCCCAGCCTGCAGTCGCTGCTGGACCTGCGCCGTGTCGTCGGCCTGCGCGGGCCGGGCCACACGGTGGCCAAGATGATCAATCCGGTGCAAGGCGCGCCGGTGCTGCGCCTGGTCAACCACACCCACCCCGAGTTCGGTGCGCTGATGAGCGCCTGGGCGCAGCGTGAAGCCGTCGACGCCATGCTGCTGCGCGGCACCGAGGGCGAAGCCGTGGCCGACCCGCGCCGCCAGCCGCGCATCGACACCTGGCTGGGTGGCGCGCTGCACGCCGAACTGTCGGCGCCCGCCCACGAAGGTGTGCTCACCGAACTGCCGCTGCTGCCGCGCGCCACCGACGCCGCCAGCACGGCCGTCTATGTCCAGGAAGTGCTGAGCGGCATGCGCCCGGCACCGGCACCGCTGGCGCGGCAGGCCGGCCTGATCGTGGCTGCCGTGAACGCTCTGCAAGCCCGGCGTGGGGCACGGGAACTGAGCGCATGAGCGCGGTGTCGCCCACCGCCCGCCGAGCCGCCGGCCGAGCCACCGACCCGGCGATTCGCAAGCCCGCCAGGACGCCCTGGTGCGCCCTGGTCGGTGCCGGCCCCGGCGACCCCGAACTGCTGACGCTCAAGGCCCTGCGCACCGTGCGCCGCGCCAGCGTGCTGCTGGTGGACGACCTGGTCTCCGACGCCGTCGTCGCGCTGGCCCTGCGGGGTCGCCGCAAACCCCCGCGCGTGGTGCAGGTCGGCAAGCGCGGTGGCTGCAGCAGCACACCGCAGGCCTTCATCGAACGCCTGATGCTCAGCGAAGCGCTGGCCGGGGAACGCGTGGTGCGCCTGAAGGGCGGCGACCCCTTCATATTCGGGCGCGGCGGCGAAGAGGCCGAGGCCTTGCGCGCCCAGGGCGTGACCGTCGAAGTCGTCAACGGCATCACCTCGGGCCTGGCCGCCACCACCGCCCTGGGCGTGCCCTGGACGCACCGCGACCACGCGCACGGCGTGATGCTGGTCACCGGCCATGCCCGGGACGGCGCGCCAGGGCCCGACTGGAGCGTGCTCGGCGCAGCGGCAGCGCAGGGTCTGACGCTGGTCATCTACATGGGCATGGCCCGCTTGGCGGCGGTGCAGGCCGGCCTGCTGCGCGCGCTGCCAGGGCAGACACCCGCCGCGGTGGTGCAACACGCCGGCACGCCCCAGGAACGCGCCTGCGACTGCACACTGGCCAGCCTGACCGAGGCGGTGCAGGCCCACGGCCTGGGCAGCCCGGCCATCGTGATCATCGGCCAGGTGCTGCAGGCGCGGGCCGCGCTGGCCATCGCCGAGCGCCGTGTGGCGTGAGCTGTTTTGGAACTTGCCGCAGACCGGGCTTCTCGGTCTATAATCACCGGCTTTGCTGGCAACACCAGCGCATCGATTTGCTGACGTGGCCGGGTGCCACGACCTGCGGCAAGACTGCACGGCAAACACCGGGCGCAACCTTTCGGGATTCCTGACTACATGACCACCATCCGCGTCAAAGAGAACGAGCCTTTCGATGTCGCCCTGCGCCGCTTCAAGCGCACCATCGAGAAGATCGGCCTGCTGACCGAACTGCGCGCCCGCGAGTTCTACGAAAAGCCCACCGCCGAGCGCAAGCGCAAGAAAGCGGCCGCCGTCAAGCGCCACTTCAAGCGCGTGCGCAGCATGCAGCTGCCCAAGAAGCTGTACTGATCCCCGCCGCGGCCGCGCAAGCCGCCGCCGGTTGACAGCCAGCCTTCACACCAAGCCCGCGCGGGACACCGCTGCGGGCTTGTTCACCTTATGACCAGGGGCCCGAGATGAGCACACTCAAAGACCGCGTCACCGAAGACATGAAGGCCGCCATGCGGGCCAAGGACGCCGTAAGGCTGTCCACCATCCGCATGCTGCTGGCCGCCTGCAAGCAGCGCGAGGTGGATGAGCGCATCGTGCTCGACGACGCCGCGGTGATCGGCCTGGTGGACAAGTTGATCAAGCAGCGCAAGGACTCGATCACCGCCTTCCAGCAAGGCGGGCGCGCTGACCTGGCTGACAAGGAAGCGGCCGAGGTCCAGGTGCTGGAAGCCTACCTGCCCCAGCGCCTGTCGGCTGAAGCCGTCGCTGCGGCCATTGCCGCCATCGTGGCCGAACTGGGCGCCGCCGGCCCCGGCGACATGGGCAAGGTGATGGCCGCCGCGAAGGCGCAACTGGCCGGCAACGCCGAAATGGGCCTGGTTTCGGCGGCGGTCAAGCAAGCACTCGCCAAGTGATGCCGAAGTGATGGCAAAGTCCGCATCATGAGCACCCTGCCCACCCGCCCCATCGCCGACGGCTTCGCCGTCGCCCCGCAACTCACGCCCGATGCCATGGTCGCGGCCGCCGCCGCCGGCTACAAGAGCATCGTCAACAACCGCCCTGACTTCGAACACGGCCCGGACCAGCCCAGCAGCGCGCAAATGGAAGCGGCAGCCCTCGCCGCAGGCTTGCAGTACCGCCACCTGCCCGTCGACGGCGGCTACCAGTCGGCGGCAGAAATCGCCGCCTTCGCCCAGTTGCTGCAGGAACTGCCGCGGCCCTTGCTGGCCTTCTGCCGTTCCGGTGCGCGATCGACCAACCTGTACATCCAGGCTACGCGGGCCTGAAGCCCGTCGCCCCGGGTTTGCTCGGGGCTAAAAAAGGCGGCGCTGGTCGCGGCCGACAGGCCGCATCCCCTACAGTCTCGGCGCAGCGCGCCTGTGGCGCGCAGGGCCATGACGGGAGAGAAGGGTGAACGCACTTTTGCAACTATCGCGGCGGATCGACGCGCTCACCGAGCAGGTCGGGCGCTGGGCGAGTTGGTTGATCCTGGCCGCGGTGCTGATCAGCGCCGGCAACGCCATCGTTCGCAAGGCCTTCAACACCAGCTCGAACGCCTACCTGGAAATTCAGTGGTACCTGTTTGCGGCGCTGTTCCTGCTGGCCGCTGGTTACACCCTCCTGCGGCGCGAACATGTGCGCATCGACGTCGTGCTGGGCCGTTTCAGCAAGCGCACGCAAATCACCGTTGAAGCGGTCTGCATCGTGCTGTTTCTCTTCCCCTTCTGCCTCGCCGTCATCGACCTGGTCTGGCCCCTGGTGGTGAAGGCCTATCTCTCCGGCGAAATGTCGTCCAACGCCGGCGGCCTGATCCGCTGGCCCGTGTTTGCCATGGTGCCCATCGGCTTCACGCTGCTGCTGATCCAGGGCCTCTCCGAGCTGATCAAGCGCGTCGCTTTCCTGCAAGGCCTGATTCCCGATCCGACGCTGAAGCAGCAAGCCAAGACGGCTGAAGAAGAATTGGCCGAGTTCGTTCGCGCCCAGGCCGAAAAAGCCGCCGCAACGGGGGCCGCGCGATGATGGAATTCTTCTCGGCCAACATGGCCCCCATCATGTTCGCTGGCTTGATCGGCTTCCTGCTGATCGGCTTCTCGGTGTCCTTTTCGCTGGCCGCCTGCGGCCTGTTCTTCGGCTTCATCGGCATCGAAATGGGCCTGCTGCCGGCATCCCTGATGCAGGCACTGCCGCTGCGCATCTTCGGGATCATGCAGAACGACACGCTGCTGGCGATACCGTTCTTCACCTTCATGGGCCTGATCCTGGAACGATCGGGCATGGCCGAAGACCTGCTGGACACCATCGGCCAGCTCTTCGGCCCGGTGCGCGGCGGCCTGGCCTACGCGGTGATCTTCGTCGGTGCCATGCTGGCGGCCACCACGGGCGTGGTCGCGGCCTCGGTCATCGCCATGGGCCTGATCTCGCTGCCGATCATGCTGCGCACCGGCTACGACCGCCGGGTGGCCAGCGGCGTCATCGCCGCATCGGGCACTTTGGCCCAGATCATCCCGCCCTCGCTGGTGCTGATCATCATGGCCGACCAACTCGGCCAGAGCGTGGGCGATCTCTACAAGGGCGCCTTCGTGCCCGGCTTCGTGCTGACCGGCCTGTACGTGGGCTATGTCGTGGTCATCAGCGTGGTCAAGCCGCAATGGGTGCCCGCACTGCCGGCTGAAGCCCGCACCATCCGCGAACCCGACGGCAAGTCGGGTCTCACCTCGCTGGGTCTACTCTTCGTGGCCTGCGTGGCGCTGGCGGTCCTGTTCGCCAAGTCGCGCCCGGCGGACACGCCGACCGACGAGCTGATCGTGGTTTCGATGTGCGTGGGCGTGGGCCTGGCCTTCGTGCTGGCGGTCATCAACAAGGCCCTGAAGCTGGGCCTGCTGTCGAAGATGGCCGAACGGGTGACCTTCGTGCTGATCCCGCCGCTGGGCCTGATCTTCCTGGTGCTGGGCACCATCTTCCTGGGTATCGCCACACCCACGGAAGGCGGCGCGATGGGCGCTGTCGGTGCGCTGCTGATGGCGCTGGCGCGCCAGCGCATCGACATGAAGCTGCTGCGCCAGGCGATGGACTCGACGATGAAGCTGTCGTGCTTCGTCGTCTTCATCCTGCTGGGCTCGACCGTCTTCAGTCTGTCCTTTCAAGGCGTCGACGGTCCGAAGTGGGTCGAACACCTCTTGACGGGTCTGCCCGGCGGCCAGCTCGGCTTCCTGATCGTCGTCAACCTGCTGGTCTTCGTGCTGGCCTTCTTCCTCGACTTCTTCGAGCTCAGCTTCATCATCATCCCGCTGATCGGCCCGGTGGCCATCAAGCTGGGCATCGACCCGGTGTGGTTCGGCGTGCTGCTGGCGGTCAACATGCAGACCAGCTTCATGCACCCGCCCTTCGGCTTCGCGCTGTTCTACCTGCGCAGCGTGGCGCCGAACGACGACTACCAGGACCGCGTCAACGGCCGCAACATCGCCAAGGTCACCACCGGCCAGATCTACTGGGGCGCCGTGCCTTTCGTGGTCATCCAGATCGTCATGGTGGGCCTGATCATCGCCTTCCCGGGCATCGTCACGCGCGACCTGAACAAGGCGGCTGAAGGCAACATCGACCAGCTGCAGCAGGACATCGACCGCAGCCAGAAAGCGGCCAAGCCCGAGCCAGCGATGCCGAGCCCGGACGACAAGGCCGACGGCAAGTCCAAGGACGCGCCGGAAGACCCGATGGCAGCCATCCTGCGGGCCAACGAGCAGGACAAGCAGAAGAAGTGAATACCCTGAGCGGCAAGCACCGCCTGGGCAAGAAAAAAGGGGCTCCTCGGAGCCCCTCTTTGTTTGCGCCGGATGGGCTCAGAGTTTCTGCGCCTGCATGAAGTCGTCGAAACCGGCTTCGGTGAAGCGGAACCACAGGTTCTGGTCGCGGCGGAAGACGGCGTAGTCTTCGTAGACCTTCTTCCAGGCCGGGTTGCTGGCCGACAGTTCGCTGTACAGCGCCATCGATTCCTTGTAGGCCGCTTCCATCATCTCCTTGGGGAAACGGAACAGCTTGGTGCCACCGGCGACCAGGCGCTTCAGAGCCGCCGGGTTGCGGGCGTCGTACTTGGCCTGCATGTCCACGTGGGCGTAAGCCGACGCGGCTTCGACGATGGCCTTGTACTCGGCGGACAGGCCGTTGTAGGCCTTGTCGTTGATGAACAGGTCGAGTTGCGGGCCGCCTTCCCACCAGCCCGGGTAGGCGTAGTTGGGCGCGATCTTGTACAGGCCGAGCTTTTCGTCGTCGTAGGGGCCGACCCATTCCGCCGCATCGATGGTGCCCTTTTCCAGCGCCTGGTAGATCTCGCCACCGGGGATGTTCTGCGCCACGCCGCCAATGCGTTCGATGATCTTGCCGCCGAAGCCGCCGATGCGGAACTTCAGGCCTTTCATATCAGCCAGCGACTTGACCTCCTTGCGGAAGAAACCACCCATCTGCGCGCCGGTGTTGCCAGCCGGGAAGTTGATGATGTTGTAGGCCTTGTAGAAGTCGCGCATCAGCTTCAGGCCGTTGCCTTCGTACATCCAGGCCGACATCTGACGCGAATTCAAACCGAAGGGGATGGCGCAACCGATGGCGAACGTCGGGTCTTTGCCAAAAAAGTAGTAAGGCGCGGTGTGCGCGATCTCGATGGTGGCGTTCTGCACGCCATCGACCACGCCGAACGCCGGCATCAGTTCGCCAGCCGCATGCACGCTGATCTGGAACTTGCCGCCGGTCATGTCACTGACCTTCTTGGCGAAGGTCTCGGCCCCACCGAAGATGGTGTCCAGCGACTTCGGGAAGCTGGACGCCAGGCGCCAGCGGATGGCCTGCTGCGCATGCACGACGGCCGGTGCGACACCGGCGGCCAGCACACCGGCCAGCCCAGCACCGTGTACGAAGGAACGACGTTCCATGGAGTTCTCCTGTTGAGTGCGATGAGGGCACAACGCCCTTCGCGCCATCAAAAATTCTAGGAGCGCGGTGGGACCCGATTCAGACGGGTTTACCCGCTTGAGACGGCAGCGCCCACCCTCACACCCGGACCACCGTCACGGTGCAGGGCGACTGCGCCACGACCTGCGAACTGACGCTGCCCAGGTAGCGCCGAAGCGCCGAGTTGCCGCGCGCACCCATCACGATGTGGTCGACCTGGTTGCGCTCGGCGAACTCGACGATGGCGGTGGCCGCATCAGGCGCTTCCAGCACGTGAAAGGTCATGCGGCCTTCGTTCAGGTCGAGCGCCTTGCTGATCGGCCGTGCCCAGTGCTTCAGTCCCACCAGTCGGTTGACGTGAAGGCTGCGGCCGGCCGTGTCCATGCGCTCGTCCAGGCCCAGGCGCGCCGTCTTCATGACGCTGACGCAGGCCAGGCGCGCACCCGGTTCGGTCAGCACGATGCGGCGCACCGTCTCGCGCAGGTGCTCCAGCAACTCGGGCGTGGCGCTGTCCACATCGATGGCCGCGACGATGATGCTGTTGCGCATCACCTGGCTGACCACCGGGGTGGCCGGCGTGCTGCGCGGTTCGGCGCCGACGGCAAAGAACCAGCGCTTCAGGCCGCGGATCAGGCCCTGGGTCTGCATTTTCCCGGCGCGGGCCGTCAGCGGCACCTGGCTCGGATCCTGCAACGCCATGGCCAACTGCGCGGCACTCTGCCAGCGGCGCTCGGGCTTGACTTCCAGGCACTTCAGGATCACCTCTTGCAGCCAGGGCGGGCAGTCGCTGCGCAGCGCACGCGGTGGCACCGGGTCGACATACAGGCGGCGGCGCAGACCGCGCACCGAGTCGGGCGCACCGAAGGGGCGTTCGCCGGTGGTGAAGTGGTACAGCATCACACCCAGCGCGAAGAGGTCCGAGCGGAGATCGGTGCGCACGTACTGCACCTGCTCGGGCGACATATAGGGCCCGGTGCCCATCGGCAGGGTGAATTCTTCATCCAGCAGATCGGGCAGGCGGTCGTGGTGCGAGAGGCCGAAGTCGACCAGCACCGCGCTGCCGTCGGGCCGCAGCATGACATTGCTCGGCTTGACGTCCAGGTGCACCAGGTGCTGCTTGTGCAACTCATGCAGCGCGGCGGCGACGCGGGCACCGATCTCGGTGACTTCATCGATGGCCAGCGGTGCCTCGTCCAGCCGAGGCCGCAGCGTCGGGCCCTCGATGCGCTCCATCACGATGTAGGGCTGCCGGCTCCAGTCGCCGCGCGCCACATAGCGCGGCACATGGACGCCGTGCAGCGTGGGCAGGATCATCTGTTCGACCTCGAAGCCGACGATGGTGGCCGGATCTTCGCCGCCCTTGACGCGCGGCACCTTCATGATCAGGGGCAGGCTGCGGGCCAATTCCGCGGCGGCCGCGGGCAGCGGCACCGCCGCCGGGTCGCGCACCACGCGCCACAGGTGCGCCATGCCGCCGGTGTGCAGCTTTTCTTCGAGCAGCCAGCCGTCCACCACGCTGCCCGGCAACAAGGGCGCCCGCGGCAGCAAGCCAGCCGGCGCCGGTTGCCGGGTTTCAGCGCCCATCGAGCAGCCTCGCGGCCAGCGCCGCCGGCAGGCCGGCATGCAGGATGCGCGAGCCAGCCGCTTCGACGTCGTAGGGCACGCGCCAGAAGGTCAGTTCGGCGAGGTCGTCGTCGTAGATGGCGTAGCAAGCCGCCGGGTTGCCGTCGCGCGGCTGTCCCGTCGAGCCCGGTATGGCCAGCCAGCGGCGCGACCCCAACAGCGGGATGGCTTCACCGGCCACCGGTTCGAATTCACCGGCCTTGCCGACCACCGACAGGTGGTACAGCCGGGGTTCGTGCATGTGACCGCAGAAGGTGACACGGGCGGTGGTGGCGTGCATGCTGCGCACGGCCTCGGCACGGCCCTGGATGTAGTCCCAGGCCGGCGGGTCGTAGGCGTTGGCGTGCACGAAGAGCATGTCGCCCAGGGTCTGCTGCAAAGGCAAGCCGGCCAGGAAGTCGAGCTGGGCGCCTTCCAGTTGCTCGCGCGTCCATTCGACCACCCGGCGCGCGTCGGGGCGCATCGTCGGCAAGGCACCGCGCGCCACGGCGGCGTCGTGGTTGCCCTGCACCGCAATGGCGCCGCGCGCGACGTGTTCACGCACGCGATCCACCACCCAGGCAGGGTCGGCGCCGTAGCCGACAAAATCACCCAGGAAGGCGTGGCCGTCCACGCCCTGGGCGGCGGCATGGTCCAGCACGGCCTGCACCGCCTGCCGGTTGGCGTGCAGGTCGGTCACCAGGGCAGTGCGCATGGCCAGGGCGCTGCAGGTCGTGCAGCGCTTGCGGGCTCAGGAACCGGCCAGCTGCAGGGGACCGAGCAGCACCGAACCCACCGATTTGCTGCCCTGCACATAGACGTCGGCGCCGATGGCCTGGATGTTCTTCAGCATCTGCTTGAGGTTGCCGGCGATGGTCACTTCATGCACCGGGTAGGCGATGCGCCCGTCCTCGACCCAGAAGCCCGCCGCGCCGCGCGAGTAGTCGCCGGTCACGTAGTTGACGCCCTGCCCCATCAGTTCGGTGACGAACAGGCCGCGGCCCAGCTTGGCCAGCATGGCGTCCAGCGTGTCGCCCTTTTTCGTGCGCCGGCTGGTCATGCTCAGGTTCTGCGAACCGCCGGCATGGCCGGTGGTCTTCAGGCCCAGCTTGCGCGCCGAGTAGGTGCTGAGGAAATAGCCCGCGACGACACCGCCCTGCACCACCTGGCGGGGCGTGGTGCGCACACCCTCGTCGTCGAAAGGCGCACTGCCCTTGCCTTTGAGTTCGTGCGGGTTCTCGACGATGTCGACGTGCGCCGGCAGCACCTTCTTGCCCAGGCTGTCGACCAGGAAGGTCGTCTTGCGGTACAGCGCGCCGCCCGAGGTGGCCTGCACGTAGGCGCCCAGCAGGCCGGCGGCGACGGTGGATTCGAACAGCACCGGCACCTGCGCGGTGGGCACGCGGCGCGACTTCAGGCGCGACAGCGCACGTTCGGCGGCGTAGCGGCCCACGACTTCGGGCGCGGCCAGGTCGGCGGCGTCGCGCATCGACGTGTACCAGCCGTCGCGCTGCATGTCGCGGCCCTTGCCGGCAATCGGCGACACCGACAGGTAGTGGCGCGAACTGGCATAGCCGCCCCGGAAGCCCCGGGTGTTGCCGGCCCAGAAATGGGCCTGCTGCGCCGACACGCCGGCGCCTTCGGAATTGGTGATGCGGCGGTCCACGCGCAGCGCTGCGTCTTCGCAGCGGCGCGCCAGCTCGGCGGCCGCCGCCGCGTCGATGGCCCAGGGGTGGAACAGGTCCAGCTCGCGCGCCACCTCGGCCGGCGTGGCCAGGTCGCCGGCATCGGGCAGACCGGCGGCCGGGTCTTCGGCCGTGAAGCGGGCGATGTCGTAGGCCGCCTGCACGGTCTGGCGCAACGCAGCGACCGAGAAATCACTGGTGCTGGCATTGCCGCGCCGCTGCCCGAGATAGACGCTGACGCCCAGGCTCTTGTCGCGGTTGCGCTCGACGTTTTCCAACTCACCCTTGCGCACCGACACCGACAGGCCCACGCCTTCGGAGACTTCGGCCCCCGCGTCGCTGGCCCCCAGGCCCTGCGCCAACCTCAAGGTGTCTTCGACAATTTGCTGGAACTGGTCCTGGCGGTAGGCAAAGCCCTGTTCGGCGCGGGTGGTGGTCATCGGGCGGTGATCCAGATCGTGCTGCAGCCAGCGGTCGCCGATGATAATGGGCGCCCTCTTGCAGCGACGGTCTTCCGTCCGACACCCACCATGGCCCGACGCGCCGCACCCCACCGCGGAACCGATGTGCACTATGGCGACGCCAGCCTGGGGGCCGCCGAAACGGCCGAACCCGGCGCCTGGGTCGACACCGGTCCGAGCAAGACCAAGCTCAAACAGCAGTCGCACGAGCTGCAGGCCCTGGGCAATGCGGTCTCGCAGCTGTCTGCCGAGCGCTTCGCGGCCATCGCCATGCCCGAGATCCTGCGTGACGCCATCACCGAATTCCGCCGCACGCGCAGCCATGAAGGCCGCCGCCGGCAGATGCAGTACGTCGGCAAGCTGATGCGCCATGCCGACGAGGAAGCCTTGCGCGAAGCCGTCGCCAGCGCCACCCTGGGATCGGCAAAGGACACGCTGATGCTGCACGAAACCGAGCGCTGGCGGGCCGAGCTGATCGCCGATGACGAGGCCCTGACGACCTGGCTGAACCAGTACCCCGATACCGACACCCAGCAGCTGCGCAGCCTGGTGCGCGCCGCCCGCCGCGACGCGAAGGATCTGGTGCCGGAGGCACGCCAGCCCAAGAGCCACCGCGAGCTCTTTCACTTCATCAAACCCCACCTGGCAGCGACATGAGCGACTTCGACAGGGTGCGCATCGGCGTGGTGTCCGTCAGCGACCGCGCGTCGGCCGGCGTCTACGAAGACCAGGGCATCCCGGCGCTGAAAGACTGGCTGGGCCGCGCGCTGCGCAACCCCATCGAGTGGCATCAGCGGCTGATCCCGGACGAGCAGGACGGCATCAGCGCTGCGCTGATCGATCTGGTGGATGCGGTGCGTTGCGACCTCGTTCTGACCACCGGCGGCACCGGCCCGGCGCTGCGCGACGTGACGCCCGAGGCCACGCTGGCCGTCGCCCACAAGGTGATGCCGGGCTTCGGCGAGCAGATGCGGCAGATTTCGCTGACCTTCGTGCCGACGGCCATCCTGTCGCGCCAGGTGGCCGTGGTGCGCGGGCAGGCGCTGCTCATCAACCTGCCGGGCCAGCCCAAGGCGATCGCCGAAACCCTCGAAGGTCTGCCCGGCGCGACGCCAGCGGTCCACGGCATCTTCGCAGCCGTGCCCTACTGCGTGGACCTGATCGGCGGGCCTTACATCGCCACCGACAGCGCGCTGTGCAAGGCTTTCAGGCCCAAGAACGCGGTGCGCCCCGACGGGGCTGCGCGCACGCCAGGGCGTGGTTGAACGGCTCTTGAACCCGGCTACTTGACGAGCCGGTTCATGCGCTCGGCGTCGAAGACCTCGGTGGTCTGCGCGTCTTGCGGCACGCAGTCGCCGGCCGGCAGCTCACGCGTGCGGGCCGACAGCTTTTCGATGGCCTGCCACAGCAGCATGACCTGGTGTTCATGGGCCGATGCGTTGTCGATCAGGCCCTTCATGGCCTGCGACACCGGGTCGTCGCCCTGGGTCACGCCGTAGGCCGAGAAGCCCATCTTGGCGGCAGCGGCTTCGCGCGCGGCTTCGGTGTCGGCCTGGATCACCCGCGCCGGGTTGCCCACCGCCGTGGCCCCCGGCGGCACCGGCTTGACCACCACCGCGCCGCTGCCGATGCGCGCGCCATCACCCACGGTGAAGCCGCCCAGCACCTGCGAATTGGCGCCGACGATGACATCCTTGCCCAGCGTCGGGTGGCGCTTGGCGCCTTTGACCAGCGCGGTGCCACCCAGCGTCACGCCCTGGTAGATGGTGCAGCCGTCGCCGATCTCGGCGGTTTCGCCCACCACCACGCCCATGCCGTGGTCGATGAAGACGCGGTGGCCGATGGTCGCGCCGGGGTGCAGTTCGATGCCGGTCAGGAAGCGCCCGGTGTGCGAGATGAGACGCGCCAGCCAGTGCAGGCCGTGGCGGCGGCACCAGCTGGCGCGGCGGTGCAGGATCAGGGCGTGCAGGCCCGGATAGCAAGTCAGCACCTCCCACGATGACCGCGCGGCCGGGTCGCGTTCGAGGATGCAAGCGATGTCTTCGCGCAGTCGATCCAACATGGCAAGCAGTCTAGCGGGGGCCGGAAGACCGCGCTGCCGCCCGTGCGATGCCGCGCAGGATGTGCACCTCGTCGACGCTGAGTTGCGCGCGATTGAGCAACTGGTTCAGCCGTGGCAGCAGCTTTTTCGGCGCAGCGGGGTCGAGGAAGCCGATCTGCTCCAGTGTCTGCTGCCAGTGCGCCAGCAGGCCGGCGATGGCCGCGCCGTCGGCCCATTGCGGGTCGGTCGTGCGCGGCTGCACGCCATAGCCGCCCAGCGCCATGCGCCAGTCGTAGGCGATCAACTGCACGGCCTGCGCCAGGTTCAGCGAACCGTAGCCTGGGTTGGTCGGCACCGAGATGCAGGCGTGGCAGCGGTAGACGTCTTCATTCGACAGGCCGGTGCGCTCCGGCCCGAAGACGAAGGCCACGCGGTGCGGGCTGGCGACCAGCGCGGCGAAATGCTCGCGCGGCGCCAGCGTCGGCGGGCCGAAGTCGCGCGGTGTCATCGCGGTGGCGCAGGCCCAGCCGACGCCGTCCAGCGCGTCGGCCAGCGTGGGCACCACGCGCGCAGCGGCCAGGACGTCGGTGGCGCCGCTGGCCATCGCCACGGCCTCTTCGCGCTGCAACACATCGGCAAAGCGCGGCGCCACCAGCACCAGGTCGGCAAAGCCCATCACCTTCATCGCCCGCGCGGTCGAACCCACGTTGCCGGGGTGGCTGGTGCCGACCAGCACGAAGCGTGTCGCGTCGGGCGGCGTGAGGTCGACTTGGGCGGCGGTGGCTGCCGGTAAACTCAGGGTATACACGCCGTGATTGTCACCGCGCCGCTCTTTACCCCTTACAACGCACGCCCCCAGGCCACCCATGTCGCAAGCGCTCCACCCCATGCTGAACATCGCCATCAAGGCGGCGCGCGCGGCAGGTTCCATCATCAACCGGGCAGCGCTCGACCTGGACGTGCTGAAGATCGGCCGCAAGGGACCGAACGACTTCGTCTCCGAAGTCGACCGCGCCGCCGAGATGGCCATCATCAACATCCTGCTCGAGGCCTACCCGGGCCACGGCATATTGGCTGAAGAGTCGGGCCGCGAGCACGGTGCGCAGAACAGCGAATACGTCTGGATCATCGACCCGCTGGACGGCACCACCAACTTCCTGCACGGCTTCCCGGTCTACGCGGTGTCCATCGCGCTGGCCCACCGCAACGTGGTGCAGCAGGCCGTGGTCTACGACCCCACGCGCAACGACATGTTCTACGCCAGCAAGGGCCGCGGCGCCTTCCTCAACGACCGCCGCCTGCGCGTGTCCAAGCGCACACGTCTGGCCGATTCGCTGATCGGCACCGGCTTCCCCTTCCGCAAGGGCGACAACTTCAAGCGCTACGTGAAGATGTTCGAAGAGGTGATGCAGAGCTGCGCCGGCCTGCGCCGCCCGGGCGCGGCGGCCCTGGACCTGTGCTACGTGGCCGCCGGCTACTACGACGGCTTCTTCGAGACCGGCCTGCAGCCCTGGGACATCGCCGCCGGCTCGCTGATGATCACCGAGGCCGGCGGCCTGATCGGCAACTTCACTGGCGAATCGGACTATCTGCACCAACGCGAGGTGGTGGCCGGCAACCCGAGGGTCTACGGCCAACTGGTGCAGATCCTCACGCCCTACACGCGGGTCATCAGCGACCATGCGGCACCGGCTACGGCTGCCACGGCCAGCGCCACCGCCGCGCCCGGACCCGCTCTGGTCGACGCCACCCAGGCCTTCGTCGAAGCGGCGGTCGCGCCAGTCGCGCCCGTGCGCAAGGCGCCGGTGCGCATCCGCAAGGGTCCTGAGCCCGAGAGCGATGAAGCATTGATGTGAGCGCAACAGCCCGGCTCGCAGGGGCGTGGGCGATTGGCAATTTCGATCAGCAACCGTGAGCGTCGGGGCCAGGTAACATGACGGATCTGGGCAGTTGGACAGCGGTGATGACGCAACTGCGCCACCCGCCTTTGGACCCCCAGCACCTGCTGGCCTACGGGTCCGCAGCGGTGGCGGCCGCGCTGGTCATCATCAGCACCTTTGTGCGCACCATGATTCCGCTGCGCTGGCTGGCAGTGGGCAGCAACATCGGTTTCATCTGCTACGGATTGGCGCACCCCAACCCGCTGCTGGTTCTGCTGCACGCCGTGCTGCTGCCGGTGAACCTGTGGCGGGTGCGCCAGATGGTGCAGATCACGCGCCACCTGTCGGCAACGGGGGTCGACGACAAGCAGTTGGGCATCTGGCTGCGGCCCTATATGCGCAGCCGCAAATACCGGGCCGGCACCACCTTGTTCGCACACGGCTCCAAGGCCGACCGCATCTACTTCCTGGCCGACGGACGCATCGACCTGCCCGACGTCGGCCGCACCCTGGAAGCGGGGCAGATCTTCGGCGAAATAGCCTTCTTCGCGCCCGAGCGCTGGCGCAGCAGCACAGCGGTCTGCATCACGCGGTGCACGGTGCTGTCCATCGATGAGGACACCTTCAAGCAACTGGTCTACCAGAACCCCGAGTTCGGCCTGGAAGTGATGCACCTCATCGCCGCACGGCTGTGCCAGGACATCACGCGCTTGCGCGCGCAAGTCCCGCGCTGAAGCCGCGGATGCGGCGACGTGCAAGCCCGCCTCAGCACCAGGCGAACTTCGGCTGGTCGAAATGCGCCACCCGCGTCGGCCGGCCCAGCAGGCAGAGTTCGCGGAACTGGTAGAGGAAGGCCGCCGTCGGCGCGGCGATCCAGTTGTCGCCCACGGGCATGCGCAGCACCGGGTGCTCGGCCCCCGCGACAGGGTTCAACAGCGGCGCGTCTTCACGCAGCAATTCAGCCGTGGGCAGGCGGTGGACGCTGGCCACCTCGGCCGGGTTCAACCGCAGTTCGCGCGCCGCACCGGCCCAGACCACCACCGGCGTGATGAGGTAGCCCGAGCGCGTCACATAGTCGTCCAGCCGGCCCAGCACGGCCGAGGCGTCCAGTTCCAGACCGACCTCTTCCGCCATCTCGCGCAGCGCCGCTTGTTCGGGCGTTTCACCGTCGTCCAGGCGGCCACCCGGCAAGGCCCATTGCCCGGCATGGCTGCGCAAGCCGGCGGCGCGGCGGGTCAGCAGCAGCGCGGGTGCGCTGGACCAGGCGGGGTGCTGCGGCAGGCCGGGCAGGTCGGCGCCCAGGCCGGCCTGCACCACGGCCACGGCGACCGCCGCGTGACGGCGATCGGCCAGGGGCAGCGCCTGAACGTCGAAGCCTTGCAGCCGCTCGCGCCAACGGGTCTGCAGCGTGGTGTCACCCAGTTCCATGTCTGCAGGATAGAGCCAGAACGCGGGCGGCCAAGGCCCGATGAGGCCCACCGTTCTGCTGTGCGGAAACTCGGGGAAAGCACGGACCCACTGAGCCTGCACCCCGGCGCCGTGGGCGTCCATCATCGCGCTCAACGGGCCCACCCCAAGGAGCCCGCACCCCGAGGAGACCTGCGATGCGCCCCTTACTGCACCCGTCCCGACTTGCCGCCCTGCTGGCCGCCCTGCTGGGTGGCCTGGGGTCGGCGCTGGCCCAGGCTCAAGCCCAGCCGGCAGCCGAAGCGCTGAACATGCGCCTGGTCGGCTACAGCGACCTGCAGGCCCGCACCGCCTACCAGCCGACGATCCAGAAGCAGGGCAAACGCTGGATCGCCTACATCGGCCACCACGGCGACAAGAAGCTCAACCCGCTGACTGGCAAGCCCGAAGACAACGGCACCTCCATCCTCGACGTCACCGACCCCAGGGCGCCGAAGTACCTGGCCCACATCCCCGGCGAAGAAGGCAAGGCCGAACAAGGCGGCGCCCAGATGGTGCGCGTGTGCAGCGGCGAACAGCTACCCAAGGGCGACAAGGCCAAGTTCTACATGCTGCGCGTCTTCGGCAACCAGGCCCACGAAGTGTGGGACGTGAGCGAGCCGGCCAAACCCGCGCTGCTCACCGTCATCGGCAAGGGACTGAAAGGCACGCACAAGAACTTCTGGGAATGCGAAACCGGCATCGCCTACCTGGTGTCGGGCAACCCCATGTGGCGCACCAACCGCATGACGCAGATCTACGACCTCAGCGACCCCGCCAAGCCGGTCTTCATCCGCGACTTCGGCCTCGTCGGCCAGCAACCGGGCGCGGCCGGGCCGACGCCGATCCAGCTGCACGGCCCGATTTCGACGGGCCCCAAAGGCAACCGCGTCTTCTTCGGCTACGGCACCAACACCGACGGCGTGCTGCAGATCGTCGACCGCGAAAAGCTGCTCAGCGGCCCGAAGGAACCGACGCCCGAGAACCTGCTCTACCCGCAGGTCGCGCGGCTGGACCTGCCGCCGATGCACGGCGCGCACACGGTGTTCCCGATGCTGAACGTCGACGTGCCCGAGTTCGAGAAGAACCTGCTGGGCAAGAAGCGCGACTTCATCGTGGTCACCGACGAGGCGATCCAGAAAGAATGCCTGGAAGGCCGCCAGATGGTCTGGTTCGTGGACATCACCACCGAGACCAAACCCTTCGGCGTGGCCAGCTGGACGGTGCCCGAGGCCAGCGGCAACTTCTGTTCACGCGGCGGCCGTTTCGGCACCCATTCGTCCAACGAGAGTTACGCCCCGGTGTTCTTCAAGCGCATCATGTTTTTCGCCCACTTCAATGCCGGCGTGCGCGCGTTGGACGTGCGCGACCCCTTCTTCCCGAAGGAGATCGCCTACTTCATCCCGGCGATGAACGCCAACACCGTGGTGCTGGAAACGCCCGCCGGCCAGGCCGTGAAACTGCCCTACACCGAGGCTGCCAACAAGCGGGCCATCCAGACCAACAACGTCGAGGTGGACGAGCGCGGCTACATCTACATCGTCGACCGTGCCAACACCGGCATGCACATCCTGGAATTGACCGGGGCGGCCCGCAAGGTCGCAAACTGGAAGGCAGCGGTCAGCGAATGACCGCCGGCCTGACGGCATGACGCGGCGCGCGGCGAGGGCGGTCTGTCTGTGCGCGGCGGCGTGGGGTGCCGTCCCGGCGGCGCACGCCCAGGCGCAGGCTCAAGCCCAGGCCCTGGCCGCTGCGTCGGCCCCGACGGCGTGGCTCGAACTGCAGCTGGTGGGCGGCGTGCTGCCGCCGGCGCAGCGGCTGATCACGGTGCTGAAGGGCGATGCGCTGCGACTGCGCATCCGCAGCGACGCGGCCGGTGAACTGCACCTCCACGCCTACCGCTTGAGCGTCGCACTGCAAGCCGGGCAGCCCGCCGAGCTGACTTTCACCGCCCACGCCAGCGGCCGCTTCCGCTTCGAGTGGCACGCCGCGCCAGCACAGCGCCCGGTGCCGCCGGCTGACCACCACGCGGCGCCGCTGGCGGTGCTGGAAGTCCGGCCGCGTTGAGCGGCACCCGGCCACCGGTGCGGCGTTGGCAGGCGGTGATCGCGCTGCCCGGGCTGGCCGCTGCGCCCTGTGCGCTGGCCCACGGTTTCGACGAGCGTTATGACCTGCCGGTGCCGCTGTCCTACGTGGTCATCGCGGCCTGCGCGGCGGTGGGCTTGAGCTTCGTCGCAGCCGCCGTCTTCGCGCGGCCCGCCAAGCCGGCTGGGCCGGCTCGGCCGCCGCGTTGGGGCCTGGAAGTCGGCGTGCCGCCGGGCGTCTTGCGCGCCACGCGCACAGCCGCGGGGCTGCTCTTCGTGTTGACGATCGCTGCCGCGCTGGCTGGCAGCAGCGACCCGCTGATGAATCTGGCGCCCACGCTGGTGTGGATCGTCTGGTGGCTGGGCGGGGTCTTCGTCGCCGCGCTGCTGTGCAATCTGTGGCCGGCGCTGGACCCCTGGCGCAGCAGCTTCGAGGTGCTGGACGCGCTGGCCCGCCGCGGTGGTCGGCCGGCCGGCCTGGCGCTGGGCTGGCGCTGGCCGGCCTGGCTCGGCATGTGGCCGGCCACCGCGCTGTTGCTGGCCTGGTGCTGGCTGGAGGTGGTGCACCCGCTGGCCAGCTCGCCCTTCAAGCTGGGCTGCGCGGCGCTGCTCTGGTCGATGGTCAACCTGGCCGGCATGGTGGCCTTCGGCCGCGCCACGTGGCAGGCGCATGCCGATGTCTTCGCGCTGGTCTTCAGCACACTGGGCCGCATGGCGCCGCTGCGTCTGCGCCTGCCCGGCGACGCGCCGCCGCCGGTGCAGGCAACGGCCGGTCAGGTCGGCTTCGTGATGGCGATGTTGTCCACCGTCGTCTTCGACGGCCTGCACGGTGGCGCCGCCTGGAACGCCTTCGAGCCGCTGCTGCGCGCAGCGACAGCCACCGCCTGGCTGGACACCAACGGCCACTTCCTCGGCACGCTGGGCCTGGTCAGCGTCTGGGCGGCCTTCCTGCTGGCCTACGCGGCCACGCTGCGCATCAGCCTGGCCATGCTGCGGCCGGCCTTTCCCGCGCGCGCGCTGGCCGCGCAGTTGGCCATCACCCTGGTGCCCATCGCGGCGGCCTACAACGTGGCACACAACTTCTCGGGTCTGTTCATACAGGGGCAAGCGGTGTTGCCCTTGCTGTCCGACCCCTTCGGCTGGCAGTGGGACCTGTTCGGCACCGCGCGCTGGCATCCCGACATCGGCCTGGTCGATGCGAAGCTGACCTGGCGCGTGGCGGTGGCGGCCATCGTGCTGGGCCACGCAGCGGCAATCTGGTGGTCGCACCGCGTGGTGCTGTCGGCCGGGGTGCCGCCGCGCCGCGCGGCCTGGGGGCTGCTGCCGCTGACCCTGCTGATGCTGGCTTACACCGCCCTCAGCCTGGTGCTGATCGCCGAGCCGATGGTGCTGCCGCAGGGCCCTTGGCCGACCGCGGCCCGCACAATCGGGCTCTGCTCGCCGATGGTCCCGACATGAATCCCCAACTGCTTTTGCTCACGCTGTGCCAGGGCCTGTTCCTGTCGAACAACGTCACCTTCATCGCCATCAACGGCCTGGTCGGCCTGTCCCTGGCGCCGCAGGCCTGGATGGCCACGCTGCCGGTGGCGGGCTATGTGGCCGGCGGTGCCCTGGCCGCGCCGCTGGTGGCCCGTCATCAACGCGCCTGGGGCCGGCGCCGCACCTTCCAGCTGGGGCTGCTGGTGGCCATGATCGCGTCGTCGCTGTGCGCGGTGGCGGCCGTCACGCACACCTTCTGGCTGCTGGTGGGCGCCACGCTGCTGGCCGGCTACTACAACGCCAACGCCTCGCTGTACCGCTTCGCCGCCACCGAACTGGTTGCCCCGTCGATGAAAGAAAAGGCCATCTCCTGGGTGCTGGCCGGCGGCATCCTGGGCGCCTTCGTCGGGCCCAACCTGGCCACCTTCACGCGCGACGCCCTACCCCAGCCCTTTGCCGGGGCCTACCTGGCGCTGGTCGGCGTGGCGCTGCTGGCCTTGCTGGTGATGTCGCGCATCGAATTCCCGCCGCTGACGGCCCCCGGCAGCGCGCCAGTGGCCGGCCGCCCGCTGCGCGAGATCGCCCGCCAGCCGGTGTTCATCATCGCCACCACGGCCTGCGCGCTGGGCTACGGCGTGATGAACCTGCTGATGGCCGCCACGCCGATCGCCATGGCCCAGTGTTCGCACCCCTTCTCGTCGGCGGCGCTGGTGCTGGAATGGCATGTCGTGGGCATGTACGCGCCCAGCTTCTTCACCGGCAGCCTGATCCAGCGTTTCGGCCCGCTGCCTGTCATGGTCACCGGGCTAGCGCTGAATGTCGCTTGCGTGCTGATCGCGCTGTCGGGCGTCGACCTGATGCACTTCCTGGCCGCCCTGATCACGCTGGGCGTGGGCTGGAACTTCCTGTTCATCGGCGGCACCACGCTGGCCACCCAGGCCTACCGGCCCGAAGAACGCACCACCGCGCAGGCTGCCGTCGACTTCTGCGTCTACACGACCATGACCTTCACCGCCTTCGGCTCGGGCGCACTGGTCACCACCGGCGGCTGGCAGGCCATGAATCTGGGCGCGCTGCTGCCACTGGCGCTGCTCGGCGCGGCGCTGTCATGGCTGGCGCTGCGCCAGCGGCGACTGGTGCAGGCTGCAGGCGGCCGCATCGCCGGGCCCTGATCGTTGCCGGTCAGGCAGGGGCCGGGCGCTGAGCGCAGGGACGCGCGCCAGAGCTCGCCGCCCGGATGCGCCCAGGGCCGATTCCGGCACTAATACCTACGCGGTCCGCGCGCCGCGCACGGGCCGGTGTGTACGGGGATCGAAGGCGGCCGACACTACGAGCAACCGCCGGATGAATCGGGCATCGAGCGCAGCTGGGTTCGATTCTTGCGACCTTGTGGGTTGTGGGGGACGGCAGGCCACGGCAGGCGCCGTCCCGGCAGGAAACCAGGAAACATCATGAAATGTTCGAAATGCATCGGCAGTCCGCTCGCGAGCACCCTGCACACCTGTTCGTCGTGTCATTGGCGGGCGGCTCGCCGGCAGGCGCTGGCGCCGTCGACGGCCGAACCGTCCGATGATGCATGGCAAGGCTTGATGAAGGGTCTTCAACCGATCGACGAGCAGGTCGCCCGTCTGCAGCTGCTGGCCTTGATGCTCGGCGAAGACGGCGCCGCCAGCGCCCAACGCGCCAGCCGTGCCACCGTTCCTGGCGAGCACGCCCCCTTCGACACCGAATTACTTCGGCTGGCCCGCAAACTGCTGGCCCGTGTCGACGAGTTCTAGGACCACGCCGCTAGCTAGAGATACACCGGAGGATCGGCCGAGGCCCGCAGCACGAGCCGACCCTCACGCACCGCGATGCCCAAGTGCGGCGTCGCGGCAAGGTCGATGGCCAAAGCGGCCTGCAGCCCCTTGCCGGTGACGCTGACGCTGAGCTCACCGCGCTCGGGCCCCACCTGCACCGAATGCGTCGCTGCCAGCGCGGTGGCCAGCGACGACTTCAGGCCCTTCGCGCGAGCCAGTTCACGGCCATCGAGGGCGACGACGACTTCGTCACCCTCGAAGCCGTCCTCGAACGCCAGATGCAGCGTGGGCATGGGCGGCCGGTCTATTCGTAGGAGCGAGCCATCGCCTTGGACGCGTTCGCACTGGCGGCGCGCCGCGCTGCAGCCGCCGCCTTCTGCGCCGGCTTGCGCGCCGGCTCGGCCAGCGTCAGCATCGCTGCAGTCAGCATCGTCGGGTCTGTCGTGTGCGCATCACCCACCGTGTCGACCAAGCCGGCCAGCAGCTTGTCGCTCTCGGCGGGCTTCGCCTTGCGCACCTGGACCTTGTTGCTGTCGACCGCCACCATTTTGAACTCGCGCGCCAGATTGGCACCCTTGGTCAAGCGGGCATAGGCCGCCAGCGGGTGCGCGCCGAATTTGTCGATGACCTTGTCCAGCGCGTCGCGGCCCGAGCGCAACTCGTCCGCGTCGGAGCCGTGCAGGTAGAACAGCGCGCCGACATCGTCGTTCAGCAGCAGGTCTGCGATTTCGTCGTCGGCCGCATTGACCGGCGAGCGTACGCGCATCTTGATGATGTTGGACACCACCTGCGAGCCGCGCAGGCTGGTGTACACGGCCCGCAACTGGTAGGTGCCGGGCTGCTCGAACAACAGGCCGTCGTGGCCATAGCCGATGTAGACACTCTCGCCGATCGGGCTGGCCGGATTGATCGATACCGTTTGCGGCATGATGCACTGCTCGATCATCGGCTCGTACGACACCACCTGGCCGTTGGGCTTGCTGATCGCGATCTGCACCAGTCCCGCCGACGGGTTGAGGTGCGGGTGCACGGTCTTGCCGCGCGTGTCGGTGGCGTGCAGCGTGAGGTCGACGACGATAGGCTCGCCCAAGGCGAAGCTGCGCGCGGCCGCCAACTCCAGCCGCAGGCCCGAACGGTCTTCGATCGGCCGGTCGAACTTGCGCGTGTCCTCCAGCGCCGAGCCGACCGCGAAGTTGCTGCCGCCCATGATCACGTTGTTGAGGAAGCCGTGACGGATGTGCGCCACCTCCTGGTCGTCGAACTGGAAGGCGAAGGCCGCCCAGAAGGCTGCGGATCCACCCGGATACAGCTGCGGGTAGTTCATCCACGACAGCGACGAGGGCCGATTCGGCGACGGCGGGGTGGCCAGCGACTTCTGCCATGAGTGCAGCAGGTTGAAGCAGTGGCCGAGTTCATGCACGTAGGCGTACAGCTGCAGCCGCAGTTTGTCGGCCGTCGTGCCGCCCAGCCCGCCGTTGAAGACCGCACAACCCTGGCGCTGCTTGCCCTGCTGGTCGAACATGATGCCGAGCACCGACGGGTTGTCGTAGTTCTTGGCCACGAGTTGCCAGACCTTGAACTGCGGCACGTCCTGCCAGAGGCTGAAGTGCCTGACCATCGAGGCGTGCAGCTCGGCATCGCTCCAGGTTGCACCCGCCTGCGCTTCGGCCACCTGGACCACGTCGGAGGCCCCGGCAACGCGCATCTCGACGCCGGCCTCAGCGTACGCCGACTGCACCGACAGGGTCCGGGCCGGTCCGCCCGAGGGCAAGCTGCCGGTGTTGTAGGCGGCGAAAGGCATGCCGGCGTCGCTGACGATGTCGGTCTCGATCTGCACGGTGCGGAAGAACACCGACTCGAAGGGGCACAGGTAGCTGGTGCCGGGGGCGCCCGAGAGCGAGAAGAACTGCAGCGCGGCCGGCGCCTGCGGCTGCAGGATGGTGACGCGGGGCACCGTGACGCGGATTTTCGGGAACCCGGGGCTCCACGTGTAGCGGCCGATGCCATCGATAGTCACCAACGCATTGGTGGTCGTGATCGCGGGTGCATCGACGGTGAATGAGCCGAAGTAGCTGGTGGTCGAGCCCGAGACGCTGAAGAAGTCACCGCTGATGCGGCGCAACGTTCGCGCGCCGTCGACGTCGATGCGCAACTCGAGCCGGAACGAGCCCGCGCTGCTGCGGTACCGGCCGCTGACACCCCGCCGCGGCAGCGGGAAGGGGATGGGTGTCGGCAACGGCAGCGGGCCGATCTGCCCAGCGCCAGCGGCGCGGGTGCTGCCGTTCCCGGCGGCCTGATCTTCGACGGCGGCAGGCGTCTGGGCGCCGGGCGCGGCCGAGGCGGTGAAGGATTCGTCGTGGGCACCAGCGTCTGCGGATGCACCCGTGGGATCGATCATGGACATGGTGGTCTTTCGAAGTCGATAAAGGTGCGGAGCAGCGCGGAGCCGCTGGCATGCATGCCGGCGCAACCGCCGGGCGACCTCGTTGGGGCGCCGGAAGGGGCCTCCGCTGGCCCTTTCACCGTTGCAGTTTGTGCCCGGCATCACCAATGCACAAGCACTGGCGGCGGGTCAAGTTAGGGGCTCGCCCTACGTGGAAAGCCGGTGGAAGGGCGTCACTGTCGTTGTGGCATGAGCGCTGGCAGCCGACGCAGACCGGACACGACGTGAATCCCCGCGAGGCGCGACCCGCCCGATCCCCTTTCGCCGCGCGGCCACCGAACAGCATCACCCTCGTCAAACAAGGGCAAGGCAGCGACGACATGGACACCACCACGCACGACCCGGGGCCCCACGACGCTCTGTACAGCGACATGGCCTGGTGCTTGACGGCGTGCACCGGTGCGACGCACGATGGCTTGCCGGCCTTGGTCGAGGCGCAAGCGCCCACCGACGACGAGTTGTCCGCACGGCTGCAGACGGTCATCACCCGGCACATGAAGATGCTCACGCGCCAGGGAGTGCTGATGGAGGGCATGGGCCCGACCGACGTGGCCGAGCCCGATGCGGATGGGGACGAGGCGCCTGCGCTACGACCGCTGCAGGCCGCCGCTGTCACTGACTGCGCCGCTGCATCACCCGCCCGGCGCTGTCGGACGACCAGGTGCAAGTCAACGCCGCCAGGCAGCTGAAGCTCAAGACGCCGTGGCGCTCAGCACCACGCGCCGGGTGATGACGCCGCCGGTTGTTATGCAGCAGCTGGCCGCGCTGGTGCCGCGGCCGAAGTTGTACCTCGTCCGGTTTCCTGGGGTGCTGGCCCCGAACGCGAAGCTGCGGCCTCTGGTGGTACCGCAGGGACCCGACGCAGCTGGGCCTGGATGCGCAGCCACCACCCCGAGGGCGGGCGCGCGAGGCGGGGCAAGATTTCGCAGCCTGAGCCACGCCCTGAACCGCGCCGGCCGTCACCAACACCACGCCCCAGGGCTGCAACGCACGACCGCAGCCGGGGCGGCGAAGCGCGATGCTTCGGCGCGACGCCATCGATTCAGGATCAGCCCTGAGACCGCGGTGTGCCGGTCCGTTCGTCAGTGCACCGGCCAGGGCCGTGCGTTGTCGCACAGACCCGACCGAGCGGCCGATCGATATTCGCCGCTCGCCCGACGTGCATCGGCTCGCCGCCCTTGCCCCTGCCAAGCATCCGAAGAGCCCGATGACCACCATGACCCGCAGCGCGCGCATCACCGGACCCGTGCCCTATCAGGCCGCCAACGGCACCCGGCACCACATCCCGCTGGGGCCCTGCCTGCTCGAGCGGCTGGACGACCGCCTGATCGACATCATCTGGGGCGCCAGCGGCCAGCGTTCGACGGCCTTGCCGGTGGCCGAGGTCGAGGCGGCGCAGGGCACCGGCAGTCTGATCCTGCTGGACTAAAGCCGCCCGACAATGCGGCATGACAGTCAGGACGCGATGGATGGTGGGCGCGGCGATGCTGGTCGCCTTGGCCATGGTGATGGCGTTGGGACGCCTGTGGCTGCAGCCCCCGCCCGCACTGGCGGCCCCTTCGGCGCTGGCCGCAGCCCAGCAGGGCCTGCCCTGGCAGGTGGAGGTGCTGGCCGACGGCAGCTCACGCGTCATGGGCCTGCATCTGGGCAGGGCCACGCTGGCCGAGGTGCGTGCGCGCACCGGTGACGCCCTGCAGGTGGCCTTGGTGGCGCGACTGGGTGAAGTGGGCGTGCTGGAGGCGCTGGCCGAACCCTTCCACGCCGGCTTTGTGGCGGGCCGGCTGGTGCTGGCCTTCGACGTGCCGCCCGCCACGCTGAAGCGCTGGCGCGAGGGCAGCACGGGCAGCGCACCGATGGAAGGCGGGGTGCGGCGCTTCGCCTTGCGCGCGGCCGACCAGGCCGAAGCCGAGCAGGCCCGTCTGAGCGGCCTGAGTTTCATCCCCGTGGCACGCCTGAGCGCAGCGGATGTGCGCCAGCGCTACGGCCCGCCGCAAAGCGTGCAAGCGCTGGCCGGCGGCGCCGCCGTGCTGGCTTACCCGACGCGCGGCCTGAACGCCACCGTCATGCCCGGCCAGCGGGCCGTCTTCCAGTACGTGACGCCCCGCGACCACGCACGGCTGGATCAGGCCAGGCCGTGAACCCGCAACAGCGCCCGACCACTTGCCGGTTCTGCGCCCTGGCCGACGCCCAACCCGTGTCGAAGCGCCGCCGGGCGGCAGCGGTCTGCCGCGCTCACTGGCGGCCGTCGGTCACCGCGGCACGGCCCGGCGGCATGGCAACCGGTGGCAAACGGGAGACCAGGGACACACCGCTGCCGGGCACCGGACTGCCCCCACGCGACAGGCCACGGGGCAGCTTGAAGACGACGTCTTCCGGTTCACCGAAACTGGCCAACTCGGCATCGGGCCACCAGGCGCGCAGTTGTGCGACGACGGCGTCGACCAGCACATCGGGCACGGAGGCGCCCGACGTCAGCCCGACCACCGCCTGCCCTTCGAGCCACCCGCGTTGCAGCGCGCTGGCGTCCTCGATGAGATAAGCCGGACGGCCGCACTGGGCGACCAGTTCGCGCAGGCGCTGTGAATTGGAGCTGTGCGGCGCACCCACGATCAGCACCACCTGTGCGCGCTCGGCCAGCGCCCGCGCAGCCATCTGGCGGTTCTGCGTGGCATAGCAGATGTCGTCCTGCCGGGGACCGTGGATGTCCGGAAAGCGCTGCTTCAGCACGGCCAGGATGCGCGCGGTGTCGTCCACCGACAGCGTGGTCTGCGTGGCGTAAGCCACCTGGGTGGCATCGGGTACATCGACAGTCTGCGCTTCGCCGACGCTGGCGATGCGGCGGATGACCGCGCCGCCCAGCGCCTGAAAGTGGCCCAGTGTGCCCTCGGTCTCGGCATGACCTTCATGGCCGACCAGGATCACGCTGCGGCCAGCGCGGCCATGCCGGGCCACTTCCACATGCACCTTGGTCACCAGCGGGCAGGTGGCGTCCAGCAGCAGCAGACCGCGCTGCGCCGCTTCGTCGACCACGGCGCGTGAGGCACCGTGAGCGCTGATGATGGCCCGCGCGCCCACCGGTATCGCCGACAGCGTTTCGACGAAGACGGCGCCCTGCGCCCGCAGGGTGTCCACGACGTGGCGGTTGTGGACGATCTCGTGGCGCACATAGACCGGCGCGCCGTATGCCTGCAGCGCCCGTTCGACGATGAGGATGGCACGTTCGACACCGGCACAAAACCCTCGCGGGTTGGCCACCACGATCTGCATGGGCTCGCTCTCCCGCGCGCTTTGTTGTTCTTCGAGCCCGATAGCCCGAAGAACAACCCTAACACGCAGCCGGTGAATTCTCAATGCGCTGCGCGGTCCTGTGCATCGGGGCGCCAGCGCTGGGCACGAGGGCGCGGGCCACCTGGCCGGGCCGCTGCGGCGTGACGCGGGTGTCCAGGTGCTGGCCGAAGTCGCTGTAGGGCCAGCCGTAGAAACCGCCCGGCTGCAGCGACGCCAGGTAGTCGGGCAGCAGGTCGCTGCCCAGCTCAGCGCGTTCGTTGACCACGGCCCACAGCGCGGTCCTGCTCGACGGCCATGCCGTTTTCGGCCGCATTGCTGTTCGACCCCACGCTGACGTAAAGCGTGCGGCCGTCGGCGCTGGCCAGCAGGTTCTTGGTCCGGTGGTGGTTGATGGGCCCGCCCGGCAGCGCCACCAGCAGCGTGCCGGGCGCGGTGATGCGGGTCTCGCCGCGCCAGCAGGGAAAGCTCAGCACCGCATCGGCGTTGGCCCATACAGGCGGCCACCGACCAGCGCCATGCCGAAGGGCGAATGCAGGCCGCTGATGAAGACCTCGCGCGTTTCCGCGATGCCGTCGCCGTCGGCGTCGCGCAGCAAGGTAATGCGGTCGGCGCTGGGCCCTGCCGCGCCAGCGCGGGCCATCACCAGGCCGGCGATCCAGGTCAGGCGCAGGCCGCCGGCGGGCTCAGGTCTTGCCGAAGTTGGACTTGGCGGTCGCCACACAAGCGGTCTTGGCGTCGCCGGCCAGGGTGTCGCTCTTGGCGAGGGCGATAAAGGCCTGGAGGGTGAGTGGCTTGTTCATGTGATGGTGTCCTGGTCGGTGCGGCGGGGCCGGTGTTGCCGTCGGGATGACGGGCAACGGGTGGGGTCTGTCCAGGCGCAACCGTAAGCCCGGCGGGGCTGGCAGTCTGTGCGCAGGCGAACACCCGACGCCCAGTGGCCGGTCAAGACCGCGCCCTTCAGCCACCCGTGGCGATCGGCGCCCCCGGCTGGGCACACCACTCGCTCCAGGAACCCGGGTAGAGCGCTGCACCGGGCAGGCCGGCGACTTCCATCGCCAGCAGGTTGTGGCAGGCCGTGACGCCCGAGCCACATTGGCTGACCACCGACGTCAGGGCGCGGTCGCCCAGGATGGCCGCGAATTCGGCGCGCAATTCGGTGGCCGCCTTGAAGCGGCCGTCGGCGCCCAGGTTGCTGCGGAAGACCCGGTTGACCGCGCCCGGGATGTGGCCGCCCACGGGGTCCAGGGTCTCGTTCTCGCCGCGAAAGCGGTCCGCCGCCCGGGCGTCGATGACCAGCCGTTCGCCGCTGCCCAACTGGGCCAGCAGCGCGTCGTGGCCGACGCTGGCGACCAGGCTGTCGCGCAGCGCGAAGTTGCCGGGTGGTCGCGCGCTGGGCGCGGTCGTTTCCAGTGCCCCGCCGGCGGCCTGCCAGGCCGCGATGCCACCGTCCAGCACGCTGGCGGCCGCGTGGCCGCACCAGCGCAGCATCCACCACAGGCGTGCGGCAACCATGCCGCCGGCGTTGTCGCAGGCCACGATGGGCGTCCCGGCGTTGGCGCCCAGCGCGGCCAGGGCCCGCGCGAAGGTGGCGCGCTCGGGCAAGGGATGGCGCCCGTTGCGGCCGGTCTTGGCGCTGCTCAGCGTGTCGTCCAGCGAGACATAGATGGCGCCGGGAATGTGGCCCGAGGCATGGGCGCGCCGGCCCGCGGCGGGGTCGGCCAGGTCGAAGCTGCAGTCCAGCACCAGCATGTCGGTGCCGGGGCTTTGCAGGGCCTGCTGGAGGGCTTGCGCGGAAATCAGGGCGTGCTGGGTCATCTGGGGCTCCGTGGGCTGCTGGGGGGTCTGGCCTGCCGGCCATGATGGCGGCTTTGTACCGCAGTCGGTGAGCCCGGCCGGCCCGCCACGCCAGCCCGGCCACACCGTCCGGCAGACCGGGGCGCCTGGCGGCCAGCCCCGCGCAGCGCCGCCGTTACCATGCACCGGTCCGGATCCACAGGCGCCCCGCGCGCCGCCCCGTGCGCCATGCAGCATCGCCTTGAAACACCCCACCGCACCGCCCGGCTGCGCCGCTACGGCTGGCTGAGCCTGGCCTGCGCGCTGAGTGGGCCCGCTGTCGCCCAGCCCGCGGCGCCCGCCACGGTCATCGACAAGGTCACGGGCTACACGCTGACCACCGCCGGCGCCCTGCAACAATTCGAATCGCTGGCCATCGATGCCCAGGGCCGCGTGCTGTGGGCCGGTACGGCAGCCGAGACGGCAGCACGCGCCCCGGCGGCGCGCCATGTCGACGGCGGGGGCCGCACGCTGCTCAGCGGCCTGATCGACGCCCACGGCCATGTGCTGGGCCTGGGCCGCTCGCTGACCTCGCTGGACCTGACCGGCAGCGCCACGCTGGCCGCCGCCCAGGCCCGGATCGCCGACCACGCCAGAAAGCAGCCGGCCAGCCCGTGGATACGCGGCGGTGGCTGGAACCAGGTGATCTGGCAGCTCGGCCGCTTCCCCACCGCCGCCGAACTCGACACGGTCGTGCCCGACCGACCGGCCTGGCTGACCCGCATCGACGGCCATGCCGGCTGGGCCAACAGCCGGGCGCTGAAACTGGCCGGCATAGACCGCAACACGCCCGACCCGCAAGGCGGCCACATCGAACGCGACGCCCAGGGCCAGGCCACGGGCGTGCTGGTCGACGCGGCGATGGCACTGGTGACCCGCGTGCTGCCGGCCCACACCGACGCCGAAGACCGGCAGGCGCTGGATGCCGCGCTGGCGCACCTGCGCCAGGTCGGCCTGACCAGCGTCCACGACATGGGCATCAACGCCGCGCAGGACCGTCTGTTTCGCGAGTACGCCGACAGCGGGCGCCTGAGCACGCGGGTCCACGCCGCCATCGACGGCGCGAGCGCCGACTTCGAGGCCCTGTCCGGGCCAGGCCCGCTGAACAGCTACGCGGCCGACCTCTACGACCTGCGGGCGGTCAAGCTCTACGCCGATGGGGCCCTGGGCAGCCGCGGCGCGGCGCTGATCGAACCCTACAGCGATGCACCGGCCAGCCGCGGCCTGCTTTTCCAGGACCAGGCTGCACTCGGTGCGCAGATCGAGAAGGCCTTGAGCAAGGGCTACGCGGTGTCGGTGCATGCCATCGGCGACGCCGGCAACCGCCAGGTGCTGGACGCCTTCGAGCGGCTGTCGGCGCGCTACCCGGTCGCCGGCAGGCGCCACCGCATCGAACACGCGCAGGTCGTGGCGCTGGACGACATTGCGCGCTTTCGCCAGCTGGGCCTCATCCCCTCGATGCAGCCGACGCACGCCACCTCGGACATGAACATGGCCGAAAGCCGTGTCGGCCCGGCGCGCATGCGCGGCGCCTACGCCTGGCGGCGCTTCCTGCTGCAGGGTTCACCGCTGGCCTGCGGTTCCGACTTCCCGGTCGAATACGCCAACCCCTTCCTGGGCCTGCACGCTGCTGTCACGCGTGAGGGCGAGGACGGCCTGCCACTGGGCGGTTGGTACCCCGACCAGCAGCTGTCATTGAAGGAGGCCTTCCGCTGCTACACCCTCGACGCCGCCTACGCGGCCGGCCAGGAGCAGCAGCTGGGCACGCTGGAGCCCGGCAAATGGGCTGACTTCGTGATCATCGACCAGGACCTGTTCCGCATGAACCTGCACGACATCGGCCGCATCCAGGTGCTGCAGACCTGGGTCGCGGGGCGCCAGGTCTATGGGCGCTGACGGCGCCGGTCCGCCAGCCGGTCAGGCGGACGACCTGGATGGAATCAAGACGGCTTGAACACCGCGTCATCTTTTCCACACATAAACCGATCAAACTCTGACGGGTCAGGGGTGAGGCCTGCGACACAGCGGTGCAAGGCAGTCTGGCACCGAGCTACGCCCGGTTACACCGGGGGTGGTTCTCGAAGGAACTTTCCCCCTCGAACGTGGGATTGGTGTAAGCCCGTAGTGCCACTACGATATGGTTCATAAGGTCGCTGGTTGCAGAACGTGCAGTCAGACTGTTGATGCAGGTTGAGCACCGGGTTGTCCCAAGTGCGCGGCAGGCCCTTTCATCCTTCAGGAGTTTTCAATGTTCCACCGGTCCAAACTCATCGTCGCTGCCGCCGTGGCGCTGTTCGCAGCGACGGGCGCACAGGCCGTCACCGTGGTGCCGTTGGGGACGCTGACGACGCCGCAAAC
>Ga0136641_1000102_pt1 | contig 34689 bp, 34 predicted proteins | sample EliLak1302023Y_FD_115312 | JGI IMG/M metagenome (GOLD analysis project Ga0136641, IMG submission 115312) | Freshwater microbial communities from Elizabeth Lake, Yosemite National Park, California, USA - 13020-23Y | ecosystem: Environmental > Aquatic > Freshwater > Lake ...
CCGGCACGGCGCAGGCGTCGCCGATGACGCTGGTGGACGGCGGCCTTGGGGTGCTCGACAGCGCCGCCAAGCTGGAGTGGACCGCCAACATGAATTTGAGGGGCTCCATAACCTGGTACGAAGCCAACGCCTGGATAGCCACGCTGAACACGAACAACTACGCCGGTCACAACGACTGGCGCCTGCCGACGCTCAACCCGTCGGACACCAGTTGCAGCACGAACTACAACCCAGGTGGCGGTTTTCCGCAGCAGTATTCCGGCTACAACTGCACCGGTGGCGAATTGAGCCATCTCTTCGTCACTGACCTGGGCAACAAGGCTCACGAATCTGTGCTGAACCCGACTGGCGATACAGCCGAGCAGATCGCGAACCTGGCGCTGTTCAGCAATGTGCAGTCCGACGCCTACTGGTCCGGTACGGAGTACGCGCCGCTTCCGCACCTCGCGTGGCTCTTCTACACCAGCTACGGCTACCAGGACTACGACGGCAAGGACTATGCGTTGTATGCCGTGGCTGTGCGCCCCGGCGATGTGGCCGCCTCTGTGCCGGAGCCACAGACGTTGGCGCTGGCACTGCTGGCATTGGGCGCGACGGTGGTGGCGCGCAAAAAGCGGCCATCTTGAGGCGACGCCTCGGCGCAGCCGCATGACCCTTGCCTAGAATCCACCTATGCCGGTGGTGTTCCGCTTAAGGGTTTCCGCTTCTTCTTGTACTCCAACGAGGGCAATCCTCGCGAGCCGGTGCATGTCCATGCGCGCTCCGGCAGCAGTGAGGCCAAGCTATGGCTTGAACCACAGGTTCGGGTTGCCGCCAGCTTCGGTTTCGATGCCGGCACGCTGCGCGAGTTGGTGGAAGTCGCACAGAGCAATCGGGTGCTGATCGAGAGGACTTGGCATGAGTACTTCAGCTAAAGCGGTGCGCTTTGACGACGACAGCATGTGGGTCGACTTGGACGACGGCAGACGCCTGGCCGTCCCACTGGCCTGGTTCCCCCGCTTGCTGGCCGCCTCCCCTGAACAGCGCGTGCAGTTCGAATTGAGTCCGCGCGGTATCCACTGGGAAGCGCTTGACGAGGACGTCTCCATCGAAGGCCTGCTGGCCGGTCATGGTGATCGGACCCATGGCCGCGTTGTTGTGACGGCCTGAGGTCACGGACAGTCGCCCAAACGCTGGGCGAGTTAAGAGATTCGAGCGACTGGTCTGATCGGGAGTGAACGGCAGGTCATGGCCGACCGCCGGCACCCACGCTCAGCCGCTTCCCGTCGGTCTGTTGCCCACGACCCGGCACGGCGGCCTCGCGGCCGCCAGTCAACGCCGGCCCGGCCCGAAGCCCCGCCACCAAAGCACCAGCGCACAGCCCACCACCATCGCGCCATAAGTGGCCATCTTGCCGTCGCGGCCGAAGGCCACCAGCCCGGTCAGGGTGACCAGGGCAGCCACGCCGCAAGCGGGCGCTGCCAGGTGCAGCCAGGGCACGCCGCGCAAGTCATGCAGCCACACCAGCTTGGCCAACGCGGCCGACAACAGCCCAAGGCCCAGCGCCGGCACGAAGAGATTGCCCAGGTGCCACAGCGCGTACAGCGGTCCCATCGTCCTGATTTCCCTTGATCGGCCGGCCGGTGCCCGCCCGGCCTTGACATCGCTCAAACCGACTGCCTGCCGCGCGCAGCCCCCACTGCCTACAATTGTCTCGTGAGCGCTGCCGTCAACCTCGTCGCCCTCGGGCTGAACCACACCACCGCGCCGCTCGACCTGCGCGGGCGGCTGGCTTTCGGGCCCGAGCAACTGGCCCCAGCCCTGCACGGCCTGCGTGAACGCCTGCAACGCAGCGTGCCCGAAGCGGCTCTGGTGTCAACCTGCAACCGCACCGAGTTGTACGTGGCCGCCGGCACCGCGCCCATCCACGAACTGGTGCGCCCGACGCTGGACTGGCTGGCCGAACAGGGCGGCATCAGCGGCGGGCAGTTGCTGGACCACAGCTACGTGATGGAAGACCATGCTGCTGCGCGCCATGCTTTCCGCGTCGCGTCCGGCCTGGATTCGATGGTGCTGGGCGAACCGCAGATCCTGGGCCAGATGAAGCAGGCCGTGCGCCTGGCCGACGAAGCCGGCACGCTGGGCACCACGCTGCACCAGCTGTTCCAGCGTTCGTTCTCGGTGGCCAAGGAAGTCCGCACCTCGACCGAGATCGGTTCGCATTCCATCAGCATGGCCGCCGCCGCGGTCCGCCTGGCTGCGCAGCTGTTCGAAGACCTGCACCAGATCAAGGTGCTCTTCGTCGGTGCCGGCGAAATGATCGAACTGGTGGCCACGCACTTCGAGGCGCGCGCACCCAAGTCCATCGCCCTGGCCAACCGCACGCTGGAGCGCGGCGAAAGGCTGGCGGCGCGCTTCGGCGGCGAGGCCATGCGCCTGTCCGACGTCCCCAACCGCCTGCATGAGTTCGACGCCGTCATCTCCTGCACCGCCAGCACCCTGCCCATCATCGGCCTGGGCGCTGTCGAACGGGCCTTGAAGGCCCGCCGCCACCGGCCGATGTTCATGGTCGACCTGGCCGTGCCGCGCGACATCGAACCCGAAGTGGCACAGGTCTCGGACGTCTACCTCTACACCGTCGACGACCTGTCGACCCTGGTCCAGACCGCGGGCGAAAAGCGCCAGGCAGCGGTGCAGCAGGCCGAAGCCATCATCGACGCCGGCGTGCAGAGCTTCGCGCACTGGCTGGACCAGCGCGCGGCCGTGCCGCTGATCCAGGCGCTGAACCGCCAGGCCGACGACTGGGGCGCGGTGGAACTGGCCCGCGCCCGCAAGGCGCTGGCCCGCGGCGAGCCGGCCGAGCGGGTGCTGGAAGCCATGGCCCGCGGCATCACGCACAAGATGCTGCACGGCACGCTGGCCGAACTGCACGCGGCCGAGGGCGAAGAACGCCAGCACCTGGCCGACACCGTGTCGCGCCTGTTCCTGCGCTCCGCCTCGCGCCACCCCGGCGGCGAGGGCCGTTAGCTGAAGCACCCCCTGGCGCCGCGCCCCGTGCGCGGCGCCAGGCCGCTGGCCACCTCGCCATGAACCCCACCCTACGCGACCGTTTTGAACGCCTGGCCCTGCGCGGGGCCGAACTGGATGCCACGCTGTCCGACCCGCTGGTCGCGGCCGACATGAAGCGCTGGCGCGCGCTGTCGCGCGAGCAGGCCGAGGTCAGCGGCGTCACCACGCGCTACGCCCGCTACCAGCAGCGCGAGCGGGATCTGGCTGCGGCGCAGGAGATGGCCGACGGCGAAGCCGACCCCGAGATGGCGGCCATGGCGCGCGAAGAGATCGCCAGCGCCGCCGCCGACATGGCCCGCCTGCAAGCCGAGCTGCAGACGGCGCTGATTCCGAAAGACGCCGACGACGAACGGCCGGCGTTTCTGGAAATACGCGCTGGCAGTGGCGGCGATGAATCGGCGCTGTTCGCCGGCGACCTGGCCCGCATGTACCTGCGCTATTGCGAACGCCAGGGCTGGCGCACCGAGGTCATGAGCCAGAGCGACAGCGAGCTGGGCGGCTACAAGGAACTGGTGCTGCGCGTCGACGGCGATGGCGTGTACGGCCAGTTGCGCTTCGAGAGCGGCGGCCACCGCGTGCAGCGCGTGCCCAGCACCGAGAGCCAGGGCCGCATCCACAGCAGCGCCTGCACGGTGGCCGTGATGCCCGAGCCCGACGAAGCCGAAGAGGTCACGCTGAACCCGGCCGAGCTGCGCATCGACACCTTCCGCGCCAGCGGCGCCGGCGGCCAGCATGTCAACAAGACCGACAGCGCCATCCGCATCACCCACCTGCCCACCGGCCTGGTGGCCGAGTGCCAGGACGACCGCAGCCAGCACCGCAACAAGGCCAAGGCGATGGTGGTGTTGCAGGCTCGGTTGCGCGAGAAAGACCGCGGCGAGCGCGCCACGAAAGAAGCCGCCACACGCAAGGGCCTGATCGGCAGCGGCGACAGCAGCGACCGCATCCGCACCTACAACTTCCCGCAAGGCCGGCTGACCGACCACCGCATCAACCTGACGCTGTACAAGCTGGCGCAGATCATGGACGGCGACCTGGGCGACGTGGTCGGCGCGCTGCAGGCGGCGCGGGCCGGCGAGCAGCTGGCGCAGCTGGAAGCCGGCGGCCGCTGAACCGGCCATGCGCATCGCCGAGCTGCTGATCGCCGCGCGCCGTGCCGGTGTCGACCGGCTGGACGCGCAGCTGTTGATCGCCCACCGGCTGCAACGGCCTCGCGCCTGGCTGCTGGCCCACGACGACCACCAGCTGGGTGAGGCCCAGACCGCACAGCTGCTGCAACAGCTGCAACAGCGTGCACAAGGCATGCCGCTGGCCTACCTGGTCGGCGAGCGCGAATTCTGCGGGCTGGTGCTGCAGCTCACGCCCGACGTGCTGGTGCCGCGGCCCGAGACCGAGTTGCTGGTCGAGTGGGCGCTGGAACGCCTGGCCGCGGCGCCCGCCGACAGCGTGGTCGATCTGGGCACGGGCAGCGGCGCCGTCGCGCTGGCCATCAAGCAGCGGCGCCCCGGCGCGGCCGTCACCGCCAGCGATGCCAGCGCCGCCGCGCTGCAGGTGGCGCAAGGCAACGGCGCGCGCCACGGCCTGGCGGTCGACTGGCTGCACGGCGACTGGTGGGCGCCGCTGCACGGCCGCCGCTACGGGCTGGCGGTCTCCAACCCGCCCTATGTGGCCGGCGACGACCCCCACCTGGCGGCCCTGGCCCACGAACCGCGTGGCGCCCTGACGCCGGAAGGCGACGGGCTGGCGGCGCTGCGGCGCATCGTGCAGGACGCACCCGACCACCTGCTGCCCGGCGCCTGGCTGCTGCTGGAGCACGGCCACGACCAGGCCGCTGCGGTGCAGGCGCTGCTGACCGCCCGCGGCTTTGTCGGCGGCGTGACCCGCGCCGACCTGGCCGGCCAGCCCCGCTGCACGGGCGCGGCCTGGCGCCGCGTCCCCTAGCACCGGCCGACCGCCTAAGCGCAGAACAAGGGCCAACGACCGGTTACATCCGGGCCACAGCCGGGCGGGTTCGGACGCATGATGGCCCTGCCACCACACAGCAGGAGTTCGCCATGACCTTACGCACGATATGCCTGGGCTTGTCGGGTGCCCTGATGGCTTTGCAGGCCTGCGCCGCCGACGGGCTGCAGCCGCCGACGCCAGACACCTTCTGGCCGCAGTGGCAGGTGCGCATCGGGCTGCAGACCGGCCATACGGCGCCGCTGTCGCTGACGGCGCCTTTCGGGCCCACCCGCCTGGGCCTGGTGGCCGAGCGGTCGGCCGGTGCACCCCTCGCCGTCCGCGCGGTCTTGGGCAGCGAAGGCAGCGACAGCGGCCTGCACGACGCGCGCCTGGCGCCTGGGCTCAAGCTCGGCGTGCGCTACAGCTTCTAGACCCCACGCTAGCGGGCGGGCTGCGGCCTGTCGCATACTTCGGCCTTGCTGATTTCGAGAAGGACATGTCCCATGAGCGACGTGCAACAACGCATAGCTGAACTGGTCAAGGGCCACCGCGTGGTGCTCTTCATGAAGGGCACGGCCCAATTCCCGCAGTGCGGCTTTTCCGGCCGCGCCATCCAGGTGATGAAGGCCTGCGGTGTCAACGACCTGAAGACCTTCAACGTCTTCGACGATGACGACGTGCGCCAGGGCATCAAGGACTACGCGCAGTGGCCCACCATCCCCCAGCTCTACGTCAACGGCGAATTCGTCGGCGGCTCGGACATCATGATGGAGATGTACCAGTCGGGCGAGCTGCAACAGCTGTTGGGCACGCCGAACTGAATCGGCGCCGGCCGCGGTCTCAAGCGGCCGGCACGTCCCAGACACGGCGCGCGCCCAGCACCGCATTCGGGTACTCGGGCTTGCCCCGGCTGCCGTTGTAGCGGCCCAGCGCCATGAACACGTCGCCGCGCTCGCGGTCGAGGTAGTGGCGCAGGATGGTGCAGCCGAAGCGCAGATTGGTCTGCAGGTGGAAGAGGCGGCGGTCGTCGCCGTTGCCAATCAGGCGCGCCCAGAAGGGCATCACCTGCATGTAACCGCGCGCGCCGGCGCTGCTGATCGCGTACTTTCGAAAACCGCTCTCGACCTGGATCAGGCCCAGCACCAGCGCGGTTTCCAGCCCGGCACGGCGGCTTTCGTACCAGGCTGCCTCGAGGAATTCGACCCGCGTGTGGTGCTCCGTGTGGCGTTTCTTCAGCTTCTCGCTGGCTGCGCTCAGCCAGCGCAGGTAGACCAGGCGCTCTTCCATCTGGTCGAAGCGGGGCCGCGGCGGGGCCGCCTCCGCCACCGCCGCCACCAAGGCTGAACGCACGGCATCGGCCAGAGGCTCTTCAACCTGGGCGCCGGCCCGGGCACTACGCGCCCACAGGGCCAGCGGGCAGAACAGCAGGGCACGCCGCGCCAGCGTCATGCGGCCCGCGTCATGCCGCCAGGCGGGCCTTCAGCGTGGCCACCACGTCGGCCAGCGGCAGCACGCTGGCGGCGGCCTCGCGCCGGCCCTGCAGTTCGACGGTGCCGGCCTTCAGGCCGCGGTCGGACAGCACCACCCGCTGCGGCACGCCGATCAATTCCCAGTCGGCGAACATCGCGCCCGGGCGCTCGCCGCGGTCGTCCAGCACCACGTCGATGCCCAGCGCCGCGAGGTCCTCGTGCAACTGGTCGGCAGCGGCCTGCACCTCGGGGCTGCGGTCGTAGCCGATGGGGCAGATGACGACGCTGAAGGGCGCCATCGCGGCCGGCCAGATCATGCCGCGCGCGTCGTGGTTCTGCTCGATGGCCGCGCCCAGCAGGCGGGTCACGCCGATGCCGTAGCAGCCCATCTCGAAAGGCTGCGGCTTGCCGTTCTCGTCGAGAAAGTGGGCCTTCATCGGCAGGCTGTACTTTTTCGCGCCCAGGTAGAAGACATGGCCCACTTCGATGCCGCGCTGGATGGCCAGCACGCCCAGGCCGTCGGGCGAAGGGTCACCCGCCACGACGTTGCGGATGTCGGCCACCAGATCGGGCTCGGGCAGGTCGCGGCCCCAGTTCACGCCGGTGTAGTGGAAGTCGGCCACGTTGGCGCCACAGACGAAGTCGCTCATCGCGGCCACGGTGCGGTCGGCCACCACCTTCACCGGTTTCTGCAAACCCGAATTGGTGAAGATAGGCCCCAGATAACCCGGCTTGCAGCCGAAGTGCTCGTCGATCTCGGCGGCGGTCGCGAAGCGGAAGGCGTCCCCCAGACCCTCGACCTTGCCGGCCTTGATCTCGTTCAGGTTGTGGTCGCCGCGCACCAGCAGCAGCCAGACCGTGGTCTTCGTGATGTCGCCGGCCTCGTTCTTGACGTCAGTGGCCAGGACCAGCGATTTCACGGTCTGTTCCAGCGGCAATCCCAAGAGGTCAGCCACGTCTTCGCAGGTCGACTTGCCGGGCGTGGCGGTCTGGGTCACCGCCTGCGCGGGCGCGGCACGCCGGGCGATCAGCGACACGGCTTCGGCCAGTTCGATGTTGGCGGCGTAGTCGCTGGTCGGGCAGTAGACGATGGCGTCCTCGCCGGTGTCGGCGATGACCTGGAACTCGTGCGAGGCGTCACCGCCGATGGCGCCGGTGTCGGCCGCCACGGCGCGGTATTGCAGCCCGAAGCGGTCGAAGATGCGCTTGTAGGCGTCGAACATGCCCTGGTAGCTCTTCAGCGCCGAAGCCTTGTCGCGGTCGAAGGAGTAGGCGTCCTTCATCGTGAACTCGCGCCCGCGCATCAGGCCGAAACGGGGCCGGCGCTCGTCGCGGAACTTGGTCTGGATGTGATAGAAATTTCGCGGCAGCTGCTTGTAGCTGCGCAGCTCTTGCCGGGCGATGTCGGTGATGACTTCCTCGCTGGTCGGCTGGATGATGAAGTCGCGGTCGTGCCTGTCCTTGATGCGCAGCAGCTCAGGGCCGTAGGCCTGGAAGCGGCCGGTCTCCTGCCACAGCTCGGCGGGCTGCACCACGGGCATCAGCAACTCGACCGCCCCGGCGCGGTTCATCTCCTCGCGGATGATGGCCTCGACCTTGCGGATGACCCGCAGGCCCAGCGGCATGTAGCTGTAGATGCCGGCGCCCAGGCGCTTGATGAAGCCGGCCCGCATCATCAACTGATGGCTGGCGACTTCGGCTTCGGCGGGCGCTTCTTTGAGCGTCGAGATAAAGGTGGCAGAGGCTTTCATGGGGTCCGGTGAGCACACGGCGCCGGTGCCCGATCAAGGCCCTGCGGAAGACCTCGTTCAGCGGCTGGCAAGCCCCGCCAAAAGCCCGCATCGAGGCTGCGGGTTAGCGAGAATTCGCGCGCTGCACAGTGCCGGTGCAATAATGAAATCAGTCACAAAATTGGGGTCTGATTATGCTCGACCGGGAAGGCTTCAGGCCCAACGTCGGCATCGTCCTGCTCAACTCGCGCAATCAGGTTTTCTGGGGCAAGCGGCTGCGCACGCACTCGTGGCAGTTCCCGCAAGGTGGCATCGACCACGGCGAGTCGCCCGAGCAGGCGATGTTCCGAGAGCTACACGAAGAAGTGGGCCTGCGGCCCGAGCACGTCCAGATCGTGGCCCGCACCCGCGACTGGCTGCGCTATGAAGTGCCCGACCATTTCATCCGCAAGGACGCGCGCGGCCATTACCGCGGACAGAAGCAGATTTGGTTCCTGCTGCGCCTGGTCGGCCGCGACAGCGACATGAACCTGCGCGCCACCAGCCACCCGGAATTCGATGCCTGGCGCTGGAACGATTACTGGGTGCCGCTGGATCTGGTCATCGAGTTCAAGCGCAATGTCTACGAGATGGCGCTGACCGAACTGGCGCGCTTCCTGCCCCGCAGCAACCCGCACAACCGCTACCTGCGGTCGGGCCTGCGCATGCAGCGCCACGAGGACGAAGCACCGGCCCTGAACGGCTTGCCCGACGGCGGTGGCGCCGCAACCGACGGTGCCGCTCGCGTGGCGCCGGGCGCTACATCAGGACCAGATTGGTCCGGTGGATGAGTTCGGGCTCGTTGACGTAGCCCAGCAGGGCGCCGATCTGTGACGAGGCCTTGCGCGCGATGAGCCGCGCCTCGGCCGCCGAATAGTTGGCCAGACCGCGCGCCACTTCGACACCCGCCGCCGTGCGCACGGCGATCACGTCGCCGCGGATGAACGCGCCCTGCACCTCCTGCACGCCGATGGGCAACAGGCTCTTGCCCTCGTCGCGCAACTTGGCCACCGCGCCCTCGTCCACCACCACCGCGCCACGCAATTGCAGGTGGTCCACCATCCATTGCTTGCGCGCCGCCAGCTTGGGCGTGCCGGCCCGCAGCGCCGTGCCGATGGCCTCGCCGGCAGCCAGGCGCAGCAGCACATCGGGTTCACGGCCCCAGGCGATGACGGTGCTGGTGCCGCTGCCGGCCGCCCGCTTGGCAGCCAGGATCTTGGTCAACATGCCGCCGCGCCCGATGCTGGAACCGGCGCCGCCGGCCATCGCCTCCAGCGCCGGGTCGCCGGCGGTGGCCGCATCGATGAAACGTGCGTCCGGGTCCTTGCGCGGGTCGGCGGCATACAAGCCCCGCTGGTCGGTGAGGATGACGTAGGCGTCGGCGTCCACCAGGTTGGCCACCAGCGCGCCCAGGGTGTCGTTGTCGCCGAACTTGATCTCGTCGTTGACGACGGTGTCGTTCTCGTTGATGACCGGGATCACCTTGAGGGACAGCAGCGTCAGCAGGGTCGAGCGGGCGTTGAGGTAGCGCTCGCGGTCGGCCAGGTCGGCGTGGGTCAGCAGCACCTGCGCACTGGCCATGCCGTGCTCGGACAGCCGCGACTCGTACATCTGCACCAGGCCCATCTGCCCGACCGCCGCCGCCGCCTGCAACTCATGCAGTTCGGTCGGGCGCTGCGCCCAGCCCAGGCGCTTCATGCCCTCGGCGATGGCGCCGCTGGACACCATCACCACCTCACGGCCCTGGCGCGCCAGTTCGGCCAGTTGGCGCGACCAGTTGCCGATGGCCAGCGCATCGACGCCGCGGCCTTCGTTGGTGACCAGGCTGGAGCCGACCTTGACGACGATGCGGCGGGCTCCCAGGAGCACGCTATTCATCGGGAGTGGCGGGTGCCTCGAAGCGTTGATCGGGCAGCTTGTCCACGCGCTGGTGCTTGGCCACGTCGGTGTAGATGGCCTCGATCAGCGGCTGCAGACCGTCGCGCGCCAGGGCGGATATCGAGAACACCGGGCCCTTGTAGCGCAGGCGCTTGACATAGTCCTTGACGCGCTGCTCGCGCTCGGCCTCGGGCACCATGTCCAGCTTGTTGAAGACCAGCCAGCGCGGCTTGGCGTGCAGCTTGGGGTCGTACTTCTTCAATTCGGCGACGATGGCCTTGGCCTGCTGCACCGGGTCCACGCCTTCATCGAAGGGCGCCGCGTCGACGATGTGCAGCAGCAACCGCGTGCGCTGCAGATGGCGCAAGAACTGGTGGCCCAGACCGGCCCCTTCCGAGGCGCCCTCGATCAGGCCGGGAATGTCGGCCACCACGAAGCTGCGTTCCGGGCCGACGCGCACCACGCCGAGGTTCGGCGCCAGCGTCGTGAAGGGGTAGTCGGCGATCTTCGGCCGCGCATTGGAAATCGCCGTGATCAGCGTCGACTTGCCGGCGTTGGGCATGCCCAGCAGGCCGACGTCGGCCAGCACGCGCAGTTCCAGCTTCAGCTTCTTGGCCTCGCCGGGCCAGCCGGGCGTCTTCTGGCGCGGCGAGCGGTTGGTGGCGGTCTTGTAGTGCAGGTTGCCGAAGCCGCCGTCGCCGCCCTGGGCCAGGATCACGCGCTGGCCGTGTTCCAGCAGTTCCACCAGCACATCGCCGGTTTCGAAATCGGAAATGATGGTGCCCACCGGCATGCGCAGGACGATGTCGTCGGAGGCCGCACCGAACTGGTCGGAACCCCGACCCTGCTCGCCGTTGCGGGCCTCGTGGCGGCGCGCGTAGCGGTAGTCGATCAGCGTGTTGATGTTGCGATCGGCGATGGCGAAAACACTGCCGCCGCGGCCGCCGTTGCCGCCGTTCGGGCCGCCAAAGGGGATGAATTTTTCGCGCCGGAAGCTCACGCAGCCTGCGCCGCCATCTCCGGCTGAGATGTCGATGGTGGCTTCGTCAACGAATTTCATGGTGTTGGGCGGCTAGCGCTGAATGCTAGCGGTGTTCAGGCGGTACGGGCATGTGGCCCAGGAATGAAAAAGCCCCGGCATGCCGGGGCTCTACGGGGCCGCGAAGCGCCGATCAGACGGGCGTGACGAACACGGTCTGGCGGTTCAGCGAACCCTTGATCTTGAAAGAGACCGAACCGTCGACCAGAGCGAACAAGGTGTGATCCTTGCCCATGCCGACACCGACGCCGGCGTGGAACTTGGTGCCACGTTGACGAACGATGATCGAGCCGGCAGAGATCTTCTCACCACCGAAAGCCTTGACGCCGAGCATCTTGGGCTGCGAATCGCGGCCGTTGCGGGTTGAGCCGCCGCCCTTTTTCTGTGCCATGGTCTTAGCTCCTTAGCCGTTGATCGAGCCGATTTGCAGCTCGGTGTAGCACTGGCGGTGGCCGCCATGCTTCTGGTAATGCTTGCGGCGGCGCATCTTGAAAATGCGCACCTTGTCGTGCTTGCCTTGTGACAGCACGGTGGCTGTCACGGTTGCACCCGCGACCCAGGGGGCCCCAACCTTCAGATCCGCACCGCTACCCACGGCCAAAACCTGATCGATCACGACTTCCTGACCCACGTCCGCAGCTATCTGTTCTACCTTGATCTTTTCGCCGGCTGCAACCTTGTATTGCTTGCCACCGGTTTTTATGACCGCGTACATGTGTGAGACCTTTCGAAGTAACCCCGAGCCGGGCGCCACCGGCGACAGCGGCCGCACTGAGGCGACCGGTGCCGGGTGCAAAACCGCAGGCTTCCACCGGGAAGCCCGGCCGCATAGGGAAATGCGAGCAGCGCAGAGCCTCTGAGCATAGCACATCGCGAAGTGCCTGCTGACCGTTCGCACGCACGGCGGCGCAGCTTCCTATAATCAACGTCTACCTCCGCCTGCGTGCCCCGTGTTCGAGACCCCAGCCCTACCGACATCCACAGACAATCCGACCGACGCAGCCCTGCGCCAGGTCGATGCGGTCATCCGCGGCCGACTCAGTTCGCGGGTGGCCCTGATCGACCAGATCTCGTCCTACATCATCGGCGCGGGCGGCAAGCGCATCCGCCCCCGGCTGGTGCTGCTGTTCGCCGAGGCACTGGGTTTCGAAGGGCCGGAACGCTACGAGCTGGCCGCCATCGTCGAGTTCATCCACACCGCCACGCTGCTGCACGATGACGTGGTCGACGAGTCGGACCTGCGGCGCGGCCGCGCCACGGCCAACGCCACCTTCGGCAATGCGGCCAGCGTGCTGGTGGGCGACTTCCTGTACTCGCGCGCCTTCCAGATGATGGTGGCGGTGAACCGCATGCGGGTGCTGGAGGTGCTGGCCGACGCGACCAATGTCATCGCAGAAGGCGAAGTCCTGCAGCTGATGAACATGCACGACCCGGACCTCGCGGTCGAGGATTACCTGCGCGTCATCCGCTTCAAGACCGCCAAGCTCTTCGAAGCCAGCGCACGCCTCGGGGCGGTGCTGGCCGGCGCCGACCCGCAGCTGGAAGAGTCCTGCGCCGAATTCGGCCGTTCGCTGGGCACCGCCTTCCAGCTGGTCGATGACCTGCTGGACTACGAAGGCAAGAGTGACGAGTTGGGCAAGAACGTCGGTGACGACCTGCGTGAAGGCAAGCCGACGCTGCCCCTGCTGCTGGCGATGGAGCGCGCGAGCGAGTCCGACCGCAAGCTGATCCGCCACGCCATCGAACAAGGCGAGCTGCAGAAGCTGCCGGAGGTCCTGGCCATCGTGCGCGACACCGGCGCCCTCGACGCCACGCGGGAAGCGGCCGAACGCGAAGCAGACAAGGCGCGTGCGGCTCTCAGAGTCTTGCCCGAGTCGAGGGCGCGCGACGCTCTGCTAGAATTGTGTCTTCGTTCGGTGCACCGGTCTTCGTGATGAAGGCTGCGGGTGCCTGACGAACTCTTGTGGCGGGTTCGCACCGGCAAGAAAATCGGGGTGTAGCTTAGCCTGGTAGAGCGCTACGTTCGGGACGTAGAGGCCGGAGGTTCGAATCCTCTCACCCCGACCAGGTTGGCCGCACGAAGGTGCATCACGGCACGTCCAGCAGCCGCGTCGGCCCCGACGTTTACACCTTGACGGGGATCGGCGATGATCTCCGCGATATGCAGACGCTGAGCTCAACCTGATGCCCACAGAGACGTTGGTCGAACCGCCGCAATCGTTTCTATCGGGCGTGGCCCGCGTGCTGGTCAGCGCAGGGAAACTCAGCGCCAAGGCGGCGCAGACGCTCACCGAGAGCGCTCGAGAGCGCAAGGGCAGCTTCGTGGCGGCTGTGATCAGCGCCGGCGCTGTCAAGCCCGACGACCTGGCGCACACGCTGTCTGCAGCCCTGGCCCTGCCGCTGATCGACCTGAACGCCATCGACCTGCTGAAGCTGCCGCGCAACATCGTCGACCAGAAGATCGCCAGCCAATACCAGTTGATCGTGCTGGGCAAGCGCGGCAACCGCCTGTTCATCGGCGCGGCCGACCCCACCGACCAGGAAGCGGTCGAGCGCATCAAGTTCGCCACCCAGCTGACGCCCGAGTGGGTCATCGTCGAATACGACAAGCTGATGCGCCAGCTCGAAGGCCAGAACAACACGGCCAACGAGGTCATCGAAACCCTGTCCAGCGCCGACTTCGACTTCGACGTCACCGATGACGAGGCGGCCAGCAGCGCGGAAGCCGCCGAAGTCGCCTCCGAAGTCGAAGACGCGCCCGTCGTGCGTTTTCTGCAGAAGATGCTGATCGATGCGATCAACATGCGCGCGTCCGACCTGCATTTCGAACCCTACGAATACACCTACCGTGTGCGCTTTCGCATCGACGGCGAACTGCGCGAGATCACGCAGCCGCCGGTCGCCATCAAGGACAAGCTGGCCTCGCGCATCAAGGTCATCTCGCGCATGGACATCGCCGAAAAGCGGGTCCCGCAGGACGGGCGGATGAAGCTGAAGTTCGGCACCAAGGCCATCGACTTCCGCGTCTCGACGCTGCCCACGCTGTTCGGCGAGAAAGTCGTGATCCGGATCCTGGACCCGTCCAGTGCCAAGCTGGGCATCGAGGCCCTGGGCTACGAAAAAATCGAGAAAGACCGCCTGATGCACTGCATCGGCCGGCCTTACGGGATGATCCTGGTCACCGGCCCCACCGGCAGCGGCAAGACGGTGACGCTGTACACCTGCCTGAACATCCTGAACCAGCCCGGCGTGAACATCGCCACCGTGGAAGACCCCGCGGAAATCAACCTGCCGGGCATCAACCAGGTCAACGTCAACGACCGCGCCGGCCTGACCTTCGCCGCCGCGCTGAAGTCCTTCCTGCGGCAGGACCCGGACATCATCATGGTCGGCGAGATCCGCGACCTCGAAACGGCCGACATCGCGATCAAGGCCGCGCAGACCGGCCACATGGTGATGAGCACGCTGCACACCAACGACGCGCCGACGACGCTGACCCGCCTGCTGAACATGGGCGTGGCGCCGTTCAACATCGCGTCCAGCGTGCTGCTGATCACGGCGCAGCGGCTGGCCCGCAAGCTCTGCGAAAACTGCAAGAAGCCCGCGGAATACCCGCGTGATTCGCTGCTCAAGGCCGGCTTCAAGGCGGAAGATCTGGATGGCAACTGGAAGCCTTACCGGGCGATCGGCTGCTCGGCCTGCAACGGCGGCTACAAGGGACGGGTGGGCGTTTACCAAGTGATGCCCATCACCGAAGCCATACAGCGCATCATCCTGACCGAAGGATCGGCGCTCGACATCGCCAAGCAGGCCGAAATCGAAGGCGTGCGCGACCTGCGGCAGTCGGGCCTGATCAAGGTTCGCGCCGGCGTCACCACGCTGGAAGAAATCATCACCGTCACCAACGAGTAAGGCCGGCTTCAGCAGGCCCGGCTCGACCCCCTCACTGCCCGCAGCAAGACCGCAAAGCCATGGCCACCGCAGCACTCGCCAAACCAGCCAAGGAAATCATCTTCGAATGGGAAGGCAAGGACCGCAACGGCAAGATCGTGCGCGGCGAGATGCGCGCTGGCGGCGAGTCCATGGTCAACGCCAGCCTGCGCCGCCAGGGCATCCTGGTCAGCAAGGTGAAGAAGCGCCGCTCCAGCGGGGGCCGCTCGATCAAGCAGCGGGACATCGCCATCTTCACGCGGCAACTGGCCACGATGATGAAGGCCGGCGTGCCGCTGCTGCAGTCCTTCGACATCGTTGCGCGCGGCAGCACCAACCCGCGCATGACCAAGCTGCTCAATGACATCCGCGGCGACGTCGAAACCGGCACCAACCTGTCATCGGCTTTCCGCAAGCACCCGCTGTACTTCGACGCGCTGTACTGCAACCTCGTCGAGGCCGGCGAAGCCGGCGGCATCCTGGAAGCCTTGCTCGACCGCCTGGCGATCTACCAGGAAAAGACGATGGCCATCAAGAGCAAGATCAAGTCGGCCCTGATGTACCCGGTGGCCGTGATGGTCGTCGCCTTCGTCGTCTTGACCGTGATCATGATCTTCGTCATCCCTGCGTTCGAGGACGTCTTCAAGTCCTTCGGTGGCGAACTGCCCACGCCAACCCTGATCGTCATCGCGATGTCGAAGTTCTTCGTCAAGTGGTGGTGGGCCATCTTCGGCCTGCTCGGCGGCGGCCTGTATTTCTTCTTCGAAAGCTGGAAACGTTCCGAGAAGATGCAGATGACCATGGACCGCATCCTGCTGAAGATTCCGATCTTCGGCGACTTGATCCACAAGTCGGTGATCGCCCGCTGGACGCGCACGCTGTCCACGATGTTCGCGGCCGGCGTGCCGCTGGTCGAAGCGCTCGATTCGGTCGGCGGCGCCTCGGGCAACATGGTCTATGCCCAGGCTACCGAGCAGATCCAGCGCGATGTGTCCACCGGCTCGGCGCTGACCACCTCGATGACCAGCACGGGCGTGTTCCCGACCATGGTGCTGCAGATGTCGGCCATCGGCGAAGAGTCCGGTTCGCTGGACCACATGCTGGGCAAGGCGGCCGAGTTCTACGAGGACGAGGTCGACGAGATGGTCAAGGGCCTGTCCAGCCTGATGGAGCCTTTCATCATCGTCATCCTGGGCGTGCTGATCGGCGGCATCGTGGTCTCGATGTACCTGCCGATCTTCAAGCTGGGCGCGGTTGTCTAGCGTGGCGGCCTGGCTCGGGGCGCTGCCCCTGGATGTGCTGCTGTCGCCCGCGATGCTGGCGCTGCTCGGCCTGATGGTCGGCAGCTTCCTCAATGTGGTGGTCCACCGCAAGCCGCTGATGCTGGAGCGGCAGTGGTGGGGTGATGTGGCGGCGCAGATGGCCGACGGCGATTCGCATGCCCGCGTTCTGGGCCGCAAGGCACCTGCGCCGCTGGCCTTGCAAGCCGAGCAGCTGACCCAGTCGCTGAGTGGTCTGGCCCCCTTGGGCCTGTCACGTCCGGCGTCGCGCTGCCCCGCTTGCGGGCATCGCATCCGCTGGTTCGAGAACATCCCGCTGGTCAGCTGGCTGGTGCTGAAGGGCCGCTGCTCGGCCTGCGGCGTGGCCATCGCCCTGCGCTACCCCCTGGTCGAAGTGGGGACCGCGCTGATGTTCGCCGCACTGGCCTGGCGCACCGGCCCGCAGCCCGTGACCTTGCTGTGGTGTGCGATGGCAGCGGTGCTGCTGGCGCTGGCCCTGATCGACTGGGACACCACGGTGCTGCCCGATGACCTGACGCTGCCGCTGATGTGGGCCGGCCTGGTCGCTGCCGCAGTCGGCTGGCTGCCGGAGCTGACCCTGGGCGCATCGCTGGGGGGCGCGGTGGCCGGCTACCTGTCGCTGTGGTCGGTCTACTGGCTGTTCAAGCTGGTGACGGGCAAGGAAGGCATGGGCTACGGCGACTTCAAGCTGCTGGCCGCCCTGGGCGCCTGGCTGGGCTGGCAGGCCATCCTGCCCATCGTGCTGATGGCCTCGATGATCGGCGCGGTGGTGGGCCTGGTGATGAAGGCGACGGGCTCCTTGCGTGAAGGCCGCTTCGTGCCTTTCGGTCCTTTCCTGGCCGGCGGCGGCCTGGTCGTCATGCTCGCCGGCCTGCCGACGGTGCTGGGGTGGATAGGCTGGGCGTGAGTGCCGCCACCCGTCTGCAGATCGGTCTGACCGGCGGCATCGGCAGCGGCAAGAGCACCGTGGCCCGCATGCTGGTGGCCTGCGGGGCCCACCTGGTCGACACCGACGCCATCGCCCGCGCGCTGAGCGGGCCCGGCGGTGCCGCGATGCCGGCGATCGCCGCCCACTTCGGCCCGCAGGTCGTGGCGGCGGACGGCGCGCTGGACCGCGAATTGATGCGGCAGATGGTGTTCACCGACCCGGCGGTCAAGACCCGGCTGGAAGCCATCCTGCACCCTTTGATCGGGCACGGCGCAGGCCAGCAGGCTGCGCTGCACCCCGAGCGGCCGGTCGTCTTCGACGTGCCGCTGCTGGCCGAGTCCCAGGGCCTGCGGCCCTGGCGGGCGCGGGTGCACCGGGTGCTGGTGGTCGACTGCCGGGTCGAAACGCAGATCGCGCGGGTGCTGACCCGCCCCGGCTGGACGGCCGACGCGGTGCAGCGGGTCATTGCGCAGCAGGCGTCGCGCGAACAGCGGCGCGGCGTGGCCGACGCCGTCATCGCCAACGAAGGCCTGGATCTGGCGCAACTCGACGCCGAGGTGCGGGCCTTGTGGGCCTTGTGGACCGGTCTGCCGGGCTTCCGTCCGCCAGCCAGCCCGCCAGCCTGACGCGGGGGCTGTGGAACAATCCGCGCGCCATCACGCCTTCCCCCTGTTGCCTGCCCCACGAGCCTGCCTTGGTCCTTTACGAGTACCCGTTCAACGAAGGCATACGCACCATGCTGCGGCTCGAACACCTGTTCGACCGCCTGGGCCAACTGGTGGCCCGCGACACCCCGGTCGACCACCATTTCGCGTTGGCGACGATCTTCGAGATCATGGACGTCGCTTCGCGCGCCGACCTCAAGAGCGACCTGCTGAAGGAACTGGAACGCCATCGCGGCCAGTTGCACGGCTACCGCGGCCACCCCAGCATTTCCGAAGTCGCGCTGGACACGATGATCGCCCGCATCGACCACGCCTTCAACGGCCTGAACCAGCTGCCCGGCAAGGCGGGGCAGGTGCTGGCCAGCAACGACTGGCTGATGAGCATCCGCAGCCGCATCAACATCCCGGGCGGCACTTGCGAATTCGACCTGCCGGCCTACTACGCCTGGCAGCAGCACGCGCCCGACAGCCGCCGCAGCGACCTGCAGGGCTGGATGGTCACCCTGACCCCGCTGGCCGAAGCGCTGCAGGTGCTGCTGGGCCTGCTGCGCGACAGCGGCGTGCCCCAGCGCCTGGTGGCCACCAACGGCCAGTACCAGCAAAGCCTGGCCGCCGGCAAGGTCTACCAGTTGCTGCGCGTGCGCATGGCCGCCGACACGGACCTGGTGCCCGAGATCACCGGGCACCGGCTGATGGTCTCGGTGCGCTTCATGCGGCCCGATGCCGACGGCCGCCTGCGTAACGCCGGCGTGGATACGGCTTTCGACCTGGCCTTGTGCGCATGAGCGAGCCCAGCACCGCGGTGCGCAAGGTGGCCTGCCCGGCTTGCAAGGGCCCATCCCTGTTCGGCCCGGGCAACCCCTGGCGCCCCTTCTGCAGCCAGCGCTGCCGCAGCGCCGACCTGGGCGCGTGGGCCAGCGAGCGCTTCCGCGTGCCGGCGCAGGCGCCGACCGAAGACGAGAGCCAGCCGCCGGATTCCTGAGGCGGCGACTGGCGGCCGCCGCGGCACCGCAGATTCCTTGTGGCCTGCCCCTTGAACTGTCACCGCCCGTCCTTATAATCTTCTTGCTAGCACTCGCAAGTGATGAGTGCTAACGATCGAGTCGGAACCTCGCTTCCGCCGATCTCCGCATGTCAGCGAGAACTGACTTCCTCAGTTCCTCGCGGTATGACTACCTAGACCCCTCAAGGAGATGCTATGAAACTTCGTCCGTTGCACGACCGCGTGATCGTCAAGCGCCTGGAACAGGAAACCAAGACCGCCTCGGGCATCGTCATCCCTGACAACGCCGCCGAAAAGCCGGACCAAGGCGAAGTGCTGGCCGTCGGCCCGGGCAAGCGCAATGACAAGGGCGATTTCATCGTCCTGAATGTCAAGGTGGGTGACCGCGTGCTGTTCGGCAAGTACAGCGGCCAGACCGTCAAGGTCGATGGCGACGAACTGCTGGTCATGCGCGAAGAGGATCTCTTCGCTGTGGTTGAAAAATAATTTAGCTTCGGAGAAATACACATGGCTGCAAAAGACGTTATTTTTGGCGCCGACGCGCGCGTACGCATGGTCGAGGGTGTCAACATCCTGGCCAACGCCGTCAAGGTGACCCTGGGCCCCAAGGGCCGCAATGTCGTGCTCGAGCGCTCTTTCGGCGCCCCCACCGTCACCAAGGACGGTGTCTCGGTGGCCAAGGAAATCGAGCTCAAGGACAAGCTGCAGAACATGGGCGCGCAGATGGTCAAGGAAGTCGCTTCCAAGACCAGCGACCTGGCCGGTGACGGCACCACCACCGCCACGGTGCTGGCCCAGTCCATCGTCCGCGAAGGCATGAAGTTCGTCGCCGCCGGCATGAACCCCATGGACCTGAAGCGCGGCATCGACAAGGCCGTCACGGCCCTGGTCGAAGAGCTGAAGAAGGCTTCCAAGCCCACGACGACGAACAAGGAAATCAGCCAGGTCGGCTCGATCTCCGCCAACAGCGACCACAGCATCGGCGAGATCATCGCCAAGGCCATGGACAAGGTCGGCAAGGAAGGCGTCATCACCGTCGAAGACGGCAAGAGCCTGGACAACGAACTCGACATCGTCGAAGGCATGCAGTTCGACCGCGGCTACCTGTCGCCTTACTTCATCAACAACCCCGAGAAGCAAAGCGCCATCCTCGAGGGCGCCTTCGTGCTGCTGTACGACAAGAAGATCAGCAACATCCGCGACCTGCTGCCGACGCTGGAACAAGTCGCCAAGAGCGGCCGTCCGCTGCTGATCATTGCCGAAGAAGTCGAAGGCGAAGCCCTGGCGACGCTGGTGGTCAACACCATCCGCGGCATCCTGAAGGTCGTCGCCGTCAAGGCGCCGGGCTTCGGTGACCGCCGCAAGGCCATGCTGGAAGACATCGCCATCCTGACCGGCGGCAAGGTCATCGCCGAAGAAGTCGGACTGACGCTGGAAAAGGTCACGCTGGCCGATCTGGGCCAGGCCAAGCGCATCGAAGTGGGCAAGGAAAACACCACCCTCATCGACGGTTCCGGCGCTGCGGCCGACATCGAAGCCCGCGTCAAGCAGATCCGCGTGCAGATCGAAGAAGCCACCAGCGACTACGACCGCGAAAAGCTGCAAGAGCGCGTGGCCAAGCTGGCCGGTGGCGTGGCCGTCATCAAGGTCGGTGCGGCCACCGAAGTCGAGATGAAGGAAAAGAAGGCCCGCGTCGAAGACGCGCTGCACGCAACCCGTGCCGCCGTTGAAGAAGGCATCGTCGCCGGTGGCGGCGTGGCTCTGCTGCGCGCCCGTCAGGCCGCCGGCACCATCAAGGGTGACAACCACGACCAGGACGCCGGCATCAAGATCGTGCTGCGCGCCATCGAGCAGCCGCTGCGCGAAATCGTGTTCAACGCCGGTGGCGAAGCCAGCGTGGTCATCAACAAGGTGCTGGAAGGTGCGGGGAACTTCGGTTTCAACGCCGCCAACGACACCTACGGCGACATGATCGAAATGGGCATCCTGGACCCGACCAAGGTGACGCGCACGGCCCTGCAGAACGCAGCCTCTGTGGCCAGCCTGATGCTGACGACCGAAGCCATGGTTGCCGAAGCGCCGAAGGAAGAGTCGGCCGGCGGCGGCATGCCGGGCGGCATGGGCGGCATGGGTGGCATGGGCGGCATGGACATGTGATGTCCCGCCTGGCGGTCTGACCGCCAGCGCTGCACGTCGCAGGCCTGCACACCGCAAGGGGTGCAGGCCTTTTTCGTGGGCCAGCGCATCGGCCTGCATCGGCCCGCATCGGACCCAGCGCCCGACAGGTCGGGATACACCGCCATCTTGCCAAGCTGCCTCCTTGCGGCGCTGGATAATCGGCGCTCATGGCTGCCCTGCAGGTGCCCCCCCGGCTGCAACAGTTCGTCGAAGACGAGATGTTGCGTGCGCCGCTGCTCTTCGATCAGGTGATCGAGGAAGGACAGGGCCGCCTGCGCAAGAGCCTGCCCGCGCTGGGGCCGATGCAAAGGGCCACCGCGGCCGACCTGCTGCAGACCCTTCAGGGCCAGCGCCAGCGCATCGCCGGCGAGTTTCTGCGTTCGCTGCGCGCACAGGTGCAGGAGGACCTGGCCTGGCACCGGCCCAAGCGCGGCGCCGTGGCGCCCAAGCCTCTGGCCCTGGCCCTGGTGGACGAAGACACGGTGGCCTTCGACGTCGAACTGTCCCACGCCATCGAGCTCATCAAGAGCCACTGCGAACACGAGTTGCGTGAGTTGCAGACCTACACCTCGGCGCTGGTCGGCGACATGGACGTCTCGCGCGACCACAACCCCTTCCGGGCCGAGACCTACGCCCGCGCACTGGGTGCCGCCGTGCAGGCCCTGCCGCTGTCCACCGCCCACCACGTGACCCTGATGCAACACACCAGCCCCGCGCTGGCGCCTGTGTTGCGCAAGGTCTATGCCGGCGCCGCGTCGCGCCTGGAGTCGCAGGGCGTCGAGCCGGCGGCCTACCGCACCGTGATCCTGCCGTCGGGTGTGCGCAGCCCCGGGCGCTTCGGTGAAACCACCTTCAGCCCCGACTTGCAACGCATGCGCGACAGCATGCCCGAGCCCCGCGATCGGGCGCCTGAACCCTGCCCCGCGGATGTTGCACCCGTGCCGCCGGCGCCCGCCCCTGAAGCGCCTGACGCGCCAGACACGCACGCCGACGCCCCCCGCCGGGCCGTGGTGGCGCCCCGCGAACACTGGAGCGACGTCGCCGGCAGCAGCGCCAGCCGCGCCGACCGGCAGGCTGTCGAACTGGTGAGCCGGCTCTTCGACGCCATGCTGGCCGACCTGCGCGTGCCGGGTGACGCTGCCCAGGTCATCACCCGCCTGCACAACCCGGCGCTGCGCATGACCCTGCGCGACGCCAGCCTGCTGGACCAGGACAAGCACCCCTTGTGGCGCTTCATCAACCGGCTGGTCTTCGAGGCGCAGATGACACCCGACAGCCATGACCCCGATCGCCTCCAGTTGCTCAGGCTGGCGCTCAGCACGGCCGACCAGTTGAACGCCGAGCCCGAACAGGACGCGCGCCTGTACCGCTGGGCCTGCGACAGGCTCGAATCCTTCCTGGAAAAGCGCTTCACGCGGCGCTTCTCGGCGGTGTCCGGCCACATCGGCGCGCTGCAGAAGCTGGAAGACCGGCTGGCCGCGGGCCACACCGCCCTGTCCACCTTGCACGGCATGCTCGACGTGCCGCAGTTGGACACCGTGCCGGCCGAACTGATGCCCGAAGAAGCCCCGGTGCCCGGCTCGCGCGCCGACGCGGAAGCCTGGCTGGACAGCCTGTTGCCCGGAACCTGGGTGCGCCTGTTCCTGCAGGGCCACTGGGTGCACGCCGCCCTGCTGTGGCCGGGCGACCGGCGCGAAGTCTGGCTGTTCGGCGACGGCGCCTCAGACGCCACCTGGGCGGTGCGGCGGGGCGCCCTGCTGATGATGCACGGCGCGCTTCTGGCGAAAAAGCTCAAGCAGCGGTCGATCGTGGGCACCGCGGCCAAGCGTGTGCACCGTGAACTGACGGCCGCTCACGCTTCCTGAAGGCGCCGGCTTCAGACCGGATCGGTGGGCCCGGCTGCTTCGGCACCGGCCCCGGCCGGCCCATCGGCAGCCCCGTCATCGGCTGGCACCGGCAGCCCCGCGGCCCCGGCGTGGGTCCAGCCGTAGACGGCTTCGGCCACATCGCCCAGCCCCTGCCGGTTCAGCGCCGAGAACAGCGTCACGCTGATGTCCGAGGCTTCGGTGGTCACCTCGGCCAGCACGGCCTGGGCGGCCAGCAGCGACGCTTGCGCCTGGCTGCGGTTGAGCTTGTCGGACTTGGTCAGCAAGGCCAGCAGGCGCACCTCGCCATTGACGATGCGCGGCTCGATCAAGGCCAGCAGCCGGCGATCGAGGTCGGTGAAGCCCAGGCGCGAATCGATCATCAGCACCACGCCGTGCAGCGGCCGGCGCAACTGCAGATAGTCCGACATCACCTGTTGCCAGCGCAGCTTGGCCGAGCGTTCGACAGCGGCGTAGCCGTAGCCGGGCAGGTCGACGAACAGGGTGTCGGCAGCGTCCTTCGGGCCGACCTCGAAGACGTTCAGGTGCTGGGTGCGGCCCGGCGTGCGCGAGGCGAAGGCCAGCCGCTTCTGCTGGGCCAGCCGGTTGATGGCCGTCGACTTGCCGGCGTTGCTGCGGCCGACGAAAGCGATCTCGGGCAATTCAGCGGTCGGCAGCTGGTCGAGCTGGCTGGCGGTGGTCAGGAAACGGGCGCCGTGGGTCCAGGCGAGCGCGGTTTTGGCCGCTGGACTGTAGGGGGTTGGGGTGGCGTGCAAGGTGCTTGTCATGGTGCATTGTAAAATTCGCGGTTTGTTGTCCTCACAATACTTTGTCGAAGGCTCTCGCATGAAGTCGATTCCTGTCTCCGGTCAGCCCTATCGCTGGTCCCTACGCGCCCAGGCACTGCTGGCCGCTTCGGCATTCGCCCTGCTGGCAGCCGGCCCGGCCAGTGCCAACGAAGCGGCTGCGCCCTTCAAGGCCGACCTCGCCAAAGGCCAGCAACTGGCTGCCAGCTGTGGCGCCTGCCACACGCAGGACGGCTCGCGCGGCATCCCGGCCAATCCCATCCTGCAAGGCCAGCATGCCGAATATCTGGTCAAGCAATTGACCGAGTACAGGTCCGGCAAGCGCAAGAACGCGGTGATGACGGGCATGGCCGCCACCATCGCCAACGAAGAAGACATCAAGCACATCGCCGCCTTCTACGCCAGCAAGACCGCGCAGCCGGGCTTTGCCAAAGACAAGAGCACCGTGGCCCTGGGCGAGAAGATCTACCGCGGCGGCATCGCCAGCAAGCAGGTGCCGGCCTGCGCCGGTTGCCACAGCCCGAACGGTGCCGGCATCCCGGCCCAGTACCCGCGCATCGGCGGCCAGCATGCCGACTACGCCGAGGCCCAGTTGCTGTCGTTTCGCTCGGGTGCCCGCGCCAACAGCGCGCAGATGATGGGCATCGCCGGCAAGTTGAACGACGCCGAAATCAAGGCCGTGGCCGACTACGTGGCCGGCCTGCACTGAGTGCGGACCTGCGGGTCCGCAGAGACCTGCACGCCTCGCGCAGGGCCTGGGGCGAACCACGCCCCAAGGCCCTGAATTCGGGCAGCGCCCCGCATGCCCACCAGGGCCGGTGACAGACCGGCCCTTTTGCTGGGTGGCCAGGTCAGCGCGGTGCTGTCGCTTGTGTAAGGTCGATGCCCTGCGCCCGACTGATGATCAACCGCAACGGAGTCCAGATGCACCTGCTCAAGTCCACCCAGCACGACCACGCGATCCCCTCCGAGATCACGCCCTCCGGCGTCTACCAGCAGCGCCGTCGCTGGATGCAGGCGCTGGCCGCCAGTGCGGCCGCCAGCGCCCTGCCGGGGCAGGCCCGGGCGCAGACCGCGCGCCCCGGCAAGCTGGCCGCCCTGGCCAGTGAGAAAAGCGCTGTGCCGGGCGCGCTGGTGATGGACAAGCTGACGCCCTACGCCGACATCACCAGCTACAACAACTACTACGAATTCGGCACCGACAAGGGCGACCCCGTGCGCACCGCCGGCTCGCTGAAGACGCGGCCCTGGACGGTGGCCATCGAAGGCGAAGTCAAGAAGCCCGGCACCTGGGACCTCGACGCGCTGCTCAAGCTGGCGCCGATGGAAGAGCGCATCTACCGCCTGCGCTGTGTCGAAGGCTGGTCGATGGTCATCCCCTGGGTCGGCTACCCGCTGGCCGAGTTGATCAAGCGCGTCGAGCCCACCGGCAACGCCAAGTACGTGCAGTTCGTGACGCTGGCCAACAAGGCGCAGATGCCCGGCCTGTCGTCGGGTTCGCTGGACTGGCCCTACGTCGAAGGCCTGCGCATGGACGAAGCCATGCACCCGCTGACGCTGCTGACCTTCGGCCTGTACGGCGAGGTGCTGCCCAACCAGAGCGGCGCCCCGGTGCGCGCCGTGGTGCCCTGGAAATACGGCTTCAAGAGCGGCAAGAGCATCGTCAAGATCCGCTTCGTCGAAAAGCAGCCCAAGACCAGCTGGGAAACCGCCATCGCGCAGGAATACGGCTTCTATTCCAACGTCAATCCCAAGGTCGACCACCCGCGCTGGAGCCAGGCCACCGAACGCCGCATCGGTGAAGACGGCCTGTTCGCCAAGAAGCGGCCGACGCTGATGTTCAACGGCTACGAAGCGCAGGTCGGCCAGCTGTACGCCGGCATGGACCTCAAGAAGTACTACTGATGGCGCTGACCTCGGTGCAGCCGGGCAGACCCGCCCCGCCGCTGAAGCTGGCCCAACGCCTGAACAAGCTGCTGCTGCGCAAGGCCGCCAAGCCGCTGCTGTTCCTGCTGGCACTGGCGCCCTTCCTGTGGCTGTTCTACGGCGCTTACGCCGACCAGCTGGGCGCCAACCCGGCTGAGAAGCTGATCCGCAGCACCGGCGACTGGACGCTGCGTTTCCTGTGCATCACGCTGGCCGTCACCCCGCTGCGGCAGACCCTGGGCTTGAGCGCGCTGGCCCGTCTGCGCCGCATGCTGGGCCTGTACACCGTCTTCTACGGCGTGCTGCACTTCCTGGGCTACGCCTGGCTGGACATGGGTTTCGACGTCGAGGCCATCGTCAAGGACATCCCGAAGCGGCCTTTCGTCCTGGTCGGAACGGCTGCCCTGCTGCTGATGGTGCCGCTGGCCGCCACCTCCTTCAACCGCGCCATCAAGGCCCTGGGCGCAGCGCGCTGGCAGTTGCTGCACAAGCTGGTCTATGGCACCGCCTTGCTGGGCCTGCTGCACTTCTTCTGGATGCGCGCGGCCAAGCAGAACTTCGGTGAATGGTCGGTCTACGCGGCCATCATGGCGGTGCTGCTGGGGTGGCGCATCTGGCGCCGGACCCAGGCGCCCCGGTAGGGGCTACCCCCCTCAAACGGGGGGGGTATGGAACCAGACTTCCGATTGGGTCATTTGGGTCGCGGGCATACCCCCAGCCGAATCAGGGTTGGCGTCTCTAGACTGCGCCGCACTGAGCCACGAGCGGACATCGTGGCCGGAGGACGGAGCAACCCATGAACCACCGCGCATTTCGCGGACCCGGCACGCGCCTGGTCCTGACCCTGATGGCTGCAGCTTGTGCCGCAGCGACCCTACCCGCACAGGCGCGGGTAACCAAGATAGTCATCGACAGCACAGTGGCGACGACCGGGCTGACGGGCTACCAGACGCTGCGCGGCAGGGCCTTCGGCGAGCTTGACGGTGCCGACGTCCACAACGCGGTCATCAACGACCTCAGCCTGGGGCTGGACCCTGACGGCAAGCTGCGCTACGAGGCCGCCTTCACCCTCTACAAGCCGACGGACATGAGCCAGGCCAGCGGCTTGCTGTGGCACGACGTGCCCAACCGCGGCGGCACCATCAGCTTCACGGGCGTCGGCCTGGGCAACGGCGACGTGCTGCTGGCCAGCGCCTGGCAGGGCGACAACGCCGGTGCGACGGCTGTCCCCACCAATCACACGACCGGCAGCAACCACTGGCTGGTCGTGCCGATGGCCAAGAACGCAGACGGCTCGCTCGTCACCGGCAACGTGCTGGCGCGCATCGTCAACCGCAGCGGTGTGGCCTCGCAGGGCTTGTACATCGGCGGCAACCCGGTGCCCTACCTGCCGGCCACACTGGACACCACGCAGGCCACGCTGACCACCCACACCCACGAGACCAGCGACGGCGTCGTCACGGTGGGCTCGGTGATCCCATCCACCGACTGGGCCTACGCCACCTGCAGCGCAGCCAATCCGTTTCCTGGCACGCCGCAGAACATCGCAACCACCGCCTTGCCGGCCAGCCTGCCGGTGCAGATCTGCCTGAAGAACGGCTTCGACGCCAACCTGCTCTACCAGCTGGTCTACCCGGCCAAGGGCGCTTACGTGCTGGGCGCCGGCATCGCCGCCTTCCGCGACGTCGGTTCCTTCTTCAAGTATTCGGCCACCGACGACTTCGGCACCGCCAACCCCATTGCCGGGAAGATCACCGCCTCGTCGATGCGCGGCTCTTCGCAGTCGGGCAACTTCACGCGCCAGTTCATCTACATGGGCATGAACCAGGATGAAGCCGGCCGCATGGTGCACAACGGCGCCTGGCCGCAGATCGCCGGCCGCCGCGTGGTTGCCAACATGCGCTGGGGCCAGCCTGACGGCGTGCTCGAGCTCTACCAGACCGGCAGCGAGGGCGCGCAGTGGTGGACCGACTTCCCGGACGCCGCACGCGGCAACCCGACCAAGAGCATCTTCTCGCGCTGCAACCTGAACGGCACCTGCCCGAAGGTCATCGAGCACTTCGGCAGCGCCGAGGTCTACGCGCTGAAGATGACCATGGAGTGGGTCGGCACCAGCGCCAACACCGACATCCCGTTGACGCGCAACGTGCGCCGTTACTACGTGCCCAGCACCACCCACGGCGGCGGCACCGGCGGCTTCACCCATCAGCCCACCACCACGGCCAGCTGCCCCGGCAACAACTACAACGCGGGCGCTGCGGCGACCCTGCTGGCCAACCCGATGCCGTCGGCGCAGATGGTCAATGTCATCCGCTCGGCGATGCGCGAATGGCTGCTGCACGGCACCTTGCCACCGGTCAGCCGCTACCCGACGCTGGCCGGCGGCAACCTGGTCGATCCGGCCTTCATCGGCGCCAACTTCCCGGCCGGCGTTCCGGGCGTCGACTACAACGTCTTCAAGACCGAGAACTTCATGTTCCCGGTCTTCGACTACGACTGGGGCCCGCAATTCAACAAGAGCGACGCCACCGGCGTGGCCACCAACCTGCCGCCGCCGATCACCCGGGTGATCCCGATGAAGGTGCCGCGCATCGACGCCGACGGCAATGAAATGGGCGGCGTGCCGACGGTGCTGAACATGGCACCGCTGGGCACCTACACCGGCTGGAACATCTCCAACACCGGCTTCCACAAGGGTCAGGTCTGCAACTACGTCGGCGGCTACATCCCCTTCGCCAAGACCCTGGCCGAACGCCAGGCCACCGGCGACACCAGGCGCTCGCTGCAGGAGCGCTATGTCAACCACGCCGGCTACGTCACCGCGGTCACCAACGCGGCCAACAGCGCCTTCGCGCAGGGCTACCTGCTGGCCGCCGACCGCGACGCCCTGATCGCCGCCGCCAGTGCCAGCACCGTGCTGGTTCCCTGACCCCCTTCGACACCCGATGCTCCACACCATGAATAAGACCCTCACTTCCCTGCTTCTGGGTGCCGCTTGCACGGTGCCGGCCTACGCCACCGACTTTGTCGGCGCGGGCGCACCCGGCACGCTGGCCATCAGCACCACCGGCGACCTGGCGCTCGACGCCGCCGGCGGCTCGGCGTCCGCGACGGCCAGCACGCTGGTGCTGGTCGGCGGTGACGCCGACCCCACCGGCTGCGCTGGCAGCAATTACTCGGTGCTGGGCCTGTGCCAGATCCAGGCTGTCTTCACGGCACCGGGCAACTATGGCTTCAGCTGGGGCTACACCACGGCCGACGGCGGCGGCCCCGCCGGCGACATGTTCGGCGTGCTGGTCGACGGCCGTGCCGTCACGCTGTCCGACCTGGGCGGCGCGGTCGCACAAGGTGGCAGCGTGCAGTTCACGGCCAACACCTCCTTCGGCTGGTACGTCAACTGCACCGACTGCACTGGCGGCGCGGCGACGGCCACGATCACCGGCCTGAGCGTGACCGCTGTGCCCGAACCCGCCAGCTGGGCGCTGATGCTGGCCGGCGCCTGCGGCGTTGCGGGCCGCGCCTGGCGGCGCCGGCTGACCGCCTGAGCTGACACCGCACCGCGTTCGCCCCGACAGCCGCGGCCTGGTGCCGCGGCTTTTTTCATGTCATCAAGCCCGGCAACCACAAGGCAATCGCCGGAAACAGCAACACCAGCACCAAGCCGATGGCCAGCGGCAGGCAGAACAGCGCCGAGCCGCGGAAGATCGCGCTCAGGGCCACGTCCTTCAGCAGCGCCTTCATCACGAACATGTTCATGCCCACCGGCGGGCTGATCAGGCCCACCTGCACCACCAGCACGATCAGCACGCCGAACCACACCGGGTCGTAGCCCAGGGCGGTGACCACCGGGAAGAAGACGGGCAGCGTCAGCAGCACCATGGTCAGTTCTTCCATGATGGTGCCCAGCAGCACATAGACCGCCATCATCGCGGCGATCAGCGCCAGCGGCGGCAGGCCCAGCTGGGTGATGCCGTCCTTCAGGTCGCCCGGCATGCTGGTGAAGTTGACGAAGTTCGAGAACAGGGTCGCCGCGATCAGGATGGTGAACAGCATGGCCGTGGTGCGCGCGCTTTCGACCAGCACCTCGACCAGCGTGCGCAGCGTCAAGGTGCGCCGCGCCAGCGCGAAACCGAAGGCGCCTGCCGCGCCGATGCCGGCGCCTTCGGTGGCCGTGAAGACGCCGCCGTAGATGCCGCCCAGCACCACCGCCACCAGCAGCAGCACGCCCCAGATCCGGCGCAGCGCAGCCCAGCGCTGCGGCCACGGCGTGCGTGCGGCGGCGGGGCCGGCGGCCGGGTCGCGGTGGGCGATGAACGCCACGCCGCCCATCAGCAGCAGCGCGCACAGCAGCCCGGGCAGCACGCCGGCAGCGAACAGCCGGCCGATGTTCGTCTCGGTGACGATGCCGTAGATGACCATGATGGTGCTCGGCGGAATCATGATGCCCAGCGTGCCGCCAGCGGCGATCACGCCGGTGCTGAGGTGGTCGGCATAGCCCAGTTGCTTCATCGGCGGGTAGGCCACCTTGCTCATGGTGGCGGCGGTGGCGATGCTGCTGCCGCAGATGGCGCCGAAGCCCGCGCAGGCGATGACGGTGGCGTGCGCCAGGCCACCCCGCCGGTGGCCGACGAAGGCGAAGGCGGCGCCGAACAGCTCGTCGGCCAGCCCGGCCCGGGCGACGAAATTGCCCATCAGGATGAACAGCGGCACCACGCTCAGCGTGTAGGCGAAACCGGTGTCGTAGACCACCTGCGCCGCGCCCGCCGCCGTCGGCCCCCAGCCGCGCAACAGGCCCAGGCCGACATAGCCCACCGCGCCCATGGCGAAGGCCAGCGGCACGCGCAACAAGGCCAGCGCGAAGACGGCTGCGAAGCCGAGCAGCGCCTCGGTCATCCGCCGCCCACCGGCTTCGGCGCCGCGGCCGGCGGCGACAGCGCCAAGGCCGCGTGCACCGCCGCCGTCAGGCCGCACAGCAGCGCCATGGCGTGGACGAACAGCGCGACCGGCAGCTTGAGCTGCGCGGTGGTGTCGCCGTAGGACGCCATCTGCCCGGCCTTCAGCCACAGCAAGACCGCCAGGCCGCCCAGTGCGGCGGCGCACAGGGCATCGATCACAGCCCGCTGGACGCGCAGCAGCGCCGGGGGCAGCCGGCTGTCCAGCGTGTCAAAGACCACGTGCTCGCCCTGCAGGCTGACCAGCGGCAGGCCGGCGAAGATCACCCCCACCATCAGCAGTTCAGTCAGCTCCAGCGAACCCGGCAGCGAGGCGGCGAAGAACTTGCGGCCGACGACGTCCGCCGTGGTCAGCACCATGATGGCGAACAGCGCCGCGGCAGCCAGCGCGCCGCACAGCAGGGTCAGCAGCCGCTTCAAATCGACGTCACTGCAGCCGGGCGATGTCGGCGTGCAGCTCGGCCAGCGCCTTCTTCGGGTCCTTCATGCCCTTGGCCTGCGCAGCCTGGGCCCAGGCGTCGATCAGCGGCGCGGTCTTGTCGGCGACGACCTTGACGAAGGCCGCGTCGGCCTTGCTGATCTGCACCCCCGAGGCCTGCATGAAGGCCAGCCCGCGGCGGTCGGCCTTGTCCCAGGCGCGGCCGAAGGCGCGGGCGGCGGCCTCGCCCGACAGTTCGTCGACGACCTTCTTCACGTCGGCCGGCAGGCTGTCGTATTTGGCGGGGTTCATCATGAAGACGAAGCTGGTGTTGTACAGACCGCCGGGAAAGGTCGTGCCGTAGCGCACCACCTTGTCGATCTTGAAGGCCTCCACCGATTCGGCCGGGAACAGCGTGCCGTCGAGCACCCCGGACGACAGCAGTTCGTAGTTCTCGGTGGACGGTTTCAGCGTGACATTCATGCCCAAGGCCTTGCCGATCTCGTTGACCACGCCGCCACCGACGCGCCACTTCAGCCCGCCCAGGTGTTCGGCCTTGATCACCGCACGCTGGGTGTTGAAGACGGCCCCGGGGCCGTGCGTGAACACGGCCAGCACCTTGACGCCCTTGTGCTCGTCCTGCATGGCCGGTGTGCGCGCCAGGGTGCGCTGGAAAGCCACCGACACCGCTTCGGCGCTGTCGCCCAGAAAGGGGAATTCGGCGATCTGCGTGGTGACGAAGCGGCCCGGCGTGTAGCCGTGCACCGTGAAGGAGACATCGGCCAGGCCGTTGCGCACGGCATCGAAGGTGGCCGGCGGTGCCGCCACGCCGCGCGGCAGGATGTTGCATTTCGCCTTGCCGGCGGTCTTCTGTTCCAGCTGCGCGCACCAGTCTTTCTGCACCTCGCTGAGCGCGTGGGTGGGCGGCACCCACGACGAGGCCGTCAGCACGACCTGGGCCTGGGCGGGTGCTGCAGCCAGAAACGTCGACATCACCAGGACCGCTGGCAACACGGAGAGCAGGACTGCACGCATGGCGAGAACTCCACGGAGACGGGTTGACGGATGGCAGCGAAGGCCGCTGCGGATTGTGCGGTCTGCCGGCACAGCGCCCGGCAGCGTGAAGCCTGCACGCGGAGCCCCCGCGAACGCGGGGCAGCCGGCAGCGGCCTTCGTCCCTAGCATGAGGTGAACCCGCTGAAAAGACCACCACCACCATGTTCGACGCCCCCTTGCTCGATGAAGCCACCCGCGACTGTCTGCGCGGCGCCAGTGCGGCGCTGGACGCGGCCGAGCGCTCGGGCCAGCCGCAGGCCCTCAGCGGCGCCCTGGCCCAGCTGGCGCGCGGCTACCGTGCCTTGCACGCGCTGGCCAGCGCCGAGGCCTATCTGGAACTGGCCTTGCGCTGGTCGCGCTCCGGCAGTGCCATCGACAGCACGGTGGACCTGCTGTGCGAGCTGGCCGACCTGGCCGAGTGCCTGGCCTGCGCCCACGACGCACAACAGCCCGGCCACGGCCATGCCGCCCGCGAACGGGCACGCGACCATGCCTTCGAGGCCAGCACGCTGGCCGGCCGCGTGAGCGACCCCAACTGGGAGATCCAGGTGCTGCTGCGGATCAGCGACGTGCTGGACCGCTGCGGCGACCGCGACGACGCCCAGCAGATGCAGGCCCGCGCACTGCGGCTGATGGCGCCCGCTGCCAGCTGTGCCGGCGACCCCAGCCTGCTGCCCGGGCTGGGCCGGCTGGCCGACCGCTGAAAGCCCTCAACGCCGCCCCAGCACGCCGGCCAGCGCCACCCCCGTGTGGCTGCCCGACGCCACCACCGCTTCAGGCGGCCCCGCCACCACGATGCGCCCGCCCATCGCGCCACCCTCGGGCCCCAGGTCGATGACCCAGTCGGCTTCGGCAATCACATCCAGGTCGTGTTCGATGACGACCACGCTGTGCCCGCCTTCGACCAACCGGTGCAGCACGCGGATCAGCCTTTCCACGTCGGCCATGTGCAGGCCCACGGTCGGCTCGTCCAGCACGTAGAGCGTGCGCGGCGCGCGCTGACCGCGGCGCGTCACGTCGTCGCGCACCTTGCTCAGCTCGGTCACCAGCTTGATGCGCTGGGCCTCGCCACCGCTCAGCGTCGGTGAAGGCTGGCCCAGCGTCAGATAGCCCAAGCCCACGTCCTTCAGCAGCTGCAGAGGGTGGCTGATGGCCGGCATGCTGGCGAAGAAGTCCACCGCTTCGTCGACCTCCATCTGCAGCACGTCGCCGATGCTTTTCCCGCGCCAGGTGACGGCCAGCGTCTCGGGGTTGAAGCGGGCGCCGTGGCAGATGTCGCAGGGCACCTTCACGTCGGGCAGGAAGCTCATGGCGATGGTCTTCATGCCCTGGCCCTCGCAGCCGGGGCAGCGGCCGTGGCCGGTGTTGAAGGAAAAACGCGCCGAGGCATAGCCGCGCGCCTTGGCTTCCAGCGTCTCGGTGTAGAGCTTGCGGATGAAGTCCCAGAAGCCGATGTAGGTGGCCGGGCAGCTGCGCGGTGTCTTGCCGATGGGGGTCTGGTCGACCTCCAGCACGCGGTCGATCTGCTCGAAACCTTCCAGGCCCGTGCAGCCGGCCCACTTTCTGTTGCCGGTCAGTGCCGTTTGCACATTGGCCAGCAGCACGTCGCGCGCCACCGTGCTCTTGCCCGAGCCGCTGACACCGGTCACCGCCACCAGCCGCTGCAGCGGCACCTGCACGTCGAAACCCTGCAGGTTGTGCAGGCTGGCCCCGCGCACCTTCAGCGCTGCGGCGCCGGGTTCCACCGCCCGCCGAGCCACCAGTGGGTGCTGCAGCGGGTGGGCCAGCAGGCGGCCGGTGACGGAATCGGCCTGTGCCGACAGATCGGCCACGCTGCCTTGCGCCACCAGGTGGCCGCCGCGCTTGCCGGCGCCGGGGCCGATGTCGATCAAATGGTCGGCGCGGCGGATGGTGTCTTCGTCGTGCTCGACCACCACCAGCGTGTTGCCGGCCGCGCCCAGCTTGGCCAGCGCGTTCAGCAGGATGCCGTTGTCGCGCGGGTGCAGGCCGATGGTGGGTTCGTCCAGCACGTAGCACACGCCCTGCAGGTTGCTGCCCAGTTGGGCGGCCAGGCGGATGCGCTGCGCTTCGCCACCGCTCAGCGTCGGCGCGGCGCGGTCCAGCGTCAGGTAGCTCAGGCCGACGTCCTCCAGGAATTCCAGCCGGCTGTGAATCTCGGCGACCACGTCGCGCGCGATGTCGGCATCACGCCCGGTCAGGCGCAGCGCCTGCACCCACTGCCGCGTTTGCTGGACAGAGAGCCGCGCGATGTCGCTGATGGCCTGGGCCTCGAAAGTCACACCGCGCGCCGCCTGGTTCAGGCGCGCACCGCCGCAGTCGTTGCAGGGTTCATCGACGACGCCTTCGACCTCGGCCTCTTCGCTGGGGAAACTCTGCTCGCGGCCCTTGTTGTCGTCGTCACGCACCGAATCGTCGTAGGCCTTGCGCTGTTCACGGGTCAGCTTCAGGCCCGTGCCCACGCAGCCCGTGCACCAGCCGTGCTTGCTGTTGTAG
>Ga0136641_1000103_pt1 | contig 34518 bp, 39 predicted proteins | sample EliLak1302023Y_FD_115312 | JGI IMG/M metagenome (GOLD analysis project Ga0136641, IMG submission 115312) | Freshwater microbial communities from Elizabeth Lake, Yosemite National Park, California, USA - 13020-23Y | ecosystem: Environmental > Aquatic > Freshwater > Lake ...
ATTCGTGAAGGTGCGATTGATTACAAACTTGCAATTGCATCTGGGTCATTAGATGTCGTAGGTGGCGCCACTTTCATGCTGGCAACTCGAGCTGGTGACTTAGTACTCGTTGCAGTCGTTGCCGCGCTCTACCCAGCCTTCACAGTTGTACTCGCTAGATTCATACTTCACGAACGAATGGAACAACATCAGCTGTTCGGTTTGCTAAGCGCGGGTGCAGCTGTTGCGCTTTTGGCGTCCAGTTAAAAAGCCAACATTGTCATTGGCCATTAAAGTCTGAGACACGGGAGTAGAGTCACGACTATGGTTGCCATTCTGCTCGCATTTGGGTGCGCTCTTTCTTATGGTTTTGGCGACTACTTCGGCGGACTAGCTACGCGCAACAGTTCTCTATTAAAGGTGCTTCCAATTACCGTGGTAACTGGATTGATCTCACTGTTGATTGCCTGGCCTATCTTGGGAGCGGACTTTTCGAGACCAGCAGTAATCGCAGGTTTGTTTGCTGGAACTGCAGGAATAGCTGGCTACATATTTGTAATGAAATCACTGGGCCTTGGACCGATGGGCGCAGTAGCTCCTATCACTGCTTTGATCGCGGTAATAATTCCATTTTGTGTTGGACTGTTTAGAGGTGAGCGCCTGACGCTCACTGGATCAATCGGTGCTTTACTGGCAATGATTTCAATTGGATTGGTTAGTCGATCCACAATTGATGCCACTCACCCATTAACCAGAACTGCAGCCATCTATGCAGTTCTTGGCGGCTTAGGTTTTGCAGGCTTCCTCTTGGGCGTAAGTAGTGCTCCTGACCACTCTGGGCTCGCACCCGTAATTATTGGGCGCATAGTAACTTTTGTCGTATTTACTTCGGCAATGCTAGTTTCCTGGAAACGAATCGCAGACTTGCCAGTTGACTACAAGCGCGCAATGGCATCTGGCGCCCTTGATGTCTGGGGTGGGGTTACTTTCATGTTTGCTACCCAACATGGTCAAATGGTTCTGGTTTCAGTGATTGCTGCCCTATACCCAGCAATCACCGTCCTTCTGGCCCGGGTATTCCTCAAGGAACGGTTAGAGCGCCATCAGGTAATTGGGCTGTATGGCGCTGGTATCGCCATAGTATTGCTGACGATTTCCTAGTAAATTGGTGAGAAATCGCCAGTTTTGGTGGTTGCAGATTGGATCCAATCGGTGATAAATTGGATCCAATTCCATAGTTAGGAAAATTCCATGGCCGCTCCACAGCATCCCTTTGAGCTTTACGCAATCGACAGTTTGTTCAATGAAGAACAACTAGCAATGCGCGATTCAGTTCGTAAATTCGTCGACGACCGAGTCAAGCCTTACGTTGGCCAGTGGTTTGAAGATGGCGAGTTCCCGGCCCGCGAATTGGCAAAAGAAATTGGCCAAATGGGTATGTTCGGCATGCACCTTGAAGGTTACGGTTGTGCTGGCACCGACGCTACGTCCTACGGTCTAGCCTGCCTTGAACTAGAAGCTGGTGACTCCGGGCTTCGCTCATTTGTTTCAGTACAGGGTTCCCTGGCGATGTTTGCAATTTGGAAGTTTGGATCTGAAGAACAGAAGCAAGAATGGTTACCCCGCATGGCAGCTGGCGAAGCACTTGGTTGCTTCGGGCTAACTGAAGCCGATGCTGGCTCTAACCCAAGTGAAATGCGCACTAACGCTAAGCGCGATGGTGATGACTGGATTCTTAATGGTTCAAAGATGTGGATCACAAACGGAAGCATCGCCGATGTTGCCATCGTTTGGGCCCACACGGATAACGGCATCGAAGGTTTCGTAGTTCCAACAAATACTCCTGGCTTCAAGGCAAACTTGGTAAAGCACAAGATGTCACTTCGCGCATCGATTACCAGCGAATTGGTATTTGAGAACGTCCGCCTTCCTGCCTCTGCAGTTCTGCCTGAAGTACGAACGCTTCGCGGCCCACTTTCCTGCTTGTCCGAAGCTCGTTTTGGAATCTTGTTCGGTGTAGTTGGCGCGGCTCGCGATTGCCTTGAAACTGCAATCGATTACCAGTTGAACCGCCACCAGTTCAATCGTCCGCTGGCTGCCTTCCAGTTGTCGCAGCAAAAAATTGCAGACATGGCAATCGCAACAGGTAACGGAATGTTGCTAGCTGCACATCTTGGAAAACTTAAGGATCAGCACCTACTTCGTCCAGAGCAGGTCAGCGTTGGCAAGAAAAACAATGTGCGCATGGCTCTTGACGTTGCCCGCGAATCCCGTTCCATGCTTGGTGGATCTGGTATCACCTTGGAATACCCAATCATCCGTCACATGAACAACTTGGAAAGTGTTTACACCTACGAAGGTACTAACGAAATCCACACACTAGTTGTTGGTCAGGCACTTACTGGCATCGCGGCATACTCCGACTACAAGGCATAGTTAATCCAAAAAAACCCCGAGCGATCGGGGGTTTTTTTATTGAAACCTGGCTACTAAGTCCAGCGGGTAATTTTGCGCCCTTGACTATCAGTGAAATTTCCAGTTACGGAAATAATTACGTCATAGATCCACCAAATTCCTAAGCCTCCGAATGTTAAAAAGAACAACAACCCAGTTCCAATCTTTCCTACGTAGAAGCGATGCACAGTAGGTAGCAGTATTAGGAACAGAACCACTGGTAACAGAGTTTTGTCGCTGATGTTTGGATCCGAGGTGGATGGGCTGAATATAAGCGGGGGTGCTGGTGGAGGGCTGATATTTTCTTCTGACATTTTGCTCCTTAGGTAGGTTTTGGCTTCTTGGTTAGAGTCTTGTCGATACCCCAATAAATTCCAGAAACAATAATTGATGCGAACAGAATTCCAAGTACGAATATCACTACGTAGGCATAGCCATACGAAACCACATCAAAGAAGTCATACGGGTACTTACCAATAATTGCACCTCGGAAGAGTGTGTAAAACACATAACCAATTGGTACGAGTAACGCGGCAGCTACGTTCTTAAGTGTGAACCAGCCGCGCGGTCCAGCTAAAACGAAGACCAATACTGTCAACAAAGGTGTGATGGTGTGTTCTATTGGGCTTGAAATCTGATTTAGGCCTTGAGGTGGATATTTAGGACCAAGTAGCAAGTTGTAGACCACGCCAGTTACCGTGATCATCAAGATACTGTCGATTCTAAAAATTCGGAAAAGTTTGCCATCGCGATTTGGGTTCAAATAAAGCAGCGTCATAACAACGCCGACCATTACTTGACTCCAAATTGTGAAGTAACTAAAAAGGTCAATCAATCGCTCAGGTGCTCCAGCTAGTCCGGATGCATAGTCCCCCTGATGACCAAATTGAGACACTGGCGATCCACCATCGACGTAAATCGCTTCGACCAAGCCGAAAGTCTCAATTACGACAGACATGCCTAAACCGATCCAGGCACTAAGTGCGTTTATTCCGAATAAGGAGCGTCGAGTTGTTTCTGAAAGAGCCATGGCTTAACCCTATGACTTAGAACCCAGCAATTTCGTCTGATTTTCCTTGATTTTGCTTATTCAGCCCGCAATAACGGTCGCAATATGTCAAGAATTGAAGCGTCTTCGATGGTGCTCGGGATATCCACGTGTTTACCATCTGCTATCCCACGCATGGTTTTGCGCAAAACTTTGCCTGACCTAGTTTTCGGTAGACCTGGGACCATTACTACTTCATTTAGCGCGGCAACTGGTCCTACTTCTTTTCGAACTAGGGCAACTATTTCTTTGCGTAACTCTTCGGCATCAATTTGAGCACCTGATTTCAGGACTACAAATGCCTTGGGAATTTGTCCCTTAATGGCATCGGCAACACCAATCACTGCACATTCAGCTACTAACTCGTGAGTTGCTACAACGGCTTCGAGCGATCCGGTGCTGATGCGATGGCCCGCAACATTTATTACATCATCAGTTCTACCCATGATGTAGACGTAACCATCAGCATCGATGTAGCCGCCATCACCACTTGCATACATTCCTGGAAAGACCGTCAAGTAAGAATCGATGTAGCGCTGGTCATCGCCCCAAAGTGTTGGCAATGTTCCTGGTGGCAATGGCAAAGAGATTGCGATGTTTCCTTCCGTGCCTGCTGGCAATTCCTTACCTGACTCATCTAAAACTTTTATTTCATAACCAGGAATTGCAACGGTTGGCGAGCCGGGCTTGATCGGCATTGGCTCTAGCCCGCGCAAGTTAGCTGCAATAGGCCAACCAGTTTCGGTCTGCCACCAGTTATCAATAACGGGTACACCAAGATTTTCAGTCGCCCAGTGATAAGTATCAGGATCTAGTCGTTCCCCAGCAAGGAAAAGGTTTTCAAACTTTGAAAGATCGGCATTCTTGATAAATTCTCCGTTGTAATCTTCTTTTCGAATTGCGCGGATTGCAGTTGGCGCAGTAAACAAACCTTTGACGCCGTATTTTTCGATCACGCGCCAAAAAGTTCCAGCATCCGGAGTGCCAACGGGCTTTCCTTCAAACACGATCGTTGTAGCTCCAGCGAAAAGTGGTGCGTAGACAATGTACGAATGACCAACAACCCAGCCGACATCTGAAGCTGACCACCACATGTCACCAGCTTCAATGTCGTAAACATTTTTCATAGACCAAGTCAGCGCAACGGCATGACCACCGTTGTCACGCACAATTCCTTTTGGTTTTCCAGTTGTGCCCGAGGTATACAAAATGTAAAGCGGATCAGTGGCAGCTACCGAGATACATTCGGCGGGTTCAGCCATAGCCATGGCGTCTTTCCAGTCCATATCAAGTGGACCAAGTTCAACTGGATGCTGTTCGCGCTGCAAAATTATGCATCGATTTGGCTTATGAGTTGCCAAAGTTATTGATTCATCGAGCATTGGCTTGTATTCCACAATTCGATTGGGTTCCAAACCGCAGGATGCTGACACGATTACTTTTGGTTTAGCATCATCGATGCGCGCGGCTAACTCAGCGGGAGCGAATCCACCAAATACAACGGAATGTACTGCCCCCAACCTGGCGCAGGCCAGCATTGCGATCAATGCCTCAGGAACCATTGGCATGTAAATCACTACCCGATCCCCCTTTTGCACTCCAGCCATCCGCAAGGCGCCAGCAAAAAGCGCAGTCTTTTCCAACATCTGGGCATAGGTCAAAATCGCTGACTCGCCAGTTATCGCACTTTCGTGAATTACTGCAGGTTGATCTGCGCGACCATCAATTACGTGGCGATCAAGTGCGTTGTAGCAAGTGTTGAGCATGCCATCGGAAAACCAGCGATACAACGGAACATTGCTGTCATCCAAAATAATTTTTGGAGTTTTATCCCACTTAACTAACTTGGCGGCCTCGCCCCAAAACTCAGTTGGATCGGACAAGCTTTGCTCGTATGCGCGCTGGTAATCACTCATAGGAAGTGTCTACCACTAACTCGTAAGGGGTGACTCTGAAAGTTCAAGAAAAGGAAACTTAGTTCTTGGTAGCAGCAGCTAGTTGCCCACACGCGCCATCAATATCGCGACCACGAGTATCGCGCACAGTTACTGGGACTCCATGGCTCTTTAAGCGACGCACAAACTCAGCTTCATCCTCGGGACGCGACGCCGTCCACTTGGAGCCAGGAGTTGGATTCAGTGGAATTAAATTTACGTGAACCAAATTCCCTGCAAGTTTCTCACCCAAGAGATCTGCGCGCCACGCCTGATCGTTAATATCTTTAATCATTGCGTACTCAATAGAGATTCGGCGCCCAGTTTGATCTGCGTAATACCAGGCCGCGTCAAGGACTTCCTGAACTTTAAATCGGGTATTGATTGGCACTAATGTGTCGCGCAATTCATCGTCAGGGGCATGTAAGGAAACAGCAAGTGTTACTGGGATGCCTTCCTCGGCTAACTGACGCATCCGCGGAACTAGACCAACTGTGGAAACTGTGATGCCACGTGCTGACATACCAAAACCTGCCGGGGCTGGTTCGGTTAATCGGCGAATCGCGCCAATGACGCTGTTGTAATTGGCCATTGGTTCACCCATGCCCATGAATACCAAATTGTTTACCCGACCAATGCCGCCTTCGACTTCACCGTTGGCAAGGGATCGAGCGCCAGCTAAAACTTGTTCAACAATTTCAGCGGTAGATAGATTCCGAGTTAGCCCACCTTGACCCGTAGCGCAGAACGGGCAGTTCATGCCACAACCTGCTTGCGAGGAAATACACATTGTTACTCGGTCGGTGTAACGCATCAAAACGCTCTCAACTAGAACACCGTCAAAAAGTTTCCAAACTTGCTTGACTGTCGTGCCGTTGTCACATTTAAGTTCACGAACACTAGTCATTAGTTCTGGGAAAAGCAGGTCCTTGACCACTTCTCGCATGTCTGCTGGAACATCAGTCCAAGAATTTGTGTCGTTGTTTAGGCGCTGATACCACTGCCGAGAAAACTGATCGGCCCGAAATCCTGGTAATCCAAGTTCGACAACTTGCGCCTTGCGCTCTTCAACAGTCCAATCGGACCAATGCTTTGGGGGTTTTGGTCGTTTAGGTTCGACCATGATCAATTCACCGGGTGCAGGCATACCGATAGCCTACGGGGCAAACGCTACTTAGAGAAAAAATCCAAATAGCAGCCATGCCACAAAGGCATTAATAACTAATGAATCCATTCGATCCATAACGCCACCATGACCTGGCAACAAGCCGCCCATGTCCTTGATTCCAAGGTCACGCTTAATCATTGACTCAACTAAATCTCCGATTGTTGCAGTCAGCATCATGGCAAACCCAACAACCGCACCTTGCCACCAAGGTTTCTCAAAGATATAAACCCACAATGCAATACCGACTGTTAGCTGAAGAATTAATGCGCCGGCAAAACCTTCCCAAGATTTGTTCGGAGAAATGTTTGGCGCCATTGGATGTTTGCCAAAAATGGCTCCGGCCGCGTAACCGCCCACATCGGTGCCGGAGGTTAGCAAAACAAATGCCAAGACTTTCCAGGCGCCGTTTTCTTGCGCTGCGAGCAGAACTGCAAAGCCTGCGAGTAACGGTGCATACGCCAGCGCAAAGATTGATCTAGTTACGTGGTGCACATATGCTTCTTGACCATCTAGTAATCGAACGGCAAGGACAGTAAGTGAACTGGCGACGAAAGTTACAAGTAGTCCGATTGGTCCACCAATTAATGCGCCCGCAATAATTGCCGGCGCTAAAATCTGCAACAAAATGCTCATGCGTCCTGAAAGACCGACTACTAAAGTGTGTCCCAATTCACGTGCAGCCAGCATCATGCCAAATGCAGCCAAAATTGAAAAGTATCTGTCATCAATAAAAAGCGACGAGATTACCGTTAGAAATAATCCCAGACCTACTGCAATTGCTACCGGAAGATTACGGCCAGCTTTTCCGTAGTCCGGTTCATTGACTGCCATTAGACCTCGAGAAGTTCGGCTTCTTTGTGTTTAAGCATGTCATCGATATGGCCAACTGCTTTAGTCGTTAAATCTTCCAAAGCCTTTTCGCCGCGAGCTACGTCATCTTTGCCAACTTCACCGTCTTTGGCCATTTTCTCTAGTGCTTCTTTAGCATTGCGACGAATATTCCTAATTGCAATTCGGGCATCTTCAGCTTTAGCTTTGGCAACTTTGATGAATTCTTTACGGCGCTCTTCAGTTAGTTGAGGAAATGGAACGCGAATAATTGCCCCATCATTTGAGGGGTTAACGCCTAAATCTGAATCCCTAATTGCTCGTTCTATTGCCCCAAGAGCAGTTTTGTCGAATGGCGTAACAACTGCAACGCGTGGTTCTGGAGTCTGAATGGAAGCAACTTGCTGCAGCGGGGTTGGAGTTCCGTAGTATTCCACCATGATTTTAGAAAATAATGCTGCATTGGCACGGCCGGCGCGAATCGTGGTGAATTCTTCGCGAGTCACTTCTGTTGCCTTTGACATTTTTTCTTCAGCGTCTTTCAGGGTCTCATTAATCATGTCTACTCAAATCCTCTAGTTACTTGTCTTAATTAGGGTTCCGACTTTTTCGCCACGAACTGCGCGAGCTATATTTCCATCAACTAATAAGTTGAAAACTACTATTGGTAGATCATTGTCGCGGCAAAGACTTATTGCAGTTGCGTCAGCAACTTTTAAATTTTGGGATAAAACATCGTCATGACTCAGATTTTCGTAGCGCTTGGCCGATGAGTTTGTGCGCGGGTCAGAGTCGTAAACCCCGTCAACACCTTTTGCCATTAAAACAACTTCGCAGCCAATTTCCAGGGCGCGTTGGGCCGCGCAACTATCTGTGCTGAAGTATGGAGTGCCAAGCCCAGCGCCAAAAATGACAACGCGTCCTTTTTCTAGATGACGCAAAGCTCGACCTGGAATGTAAGGTTCAGCCACCTGACTCATTGGGATTGCGGTTTGAACTCGAGTCGCTATCCCTTGCTTCTCGAGAAAATCTTGAAGTGCAAGGCAGTTCATTACGGTGCCGAGCATACCCATGTAGTCGGCGCGCGCGCGATCCATTCCACGTTCAGCCAGCTGGGCACCTCGGAAATAATTGCCACCACCAATTACGACTGCGACTTCTGCCCCAGAGGCGACAACATCAGCAATCTGGCGAGCAATGTCGTTCACGACGTCAGGATCAACGCCAAGTTTTCCTTCACCTGCGAAGGCTTCCCCGGAAAGCTTCAAAAGCACGCGATTCCAGCCACCTTGCGGAACACCGGGCCAGATTTCTAATTTTTCAGATGTGCTCACGCCCTCAATCTTGCCTTATCTGTCAGGGAAAGTCTGCATAGACCCCTTAGAAAAAGGGCGCACATGAAATCTCCTAACCAGACTCTCGCCACAAAATACTTTTGGCGCTACTCCGCCGGCCGGATCACAGCCAGGAGGTAGCGCCAAAAGAGGCTTGAAAAGACTAGTTAGCCAGCAATTTCAATCCGGGTAAAGCTAGTTACAGTGGTGCTGGCCTCATCTAGAACCTGCTTCACTGACTTCTTGCTATCGATAACCGAGGACTGCTCTAGTAGGCAACTGTCTTTGAAGAAGCCATTTACTCGACCTTCAACAATTTTTTCCAAGGCGGCTTCTGGCTTACCTTCTTCTTTGGCAGTCTCAAGCGCAATGTGCTTTTCATTTTCGACTACATCCGCAGGAACTTCATCCCGAGTTAAGTATGTTGGGCGCATTGCAGCGATCTGCATACCCGTTGAACGAGCTGCTTCTTCGGATCCCGTGTAAGAAACTAGCACTCCAACTGCAGGGGGCAGGTCTGCGGAACGACGGTGCATGTACACCGCAACGTTACCTTCATGATTGGCTACGCGACCGAGTTCGATTTTTTCGCCAATTACTACAGCCATGTCAGCCACTGCCTGCTCGACAGTTTTGCCACCATCAAGAGTTAGTACCGCAGCAGCGGCTGAATCCTTAGCGCCAGCTGAAACAACTACAGCCGCGATTTCATCGCCAAGCTTGATGAAGTCTTCACTCTTCGCAACGAAGTCAGTTTCGCAAAGAAGTTCTACGAGCACGCCAGCATTTTGCGCAACGATTCCTGCTGAAGTTTCACGTTCTGCACCACGCTTTGCGGCTTTTGCAGCACCAGAGATCCGAAGAATCTCCACTGCTTTATCGAAATCACCATTTGATTCTTCAAGTGCTTTCTTGCACTCCATCATTCCGGCGCCAGTATTGTCGCGAAGTTTTTTTACGTCCGCGGCTGAAATAGACATTATTTAGTTCCTTTTATGTTTTGTGGTCAATTTGAAAATTTGTAACTGCGGGCAACTAGTTGCCCGCAGTTACGAGTACTTATTCGGCAGCAGGTGCTTCGGCTGCTGATGAGTCTGCAGGCTCTTCGACTGGGGCTGCATCTGCAACAGGTGCTTCAGTGGCAGTAACTTCGATCGCGTCGGCATCAGCAGATCCAGTTAGAAGTTCCTTCTCCCAATCAGCAAGTGGTTCTACGGCTGCATCGGCCGAAGCGCCAGCAACTGCTCCGCTAGCGCGTGCCATCAAGCCATCAGCAATTGCATCGGCAATCACGTGAGTCAATAGGCCAACTGCGCGAAGTGCGTCGTCATTTCCTGGAATTGGGTAGTCCACAACATCTGGATCGCAGTTGGTATCAAGAATGCCTACCACTGGGATGTTTAGCTTGTGTGCTTCGCCAACTGCAATGTGCTCTTTGTTTGTATCAACAACCCAAATTGCACTTGGAAGTTTTTGCATATCGCGAATACCAGTTAGCACAAGTGCTAACTTTTCTTTTTCGCGACGAAGAACAAGAAGTTCTTTCTTGGTCAGCCCTGAACCAGCAACATCATCAAAATTGATTTGTTCTAATTCTTTCATGCGAGTGATTCGCTTTGAAACGGTCTGGAAGTTTGTAAGCATTCCGCCTAACCAGCGATGGTTTACGTATGGCATACCAACTCGCGCGGCTTCAGTAGCAATTGCTTCCTGTGCCTGCTTCTTGGTTCCTACGAAAAGTACCGTGCCACCGTGAGCTACGGTTTCGCGAACGAATTCATAGGCGCGGTCAATGTAAGCAAGTGACTGCTGTAAGTCAATGATGTAAATGCCATTGCGCTCAGTGAAAATAAAGCGCTTCATTTTTGGGTTCCAGCGGCGGGTCTGGTGTCCGAAGTGAACACCGTTATCCAGCAGCTGTCGCGTCGATACGACGGCCATGGTTGTACTCCTATTTCTTAGGTTGGGGTGAAGCAACCTCATTGCGGTTTGTATGACTTCGGTTGAAGTCATCCTTGGTTCTCGTGTCGGAGACCGCCCGTTGCCAGGACCGTTGGTCTGTCGATTCACTTTGCTGAACCTGTGAAGTCACCTATTGCTAGGTGCAAGCCTTAGTTTACGGGGGTTTTGGTGGGTCTAAAACCACAGGCATGGCCATTCCACAGCGCTAATTGCCGAATAGGTTTGGGTCGGAATTTTCGCGATCCTGATCCTATGAAATTTCGAATATTTCGCAGATTTATGTGGGTTTTTGCGCTTCCGGTCGTCGTTATCACTAGCGTCGTCATTGCTGCAATCGCAAGTCAATCCAGTCCGGCTTTGGCCGCCAGTCAATGGGGCTGGCCCATAGATCCTGCCCATATCAGCGCCGGATTTGATCGACCACCTAAGAATTGGCTTCCCGGTCATCGTGGTGTGGATTTGGTCGGACGACGTGGTGACCAAGTTCTGGCGGCGGGTAACGGCGTGGTTGACTTCGCTGGCCTCGTAGCAGGCAAAGGCGTTGTCGTCATTAGACACGGTGCGATTCGTACTACTTATGAACCTGTCACTGCGTCAGTTTTGGTCGGATCAAAAGTTCGAGTTGGTGACGTTATCGGAGCGCTGTCAGCTGGTGAAAGTCATTGTTCAACTCAAACTTCCGTTAGCTGTTTGCATTGGGGTCTAATTCGTGGGGAAACATATTTAAATCCACTTGGACTTGTGAAAAAGCGCGTGAGGTTATTACCAACGCGCGCGACTGAGTTTATGCACCCAAGGGCTTAAGCTCTTGCCCATGTCTACTTGCATCGCATCGCTCAAGCTCGCGGATGGGCCTGCTCAAAGACTGCGCGAAGTCGGTCCATCGATACGTGCGTATACAGCTGAGTGGTAGCAAGACTGGAGTGTCCGAGTATTTCTTGCACCGCACGAATGTCCGCGCCACCTTCGATCAAGTGCGTCGCAGCTGAATGCCGTAATCCGTGTGGGCCTAGATCTGGAACACCATCAAGACTTGAGAGAACTTCATGCACCATAGTGCGCACCACTCGCTGATCGATTCGCTTTCCCCGTTGCCCAAGAAATAGCGCAGCGCCGCTTGCATCGTTAGCAAGCGCTGGTCTTGATGTTGCTAAATAATTTTCAACAGTTTTTTCAGCGATTGCGCCGTAAGGCACTACCCGCTCTTTCGAGCCTTTACCTAAAACTCGAATGGTACGTCGAGATGGATCCATATCATGGATGTCTAGACCAACAAGTTCGCCAACTCGAATTCCTGTTGCATACAAAAGTTCCAACATGGCTTGGTCTCTGATGTGTGTTGGCGAATTGTCATCTGCCCGTAGGGCAGCGCGTTCCATGACAGTATCGGCTTGATTCTGTTGCAAGATGTGTGGCAACTTCTTGCTTACTTTTGGAATCACCAGTGCACTAGCGGGATCTTCCGTAACTAATTTTGTGTGAGTGGCCCAAGCAAAGAACATGCGAATTGAAGTTGCCCGGCGCGCAATAGTTGCTGACGATAATCCAGCTACTCGTTGGCTGGCTAGCCAGCCGCGTAATTCCACGATGCCAATGTCTTGGAGTTCTTGACAGCCTTTGGCTTGGACGAATCCGAACAAATTATCGAGGTCTTTTCGATACGCCTTTGAAGTGTTGAGGCTTCGGCCTAACTCAAGCTCAACATGTTGGATAAATCTTGCACTTGCTGAACTGAAGTTTGCATAGATTTCCTCCAACTCGATATTTTGCATACCTCTACCGTCGCAAGCCTTGTGCAAAATAGCAAGGACATCGGCCTATTGCCGATCCAAGCCAGACAATTAAACCAATTTCCAGCCTTGATTTGAAAGCGTTATTACTTTACGTACTTCTAGTAGCGACAATGTGGCTTGCAGGTCAGGGAAATCGATGTCGGGCCCGAAGTGCATGGCAAAGTCATGAGTTGATTTCGGGCCACTGGCAAGGAGTCCAACTATCGCGCCGTCAAGCAAACCAAGTTGCATTGGAGCGGCTGGAGATTTGAAATCTTGAAAAACTTCTTCGGTGCTAGTTGCAATTTTCATCATGTTGTCTCGAATTGCAGCATGCACACCGGCGGAAGTCGCGCTGGTGATTGGCCCAGGTATCCCCCAAATTTGACGGTTGAGCACATGTGCCCAATTAGATGTAGAAAGTGAACCTGACCGCAAAGCTGCTTCGACTACCACGGTCGATTGTGAAAGCGCTGCGATTAATCGATTCCTAATTAAGAAGCGATGTTTATGCGGCTTGGATCCTGGTGGAGCCTCACTGACAACCACACCAGAATCAGTGATGTTAGAAAGTAGGCCGCGGTGTGAAATCGGATAAGCCACATCAACCCCACAGGCCAGAATTGCCACAGTTTTTCCTAACCCAGCTAAAGCACCTCGATGCGCGGCGGCATCTATTCCGTAAGCCGCTCCTGAAATTACTCCCAAATTTTCTTTTGCTGCCAGCACGCCAATCTCATGAGCAATCCGTTGCCCGTACGTTGTTGCCGACCTGGCACCTACAACAGCCAAACTTCGTTGCGTAATTTCCGCAAGTGATCCTTCGCCAGTGCACCATAGTCCAACCGGTCCAGCAGTATCGAGATCACTAAGTGATTCGGGCCATTCGGCATCGGCAGGCGTAATAAATCTGCCACGAACAGAATTCATGGATTTAACCGCTTGCTCGATTAGCGATGAATTCAAAACTCGATCTATCGCTTTGCACATCGCATCTGCGCCGTAGCCACTTTGCCAACGCTCCAGAGCCGCAGCAGCGCCAAACTCAGCAACGGCTTGACCTACTCGCTCATCACCGGGTTCTCCGGCAATTGAAATGATTAGTCGTGCTTGCCGATCTGTTAGCTGGCTTGCCATGACCCATTCCCATCTCGATACATTAAAGCCGCAGCAACGTCAGTTTCAGTCGGAATGTCATGTCCCCGCAGATCTGCAATGGTCCAGGCCACCCGCAGGATTCGATCGGCGCCGCGTGCCGATATTTCTAGAGAATCATTTGCTAATAATTCTCGAGCGCTAGCCGAAACGGGATATTTTCTACGTAGCATTGGGCCGGGAACCTGGGAATTAATCTTCCATGGTTCATCGCGATACCTATGCGCAGCACGTTCACGGGCTTGGGCGACCCGCGCAGCAACCACTTGAGTTCCTTCAAGTTCGCCAGAGCTGGGATCAAGTTCGGCCAAACTTGGGCGCTCAAGTGTCACGCGCAGATCGATTCGATCTAAGAGCGGCCCGGATAGGCGCGAGAAATACCTACGTCGCACTTGCGATGAGCAACTACATTGCGCTCCGGTTCCGACAAATTTGCCACACGGACAGGGATTGGATGCCAGAACTAATTGAAATCTTGCTGGGAGCACAGTTTGGAATCCAGAGCGGGCGATTGTGACTACGCCAGATTCAAGTGGTTGGCGCAGCGCATCTAGAACTGATCGCTCAAACTCTGCGGCCTCATCTAGACAGAGCACGCCATGATTTGCCATCGTTACCATTCCAACTCGCACCGCATTGCTGCCACCACCAATCAACGCAGCTTTCGTTGTTGTGTGATGCGGTGCTTGAAATGGTGGAGTTCGAATCAGTCCTTGACCTGCACCCAAAGCGCCAGCCGCGGAGTAGATTGCCGTTACTTCAACGGCTTGATCGTCAGTTAATTTTGGAAGTAGTCCAGGCAACCTTTGCGCCAGCATAGTTTTTCCAACTCCAGGTGAACCGAGGAAGGCTAAGTGGTGTCCCCCGGCTGCGGCTACCTCTAAGGCATGACGGGCATTGGATTGACCTCGGACATCTCGAAGATCTGGAATTTGGTCTTCGACAAATTCAAATGGTGAAGGTAAGTCACTAAAAATTTCTTCACCCCGCAAGTAAGCAACTGCATCAGACAAACTTTTTACACCGATCACTTTTAAGTCTGGAACTAACTGAGCTTCACTTACTTGGGATTGTGGAACGATCAATGTGTCGTAGCCACGACGATATGCACAAAGCGCCGCAACTAAGACTCCTCGCACCGGTCTAACTTGACCATCCAATGCCAATTCGCCAATCACAATTGTTTTAGTCATCTCAGGGATCTGGGAATGCGCAGACAGAATCGAAAGTGCAATACCTAAATCAAGTGAGGCTCCGCGCTTATGAACGGACGCTGGCGAGAGACCAACGGTTATCCGTCGTTCTGATGGCCAGGAAAGTTCGCTATTCTGAACAGCTGCTCGAACTCGATCTCGCGCTTCGCCGACTGCGGTGTCGGGAAGTCCAACGATTGCCATACCCGGAAGTCCTTGGCTTAAGTAAGCCTCAATGTCTACGACTAAACCTTCGACGCCGTTAATCACGACACCACACGCGCGAGCTAATGTCATTATTCGATCCCCATTAGGTGACTTATGGTTGTGCGATCACCATGACAATAGATCACACTGATCGCATCGAATCGAATTCCTTGATGTTTGGTTTGATGGTTACTGAGCCAGTGCAAGGCAGCAGTCCTAATGTGCTGAAGTTTTAGTGGTGTGATGGCATCACTTGGAATTCCGTGGCTCGTGGATCGGCGAGTTTTAACTTCACAAAAAACTAAAGTGGAATTAATCCGAGCAACAAGGTCTAACTCAACGCGCTGGAAACGCCAGTTACGATCCAGAATTTCATAACCCAAGTCTTCTAAAAAGACGGTGGCAATGTCTTCACCAATTTTTCCAAGTTCACTGTTAGTTAGATGCACCTGTAAATGGTGAAACTTTTAAAGCCAGCAAGGCAGTGGATTTAGTTTCTGTGAACTATCGCAGGTTGTGGAAAGATTTACGGCACTTCCATGTCAGGCTTAGAAAGCTCTTCGACGTTTACATCTTTAAAAGTGAGGACTCGAGCCTTCTTAACAAATCGAGCCTGGCCGTACATGTCCCAAATCCACGCATCAGTAAGTGTGGCTTCAAAATAAACATCCCCGGCATCGTTTGTTCGAACTTGCACATCAACACCATTAGCTAAGTACATGCGGCGCTCAGTGTGAACTATGTAACTAAAGAGATGAACTAAGTCGCGGTACTCCCGATAAAGCTCAAGTTCCATCTCGGATTCATATCGCTCTAATTCATCGGCAGACATGTAAATAGCCTATGGGGTCGCTGGGTCAGAATCACTCGGGCCATTGGGTAAATTCCAAGACTTACGATGCAGGTCTGTCAGGCCATGTCGAGCGATGGCAGCCATGTGCTCACTTGATCCATATCCGACGTTGCCTTCCCAGCCAAAGTCTGGATAAGTGAGGGCCGCTTCTCGCATTAACTGATCCCTGGCAACTTTAGCTAAGACACTTGCTGCCGAAACCGAGGCGCAAGATGCATCAGCCTTTATCTTCATAGTGACTGGAACCACGATTTCCGATATTGGAGTTGAGAATAAATCAGATTCTGGTTCCACTATCCAGTTATGTTTGCCGTCAAGAATCACATGGTCTGGCTTTATGCGAAGTTGTTGGTGTGCGCGCACCCAAGCCAATCGAAGGGCTGGAACAATTCCGATTTCATCTATTTCATTCGCAGCTACATGGCCAATCGCAAAATCAACAACCCATGAAGAAACTGGTGCAATTAATTTTTCGCGAGCCATTCGGCTAATTTGTTTGCTGTCGCGCAACCCTAACGGAACTTGTGAAGTATCGGCGCTAACAATTGCAACACCTACGGAAACTGGGCCAGCAAGTGCGCCACGTCCAACTTCATCTACTCCAGCGACATATTTTGCACCAGCTGAAATTAATTCTTGCTCTAATTCAAGAGTTGGTGCATTAGAACTAATTTTCAATCCCACCTATGCGACTGATTGGCCAGACTCGAACCGCAACTCTGCCAACTATGTCCTTTTTAGGAACCATGCCATTGTTTTTGTCTAAGTGAAAGCGAGAGTCCTCGGAGTTACCGCGATTGTCACCCATTACAAAGACGTTGCCTTCTGGAACTAGGACTTCAAAAGTTACCTGGTCCGTTGTGGATCCATCTTTGATATAGGGCTCGTTAATGCCAACACCGTTGACCATAATTCGTCCCTGTGGATCGCAACATTTAACGGTATCGTTTGCCACACCAACAACCCGTTTAACTAAATCATTCCCTGAGTTTGATGGAACTATTCCAATTGCCTGCAGTACTCGCCCAATTGGTGTGTCATAAGGATTTGGAAATCCTTCACCAAGCCAACCTCCTGGATCATGAAACACGATTACATTTCCACGATTGATCCCAGTTAGTTGTGTCGAAATCTTTGAAACAATAATTCGATCATTTTCTTGCAGGGTATTTTCCATAGATGCACTTGGCACATAAAAAGCTTGGATTAAGAAAGTTCGAACTAATACCGAAAGAATTAGCGCAGTACCTATAACAGTTACTAATTCACGCAACAGATTTGGTTTCTTTTTTGACTTGTCTTTTTTATGGTCCATGGTGCTTCCATCATACTTTCAAACAAAAAATTAGCGGACTTACCGCAAGGTGAGCCCGCTAATTCAAAAAATGTTAAATGTTGTCGCGCAATTCCTTGATCTTTGCCTTCTTGCCACGTAGATCACGTAGGTAGTAAAGCTTGGCGCGACGGACGTCACCTCGACTGACCAATTCAATTAGTTCAACTATCGGTGAGTGCAGCGGGAATGTACGCTCTACGCCAGTTCCAAAGCTAACTTTGCGGACTGTGAAAGTCTCACGAAGGCCACCACCATGGCGACGAATTACAACGCCCTGGAAAATCTGAATACGGGAACGGGTGCCTTCAACAACTCGAACGTGAACTTTTACATTGTCGCCGGGACGGAAATCTGGGATTCCAGTTCGCAGTGAGGCTGCGTCTACTTCGTCTAGAAAATGCATTATTACTCCGAAGGACATGTCGCCGCAGGTCGAAAGCCCAATAAATTGTTCTTGCCGGGTTTGTCTAGAACTTAATGTTTCAGCTCCCCTGAGGCGGCGCTGCTACGTTCTAACGAATTTGAGTTTGCCACAACTCATGGGTTTCCAGCAAATTACCTGCAGAATGCCACGAATTGGTGGGTCTATATATATGCTTAGAGCACCACCTACCGAAAGCTTCCTCATGCCAAGGCCCGCCCTGCAACCGACCAAAGCAAAGCTTGGCAACCCCCGAGTTACCGGCAAGGAACAGTTTTATACACCACCAGAAGTAGCTAATCGGATTCTGCGAAATGTTGAAAAACGAATTGGAGATCTGTCTGGGCAAGTCCTACTTGAACCAGCTGGTGGGACTGGGGCATTTATCGAGGCCGCTAAATCATTTGGCCTGACTAAAGTAATCAGTTTCGACATTGAACCGCATCACAAAAAAATTATCCTTGGTGATTTCTTAGATCAAGAGATTGATAAACATGGGCTGTTAACAATTACCAATCCCCCATTTGGCAGGAACAACTCACTATCGATTCCGTTTTTCAATAAAGCGGCGCAAGTTTCAGATTTGATTATTTTCATTGTGCCTAGATCTTGGCGAAAGTGGTCAGTGCAGAATCGCTTAGACCAAAACTTTCACTTGGTGCGTGACGACGATTTAACCATCAACTATGTGGATGTAAATGGACAAGATGCTCATGCCAAGGATCGCCTTCGTACTTGCGTTCAATACTGGGAACGAAAATCAAAATTGCGGCCAATTGTGAAAGTTAAAGACATGGGAATAATCCAGCGGACTACTCCCGAGCTTGCAGATGCTGCTATGACACTGTTTGGTTACAACTGCGGAAAACTAACATCAGACTTTGAGCGTCGGAAAGTCACCACGCAAATGTATTTGAACTTCAAGCATCCCCAGGCAAAGAAGGCCATCGAGAATTCAGATTTTTCAAAGTTCTACATGAATACGGCTTATACTGAAGCACTTTCCTTGCCGGAGATCAATTACGTCTTGAATGAATACATTTATGGCGATCCAATGGTGCAATTACTCCATTAGGAACTTAGCCCAGAAGATCGGGGCGATTTTGCGCAGTTCGTAACTTTGCTTGCTCATGCTTCCAGGCTGAAATTTTGGCATGATCGCCAGAGGTCAAAACCTGCGGCACTTCAAGATCGCGCCAAATTGGTGGTCGAGTATAGACCGGGCCTTCGAGTAAGTTTTCCATCGCACCAACTGCGAATGAATCATCAGCAAAACTTTCTTGATTTCCAAGCACGCCGGGAACCAGTCTTGCAATCGCTTCCACCATTACCAGCACAGCAACTTCGCCACCGGCTAGAACGTAGTCGCCGATGGAGACTTCCTCAACACGGATCTTAGTTTTGTAGTGCTCAGAAACTCGGGAATCAATGCCTTCATATCTACCACAGGCAAACACTATGTGTTGTGCATTTGATAGCTCGGTAGCAAGAGCCTGAGTAAATGGTTTGCCTGATGGTGTTGGGATTATCAGAATGGTTTCAGCGGTTGAGAATTCATCCAGCGCAACACCCCAAGGCTCAGGCTTCATAACCATTCCAGGCCCGCCACCATATGGAGAATCATCAACAGTTTGGTGTTTGTCGCTTGTGTAATCGCGTAAATCTTTTACGCTGACTGAGATCAAACCATCTTCGATTGCTTTACCCATTAACGAAAGTTGCAGCGGTTCCAGGTATGCCGGGAAAACTGTGATGATATCGAATTTCAACATTAGACTTCCTCGTCCCTCACGACGATGGCATCTAATTCGTTTAGCAATCCAGGCGGAGGCATTATCGTTACAGTTTTGCTGTCCAAATCAATTTCGGGAACAAACTCCATAACAAATGGGATCAATACTTCAGTATCACCTTCGCGTGTGACGGAGAGTAAGTCCTGGCTTGGCAAATGAATAACTTCGCCAATTACTCCAATCGCCGATCCATCTTCGAGAACCACCTTGAGTCCTACAAGTTGATGGTCGTAATACTCTTCGGGATCTTCGGGTAACTCAGTAGGGTCAACTTCGATTGTTAAGGTTTGGCCGCGCAAGGATTCAGCAGCAGTTCGGTCTTCAATTCCTGCAAAGTGAACAACAAAACGCCCACTGTGCCACTTGGAGGTGGCGACAGTGAGCGTCGTGTTTTCAGAAGTCATCAGAACCGTTCCATCTGCGTAGCGATGATCTGGTTCATCTGTCATTGGTTCAACGAAAAGGTCGCCACGCACGCCATGTGCCCGGCCAATGCGCCCGATTACGAGCTGCATTAATTACCTTCCGTCGACGTCAAGGATGTCGATGCGCACATTGCCCTTGTCCGACAATGCGTTTACGACTGTGCGAAGTGCAGTTGCAGTGCGACCGGCTTTGCCAATCACGCGACCCATGTCTTCAGGATTGAGCTTGACCTCAAGGGTTGCACCCCGACGATTGTTCTCGCGAACGACGACATCGTCTGGATGGTCAACAATTCCCTTTACGAGGTGTTCTAAAGTCTCGTCAAGCATTGCTTAGGCCTCTTCGGCTGGAGCTTCTGAAGTTTCTGGAGCAGCGTCTGTGCTCACTTCCGATGCAACGTCAGCTTCTGCAACTGCTTCAGTGCTTACTTCAGCAGCAACTACTTCTGCAACTACTTCTGCAACTACTTCTGCAACTACTTCAGTATTTACTTCCGGCGCCACGTCATCGCTTGCGATGACCGCGTCGGTAGCGGCGGCTTCAACCTTTACTTCCTCAACAACTCCCACCGGCTTTTCCACCTTTGGGCGAATTGTTGGTGTGCGTGGTTCGTTGGCAACAGCTGCAACGGTCTCGGCAAACTTAGTGTTCTTGTCGACCGTGACTTCTTTAACGCGCAAAGTTCCTTCAGCCCCTGGTAGGCCTTTGAACTTCTGCCAGTCACCAGTGATCTTTAGCAGAACCATTACTGGTTCAGTTGGCTGTGCGCCAACACCTAACCAGTACTGGGCGCGCTCAGAGTTGATCTTGATAAGACTTGGTTCTTCTTTTGGATGGTACAAACCGATTTCTTCGATGGCACGGCCATCACGAGCGGTACGGGCGTCGGCAATTACTACGCGGTATTGCGGGTTGCGGATGCTGCCCATGCGCTTAAGTTTGATCTTTACGGCCACGAGTTTTATTTCTCCTGATAATTGGTGTGACATAAAACCGTTTTTGCAGCGGGGGCGCAACTAGTTAATGTCTATGAATCCAACAAGGTTGCGGGTAGAGGGCCGGCTTCCAAGTCGGGATTACTTGATAAATCATGCCAGACAAGGCAAAAATCCGGAAATTGAGGGTATTTAGCCATTAATCGGGGCAATTTGGGTGACGTAGAGTGAAGATATGTTTCCCAAGGTTTCGATCACTGAATCCACTGTCGTTATTGAATTTTCGACCTGGGACAAGTTCTTAAATGCCTCTCGCAAGGATTTAACTATCCCTCGCTCCCATATCGCCTCAATTGATACTGGCTCAGAAATCCTGAAGGAATGTAAAGGTTTGCGCGCGCCAGGAACTTACACATTTTCCCAAACTTATGGGTTTGGTGTTATTGCTGGAACTTACCGACAGCGACATGGCGTAAAGCATTTTTGGAATGCCCGCGCGAAACTTGCCGATCACACGATTCGTTTTAACTTAACTGGGGATTATTTCGACTCAGTTGTGATTCAAGTCAAAGACCCGCAAGCTATTTCAAAAAATCCCTAAAGGCACTCGGGATTTCAGTAAGCGTTGCACTTGGTTCTTCAAATTCAATTCCGGACTCTTGAGCTGCGCGCTTGGCTGGGTTTCCGGATTTCTTTGCACCCTTACCCGGCTTTTGAACTTTCTTTTGTTGCGGCCGCATCCCAGGCATACCTGACATCGGAGGCATTCCCGGTACAGAGCCACCCTTTGCCATTTGCTTCATCATCTTCTGCGCAACAACAAATCGATCCATCAAAGTATTGACGTCACTAACTTGCATGCCTGAACCTTTTGCGATGCGCGCTCGACGTGATCCATTAAGTAACTTTGGATCTTCCCGTTCGGCTGGCGTCATCGAGGAAATGATTGCTTCAACGCGATCAACCTCGCGCTCATCGACATTTTCGATCTGCTTTTTCATGTCTGCCATACCAGGCAACATGCCAAGCATTTTTGTCATGGATCCCATTTTGCGGATCTGCTGCATCTGTTGCATAAAATCTGTCAGCGTGAAATCTTCGCCATCTTTAACTTTCTTGGCAAATTTTTCCGTCTGATCTTTATCAAGAGTTTGCTCTGCTTGCTCAATCAGGGTTAGCAAGTCACCCATGTCAAGAATTCTGGATGCCATACGATCTGGATGGAAAACTTCGAAATCAGTTAATTTCTCGCCAGTTGATGCAAACATAATTGGCTTGCCAGTGATGGTTGCAACAGATAGTGCCGCACCACCACGGGCATCACCATCAAGTTTTGTGAGTACAACTGCATCGATACCAATGTCGCGCGCAAAAGTCTCCGCAGTATTTACGGCATCTTGACCAGTCATCGCGTCAATAACCAAGAGAGTTTCATCAGGTTTAGCTTCAGCTTTCACCTTGGCTAGTTGATTCATTAATTCGCTATCAATAGAAAGTCGTCCAGCAGTATCGACAATTACCACATCATGAAGTTTGTCTTTGGCATACTTCATGGCATCGCGAGTTACTTTAACTGGGTCGCCAACACCATTACCTGGCTCGGGAGCAAACACAACTGTGTTGGACTGCTCGCCAACAATCTTTAACTGATCTACCGCATTTGGGCGTTGCAAGTCGGCTGCGACCAATATGGGCTGGTGACCTTGGGTACGCAAGTGCGCTGCAAGTTTTCCGGCAAGTGTGGTTTTTCCAGCTCCTTGTAGACCAGCCAGCAAAATTACCGTCGGTGGATTCTTAGCAAGCTTTAATCGGCGAGTTTCGCCACCAAGAATTCCGATGAGTTCTTCATTGACGATTTTTATGATCTGCTGTGCGGGATTTAAAGCAGCAGAAACTTCCGAACCCAGTGCACGTTCTTTTATTCGAGCGCAGAATTCCCGTACTACTGGCAGGGCTACGTCAGCATCGAGTAATGCGATTCGAATTTCCCGAACGGTCTCATCAATGTCGTTTTCCGTTAATCGACCCTTGCCACGTAACTGCTTGAATGTGGCGCTGAGGCGATCTGACAAAGATGCAAACATTCTCAAAGTCTAATCCGTAGGCTTGAGCACATGAGATCTGTCACCAGAACTGAACTTTCACGGGAACAATACCTAAGTCACCTAAATGCCGATTATCAGAGGTTAGCCAGTGCTATTCCAAAAAGCCCTGTCGAAGTTCCGAGTTGTCCAGGCTGGACCACAGACGACCTGGCAAAACATATGGCACAGGTTTATTTGCATCAAGCTTTTGTCATTGAGACCGGGAGTAAACCGGAAGAAAAAGAACACCTAGCGCCTTATCCCCGAACTGCAAATTATGCGGAATTCATGGGATGGGGGTTTGAAGCAATCGCAAAAGCCTTGGACGTGAGTCGAGCCGAGCGAAAAACGTGGTCGTGGCATCACTCAGATTTCACAGTAGATTTCTGGTTTCGTCGGATGGCACATGAAACGGTAATTCATCGCATTGATGCCGAACTTGCAGCTGGGTCAGTCACACCCATCGACGAGGCGTTAGCTCTTGATGGTGTGGATGAAGTTTTAGATTTTCTACCGCTACTTGGTTCGTGGCCTGAGGCTCCAAATGTTGATTTTGGAATTGTTTCAATTGCGGCATCAACGAAATCTGGAAAAAAATTCTGGGACGTAAATTTCACCAGTGAGGCTGCAACAGTTTCGGCTACTGATGAGGCTAATCCAGATGCTCGCCTAGAAATTTCTGGCGATGCCGAAGGTATGGATCTTTACCTCTGGGGACGTATTGCTAGTTCGGATAAGAGAATTTCAATAACGGGCGAAGGCGAAGAAATCTTCAAGAAGTTAATGCAGGTTGCAGTTCTTTAACTTGCGTACGCAGCTGGGTTTGCCGAATAAGCCTTCAGACAACCGGGCGCACAGAACCAAACGGTCTGTCCTTCAATTTCCGCGTGAATGGATTCTGGCAACATTGCCACAGTCATGTTGCAAACTGGATCAATCGCAGTTTCAAAAGCAGGTTTTGCTGGAGCTGAATCCGATTGATTCGCAGCCGCCTGAACCATCTCGGCAAGAATTGAAATTGCGATGTGATCTGGTTTGGTTGCACCGATATCAAGTCCGGCCGGCGAGAAGATCGAGGCTTTTTGTTCTGGCGTCAAAGTAAGCATGTCTATGACTGATGCGCCGCGCTTACGACTTGCTACTAAGCCAACGTAAGGAACACCTGCTAAAACTGCAGCTTCGAGCAACATGGTTTCATCTTCACGACCATGAGCAGCGACTATTACGGCAAAGGTGTTATTCAAGTCGACTTCAGAACTCCACTCGACCATTTCGTAACCTGCGGCGGGTCCTTGCTTAAGTAATGAGCCTGAAATTGGACTATCTCCATAAATGGCTACAACTGGTGCTGGCATGATCGGCTCCAAAAATATCTCTAAAGTTCCACCGGAAAGGCATGGATTATGAACAGTTCGTTTTCCTGACTGGGTATCTACCTCAGGCATTGGGGCGATGCGAAGCAAGATTGGAATTCCTTCTTCAAGCAAGGTAACACTTTGAGATCTAACAGTTGAGTCAGAACAGGATCCTCCAACAAAACCTTCCATGGAACCATCGGAAAAAATGATGGCTTCATCCCCTGGCTTTGCCGAAGTTGGTTTTTCCGCAAGCACTACCCGAGCGTGCACGTATGGTGTGCGAGACTTTTGAAGCTCTGCTATTCGCGATGCCAGGATCTTTGGCATATCCACCTCCCGAGTTAACTCTTCAATTATGCGGGCAATTCTTAACTTAAGCGAGATGGGTTTCGAATTACGAATGAATTAAGCGGATTCGCGGCAGTTACTTGCCATTAAATGCCTGAATCAGATTCGATCGCAATAAGAAAACCACTATTACGGCAATCAAAATGAGCATTGCACTTATTGAATACGCAGAAGCCGGATCCACTTCCATTGCAACGTAAACTTCCATTGGCAGAGTTCGGGTAACCCCTGGTAATGAGCCGGCAAACGTCAAAGTTGCTCCGAATTCACCAAGCGCTCTAGCCCAAGCTAAAACTAGTCCGCTGATTACTCCACCCCTGGCTAACGGAAACGAAATTCGCCAAAAGACTCGGCTCGGATTTGCGCCGAGGGTTTGCGCTGCTTCTTCAAGTTCGATTGGAATCTGGCGAAATACTGCCTCAACTACAAGGACTAAAAATGGCATGCCAACAAAGGCTCCCGCTAGTACTACAGCCGCCATCGTAAATGGCATTGCCCAACCGGTCTGTTCATAAATGAAGTTACCGAGCAAGCCATTACGACCCATAAGCGTTAGTAACGCAAGGCCAGCAACCGTTGGTGGCATAACAAGAGGTGAAATCACAATCGGGCGAAGCCATTTTGTGATTACCTCTGGTCCCCGCGCTAGATACCAGGCAAGCGGTACTCCAAGTACAACAGCAATCAAAGCAGCAAGTACTGAACTAATTATTGAAACCCGAATTGCATTTATTGATGATTCAGAAGTCAACTGGGCTGCAAGGTTGCTCCAAGGAACTCGTGATAGCAGCGCTATCACTGGCAAAAGCACAACAAGTAACCCAGCAAAACCTACTGCGGCTAATGCTGGACTTACCTGTGATTTCTTTGCCATAAGCATTTAGCTCGGCGAGCCAAAGCCTGCATCACGAAGTACTTTTTGACCTACATCAGATAGTGCGAAGTCCACAAATGCTTGTGCTTTTGAACTTGCACTTAAGGTGACACCAATTGGATATTTGGTAGTTGCTTTTTCCAAATTTGAGAATTCTAAAAACGAGAAGTCAGCACCAGAACTCTTTACATCAGTTGCATAAATAATTGCTGCATCGACTTCAAGTGTTGTTAGCTTGCCAGTAACACTCTTCACGTCTGGCTCTAAGGAAACTGGAGTTCCAGTTACACCATCGGCTTTGAGTGCAGCATCGGCAACTGAGCCACAAGGCACTTGATGATCACATTGGACCCACTTGATTGCCGGATTATTTAGATCAATTACTGCTGCCAATGGCTTAGCTACCGGGAAAGCAACTACGACACGATTCGTAGCAAAGACTTTTGATGCTGGAATTTCAGCGGATACGGAATCCATGGACTTCCGTGAAGCAGATGCAAATACATCAGCTGGGGCGCCCGAGTTAATCTGTTCTGCCAAAGTTGACGATGCGCCAAACGAGAAAACAATTTTAGTTCCAGGGTTTTCTACTTCAAACTGCTTACCAATTTCAGTAAATGATTTAGTTAAGCTCGAGGCTGCAAAGACAGTGACTACATTTTGTGATTCAGGTGAACTACTCACGTCACTAGCGCCCTTATTGGAACCCGTGCTGCACGCCGACAATACGGCTATCGCAATCAGGAAAGTAATTCCTCTAAAAGTGTTTCTCATTCAAACTATCCATTCTCAATGACTACGTCAGTTGACTTCACTGACGCAACGGCTTTACTTCCAACCTCGAGCTGTAGCGCACGAGCACTATCGGCAGTGATCATGCTGACGAGGTGATTTGATCCGGATTGAATCTCGATAATTGCGGCGACACCCTGAATATCCACTCGGGTGACTAGTCCAACGAAACGATTGCGCGCACTGACCTGACTCTTTCGCTCATCTGGTAACTCTTTCGCAATTTCAATTGCGAGTTCAGCTAATGCCTTCCCCTCAACGGATTGTGGTCCAGCAGAAGGGGTTGAGGTTAACCGACCAGAGTCAATCCAACGGCGTACTGTGTCATCACTGACACCAAGCAGTTCGGCGGCTTCGGAAATTCGGTAACTGGGCATACGCTCGAGTATTTACCGAATTCGCGGTCTTTGCAACTAGAAAACTCCGTTTTTACGGAATAAATAAGGCTATCCGCCCGCAAATGGCGGTAAAACGTCCAAAATCGAGCCATCGGGCACAACCACACTCAAATCTCGCAATGAAACTTCATCAAGCAAGTAACTGCATTGTGGAAGTACTTGTCCCAGCTTTGGGTGATGCGCTGCTGCTTGATCCAAGATGTGCATGGCAGTGGATGAGTCCAAAGAGATTTCATTTACTCCAGCTGCTGCTCGAGCTGCCGCAAAAAATCTAACTGTTACCGACACTTAAAGACCGCCCATAATGTCAGCCATCGGCTAACCGCCGATCGCTTCGTGCGTGCCGTACTCGTACCGGCAATGCCTATTGATGTCAGCCATCGGCTAACCGCCGATCGCTGACATTGGCCTAGCTGGCTGTATAAAGCTTGGGTCGTTGATTCCATGACCTGGCAGTTTTGCTAAAACGGTTTTGCCAAAGCGAGATGCAATTTCGGCACGCTTCTCTTCATCAGTTCCATCTGATTCCCGAAGAACTAGACGCAAGTCCATTTCACTTGTGGCAAACAGGCAGGAACGCAACTGTCCATCAGAAGTCAGGCGCAAACGATCACAGGATCCACAGAATGGCCTGGTAACGCTTGCAATAATTCCGACAGTTTCCGGGCCGCCGTTAATCAAGAATTCTTCGGCAGGTGCTGAGCCTCGAGCTTCAACAGGAGTAAGTGAGAAAACTGGATTCAAGGCATGGAATACATCATCAGCTGTAACCATAGTTGAGCGATCCCAAATGCCACCAGCATCTAGAGGCATCTGTTCAATAAAGCGAAGTTTGAAACCTTCATCAAGTGCCCACTTGAGCAAACCAACTGATTCATCGTCATTAACACCAGGCATTAGTACTGTGTTGATTTTGATCGGAGTTAAATCAGCGTCGCGCGCCGCTTTTAGGCCCTTGAGAACATCTTCAAATCGATCGCGATAAGTCATCGACTTAAATCTTTCGGCGCTCAGAGTATCAAGGGAAACATTTACCCGCTCCAAGCCAGCATCTTTAAGTGGCTGAGCCAATGCTGCCAAACGAATTCCATTTGTTGTTAGCGAAAGCTTTGGCGGATTGGGCAAACTGTTGATTCGCGCAACGATATCAACAATGTCAGGGCGAAGTAATGGTTCGCCACCAGTTAGCCGGACTTCGTCGATGCCGGCATCAATTCCAACTTCAAGAATTGCCATCAGTTCGTCAGTGGTCAGTAAATCTTCAGTTGGCATCCAAGCAGCAAAGTCGTGCGGCATGCAATATGTGCAACGCAAGTTGCATCGATCAGTTAAGGAAACTCTTATGTCGCGATGAACGCGACCAAAGGTATCGATCAAGGCACTCATGCGCAGTTGACCCATTCATCAGTACCGTCTGCGAAAACCTGATGTTTCCAGATCGGAATTTGAGCTTTAACTTCGTCGACTAATGCAGTGCAGGCATCAAATGCCGCTTTACGATGTTTCGCAGAAACTGCAGCCACAAGTGCGGCTTCTCCGATCGCAATGTCACCATGACGATGCGCAACGGCCACACTAAAAACTTCATAGTCGGCAGCGACTTGATTCGCCACTTTTTCCAGCAATGCCTGGGCGCTCGGATGGGCTTCGTAAGAAAGGGATAAAACTTCCCTGCCATGATCGTTATCTCTGACATCACCAGAGAATGTGACCACAGCGCCTGCGGTATTTGAACGCACCAAATTAGCCAGGTCTGAAACCGAGATCAGATCTGTGGTCACAAAAGCCCCCGAGACGTTAGACATTCCTTTATTATCGTGGGGTTTGTCCGATTGCGATAGCGCAGACCCGTATTCAATGGGTTTTAAGCGCTATCCGTCTCGCATTATGAAAATCTAGAACAATAGAGGCATGAGTACTGGCCCTGAGTTCGAAGTTACCTGGGAGCAAGCTCGGCTATTAGCGCACCAAAGCGCCTGGCCTGCAGGCTCAGTCACTTTGCCCTTACACGAATCTGCTGGCCACGTGCTTTCCAAAGACGTACTTGCCCTCGGAGACATGCCACCCTTTGCTGCTTCCCGCATCGATGGTTGGGCCGTCAGTGGTCCTGGTCCTTGGACTCGAGTTGGCGACGCCCTCGCTGGACACGAATTTGTTGAAAACCTCGCAACGGGTGAATGCGTCCACATTGCAACTGGTGCTGTAATGCCAGCTGGCGCAACGGCTGCATTGAAGGATGAAGAAAGTCACATTGATGGCGAATCGGTAATTGCGATCGATGGCGCCGCCGGATTGCTGGATGAAGCTGGCGCGCTGCCCTACTTCCATGACGTACGGCCAAGTGGCTATGAAGCCAAGACTGGCGAGGTATTGATTCCAAAAGGAACGACACTCACTCCCGCAATCATCGGCGTTGCTGCAGCTGGTGGCCATGACGAGCTAGAAGTCTTTAGAAAGCTAGTTGTCGATGTTTTTGTATTCGGCGATGAGTTGTTGAGTTCTGGGCCATCACGCGATGGAAAAGTTAGAGACTCACTCGGTCCACAACTTCCGTTGTGGATTGATTACATCGGCGCGGAGTTAAATCAGGTAACTCTCGTGGCTGATACTCTCGAAGATCACTTTGCTGCAATCTCAAAATCCACTGCAGATTTGATCATTACAACTGGTGGCACCGCGGCCGGCCCTGTTGATCATTTACATAACGCAATTGTTGATGCCGGTGGCAGATTTGTAATCGATGCCGTACTTGTTCGCCCGGGTTACCACCAATTAATGGCAAAAATCGGAGATCAATATTTAATTGGACTGCCCGGAAATCCGCAATCTGCAGTCATCGGCTTGTTGAGTTTGGCGGTGCCATTTATTGCGGGAGCAAACGGTCAGCAATTGCCCACACTTGAAACTTGCCAAATTAGTTCGGAACTTAAGGGGCCCAATAGAGAAGTACGCCTTGTGTTGTGTTCATTGCAAAACAATATTGCAACGCCACTTGAGTACTTGGATTCTTCAATGTTGCGAGGATTTGTGAAGGCTGATGGTTACGCAGCACTACCCGCTGGTGGGGTTGTGGCAGGTCAAATCGTTCCTTGGCTCAATCTGCCTTAGGGTTATGTAACATCGTCACTTTTCCCGTCATTATTATTCAATTAATTGCCTTAAACCACTAGGACATCATTGTGAAAGAAGTTCTTGAAGACTTAATCTCCGCATATAAATCAGGCGATATAACTGCCATGGCAACTGTAGTTCGCACTTGGCGCTCCGCTCCCCGTCCAGCTGGTGCTTCGATGATGGTAAACGCATCTGGTGAAGCAGTTGGGTCAGTCAGTGGTGGGTGTATTGAAGGCGCCGTTTATGAAATGGCTGGCGAAGTTATCGCAAGTGGCGTGCCACAGTTTGAAAAGTATGGAATCAGCAATGACGATGCGTTTGCTGTTGGATTAACCTGTGGTGGAATTCTGGAAGTTTTCGTGGAGCAAATCTCTAAAGAAACTTGGCCAGAACTTCCTGATTTATATGCCAGCGTGCAAGCAGATCAACCGGTTGCTGTTGCAACTGTTGTTAATGGAACTGCGCATGTTGGCAAGCATTTAGTTGTTTGGCCAGATCGTACCGCGGGTGACCTAGGAAGCGATCGACTGAACTCGGCAGTTGGCGGTGACGTACTTGGGCTTTTGGAATCGGGAACCACGGGCTTCTTGCATTACGGATCTGATGGCGAGCGCCTTGAGGGCGATCTAGAGATTTTCGTTTCTACTTTCGCACCTAAGCCACGCATGTTAGTTTTTGGGGCAATTGATTTTGCTGCAGCCGTAGCTAAAGCTGGAAAGTTTTTAGGTTTTCACGTAACGGTTTGTGATGCTCGTGAGGTGTTTGCCACTAAGAAGCGTTTTCCTGACGCAGATGAAGTCATCAATGACTGGCCACATCGTTGGCTGGCCACTCAGGAAATTGATTCCCGAACCGTAATTTGCATTTTGACCCACGATCCTAAGTTTGATGTGCCAGTTGTGATCGAGGCACTAAAGACAAAAGCGGCCTACATCGGAGCCATGGGCTCACGCAAGACCCATGATGATCGAGTTGCCCGGTTACTTGAAGCTGGTGTTGATGCAGAAGATTTGAAACGAGTTAAGTCCCCAATCGGATTAGATCTGGGTGCCCGAACTCCAGAAGAAACTGCCATCTCAATTTTGGCTGAAGTTATTCAGGATCGCTGGGGCGGCTCCGGCAAAAACTTAGCGCAAACAAACGGCACAATTCATCCAGGCGCTCCCCGATGACAACTGCTGGACTAATTCTGGCTGCTGGTGAAGGTAAGCGCTTTGGTGGTCCGAAGGCACCTTATGTGCACAATGGCAAACGACTCGTGGACCGTGCGGTATCAGTTTTAAGAGATGCTGGATGTAGTCCGATCTTTGTAGTGCTTGGTGCTTGGATCGGAGAGGTTCCCGGTGCAACTGTTTTGGAAAATGACAATTGGGAAACTGGTATGGGATCCTCACTGCAAGTTGGCTTGTCCCGCTTAAATTCGGAACCTGAAATTGATGAAGTTGTTGTTTCCTTAGTAGACCTTCCAGGACTAACTTCGGCCGCAGTTTCTCGAATCGTTGAAACTCCAGGTGACATTGTTGTTGCAGCCTACGATGCCAAGCGTGGGCATCCCGTTAAGTTCGCAAGCGCAACCTGGCCCGAACTAATCAAAAGTGCAACTGGCGATCAAGGCGCACGTTCATATATTGCAGATCATCCAGATCAGATTGTTCTAGTAGAAGTCGGGGATGTCGCTACTGGTGAAGATATGGATGTTAGGCCAAATACCTAAAGCTTGAATGACCACGACTAATGTCCTTCAGATCCAGACTACGGACGCAGGTTTGCACTAAATTAAGGGAATCAGTCCTAGCTCTGGAGTATCAATGGAAAATTCCCTGCCGCGCTTACTAACTGGCGATGTGGTTGGTCAAGTAGATGCCACCCAAGTGCCGCGCTACGCCGGCTTGGGAACTTTTGCTCGCCTGCCGTTCATTGACGAAGTATCAGATGTCGATGTTGCACTCGTTGGCATTCCATTTGATACCGGAGTTAGCTACCGACCTGGCGCCAGATTTGGTCCGAGTCATGTGCGCGAATCCTCACGCTTACTCCGGCCATTTAATCCAGCTGGCAGTAAATCACCATTTGCCTCACAGCAAGTTGCAGATGCGGGTGACATTGCTGCCAATCCGTTTCACATTGAAGAAGCAATCACGCAGATTGAACGCGGTTCCAGAGAACTTCATGAACGCGCAAAGCGATTGATAACTATCGGAGGCGATCACACCATTGCGCTACCGCTGCTACGAACAATGGCAGCCAATCATGGCCCAATTTCGGTCGTTCACTTTGATGCCCACCTTGATACTTGGGACTCATACTTTGGCGAGGACTACACACATGGCACGCCATTTAGACGAGCATCTGAAGAAGGCTTGATTGATAAAGAGGGTTCGATGCACGTTGGTATCCGCGGGCCGCTGTACTCTTCCAAAGACTTAGATCAAGACAAGAGTTTAGGTTTTGAAATTTTCTCGTCTGTTGAATTTGAAGACATTGGTGCCCAAGGTGCAATCGACAAGATTCGTGAGCGTGTTCAGAACCGACCGATGTATGTCTCAATCGATATTGATGTTTTGGATCCTTCGCATGCCCCAGGTACTGGAACCCCGGAAGCCGGTGGCTTAACCAGTCGTGAGTTGCTAAAGGTGATTCGCTCCTTTGGTGCTATGAACATTGTTGGCGCGGACGTCGTGGAAGTTGCGCCTGCATATGATCACGCCCAAATGACAGGTATCGCGGCATCACATGTGATTTATGACTTACTTAGCGTTATGGCGCCGTCTTAATTCTTGAAACTGCGAAAACTTAATCCAAGAACGAATCGAACGCGTCGCAACCCGTTGCGTTAAGTTGCCACGGGTTAGTACGTTCCCAGTTTTGAGCAATGTCTAGCAAAAGATCTTCGCGATATCTGCCGGCCGTAATTTGCAACGCCCCCGGCAGTCCATTACTCATTTGCGGCAATGGCAGAGAAATTGCTGGCTGACCAGTGATGTTTTGAATAGCAGTCGAAATACTTTCCGGCGATGACAGGCCAGCAGGTGAATCCACAGACAGTCTGCCATCAGCAAGCCAGCCAATTTCAGCCACGGTTGGAGTCAACAAAATTGCATCACCAACTAAAAGTTCGTCCATTACGCGAATGTATTCAAACCTACGGCGGCGGGCTTCCAGGTATTCATCTAAATCTGTGTTCATGCCTTGCGTGAAAAACTCCTGGCTGGCAGGATGCATTAATTCAAAATTTTCCACTACCCAATCTCGACCTAATGACACCAAATGTTCGGCTGCTGCCAGAGTGAACCAGTCCGTGTCAGGGTCTGAATTGCCAAACAGCGAACCAGGTTCGATCCAGGTGACTTGCTGATTTAACTGGCCGCTTAACTCAGAAACGGCCGCGCGAAATACCTGTTCAAGTTCAGGTGGTAGGTCACCAAGATCTGAAGTTCTAGTTGCTGCATAAATTTTTGTTGGAGTTTGGTTTTTGAAGTTTAAAAATTCATTAGATGACATTCCTACGTTTCCGCTCGGATCACCTGGGGTTGTGCCCGAGATCACTGACATCAGAAGTCTTAAATCATCAACAGTGGTTGCAAATGGTCCTTCAGTTGATAAGTCGATCCAATCGGGAGTTGGCCAGCGACCAATCACGCCATTAGATGGCTTTAAACCAACCAAGCCACAAAACGCGGCTGGGATTCGAATCGATCCACCACCATCTGTGGCGGTTGCAATCGGCACCACGCCGGCGCTAACTGCCGCTGCCGAACCACCACTTGATCCACCTGGAGATAATTCATGGTTCCAAGGATTATTCGTGACACCCGTTGCTCGATTAGCGGTGTAGCCTTCGATGGCAAATTCTGGGAGCGTTGCTTTGCCGACAACGATTGCACCGGCCGCTTTTAATCTGGCAACAACGGTTCCATCAACAGTCTCGGGTGGCGCATCAGCTAAAGCCAGACTTCCTTTACGTGTTGGCAGACCGATGGCTTGCTCTAAGTCTTTTACCAAGACTGGCACTCCGGCTAGTGGGCCTAATCCATCATGATTGGCTGCATCGTTAAGGGCAGATTCCGGACAATGTTGGGCGATGAAATTCAACGCAGGATTGCTTGCTTCAATGTTTTCGAGTGCTTTGGTAACCACTTGGGTTGCAGTGAAATTGTTGTTTTTAACTGCGTTTGCTACTCGCGAAATTGGACCCGTCATGTGGCAAGTAAACCAGATACAAAGTCGGCAGCGTCAAAGGGTGCCAAGTCATCTGGACCTTCACCGAGACCCACCAACTTAACTGGCACACCTAAAGCTTCTTGAATCGCCACAATGATTCCACCTTTGGCTGTGCCATCAAGTTTGCTCAGAACAACTCCGGTAACTGGAACTACTTCGCTAAACACTTTTGCTTGCGTCAAACCATTTTGACCAGTTGTGGCATCAATAACCAGGAGCACTTCATCAACTGGACCAAATTTTCCAGCAACGCGATAAACCTTGCCGAGTTCATCCATCAAGCCTTGCTTGGTATGAAGTCGACCCGCGGTATCGATCAACACAACGTCTACTTCTTGCTCAAGGCCTGCCGTTACTGATTCAAATGCCACAGACGCAGGATCGCTACCCTCAGCGCCTCGAATGACTGGCACGCCAACCCGGTCGCCCCAAGTTGTTAACTGTTCAGCTGCTGCAGCGCGAAATGTGTCGGCTGCGCCAAGTAACACATCTTTATCTTGCGCGGAGAGCATCCGCGCAAGTTTTCCTGTG
>Ga0136641_1000104_pt1 | contig 34455 bp, 24 predicted proteins | sample EliLak1302023Y_FD_115312 | JGI IMG/M metagenome (GOLD analysis project Ga0136641, IMG submission 115312) | Freshwater microbial communities from Elizabeth Lake, Yosemite National Park, California, USA - 13020-23Y | ecosystem: Environmental > Aquatic > Freshwater > Lake ...
GGCCACGATGCACTAGTTCGTAGAGCGCCAGGTCTGCATCGCTCGCCGCCCCAACGAAAAGCGTCCGAGTCATATCGCTGCGATAGCCCGCGACCTGCGCGCCGAAGTCGAAGAGGATCACCTCGCCGCGCACGATTTCACGCGCACTTGGGCTTCCGTGCGGCAGCGCAGCGTTGCCGCCAGCCAGTGCGGCCACATCGAAGGCGAGTGCCTCAGCGCCGTCCTCGCGCATGCCGCGCTCCAGGGACCAAGCCAGTGCCGCCTCGGTCACGCCTGGGCGAATCTGCGGTAACAGCCGAGCGAGCGCACGGTCAGCTACCGCGCAGGCGGCGGTGATGCGCTCGATCTCAGCGGGCTCTTTGTGTGCACGCTGGGCTCCTCCGAACCCCTTCACCGGAACCAGCTCAACCCCAGGTGCGGTTGCAGCGATGCGCTCCCAGACGGCGTGCCGAACCGCCTGTGGGTCAAGCCCGCAGCGTCGCGCGCCGTGCGCAATTAGCCACTGGCCAATCGTTTCGCCCGTGTCGCTGCCATAGTCGAGTGCGACCGCCAAGGGTGCCTCACGTCGCGCCTGCACCGTGTAGCGCGAATCAACAAGCACGGCAAGATCCTCACTCGTCACCAATAACCAGCCGCTCGATCCGGCAACAGGCTCTTCATTCGGACCAAACTCCATTCCGGAGTAGTAGCGGGCATCGGCGTGCGAGGTCAGCAGAAGCGCATCGAGGCGCTCCTCTGCTGCGCGGGCTCGGAGCATGGTAAGTCGGCCAGGTCGCACCGCATGATCAGCCGCGCGCCATCGCTCAAGATCATCTGCTGTTGGGGCGGAAGCGAACTCTTCTGGGAGCGGTGGCGAGGTGCGTGCGCGCATCACTTCCAGCCGTACTTTCGGGCCTTCGCCTCATGTTCGGCGAGCGTCTTACTGAAGTCGTGTCGGCCACCGCTATTTGGGATGAGCACGAAGTAGAGCTCCTTGCGGCTGGAGTCAGGCTCACGCGCCGCAATAATGGAGGCAAGCGTTGGCGAGCAGAGCGGTGCTGGTGGGATTCCGCCCCGAACGAATGTGTTCCACGGCACAAGATCGGCAGGAACGCGCGGGGGGATCAACCCCGAATACGGCTTTGCTGGAAACTTCCAGAACTCGTAGCTCGCCCACTTGGAGAGCTTGAGTTTGCGCAGCGCCGCAGAGTCGGCAACCCAAATAATGGACGGGTCAGCAAAGAGTCCCTGCCCGAGCTGCAGCCGATAGGTATACACACCGGCCATACGTGGCCGCTCATCATCAACGGCTGCCTCCTTCTCCACGATGGAGGCGAGCGTCAGGATCTGGTTAAACGAGTAGCCACCAGAGCTGCCACGATACTTCTCGGGCACCTGCTCCGCAAAGCGATCGAGCAAAATGCGCACGAATGTCTCGGCGGTTGCCGAGACAGGCACGCTCAAGGAGCCCGAGCCGAGGCGGCCCTCCAGGGTTCCCCCCTTCGGTAGGTCGAGCCACGGGTAATCGGCGATCAGTGCGGCGCTCGGCTTGCGCAGGATGGTCAGGACATCTGCTGGTTCAAATGGCAGTTTAAGCGTGGTGAGCTTCGCAACGATCTGCTCAATACGAAGCCCGCCACGGATATCAACGCCAATCGTTGGCTCGCGATACGGATCAGTCAGCGCAGTTGCAACCTCGGCGGGGGTCATGGAGGCTGCGACCTTGAAGGTGCCCGCCTGTAGCTGCCCGTCGAGACCCGCTGCGCGCACGGCATAAATGAAGCCAACCTCGTCGGCGATCAGCCCAGCATCGTGCAACTGGCTGGCGATGGCACCCGTACCCGTGCCCGCAGCAATCTCCACGGTCACTAAGGTGGTGTCGCTTCCGGCGGGATCGGTTGCGCGGGTGCCGAGGCGCTCCTTAATAATCTCACTAATGATCGGCAGCGTGGCGATCCCTGGTGAGCGCACACCGGCTGTCACAAGTGCATCTCCGATGAGTGGCGGGGCGACGACGCGGAGTAGGACTAGCGTTAGCACGAGCCCTGCCGCAATCTTCACGAGGGTAGGGCGCTTCATTTCGCTGACTCGCTCACGTCAACGGTCAAGGCGCTTACATCGACGATCAGCTCTGTGTTGAGCGCATCTTCGAGGATCAGACGCGCCGCTTCTTGATCAACCGCGGCGCGGCGCGCCTCACGTCGAACTGGACCTGGTGCGCCGCCGTTGCTCCCCCGCGCCGCTCGACCGAGCGACGCCTCGGCACGCTGCGACGAGTAGCGCTCGTCAACAAAGGTGATAGGCAATTGCAGGTTCTGGGCCACCTCGGTTGCCCAGCGGAGTGTGGCGGTCGCCTGGGGGCTCACGCTCCCATCGCTATGCAGTGGAAGCCCCACCACAAGCTCGGTCACACGCCCCTCGGCGACGATGGTGCGTAGTCGCTCCGAGTCAGCTGACGCGGTTGGGCGACGCATCATGGTTGGAAGTCCCCGGGGTGCTGCAGGCTCTTCGCGAAGGGCGAGGCCGATACGCCGTTCACCGAGATCGATGCCGAGGGCGCGACGTGGCGGCGTACCGCTCACGAACGAATCACCCCAACCCCGAGTGCCACTGCAATAGAAGCAGCCGCCTCATCAGCACTGCTGCCGACGGCACCACGACCCTGCCCCATCGCCGGTCGTCCGCCCCCACGCCCGCCGAGTGCGGTCGCCGCGGCGGCGGCGAGTGCGCCAGCATCATGATCGGCACTCCCCTCGACAGAGACGAAGATCTCTGGGCTTTCAGCGGGGCGTACGAGCGCAAGGACACCAGGACCGATCTTCTTGCGGAGCTGCTTCGCAGCCTCCTTCAAGGCCTCATCATCTTCAACATCAAGCATCGCAACGAGGATCGAGAGCGCACCCTGTTTGGTCGCCTGTGCGGCGAGAGCCGCTAGGTCGATACGAGCTGAACCGCCAGCCTTGGCGCGACGCTTCGCCTCTTTCAGCTCCGCCTGCAGGGCGGCAATGCGCTGCGGCACCGTGTGGGCATCTTGGGCGCCCGCCACCTCAGCGCTCGCCTCAAGGGTGCGCGACTGTTGGCGCAGATACTCGTCGGCAGTGGCGCCGGTGAGCGCTTCAATGCGTCGGAGGCCAGAGCCGATGCTGCGCTCGCTGGTGATTACGAAGCTACCGATCTGGCCAGTGGCGCGGCAGTGCGTACCGCCACAGAGCTCGTGCGAGTACTCCTCCATACGCACGGTGCGCACGACCTCGCCGTACTTTTCATCGAAGAAGGCATCGGCGCCAGCCTTGACCGCCTCGCCCATGCTCATCTGCGCAACGACGACCGCCATATCCTCGCGAATGGCACGGCGAACCTCGGCCTCCGTCTGATCGCGCTCATCGCGCGTGAGTGCGCGCTCGAGGGGATAGTCGAAGCGCAGGTAGTCGGGGTGCACGAGCGAGCCGCGCTGCTTCGCATCCGCCCCCGCCACAATACGGATCGCCCGGTGCAAGACGTGTGTGGCCGTGTGGTTACGCATCGTGGCAGCACGACGTACCGGCTCGACACACATGGTGACGGCGTCACCAACCTTGAGTGGCGCGGCAGATCGAATCGTATGCACGGTGAGTGCGCCAACTGGACGCTGCGTATCGCTGACCTCAGCGAGGATCTTCCCACGCGCGTCAAGGATCTGGCCCGCGTCGCCAACCTGCCCGCCACGCTCCGAGTAGAACGGGGTGCGCCCAACAATGAGTTGCCCATCGTCGCCTGCGGCTAGCGCAGGCACCTCGGCGCCGTCGCGAAGGAGTGCAACGACTATGCTCCCAGCGTCAAGTTGTTCATAGCCGACGAACTCCGTTTCGCTCACACGGCGGAGGATCTCTTCATAGAGGGCGGTCGTCACGGCGATCTCCGCAAGGGCAGCCTTCTTACCGCCGCGACTGCGCTCGCGCTGCTCCGCAAGGGCGACATCAAAACCGGCGCGATTAACGGCGACGCCGCGCTCAGCGGCGAGTTCAACGGTGAGATCGATTGGGAAGCCGTAGGTGTCGTGCAACTTGAAGGCGATCTCGCCGCCGAGCGTTGGACTTTCCCCTGGCAGATCATCAGCACGTCGGCCCACGACGCTCTCCCCCGCCCCGAGTTCCGCAAGTGCATCCCCGAGCAGGGATGAACCGGCATCAAGCGTGCGTGCGAACTGCGCCTCTTCTCGCTCGATCCCTTCAAGGATTGCCGTCTCTCCATTACGCAGGTACGGATACGAAGGCCCCATGATCGCCACCACTTCGTGAGCGATCGCACCGAGGAAGGGCTTCGTGATGCCGAGCAGACGTGCATGACGCACGGCGCGGCGGATGATGCGGCGCAAGACGTAACCACGCCCCTCATTCCCCGGTCGCACGCCGTCGGCGAGCAAGAAGGTCACGGCGCGCGAGTGATCGGCTATCACCTGATAGCTGAAGCGCTGCGCGTCAAATTCCGCCATGGAGTGCTTGGTGATCTTGCGCATCGCTGCGTGGATCGGCAAGAAAAGGTCCGTATCGTAGTTAGAGAGCACCTGCTGCGAGACACTGGCGAGACGCTCCAGGCCCATGCCGGTATCAACGCTCTTGAAGGGGAGCTCGGTGCGTCGGCCATCAGGGTGCTGCTCGTACTGCATAAAGACGAGATTCCACACTTCGAGCCAACGCGGGCAGTGCTCGGAGTGATCCGGGAGGCAATCTGGCCCGCAGGAGAGATCTGCGCCACGATCGAAGTGGATCTCGGAGCAGGGGCCGCACGGGCCCGTCTCTGCCATGCGCCAGAAGTTCGCATCGTTCCCCGTATCAACGTCACCCCAACGGGCGAGTCGATCGGCGGGAACGCCGACCTCTTTCAGCCAAATGTCGGCCGACTCATCGTCATCGCTGTAGACCGTGACGGCGAGGCGATCGGCAGGGATCCCCGCCTCAACGGTGAGGAACTCCCACGCCCAGAAGATCGCATCGCGCTTGAAGTAGTCGCCGAACGACCAGGAACCGAGCATCTCAAAGAGGGTGTGGTGTCGTGGCGTACGGCCGACCTCTTCAAAATCGTTGTGCTTCCCAGCAACGCGCAAGCAACGCTGATAATCGACGGCGCGGCGGTACGAGCGGGTCTCGGCACCACTGAAGAGCTCTTTGAACTGAACCATCCCCGAGTTCGTGAAGAGGAGGGTAGCGTCGCCAGCGGGGACGAGCGAGGCGCTCGGCACCTGGGTGTGCCCGCGCGCCTCAAAGAACGCCACGAACCGAGACCGAAGGTCGGCGGCGCTCTGCGTTAGGATTCGAGGATCGCGTTCCACGCTCGGAGTGTACCCGAGGGGATCCTCGGCTTAGGGTCGCTGCCCTCGCTCCCAATCGGTCGCAATCCGTGCCGTGAGCCGCTCACCAAGGAGCGCACCAATGAGCGGGGCCGGCCACGCCGTGCCGCCCACGGGGTACAGGCCACCCAGCAGGCGCTCCGCCGCAACTTGCAGCACCACGGCACCCACCACCGCACCCAGGAGCCCAACAGGGAGGGCTGCGCGCGCGGAGAGGAGCCGCCCAGCAAGCAACGCCACCCCAACCGAGAGGGCGATGAGGAGCGGCGCCGGTTCAATCATGCGGAGCGTTGTGGGCGGGCGATTCGCGCGCCGGCCACAAGCGTCTCGCCGTCGTAGAGCACCACTGTCTGCCCTGGCGACGGCGCCCAGAGCGGGTCATTCAACGCAAGGGTTGCGCCACCGCCACCGAGGCCCGTCACTGTGCCCTGCGCCAGAGCGCCGCGATGTCGAATGCGCGCGAGGCCCTGCACCTGCGCACCCTGGACGATGAGCCCCTCTGGCGTTGCCGCTTCGACCAGCGGGATGCTGTGCACGTCGAGCGCTGCGCGTGGCGCAATGGTGATGCAATTTGTCACAGGATCTACGGAGCTGACGTAGCGCACCGAGACACCACTCCCCGGCAGGCCCCTGCGCTGCCCAATGGTGAACCCTTCGCTTCCCGCATGCGTTCCAACAACGGCGCCAGATTCGTCAACGACCTCACCCTCGCCGCGTGCCGCGCCACGTTCGCGCAGGAGGCTGCGGTAGTCACCATCTGGCACGAAGCAGATCTCTTGACTCTCTGGCTTCTCTGCCGTGACGAGACCACGTGACCGGGCTACCTCGCGCACTTCAGGCTTCGTCATGCCGCCGAGTGGGAAACGCGCGCGCGCGATTGCAGCACTGTCAAGTCCGTGCAAGAAGTACGTCTGGTCCTTCTCGGCATCAACAGCGGCACGCAGTCGCCAGGAGCGCCCGTCATTAGACACGGCGCGACGTGCATAGTGCCCGGTGGCAACGGCATCACAGCCGAAGAGGGCACTCCCCTTGCCAACGAGCGCGCCGAACTTTACCGCCGTGTTGCACCCAACACAGGGGCTCGGCGTCTCACCGCTCTGATACGCCGCCACAAATGGTTCTAAGACGGCATCAGCGAACTCTTGCTCCAAGTTTTGAATATGAAATGGGATGGCGAGATGATCGGCAACGCGACGCGCATCATCGGCGGCGTCAAGGGTGCAGCAGCTCTTGCGATGACCGTCGCGCTGGTCGGCGGCGCTATGCAGTCGCATCCACACGCCGACGACCTCATGACCAGCCTCAACTAAGAGTGCGGCAGCAACTGATGAGTCAACGCCACCTGACAGTGCGACAAGCACGCGTTCTGGTGCCGCTGACTCCGGTGCCGCCTGCCAACCTGCCGGGAGCCCGCCGAGCGGTGTCGTCGTCAACGTCATGCTGGTACCGCGGTACGCACGCGCTCTAGTACGGAGCGCACAACCATTGCGGCGTGACGCGCCTCCTCCACTGTGGATGGGCACCCAAAGGTGATTCGCAGACCACCGCGAGATTCACCTTCACTGTGCCCCATTGCGCGGAGCGCCTCTGATGGCTCGCGCGAGCCGCTAATGCACGCCGAACCGGTTGAGGCGGCAATTCCCGCATGGTCGAGTGCCGCGACGAGGTCATCGCCGAGCGCCCAGTCAGCGGCATAGGAACGATGTCCGGCGAGGCGTGTGCCGCTCGTGAACGGTGCGCCGGTCGGCACCAGGCCAAGTGGGGCGAGTGGGCCGAGCGCATCATCAAATGCGTCGGTGAGCACGGTGAGGTGCTGGCGCGTCTGTGCAGCTCGGAGAAGGTGCGCGCGATACGCAGCGGCGAATCCGGCGGCGAGCACAACGGCTTCTGTGCCGCCCCGACGCCCGCGCTCCTGACCACCGCCAACGATGAGTGGTCGTACCTTGGTATCTGGCGCGCTGATCAGCGCGGCGATGCCGAACGGTCCGCCGACCTTGGCGGAGCCAACGACAAGGTGCGCAGCTCCGGTCGCTTGGGCGTCGACCGCGTGGTGGTAGGCAGCCTGTACCGCATCGACCACGAGCGCTCCGCCGCCAGATGTGCGCCATGCGGTGGTGAAGGACGCCCACGGCTGGATCGTGCCGACCTCGCCTGAGGCGAGTGCGAAGAGACCAACGGCTCCAGGGCGATCTGTGCGGAGCGCTGCACCCTGCATCACTCCGTGCGGGTCGAGGGCGAGCAGCTCTACGGCGCCGCCTGCGGCCGCGTGCTGCGCCGCCAGCGCGCGGGATCCGCGGTGCTCCCCCGCCGACGTGACGAGGGTGAGGGTTGGCGTCAAGGCGGAGTGCAAGCCGAGGGCGAGCGCCTCAGAGGCGGTCGCCGTGAAGGTGATCTGTCGTGGCTCCACGCTGAAATCTTCGGCGAGGCTGGCCCGTGCGTCATCAAGGATCGCTCGTGCCCGTCGAGCCTCGGTATGACCACCGTTCGGATTGCCGATGCCGGCACGCTGCAGATCAGCCATCACGTCCACGACCTCTGGGAGCATCGGCGATCCCGCCGCGTGATCCAGGAAGATACGGGGTGGCGTCATCGGACGAAGGCTACTGAGACTCCCGCATTTCGGCGCGGCGGCCCGCATCACGGCGTCGGTCGTTCTCGTTCAACAGGCGCTTGCGCAGACGCAGTGACGAAGGGGTCACCTCAATGAGCTCGTCCGGGCCGATGAACTCGAGGGCGTTCTCCAGCGCCATGCGGCGCGGTGGGGTCAAGCGAATCGCCTCATCATGCGAGTGGGTGCGCATGTTGGTGAGCTTCTTCTCACGGACCGCGTTCACATCCATATCGCCAGGCTTGGCGCTCTCGCCGATGATCTGCCCCTCATAGGTCTGCTCGCCCTCATTGACGAAGAGTTCGCCGCGCTCCTGAATGCCGTAGAGGGCATAACCGGTGGTCATACCCGTGCGGTCGGAGATAAGGCAGCCATTCGTGCGATGTGGGATCTCGCCGACCCACGGCTTATAGCCGGCAGAGAGCTGATGGATCAGCGCGGTACCGCGAGTCTCGGTGAGAATGCGTCCGCGCACGCCGATCAGACCGCGCGTTGGAATCAAGAAGTCGACGCGGGCACGACCGTCTGCGCCGTGCTGAATGTTCTCCATGCGTGCACGACGCTCGGCCATGATGCCGGTGATCACGCCGACGAAGTCAACTGGTACGTCGATCGTGAGCTGCTCAAATGGCTCCTCAATGCCGTTTTCGGTTCGATGAATCAGCACCTCTGGCCGTGAGACCTCAATCTCAAATCCTTCGCGACGCATCTGCTCTACGAGGATCGCGAGCTGAAGTTCGCCGCGGCCGCGAACCTGGAATGCTTCGCCTGAGTCGGTGGGGCTGACCTCAATCGCAGGGTTGCCGAGCACCTCTTTTTCGAGTCGGGCCTTCAACTGTCGTGAGGTAAGGAACTTCCCGTCCTTGCCACCGATCGGGCTCGTGTTGACGCCGAAGGTCATCTGCAGCGTTGGCGGATCAACATGGAGTCGCTCAAGTGGGCGCGGATCAGCTGGATCGGTGATCGTCTCACCGATCTCAACGTCGGCGAGTCCGGCAATGCCGACGATTTCGCCAGGGCCGGCCTCAGCAACTTCGACGCGCTCAATTCCTTGCGGGAGGGTGAGGCTGGTGACGGTGCCGGTGACGGCGCTCCCCTCGCGGATAATGGTGATCTTGGCGCCCTTGCGAACAATACCGTTGCGAATGCGGCCAACAGCGATTCGGCCGACGAAGTCGTTCGCGGCGAGGTTGGTGATCAGCACCTGCAGTGGGTGACCTGGCTCGTGCATCGGCGCAGGCGCAGTAACGAGAACGCAGTCAAGAAGTGGGATCAGGTCGGTGCCAGGCTTCTCCATGTCGCGCGTGGCGGTACCAGCTCGCGCATTCGTGTAGACAATTGGAAAGTCGATCTGCTGCTCGTTAGCACCAAGATCTAGGAAGAGTTCGTACACCTCATCGATCACCTCCTTGATGCGGGCATCCGGACGGTCGATCTTGTTGATGACGAGGATCACGGGGAGCGATCGCGCCAGTGCCTTTGAAAGGACGTAGCGCGTCTGTGGGAGTGGCCCCTCGGAGGCATCTACAAGCAGAAGAACTGCGTCGACGGCGAGGAGACTTCGCTCCACCTCTCCACCGAAGTCGGCGTGCCCTGGGGTATCGACAATGACGACGCGGACTCCCTTGAAGTCAATGGCGGTCTCCTTGGCGAGGATCGTGATCCCCTTCTCGCGCTCAAGGTCGCCGCTATCCATGACGCGCTCGACGAGTTCAGCATTGGCCCGGAAGGCGCCATTCTGGCGGAGGAGGCTATCGACCAGGGTGGTCTTGCCATGGTCCACGTGCGCGACGATTCCGACCGTGCGGATGCCGGTTTGCGCGACGAGACCTGCGGGTGGATTTGCTGTGGTCACCGGGAGATTCTCGCACGCTTCGCCGACCCGTATACTTTGGGCATGACCGTCGCCGCCCACATCGCCGTTTCGGGCACCCCAACGACCCCTGGGGTCGCCCGCCCAGAGCTATCGCGACTGGTCGAGGCCGCCTGGTCTGGCGGTGCACATCCGATCCTAATCTCGGGCCTTGCTTCAGGCGAAGTGGCCCCAACCTTGAGTCGCGTGACCCTCTCTCCTGAGTTCGCCGCAGTGGCCGCTGATGCGCTCAGCGAGGTCGCTGGGACGACAGCGGTAATCACCCTCCCACTCAGTCACGCTGGCGTAGACCCGGAGACAATTACCGCACTGATCGCCGCGCATGGCCGACTGGGCGAGCAGGTGTTGGTCGCCGCGCGAAATGGTGAGACTGGCCCGATTCGCCTGACGCCCATTGAGGGCTCCGGCTCGAACGAGATCCTTTTGGAGTGCGGAGACGAAGGCGCTGTCAGTCCATCAGATGGACGCGAGACGCTGGCCTACGAGGCCCCACCTGCGGATACCAACACCGTTGACCAATGGGAGCAGCGTGGCTCCCAGGCCGAGGAGCGTTAGCTCTTTACTGGACGAACCGAGAGGCCGAGCTCGGCCCACTGCTTCGCGTCTGGTTCTGATGGTGCCTCGAGCATCAGGTCGCTCCCCGACTGCGTCTTCGGGAAGGCCATCACTTCGCGAATGTTGATCTGGCCCGCAAGCAGCGCTGCCCAGCGCTCGACACCGATGGCGATACCACCATGGGGCGGCGCGCCATATTCGAACGCGTCCAGCAGCGCGCCAAATTTTGCTCGTGCATCTCCGAGTGAGTGGCCCATCAACGCGAACGAGCGCTCAAGGAGCGCTCGGTCATGGATACGAATGGATCCGCCGCCAAGTTCCCAACCGTTCAACACAATGTCGTACTGCTGTGCGAGCGCTCCCGCGGCGGGATCGCCCTCGCTGCGCTTGGCAAGATCCCCTGACGTGGTGGCGAGCAGGTTGAGATGCTCGGGAACAGGTGCGGAGAACGGATTGTGCGTCGCATCCCATCGGCCGGATTCGGCATCCCACTGATACATCGGGAAGCGGTGAACCCAACAGAAGGCGAGGACATCGGGATCGGCGAGCCCGAGCTCGAGCGCAACTTCGACGCGCAGACGACCAAGTACTTCGGCTGAGAGGATTCGCGGCCCGGCGACGATCAGGAGCAGGTCACCATCGGCATGCGTTACTTTTCCGCCGGTCGCCGACCAGAGCGCGGCGGTCGCTTCTGGCGAAAGGAACTTGGCAATTGGCGAACGAACCTCACCATCCGGCTGCAGCGCAATCCACACAAGGCCGTTCGCGCCGTATCGCTTGGCGCGTTCCGTCAGATCATCAACATCGGAACGAGCGATCCCGCCGCGACCAGCGACGCGAATCGCACGGATGCGTCCGCCACTGGTGCGCGTCTCGTCAAACACCTTAAACCCGGTGCTCTCAGGGAGCGCGGCGCCAAGATCGATCAACTCCATCGCGAAGCGAATGTCGGGCTTGTCGGAGCCGTAGCGCTCCATCGCCTCGTCGTAGGTAAACGTCGGGAGCGGAAGCCGCTGGATTGGCCGATCGGGACGAATACGCTTCGTCACCTCGATCACCATCGCCTCCACATAGGCGCGCACGCTGGCTTCATCAACGAAACTCATCTCAATGTCGAGCTGGGTGAACTCGGGCTGGCGGTCGCCGCGAAGGTCCTCGTCACGGAAGCAGCGGGCGATCTGGAAGTAGCGGTCAAAGCCAGCGACCATCAGGAGCTGCTTCAACTGCTGCGGCGACTGCGGCAGCGCGTAGACGCTCCCCTGCTGCAGTCGTGACGGCACGATGAAGTCACGCGCCCCCTCAGGGGTCGACTTGATCAGGATTGGCGTCTCCACCTCAACAAATCCGTGCTCGTGATGTACTTCGCGAATCGCCTGCACCATCTCGCTACGCATGAGAATTCGGTCACGTAGTGGTTCGCGACGCAGGTCGAGGTAGCGGTACTTCAGCCGGAGGCTCTCGTCAACGGGAGCGTCGGTGTCATTGATATAGAAGGGTGGCGTCTTGGCCTGGGAGAGCACGGTCACGCTCTCGCCTGTGACCTCAATCCCACCCGTGGCGAGCTTCTCGTTCTCGGTGCCCGCGCGTCGCGCTGCTACGACCCCCTCAACGGCGATCACCCACTCACTCCGGGCGTCGGTGAGGGCGGCATGCGCTGCGGGGGCGAGAGCGGCGTCAACGACCACCTGCACGATGCCGTAGCGATCACGAAGGTCGATGAAGACGAGGCTGCCGTGGTCGCGTCGGCGGTGGATCCAACCGGCGAGACGTACGCGTCGCCCGACATCGCTTGGGCGCAGCGCGCCGCACACGTCGCTACGAAGGCTCGTCGTCAGTTTTGCCGCGTCGGTCATGCTATCCCTCGCTCTGCAACATGCGAAGTGCCGCGGCGATCACGCCACCACGCTCCGCTGGCTCCGCCTGACTCGCCTTGACGAGATCTCGCAAGGTGAGGCGCCCATCTGGCTCAACGATGATGACTGCCAGCGCGCCATCGCGCACGGCACCCTCAAGCTGCTTGCCGATCTTGCGTGTGCTGACGTCGGCACGTGCTCGGGCCCCAGCGGCGCGGAATTCGCTGGCAATTGCCACACGCTGCGCCACCGAATCCGGCTCAATGCCAGCAACGACAATGGATGGGCCGCCGACGGCAGCTGGCAAGAGTCCACGCGCCTCTAGGGCAAGAACGACTCGGTCAATGCCAATGGCGAAACCGATGCCCGGCGTAAGGGCACCACCGAGAAGCTCGACGAGTCCGTCGTATCGGCCACCACCACCGAGCGCCCCTTGCTGACCCTGTTCACCTGGGAGGAGATACTCCCACGCGGTGCGGGTGTAGTAGTCGAGCCCGCGAACCAGTCGCGGTGCGGCCAGAACCGTGATACCAATCGTCGCCAGACCCGCCGTTACCGCCCCATGATGCGCGGTGCAATCTGCACAGAGGTGATCGGTAATGACCGGTGCACTTGCTGCGCGCTTGACCGCCGCTGGCTCTTTGGAGTCAAGCAGGCGCAGCGGGTTCGTGGCAAGTCGTGACTGATCCACCACGCTGAGCTCCTGCGACACCGGCATGAAGTGGGCGCGCAACGTCTCAACGTAGGCGGGGCGGCAGGCGGCACAGCCGACAGAGTTGAGGTGCACCTGCACATCGGTGAGCCCCAGTTCGCGCAGATAGGTGGCACCAATCTCAATCACCTCAAGGTCGATCCCTGGCCCACCGTCGCCGATCGCCTCAATGTCGAATTGTGTGAACTGGCGATAGCGCCCCTTCTGCGGGCGGTCGTAGCGGAAGAGCTGCGCAACCGTCGCGAGTCGTACGGGCTGCGGCTGAGAGCGCATGCCGTGCTGGATGTAGGCCCGAACGGCGCCAGCAGTCGCCTCGGGCCGGAGCGCTAAGGTGACCGCATCATCACCACGCGGCTCTAGTCGGTAGAGCTCTTTCGCAACGATGTCCGAAGCGCCGCCAACGGCGCGTTCGAAGAGTGCACTCTCCTCGGCGATCGGCAGCTCGATGCGTGCGTACCCGGCCGCGTCTGCAGCGGCCCAGGCGCGATCTGTGGCCCAGCCATGCGCTGAGGCGAGCGGCTCAAGCAGGTCGCGAAGGCCGCGAGGAGATTGGAAGCCGCTCACTGATGCTGCTCCCGTGAGACGCTGCGGACGCCACGGACGCGCTCAAGTCGCGCCATCAGTCTGGCGAGTTCACTAATAGATCCGACGGCAAGGGTCATCAACATCTCCGCATTCGTTTGGCCTGTCGTCTGAACAGTAGCGGACAAGATGTTGACCTTCTGCTCTGCAACCACCTGGGTGATCTCTGAGAAGAGGCCGGTGCGGTCGAGTCCCTCCACGCGAATCGTTACTGGGTAGCTCTCCGTGGTGGCCGGCGTCATCTCCCACTCCACATCGATGAGGCGCGACGCCTCTCGGGCGGAGGTGGAGGCGTCGCAGCTTGCGAGGTGCACGGTGACCCCCTTGCCGCGGGTAATGAAGCCAACAATGGCGTCGCCTGGGAGCGGACGACAGCAGCGGCCGAATCGCGTCAAGAGGTCAGGCACCCCTTTCACGCGGATCCCACCTGTTCGTTCAGCCGGGGCGATCGTCGTAGCGCTCGTACTCAGCGGCAGGAGTGACTTCGCGTCGTCCGAGGCCACCCCGAGGCGCGAAACCACCTGCTGTGGGCCGACGGCGCCGTAGCCGATGGCCGCGTACAGATCGTCAACGCTCCCCTGGTTCATCTGCTTGGCGACCTCCTCGAGTCGCTCGCGACCGATCGACTCAAGGGTCGTGCGGGCGAGGCGACGGAGTTCGCGCTCGAGGGATTCGCGGCCGTGCAAGACGTTCTCATCACGCACTTGATGCTTGAACCACTGGCGAATCTTGTTGCGCGCCTGTCGCGTAGTGGCCACATTGAGCCAGTCGCGGCTCGGCCCATGCTTCCCACGCGCCGTGACCACCTCAATAATGTCGCCCGACTTCAATCGGTACTCCAGCGGCACCAGGCGATTGTTTACCTTCGCACCAATGCAACGGTGTCCGATGTCGGTATGCACAAGATAGGCGAAGTCGAGCGGCGTTGCGCCAGCCGGAAGCTCCTTTACATCTCCCTTCGGCGTGAAGACATAGACCTGATCCTGGAAAACGTCGAGTCGCACACCTTCAAGGAACTCGGAGGCGTCAGTAACGTCACGCTGCCACTCGAGCAGTTGGCGCAACCAAGCAAGTTTTGCGTCATATGCGGCGTCAGGTTGCGTTCCATCCTTATAGCGCCAATGCGCGGCGATTCCAACTTCAGCAACCTCATGCATTGACCTCGTTCGAATCTGCACCTCAAGAGGGCGCCCATCAAGTGCTACCACTGCGGTATGAAGGCTCTGATAAAGGTTGTTCTTCGGAACGGCGATGTAGTCGTCGAATTGATTTGGAATCGGTCGCCACACACTATGCACAGCACCGAGTGCGGCGTAGCAGTCCCGCAGGTCCTCAACAATGACCCGGATCGCATAAACATCGTAGATCTCGGAGAAGTCGCTCGACCGGCGCGCCATCTTCTTGTGAATGGAGTAGAGGTGCTTCGCTCGACCAGAGAACTCTGCAGCAATTCCGGCGCGCTCGAGCTCGGGTTTGAGGACGGTGATGGCGCGCTGAACATAGTCAGCACGCATGTCGCGTCGCAGCTCAACCATGCTCGCTAGTTCGTGGTAGCGCTCGGGTTCGAGCGCCTTAAAAGCCAGGTCCTCAAGCTCCCATTTCATCTGCCAAATGCCGAGGCGCTCGGCGAGCGGGGCGTAGATCTCGAGCGTCTGCCGGGCAATGCGGCGCTGCTTCTCCGCTGGGAGTGCAGCCAGCGTGCGCATATTGTGCAGCCGATCTCCCAGTTTGATTAGCACGACGCGAATATCTTGCGCCATGGCAAGGAACATCTTGCGAATGTTCTCGGCGTGCTGCTCCTCAGCGCTCATCGCTGAGAACTTGCTCAACTTGGTGACGCCGTCAACGAGGGTCCCAACCTCATCGCCGAAACGTTCAGCAATCTCTCCAGTAGTGACCGAGGTATCTTCCGGAACGTCATGGAGCAGTGCAGCAACAAGGGTGGCTGCATCGAGGCCGAGGTCGGCAAGAATTAGGGCCGCCTCAGCTGGATGTGTCACATACGGTTCGCCCGACGCACGGACTTGTGTGCCGTGCGCTTCAACCGCGAAGAGGAAGGCATCGTCGACCAGGCGCGCCGCTTCGGCCGTGCCGATTCCGGAAGCAACCTTGTTTCGCAGTGCTTCGCGCAACGCCTCGACCGGTCGGGCGAGTGCGCGCACCTTGGCAATTGGATCAGCCGCCGGGCGAGATACCCGGCGCGGCTTCTCGACTGGCTGCGGTTCGATGCTCATAGCGTTGGAGGATAGCCGAGCGACTTGAGCACGTGACGTGCCGCTGCCTTCTCATCCCAGGGTTCGTCAGCGCCGTGACGCTCAATGGTGCGCTCGTGCCCCTTGCCCGCGAGGAGTACGACATCCCCTGGCCGTGCGGCACTGATCGCCGCCGTAATCGCCACGTGCCGATCATGAACAACCTCAAGCGTGCTCCCTGGTCGAGGTGACGCGTCAAAGAACGCCGCCTGGATTGCGGCAGCAATCTTCTCTGGCGCTTCGCTGCGGGGGTCCTCGTCGGTGACCCAGATCGCATCAGCGTTCGTTGCGGCCGTACCAACCGCTACCCGACGCCCTGGGTCGCGCTCCCCTGCGGCTCCCGTTACGAGCAGCACGCGACCATTTGGCTCGCATAAGCCGCGCGCAACAGCAATGGATGCCGTGAGAGATGGACCCGTATGCGCAAAATCAACGATGACTTTGAATGGCTGGCCACAGTCAATGAGCTCGCTGCGGCCTGGAGGACCAACCTCAGCCTCAACCGCCGCAATCGCAGGTGCAAGTGGCAGGCCCCATGCGGTCACTAACGTCAGCGCAGCAGCGGCATTGGCTGCATTAATGCGCCCCGGCATCGCGAGATGCAACTCCGCCTTCTCGCCGTTGATCAGTACCTCGTGGTCCGAAAAGGCATCGAATCGGGCCACCTGCAAGCCAGCGGCGACCGCCGCTTCGGCAAACCGCTGCACGGCAGGATCGCTTGCATGCACCACAACGACCAGCGGCAGCTTGCGCGCCCTGCTGGCGGCACTACCGGTGGTTCGCTCTACGAGTCGCGCCTTCGCCGCGCGATACTCCTCAAGGCTCGCGTGGAAGTCGAGGTGATCCGGGGAGAACGTTGTATAGATAGCGGCTGCAAATGGAATGGCGCCAACGCGCTCTAGCTGTAGTCCGTGGCTCGTGCTCTCCACGACAGCAGCCTCGTCTCCCGCGACGACCATCTGCCGCAACGCGTGCTGTAACGCTGGTGCTTCGGGCGTCGTCTGATGCGCTGCAGCCGCGCGTTGTATGCCGCCTATTCGACTGATCGCCGTTGAGATTAATCCAGTACGCAATCCTGCAGCCGTTAATGCGGTTGAGAGAAAAGTAGAGGTTGTCGTTTTACCATCGGTACCAGTCACTCCAATCGTGATCAGTTGCTCACCGGGCTCCCCCTCCCACCACGCGGCGGCAGTAGCCAATGCAGCACGAGCGTCGCGGACGAGGATGTGGGGGATTGCGGTCGCCGATTGACGCTCTGCAATGACAGCTACCGCGCCGTTCTGAATCGCATCGTCAACAAAGGATAAACCGTCGTGCACCCGACCAGGAATGGCGACGAATACACCGCCCGGCGTAACGTGGCGAGAATCATGTGTCGGGGCGCCCTGAATCTCAGCGACCGTGCTGTTTGGTGAATGCAGGAGCCGTGCCTGTTCCAGACGTGCCACCAGATCTTGAAGAGGCCGGCCAACCATCAGCCACCACCCCGAAGAAGTAGCGCGCGAACGCGCGGTGGCAGCGGCGAGGCGACCAAGCGCAAGAGCGGCAGCGCCTCCTGGCGCCGAGCTGCAACGGTAAGTCCGACGTACGCCGTAAGCCCCACGATCGTGCCAATGCCTGCGGCAGCCGCACCCGAAAGCGCGCTCGCCTGCCGTGCCGCTGCAAGAATCGGCGAAGTTGCGACCGCCGCCAGTCCGGCTGAAGCAAGTGATGCAACGACAGCAAAGAGCGTGATCTTGGCCATGGTGGCGGCATGCACGATCTGTGATCGGAGCACCAAGAGCCCAATGAGCACGATTGCCTGAATCCAGGTCCCGAACGGGATGGCCATAGCGATGCCTGAAACGCCAAACGAGGGAAACCATAATGTTGCAAACGCAAAGATCAAGATGCTCCCCCCAACTTCAGCGACAGTCGGTCGCAACGTATCGCGCAACCCGTAAAACAATCGAATAGCGACGGAGATGATCCCATGAGCGACGAGGCCAAGGAGGAGCAGTCGAAGGAGGTCAGCCGTGGCCGATACCGCCAAAATATTGATGCTTCCCCCAACGACAAGTCGCACTGCGTCAAAGGCGAAGAGTGCGCCCAGCGCTGCAATCGGCGACATCATCCAAATCACGGTGCCAATACTCAAGGTCGCGATTTTCCGAACCCGAGCTAGGTCCCCACGCGCCGCATGCGCTGCAACCTTCGGTAGGATCGCCATCCCAATGGACGAGGTCACCAGGGCGAGTGGTACCTGCATCAACGTGAATGCATATGACCAAATCGTGATTGAGCCTGGGCCGGCTGATCCAGCGAGAGAGATGAGGTACGCGAGAAGTAGCTGCACGAAGAGCACGGAGCCGACTCGAGGAAGGAGCGAGCGGAGTGCGTCACGTAGCAGTGGGTCACTGAAGTTTGGCCGCGCAGGGCGAAGCGCACTGCGCATGAGGACCGTTCCCGTCACAAGTAGGACGGCGATCGCACCGACCGCGGTTCCAAAAGCCGGCCCATAGCCTGCCTCAGCACGGCCACCTATCAACGCGCCCGCGATCGTTCCCCCGCTGTAGAGCAGTCCGGTAATGGCTGATATGCCAAAGCGAGAGCGTGCTGCCGCAGCGCTAGAGCAAATCGCCGAAAGGGCGAGGGCGATGGTTGCGACGTACAAAATGATGCTTAGGTCCGCCGCCTCGTTCTGTTGGCTGACGGGTAGACCGCCCACCAACACACCGCTCAGCGCCTTTGCCGCGATCACAACGATCGCTCCAAAGATGCCGAGGAGCACCAACATCGCCACAAACACTGAGCCTACGAGCCGCTGGGCGCGAAGCCCCTCCCCCCTCTCTAGTAGGGCGCTCAATTGCGGAACAAGAACTGTTGCAATAGATCCCGCCGCTACGAGTGCAAAGACGATATCGGGAATGCGAAATGCCGCGAGAAATGGGTCGAGCGTTCCTCCAACGCCAAACACCGCAACCACGACGCTAATGCGCGCCCATCCGCCGAGGCGCGATGCGAGTGCGCCAGCGGCGAGGATGGAACTACTACGGGCCGTGCTGGAGCGAACGACTGGTGCAACTTGACGCCGGGTCATGACTTTGTCGCCGTGCGTCGTGCGCGCGGGTGTGCTGAGGCGTAGAGCCCACGTAAGCGCGCCGTCGACACATGCGTGTAGACCTGCGTCGTGCCGAGGCTCTCGTGGCCGAGCAGTTCTTGCACCACACGGAGGTCTGCGCCGCCGTCGAGGAGGTGCGTGGCAAAGGAGTGTCGAAGGGTATGGGGGTGAAACGCTTCGGGAAGCCCAGCTGCACGTGCGATATCGTCAAGTCGTGCTCGCGCCCCACGCTCGCCGAGCGATCCACCGTTGCGATTCAAGAAAAGCGCTGTGCCTGGCGTGGTGGCGAGCCCAGCGAGCGCGGGGCGACCATCAGACAAATATGCTTCGAGGGCTCGGCGGCATGGTGCGCCGAAGAGTGCAACGCGCTGCTTGTCGCCCTTGCCTGTCACCTTCACCTCGCCGCGCCCGAGCTGTAGATCGACGAGGTTGATCGCGACAACCTCAGCAATGCGCAAGCCCGCGCCATACAGCAGCTCAATCAACGCCGTATCGCGTAGGGCCAGCGGGACCGAAGTGCCATGTGCCGCCTGCGCAATGAGCCGCTCCACTTGCGCTTGCGACAAGACATCAGGGAGTCGCTTCTCACGCTTCGGTCGGGCGAGCGCATGAAGCGGATCCTTCGCCACACTCCCCTGTCGCACCCAGAATCGGTAGAAGGTGCCGAGAGCGGCGAGCCGTTGCTGCACGGTCGAGCGCTCGCCATCTTCACTGAGGAGTGCGATGTAGCGACGCAGGTCAGCGCGACTTGGCGTATGCCAATCAATCCCCTGATCGTCGTACCAGGCGATGAGCCGCTCTACCGCCGTGCGGTACGAACGTTCCGTTGCAGCGGAGAGCGCGCGTGCGCGCAGGTGCATGATGAACGGAGCAATTCGCGAATCAGTCACAGCAGAAGACCGCTGCGCCACGGGAGCCGATTCGCGGCCCCGAGTCATTAGGCCGTTCCCACCGATTCAGCTGGTGCTTCCGCGACCGGGACAACAGCCACGGGCTCCGCTGCCGGATCCTTGCTCTTCGCCTTCGCTTTGGCCTTCGGCTTCGCCGTGCTCTTGGCCTTTGCCTTCGGCTTCGCCTTGCTCTTTGGCGCAGCCTTCGTGCCACTCTCGGCTGCGGCTGCCGCACCGCGTCGTGGACGCTTCGGTACCCATGCCAGTGGATCAGGTTCGCCGCCCGCGATGACCGAGCCGACAACAACGATCTCTGGCAGGGTTACGCGCGCGCCACACTTCGTGCAGACACCACCCTCATCATCTTTGCCGATGACGGCACCGCACTCGGCGTGTGTCGCACCCGAGGGTCGCGGTCGAATCGTCTTGCAATCGGGGTAACGGTTACATGAATAGAAGTAGGTGCCGCGCTTATTATTCTTCTTCGGGCCGAGTTTTCCTCCGTGCCCCACGCCGCACACTGGGCACAGCGCATCGAACTCCAGCTTGAACTCTGCGGGAACTTCGGCCTTCGGAATGTATTTGCACTCTGGGTATCGGTCGCAGCCGAGGAACCAGCCGAAGCGGCTCCGTCGCTGCGCCATCTTGCCGCCATGTTCCGCGCCGCACATTGGGCACGGGAGGCCCGCACCTTCAAGCGTTGGTGTGTCGCCAGACGGCGTGTCGTCGCCGATTACCTTCGAGAGCGACTTGCGTTCGGCGTGTTCTGGATACAGCGTGCAGGCGAGATACCAACCGAATCGACCAAGGCGCTCCTCCATCGGATGCCCCTTAGAACATTTCTCTTCGCTCGCACGATTCCGGAACTCCCCTGCGCCGATTGACTGCGCCTTCTCAAGTACGAGTGGGTCAAAGGTGCTCCAGAACTTCTGCAGCACATCGCGCCAATTCGCGCGACCCTCTGCGACGGCGTCGAGCTCCTCTTCCATGCCGGCGGTGAAGCCCAAGTCAACAAAAGTTGCAAAGTGTGTTGTCAGAAGGTCGCAGACCGTTTCGCCGAGTCGCGTGGCGCGAAGGCGATTGTCTTTGTCGCGGTCAACGTATTCGCGCTCTTGAATGCGTTCGATGATGGCGGCGTAGGTCGATGGTCGACCGATACCGTGTTTCTCTAGCTCCTTGACGAGCGTTGGCTCAGTAAAGCGCGGCTCAGGCTTCGTTGCGTGCGGAACGCCCTCCACAGTGGCGACACTCCCCTTCGAGCCCTCTGGAAGATCGGGAACCTTTGCTTCAGCATCCTCATCTTCGTCGTCACGACCTTCGAGATAGACGGCGGTGAAGCCCGGCTCAAGCGTTCGCGTCGCAACAGTTTTCAAACGATCGCTCCCTGCGCTCCAGATCAGCGTGGTGGAGGCAGAGATCTTGTCTGGCATCTGCGATGCAATCGTGCGCCGCCAAATCAACGTGTACACCTTCAGCTCGCGTTCGTCGATATATGGCGCGGCGAGTTCGGGGGTGAGTGCGAGATTCGTTGGTCTAATTGCTTCGTGAGCCTCTTGTGCGTTCTTCGACTTTGAGGCGTATTGGCGACCACCCTCTACGAGCATCTCTGGGCCGAATCGTTCGCGGATGACCGCCGCCGCGTCGCTGATGGCTTGCTGGCTCAGGGTTGGCGAGTCGGTACGCATATAGGTAATGAGACCGGTGCGCTCGCCGCCAATCTCTACACCTTCGTACAGTTTCTGGGCGAGCTGCATGGTGACGCGAGAGCGGAAGCCGTGCTTGCGGCCCGCCTCCTGCTGCAGCGTTGAGGTGGTGAATGGCGGAACTGGGCGCTGCTTGCGCGTCCCCTCGCTGCGCTCCACAACAAACGCATCTGCGCCGTCGAGACGCGCCACGGCGGCGGCGGCCACTTCGGGGTCGAGCTCGAGAATCTCCCCCTTTTCGCCGATGAGCGTGGCGGGGACAGTCATGTCAGGGGCGGTGGCTGGGCGGATCCCGATCTCAACGGTGGTGTAGTGACGCGGAATAAAGGCGCGGATAGCACGCTCGCGCTCCACGACCAGGCGCAGGGCGACCGACTGCACCCGTCCCGCCGAGAGCTTCGGCTTGACGAGCCGCGAAAGGAGCGGCGAGAGGCGATACCCGACGAGGCGATCGAGAATGCGGCGCGCCTGCTGGGCGTTCACGAGGTCAAGGTTGATGGCGCGGGGGTGGGCAAAGGCTTCGAGGATGGCCCCCTTGGTGATCTCGCTGAAGGTCACCCGATGTCGGTCCGCCTCAGGGATGCCGAGGGCCTCGGCCACGTGCCAGGCGATCGCCTCCCCTTCGCGGTCAAGGTCGGTTGCCAGCCAGACGGAGGTGGCCTTCTTGGCGGCACGAGTGATGTCATCAAGGCGCTTCTGCTTGTCTTCGATGATCTCGTAGACCGGGGTGAAGCCGTTCTCTACGTCGACCGCCATGCTCCCCTTTTTGGTCTTCTGGGGGAGATCACGAATGTGCCCATAGGAGGCGAGCACGGTGTAATCGGGGCCGAGATACCGCTCAATCGTCTGGGCCTTGGCCGGCGACTCGACGATAACGAGGTTGGTGGCTGCCTTTGTCATGGGCGAGAGCGTAGCACCGCCCCCAGAACACGCCGCCAACGCCCGCCGCGCTGCTCAATCAGCCCACGCAGGCTCAGGAGGGTCAGAGCCGCCACCAGCGCCCCCGGAAGCTCCGGCGTGAGGTCGCCTAAATCGCCCTCGACGACCCCTTCCGCCCCAGCAGCATCCACTCTCTGGAGGATTTCGCCCTGCAAACCAGATGTCTCACCCTGGGTGGTGCTCGTCGCTGCGGGCGTTACCCCGCAAGGATCGGCGAAATGACCGTGCAAGGACAGCGCACAGACAGCAAGCCATGCGCGGAGGTCGGCCTCCCCCGAAATGAGCACGGGCGAGCGCTCTTCCGTGAGACGCAAAGACAACTCCTGCGCTCGCTGTAGCCAACGGAGTCCCCCTTCTGCAGTCTTTGCGCCGTAGGGGGCGCTCACGACCGCTACGGGGAGCCCTAGTCCCGCCGCCGCTTCAGCGGTAATGAGTGCCCCAGAGCCTTCCGGTGCCTCAACGACGATGAGCCCATCACAGAGCGCCGCCAGCAGGTGGTTCCGGGCGGCGAAGCTCCAGGCCGCAGGCGGGGTCCCGACCGGGCGATCGGAGAGCAGGAGGCCCACCTGCTGGATCTGCTCGGCCAGGCGCTGCGCCCCGTAGCGCAGCCCGAGCGGAGCAGGACTAGGAAGTACCGCAATCGTCTCCCCTCCCGCCTCTACGGCTGCCAAATGGGCCGCCTCGTCGATCCCCAGGGCGAGCCCTGAGACAACACACCACCCTGCTCGCGCCACCTCAAAGGCGATGCGCCGAGCGGCCGCGGCGCCGTGCGGCGAAGGGCGCCGCGTGCCAACGATTCCGATTGATGGTCTCCCCAGCACCTCCACCCGCCCCAGGGCCCAGAGTGGGCGACGCCGATCTGCATCGGGGGCTAACCCGAGGGCCTCACTGCGGCGCTCAGGGATTCGCTGGTCGCCTGGGTGCAGCGTGACTGCGCTCACCAGTGGTCCCCGTGCAGATGGATCGCCTCCGCCACATCGGCGTCGCCCACCACATCGCGCCCATCAAGGAGCGCCACCACCGTCGCAATGCGCTCAATCTGACTCCATGCGCGTACGCCGAAACCCTCTACAGTGCGGCGTGTCGCGGGGGTTATCGCCTCGGTAGCGTGGGAACGCTGCGCAAGGGCGACGCGGACAGCCGTTGCACGCTCACGAGCCGCAAGCGTCGTGATCTCGCCGCGCGGAAGTGCAGCGAGTGGCGTGTTCGGTCGAGCAAGCCGCACGCGCAACGGGAATCGATCACGAATCGGCGCTGAGAGCGAGAGACTCCCACGGCGTCGCGCGGCAGGGAGGCAGCGGCAGCTACCACTCGGATGCTCCAACTCCCCACAGCCACAGGGATTTCCGGTGGCCGCCACGATCGTATCCGCAGGGAAGCGCACGGAACGCCCCGCACGAACGAGGTCAACACTCCCCCGCTCCAGCGGTTCGCGCAAGGCCTCAAGCGCGTCCCGTCGGAATTCGCCGATCTCATCGAGCAGCAGGAGCCCACGATGCGCCCACGTCAGTTCACCCGGAGTCATGCGCGGACCTCCGCCGATGAGCCCCGCTACCGTGATGTCGTGGTGCGGCGCCCGTAACGGCGGCCGCAGAGAGAGCGCAGTAGCTTGACCACCTGCAGAAGCGATTGACGCGACCTCACTGCGCTCTTCCGCAACAAGATCCGGAAGGATCTCATGCAGCGCCCGCGCGAGCATCGACTTTCCCACGCCTGGCGGCCCCTCAAGAAGAATCGGAAAGCGCCCGCACGCTGCAATCAGCACGGCACGCGAGGCAATCGGTTGACCGCGAATACTCGCAAGCTCGCACCTAACATCGTCAATAGGTGCTGGTATCAAAGCGCTCTCGGGTGACGATTGCAATCGTACAGCTCCGCCTTCTACCGCCAATGCAGCATCTGCAAGCGTTGCGACGGGAATCGCCTCGCCGCCACACAGCCCTGGCAACGTAACCACGTTTGACGGCAACAGCACGCGATGCCCTACCGATAGGAGCGGCAGGGCGAGCGGCAGTGCACCAGGAACGTTGCGCACTCTGCCATCCAACGCGAGCTCACCGATCGCCGCGATAGTTCCCTCGCCGCGATGGCGGATCTGGCCGCTGGCAAGCAGGATGCCTATCGCAATGGCCAGATCAAATGAGCCGCCACTCTTGCGGAGGTCGGCCGGCGCAAGATTGATCGTGATACGACGAGCAGGCCAGGTGTAACCAGCTGCACGAATGGCGGAGCGTATGCGCTCGCGCGCCTCGCCTACGGCGGTGTCAGGGAGACCAACAATTCGCGTTGCAGGAATACCAGGGGCAACGTCAACCTCAACCTCGACGGGAACCCCCTCAATGCCAACGAGCGCAGTTGAAGCGACTGAGGTTGGCATGGGGAGACGATCGCAGCGGCAACATACCGCGCACGTAGCGAGGACTAGAGGCTTGCGGCAACCTCTGCAATCGCGTCAATCAGGCGCGCCGACCATCCTTCTAGTTCGTCTTTACGGCGCAGCGCTTCGCTCACCGACACAAGGGAGCCTGCAAGCTTGTGCGTTTCACGAATATGAATGGCGGGTGAGGTCAGCGTGGCAATGAAGACCACGCCAAGGTGCACCCGACCAACATCGTCACCGTCATCGTTCAGCAGCCCGAGCGGCGTGAACTGCGGAATGGTTGACGTGGCAACCTCCTCGGCCCACTCTCGAGCGAGTGCGGCGCGAATGCCGCCATCGCTAGGTGAGATATGGCCACCCACGCCGAATGAGGCGCGGCCATGTAAGCGCTCGTCGCTACCACCAGCAAGGCGGTCCATCCAGAAGAGCTGCGTATCACTCGCAGGAACCCCTACGGGGCGATAGAGGGCCACCGCATAGGGAATCGGCTGCTTCCAAGAGGGGTCCAACTCGAGTTCACGCCGCGGACGCGCCTGGGCTAACCCATCGAGACGTGTGATCTCGCGCTCCCCCTCTTCGGGACTAGGAAAGGCGCGGAGCCCGGTCCAAGCTCCAGTAGGGAGTGCGAGATCGCGAGGAATGCCAACGATCTCCTCGTCGGCGCCCTTCGCCAGCGGATCAGCGCTCACTCGCTCTCCGTCAGCACCGCGCGCGCGGCAGCGAGGCGTCCCTCCAGGTCTGTGCGACCGATCACTGGGTCGTTCTCCGCAGCTGCCAAGCGCGCATCCCACTGCTCCAACACAAGTCGAAGTGTCTTCAGGCGGCGGCGAACCTCGCGCGCATTCGTTGCCAGGATGTCCGCGCCCATCGCCTCAGAGCCGCGTGCGAGGCGCGTGGCAGAGAGCCAACCGGTACTGGCGAGCAGGTGCGAGATCTTCCATCCGTCAGAGGCATCGGCCGCCTCACCAAGCGCCACGGTCTCTACGAGAGCTGCGGCGAGGAGGAGCGGCAGGTGACTGACCGCGGCGGTTGCAGCGTCGTGCAGCTCCGCCTCGAGGATCACCGGGCGCGCACCGCAGCTGGTTGCGAGTCGTTCCACGAGTGCGGCTGCGCCACCGCCATTTACTCCCGGAACAATCACCCATGGTCGACCGAGAAAGAGATTGGCGTCTGCCGCGGCGAAACCAGTCTCGTGGCTCCCCGCCATCGGATGGCCGCCACAGAAGCGAATGTTCCGCGCCGCCGCCTCCTTCGCGATCCACACCTTCGTCGAGGCAACGTCGGTGACGACGGCGCCATCGGCGAGGCGGCCCGAACGGCGACAGATCACTAGCTCATCGAGGATTGCGGTCATGGCGATGGGTGGTGCGCAGAGAACGACGAGTGCAGCGCCATCCACCGTTTCGGCGATTGAGCGGCCAACAGCATCAATAACGCCAGCCGCCAGCGCTTCTCGCGGTCCCGACTGCGTTGGTGTCCATGCGACGATCTCTAGGCCGCTCTCATCAAGTGGGCCAACAGAGGCGGGGTCTTCGCAAAGTGCCCGCGCGATGGAGCCGCCGATTAGGCCGAGGCCAAGCAGCGCTACCTTCACGGGTGATCAGCCAACGGTGGCGATGGCGTCGAGTGCGCGAATGACGGCGCGGATGCCGCCCTCAAAGTTGCCAAGATCCATCGACTCGTTTGGTGCATGGGCGTTGTCGTCGGGTGGCGTGAAGCCGAGCAAGACGACTGGCAGGCCGAGCTCCTTCTGGAAGAGCGCGGCGATCGGAATGGAGCCACCTTCACGGATATAGAGCGGCGGGACGCCAAAGGTGGCCTCAAGGGCTCCAGCGGCGGCATTGAGGTACGGATCGCCGAGCGGTGTGAGGAAGGCGTCGCCGTTGCCAAGGTTCTGCACCTCGACCTGCAGCCCAGCAGGGGCCGCAGCGCGCAGCGCGGCCTCAACCTGTCGGCCAACCTTCGCGGGGTCCTGCGCGGTCACCAGGCGGCATGAGATCTTGGCGTGTGCATGCGCAGGGATGATCGTCTTGGATCCATCGCCCATAAAGCCGCCCCAGATACCGTTCACGTCGAGTGTTGGGCGCCCACCGCGTCGTTCGACCGTGGAGTAGCCGCTCTCTCCCGCCGTTGCGGTGGCTCCGATCCCAGCGAGATAGCCGGCCTCATCAAATGGCAGCGCAGCAAATGCGGCGCGATCGGCTGGTGTGAGCGCAACGACATCGTCGTAGAAACCAGGCACGGTGATATGGCCGTTGGCGTCATGCAGCGAGGCGATCATGGCGGCGAGGGCGTTGGCGGGGTTCACGACGGAACCGCCGTAGCTCCCCGAATGCAAATCGACATCGGAGGCACGCACATCAACCTGCAGGTAGGTGATGCCGCGGAGCCCAACCGTGAGCGCGGGGCGGTTGCCATCAAAGAAGCCTGAGTCGCTGATGATCACGGCATCACCGCTGCAGCGCTTTGGGTTTGCCGCCATCCACGCCTCGAGGTTCAAGGAGCTGGACTCCTCTTCGCCTTCAAAGAGGTACTTCACATTGACTGGCAGAGTGCCGCGCGTGGTTACGAGCGCCTCAAGCGCGCTGAGGTGAATGACGATCTGACCCTTGTCGTCGGCGGAGCCGCGACCGAGCATGCGCCCGTCGCGAATGATCGGCTCAAATGGGCTGGTCTTCCAGAGGTCAAGTGGATCCCCTGGCTGTACGTCGTAGTGTCCGTAGATCACGACCGTTGGGAGCGAGCTGTTGACAATCTTCTCCGCAACCACGATTGGGTGGCCACCCGTCTCACTCACCTCAACGCGCTCAGCACCAATGCGGCGGAGCTCGGCGGCGAGCCAATCTGCAGCGGCACGGCAATCAGCGGCGTTCTCAGGGAGGGCAGAGACGCTTGGAATCTTCAGGAACTCCGCGTACTTCGCCATCCGCGAGGTCGCGGTGGCGACGAGATGCGCCTCCTCTGGCCCCTCTAGCCCCTTCCAGGCAAGCGTTGGGGCATACGCCATCAGGCTGGCTGCCCCGCTTCAGCGCCGCCAGGACCCGAATTTACTACTGGATCAGACTTGGGCTCAGCGCTCACGACCGAAATCGAAACTCCCGCGGCGCGCAAGCGATCAAGGAGGCCTGAGTACGCCGCTGGCTTCGGAGGAAGGTCGGCGAAGAGCGTCTCAAAAGCCTCCCCCTCCACCGTCTCTTCGGCAATCAGCTTCGCTGCGAGCGCATTCAAGCGATCACGGTGCTTCGTGAGCACCTCGCGTGCGCGGACCGCGCCACGATCGATGATTGCGCGAACCTCTTCGTCAATCTGCTTCGCTACCGATTCGGAGTAGTTCTTCTGCTCTGACATCTCACGGCCCAGGAAGATCATCTCGTCCTGCCGACCGAGCGTAACGGTTCCCAACTTCTCAGACATGCCGAATCGCGTGACCATCTTGCGCGCAAGATCAGTCGCCTTCTCAATGTCATTTGATGCGCCAGTCGTGGTGTCGCCAAAGACGAGCTGCTCAGCAACGTTGCCGCCGAGCATCGCGGCGATCTTATCTTCGAATTCGCTCTTGCTCTGCAGGTAACGGTCTTCGGTTGGTAGGTTCATGGTGTAGCCGAGCGCCATGCCGCGGCTGATCACCGTCACCTTGCTCACCGGATCGCACTTCTCAAGGATGCGCCCAACCACCGCGTGACCGCCCTCGTGGTAGGCGATGATCTGCTTCTCTGGCCCGGTAATGAGACGGCTCTTGCGCTGAGGCCCAGCCATCACGCGATCAAGTGCCTCAGCAAACTCGTCCATGCCAATGGTGCGCTTGCTGCGTCGAGCGGCAAGGATTGCAGCCTCATTCATGAGATTGGCAAGGTCGGCTCCCGAAAAGCCCGGCGAACGACGTGCGATCTCTTCAAGGTTCACTGTCTTGTCGAGCGGCTTCCCCTTCACATGCACTTGCAGGATTGCCAGGCGGCCCTTCAGATCTGGGCGGTCAAGAATCACTTGGCGATCAAAGCGTCCCGGACGAAGGAGCGCCGGATCAAGCACGTCAGGGCGGTTCGTGGCTGCAATGATGATCACGTTGGTGCCCGTCTCGAAGCCGTCCATCTCCACCAGGATCTGGTTCAGCGTCTGCTCGCGCTCGTCGTGTGAGCCGCCCAGACCGGCGCCACGCTGACGGCCGACCGCATCAATCTCATCGATGAAGACGATGCACGGCGAGTTGCGCTTTGCCTGATCGAAGAGGTCGCGCACGCGCGAAGCACCAACGCCAACAAACATCTCCACGAATTCAGAGCCAGAGATGCTAAAGAATGGAACGCCCGCTTCGCCTGCGACGGCGCGGGCGAGGAGCGTCTTTCCGGTGCCTGGCGAGCCGATTAGAAGTACGCCCTTCGGGATCTTCGCTCCTAGGGACTCAAAGCGCTCAGGGAACTTTAGGAATTCAACGACCTCTTCAAGCTCGACCTTTGCCTCCTCAACACCTGCGACATCGGCGAAGGTGACTGGGATCTTGTTGGCAATGAACATCTTGGCCTTGCTTTTGCCGAAACTCATCGCCTGATTGTTCTGCCCTTGTGCGCCGCGCATCATGAAGACGAACAGTCCGCCGATCAGAAGGACTGGGAGGAGCGCGCTAATCAGCAGGCTAAAGAGCTGGCCGGAGTCGTCGGGCTTCTTAGCGCCAAATGTCACGCTATCGGGGCTATGGCCACCAGAGGTAGCAGCGGCGCGGACGTCGTTGTAGACATCGGTTAGCTGCGTTGGAACCTGCACCTGGTAGGTCTCTGGCGGGGTGCCAGCCTTGGTAACGGTGAGGATCTGATCTTGCTGCACAACCGAGGCAATGCTGCCGCCGCGAACTTCGGCCAGGAATGCCGAATAGTCCTTGGTTGCCGCAGGGACCGGAGTGAGGAGAACGCTGCCGAGGAGCACGACGGTGCCCAGGAGCAGGATCAGCATGACTGCACCGTTTCGCAGAGCCTTTGGAACCATCACGTTGCCTCCGTTCTCCGTCTTGCCGAAAGGTGCATGGTAGCGAGGGCAGGAATCGAACCTGCTACCAAGGGCTTATGAATCCCCTGCTCTACCGGTGAGCTACCCCGCCGTGCCTCTATATAGGATACCGAACGTGGCTCCCCCACGCACCTTAGGGCTAGGGCCCGCCAGAGAGGCGATCCGCTAGGCTCCGAAGATGCTTCGAATCCTTGTCCTCTGCCATGGCAACATCTGCCGCTCCCCCCTTGCCGAGGTGCTGTTGGAGGAGGCAATCAGGCTCGATCCGCTCCTTGCTTGGCGCGTAGCGGTATCGAGCGCAGGCACCTCAGATGAGCACGTCGGAGAGGGGATGCATGCGAACAGCGCCGCCATCTTGAGCGCCCGCGGCCTGCGGAGCACCCACCAGGCGCGCCTCTTCACGCCAGCCATGGCATCCACGATTGATCTGGTGCTCGCCGCCGATCAGGCGAACCTGCGCAACGGGCGCAGCATCATCCGCATGGGAGAGAGGCAGCCAGAGATCCGCCTGCTGCGCGACTTTGATCCAGCGGCTGTTGGGCGCGATCTCGATGACCCGTGGGGCTACCCGTCGACTGAATATGAACGCGCCGCCACGGAGACTACGGCGGCGATCCCTGGCCTACTGGCGGAGCTCCGCGACCGGCTCTAGCGCTACTTAAACGAGAGGATCGCGTCCACAAGGACACGATCGAACGCGTCGGCATCGACACCGACCGCAACGTCAACGTCGGGGGTGCGTCCACGCAACTTCAGCCGATCACCATACCAGTCAGTGATCGTTCGGCCACGTGCAAGATCGCCAAGCTCTACGTCAACAGCGGCATGCACCAGCGCCAACAGGTTTGGCACCGCCAGGTGCGCCACCGCTACGGCGTCATGCACGGCCGATGCTGGCCAGTCGTAGCGGTCCTTATGGAAGATGGCGTAGAAGCGCAGCAGGTCGGCAAAGATCTTTGCAGGCAGCGTCCCCGCCGCGTCAAGCCGCTTCGTTGCCGCTTCGCCTGTAAGGGCACGATGCGTCGCATCGAGGCAGACCATGGTGATCGGGACCCCTCCGGCGAACACGATTGCTGCGGCGTCGGGATCAACGTACGAATTGAACTCTGCCGAAGCGGTGACGTTCCCCTCGGCGATTGCGCCGCCCATCCAGCAGATGTGGGCGATCTTTGCTTTTAACTCAGGGTGGTCTCGGAGCAGGATCGCAATGTTTGTCAGTGGGCCAAGCGGCACCAGTGTCACCGGCTCACTCGCTTCTCGAAGCAGCGTTGCGATCAAATCCACCGCGCCCGCGGCATGCTCAACACCCGTTGGCTCTGGCAGCTCTGCGCCATCAAGTCCTGAATCCCCGTGCACGTACGGCGCAACCCAGAGTGGTCGCACCAGTGGCACATCAGCACCAGCGGCGACACGCACATCGTTAGCACCAAGCAGCGCCAGAGTGCGGCGCAGGTTCTCATAGGTCTTTGGCAGCGAAGCGTTGCCAGCAACGGCGGTAACGCCGAGCACCTTGAGCTCTGGGCGGGCAAACGCAACGGCGAGCGCCATAGCATCGTCATGGCCTGGGTCGCAGTCAACGATGATCTGCAGCGGCTTCGCAACGGTGCCGAGGGGGGCCCGCCGCGGCGAAGGTGGAAACGGCGTGGAGAGCGGCAGTGGATTCGGCTTTAGTTCGCTCATGGGAGTTTCGAGTAGATATCCACCATCTCGGTGGCGAACCGCTTGCTGTCGATAGTGAGCCCTACGTCGCAGTTTGGCTCCAGCTTGTCGCGCTTGAGGCGATACGGATTCGCATCGCCGATCGTGCGGCCTCGGGCTGGCCCCTGCGTTGCATCGACAACGACGTGATACCGCGAGACGCCAACGAGATCTGGAATGGCGAGGTGCAGCACCGCCACAGCGTCGTGAATCGCCATCTTCTCTCCCTGGCCCCAGGCGGCGGAGCGATCGAATGAGAATTTCAGCAGCTCGGCCGCGACCTTCGCCGATGCGCCAGGGAGCGCCGCGAATCGATCGAGGATTGAACGATCGAGAATGGCGTGGTGGGTTACATCGAGGCCAATCATCGTGATTGGCAGTCCGCTGTTGAAGACGATCTCAGCGGCCGTCGGGTCGGCATAGATGTTGAATTCCGCCGAGGCAGAGGAGTTCCCCTCGCCTACCGAGCCCCCCATCAGGCAGATATGCGAAATCTTCGGCGCAAGATGTGGATACGAGCGAATGAGCAGCGCGATGTTGGTGAGTGGGCCGATCGGCGCAATCGCGACCGGCTCTGGCGAGGCAGCTAAGATGCGTGCCATCAGTGCAACAGCACCCTCTGGCTCAGCAGTGCGCGGAGCCTTCGGTAGCTTGGTGTTGCCAAGCCCTCCCTCGCCATGCACTTCGGTGGCGCGCTCGAGCGGCCCAGCGAGTGGGCCAACCGCGCCTTCGGCAACCGGCACGTCGTCCGCACCATACAGATGCAGGAGACGAAGAGCGTTCTCAGTGCAGTGGTGAACATCGGCGTTCCCGCCAACACTCGTCACCGCGAGAAGGTTGATCTCCGGACGAACAACTGCGCAGGCAATCGCCAACGCATCGTCGAGGCCAGGATCACTATCGATGATGAGTGGCAGTGGCTTGGCGACAGTGCCAAACGGAGCCGTTCGTGGAGTGAGCGTCGCGTGATGGAAGTTTGGCCAGCCAAGCACCGAAGGGGTACTCATGAAACGGGTTCCTTATCCCTGGTCATATGGACGACCAGCCGACGCTGGTCCACGAACGCGCCCTACAAGCCCCGCGACCACGATGATAGTCACGACGTACGGCATCGAGAGCAGGATTTGAGGCGGCAGACCTACGCCAAGCCCTGAGAGGAGCGTGGTAGCCGATGTGGTTAGCCCAAAGATCAGTGATGCGCCGAACGCATAGACCGGATTCCACGCGCCGAAGATCACGGCCGCAAGCGCAATGAAACCCTTACCAGCGCTCGTGTTGACGCCGAAACCGCCTGTGCCACTGAGCGAAAGATAGCTCCCTGCAAAGCCCGCAAGCAGGCCAGCGATCAGCATTGCGCGATAGCGCAGCTTCACAATGTCAATGCCAACTGTGCCCGCGGCACTCGGTTGCTCCCCTGCAGCGCGCAGGCGCAGCCCCCATTGTGTGCGGAAAATCATGTACGTGAAGAAGCCAATCAACACAACCGCCGCATAGAAATATGGGCTGAGTGTGAAGAAAATTGGACCTACGACTGGAATCTCTGACAGCACCGGAATGGAAACTGGCGCAACGCTAACCGGCAGATTGAATTCGGTATGCACCTGCAGAATACGAATATAGGCGAAGGTGGTGATGCCCACGGCAGCAATATTGATGACTGTTCCAGCGATGATCTGGTCGACGCGGTACCGAATCGCAAGCCAGGCCAGGAAGAGGCTCACTAGTGCGCCTGAGATGGCGCCCGCAACTGGGCCGGAAATCGCAACGCCGGTGATGCTTGAGGCGATCGCGCCAAACATCGCACCAAAAAGGAGTTTTCCCTCAACGGCAATATTGAGAATTCCACTGCGTTCGGCGATGATGCCGGCCAGCGCGCCAATGCCGACTGGAATGGCGAATTCAAGCGAGCTCGAGAAGAAGACGGTGAGATTTGCCGTGGTGCCATTCAGCAACCTGGCAAGAACCGCGAAGACGAAGAAAAGTGCTACGAGGCCCAACGCGGCGCGCCAGCGGAATGATGCCCCACCCCAAAATTGGAGCAGTGCGGTTGCAGCGAGGGTGACCGTGGTCAGTATCCAAAGCACAATGACAGGAAAATCGATCACGAATTCGGTCCCGCCAAGTTTATTAACCCAGAATGAGAAGTGTCCCGCGACCCCTTGGGCACCAGCGGTGATAAAAAGCGAACCAACGGCCAGAACGGCAAAGAGCAGTGCACGAATCCGCGCCGCACGCAATTGGTGCCGCGCCTCGGCGCTGGCTGCTACTACTGGTGCCGAAATATTCTTCGCGTTCTTTGCGCCCTTCACGGTCATACAGCCTCCTTGCGAGCACGTCGCCGGAATGGATTCTTAAAGATACCGATCGTAAGATCAGGGGCGGCGATGAAGGCGATCACCAGCGACTGGATGAAGAGCAACATCTCAACGGGGATGCCGGTTTCGACTTGCATGAGGATTCCGCCGTGATCCAGGAGGCCAAAGATCAGGGCCGTAGCAACAACACCGCTCGGGCGCGTACCCCCCACAAGAGCGATGGCGATGGCGGTGAAGCCGACGCTACCAGCGACATTAGGCGATAGCTGGCGAGCGATACCGACCGATGCCATTGCGCCACCAAGCCCAGCAATCGCGCCCGAAATCACCATAGCGACAATGATTGAGGATGCCGCGCCCATACCCGCGTACTTCGCTGCGGCAATATTAAGGCCGGCAGCGCGTAGTTCAAAGCCTTTTGTGGATCGGAAAAGGAACCAGCTGACGACCACTGCCGTCAGTAGGGCAACGACAATGCCAATATCCAAACGCAGCCCAGCAATCGGCAAAATGCGTGGAATATCCACAAACGCACTGAGCTCCTTCGAGACCGGCTGAAGGTGGCGAGGCTCTTGGATGAAGTCGACATTCGAGACCAGGAAGAAGACGAACTGCGCCGCGACGAAATTCAACATGATGGTGGTGATGACCTCGCTCGCCCCTACGCGCGCTTTCAGGTATCCGGGGAGGAA
>Ga0136641_1000105_pt1 | contig 34212 bp, 53 predicted proteins | sample EliLak1302023Y_FD_115312 | JGI IMG/M metagenome (GOLD analysis project Ga0136641, IMG submission 115312) | Freshwater microbial communities from Elizabeth Lake, Yosemite National Park, California, USA - 13020-23Y | ecosystem: Environmental > Aquatic > Freshwater > Lake ...
CCAAGGTTAGTGACACCAACTGGAAAGCCTTGGCTCGTAGTACTTGTATGAAGAATAGCTAATATGATTAACGATCTTAAACTCAAAGCCGGCATTCAAGATAACCCAGACCAAGAAGGGTTAGACTTGTTTGCTGAGCTAATAGTTAAAGAATGCGCCGACCTAGCTTATAGCTATAACATATACGGCAAGGGCAGAGCCTGGAATCTAATTATTAAAGAACACTTTGGCCTGCCAACTGTTGACACAGATTTACCACCGTATCTTAGAAATTTATAGTACTCAGATATCCAAACTAAGTACTCACAGTAGCTCCTGGGTCGGTCAAACCGATCCACTTTACAGTAGGTACCCGTAAAACGGTACCTACTTTTTTGACTTTGTTTATAAAATACTGTACAATGTATAAATGTCTAATAAAATTCTAATTGGTGGATGTAGTGTTTCGGCTGGATTTGGGCTAGACTGTGAACGACTGGATCCACGCATGTGGCTTAACCAAATTTTGCGTAATGTATATCCAGACCCTGACATTAACAATATTAGTGTAACAGGCTTAGACAATCATGAAGTTTTTGTATCAACCGCTGATCAGTTGCTCACTAACAAATATGATTTAACTGTAGTACTCTGGCAAAATATTCCCCGGGTTAACTTTCACTTTGGATTAGAAACTTATCAAACCAGAGCCGGTATTATTGCAACCGGTCGTTGTAGCGATATTAACCTGGTAGGTGGACAACGAGTATTGGGCAAAAACCTTGACCGTGCTCGCGAATACATGTTAAAATTTTATAATTATCACTGGGATATTAAACACTTGGTCACTTATGTCAATGTGCTCAAACGTCTTGCTGAACCTGGACAAATTGTGTTTGTAAACTATGCTCAACCGTGGCATATTTGCCGCTACTTTGATACAAAAGCATGGACCGTACCATCAGAATTAGATCCGTTTACCCAGGAGTTATTAGAAGTGGCCTTGCGTGATGACGCAGAAATAAAGACGCTATATAATATGTGTCATGAACAGTATCATGCGGCAGGTGGAATACAAGAAAATAGTTGGTTAAATTTGTACACACCGTTAGCTCAAATTCAAATTGATACACTCCTAAATGATCCTCATCCTGGCTATTTAAGTCAAGATGTGTTTGCAAAATACCTAACACCAATACTTCAAAAAAAGTTGTAATGCCTACAGCCACAATCATAATTCGAGATGAAGTAAACATCAAGCTAGAGGGGCTTGAACTTGATGTACGAAAGAAATTAGTTAACACATTCAAGTACGAGATTCCGGGCGCCCGCTATCAACCAGCAGTTAGGCTTGGTCGATGGGATGGTAAAGTGGCCTACTTCCAACTCGGCGGCAGCACATATACTAACTTGCTACCGGAAATTATTCCAATATTAGAAAATTTTAATTACGATATTGAACTAGATGATCAGCGCGACTATAGAACTACGTTTGAATTTGATCAAGTCAAGGAAGACTCGTTTGCCGGCAAAGTATGGCCCAAGGCCCACCCCTTAGAAGGCCAACCCATCATGCTACGTGACTATCAAGTTAAAATTGTCAACGAGTTTCTGGCCAATCCACAATGCCTACAAGAAGTGGCCACAGGCGCAGGTAAAACCATCATGACCGCGGCACTAAGTCATAGTGTGGAGCAGTATGGTCGTAGTATTGTTATTGTACCGAACAAATCATTGGTAACACAAACAGAAAAAGACTATATCAATATGGAATTGGATGTGGGCGTGTTTTTTGGCGATCGAAAAGAGTTTGGCAAAACACATACCATCTGTACTTGGCAAAGTTTAAATGTCCTTTTAAAGAATTCAAAGTCAGCCGATATTGAAGTTAGCATAACCGACTTTTTAGAAGATGTTGTATGTGTGATTGTTGATGAAGTTCATATGGCCAAAGCAGATGCATTAAAAACATTACTAACCGGCGTCATGGCCAGGATTCCAATTCGTTGGGGCCTAACTGGCACAGTACCTAAAGAAGCATATGAATTTCAAGCCTTGAAGTGCAGTATTGGCCCAGTAATCAGTCAACTCAGTGCCAGCGAACTACAGGAGCGCGGTGTATTGGCGCAATGCCATGTGAACATTGTGCAATTGGTAGACCATGTGGAGTATACGGATTATCAAAGTGAATTAAAATACTTGTTAGAAGAACGAGGCAGATTAGATACCATGGCCGAACTGATAAAGCAGGTTAATCTTACAGGCAACACCTTGGTACTAGTAGATCGTATTGCCGCCGGGCAAGGCCTACTAGAACGCCTGGGAGATCGTGCTGTGTTTGTTTCGGGTTCAACCAAAGGAAAAGTCAGACAAGATGAATATGATGAGATCGCTATTTCAGACGATAAGATTATCGTTGCAACTTACGGCATTGCCGCTGTCGGAATCAATATTCCTCGCATCTTTAATCTGGTACTTATTGAGCCTGGTAAGTCGTTTGTTAGAGTTATACAAAGTATAGGGCGCGGTATTCGTAAAGCCAAAGACAAAGATCATGTACAAATTTGGGACGTCACAAGCACCTGCAAGTTTGCCAAACGACATTTAACCAAACGCAAACAATTTTACAAAGAAGCCAATTATCCATTTACCCAAGAAAAATTAGAATGGATGAAGATCAAATGACACGTATTTTGATTGCTGGAGATAGCTTTAGCAGTCCGGCACTAGCAGGCGACCACGGCTGGCCAAAAATCCTAGCAGAAAAATATGCAACCACCAATGTATCGCAGCCGGGCATTGGTGAATATAAAATCCTACAGAATTTAAAAACGCAAAAATTACACACGTTTGATCTAGTAATCGTATCACACACTAGTCCTTATCGTGTACACACAGAGATAAATCCACTATATCCTGCAGGACATGTTTACCATACATCAGACATACTATTTGCTGATGCTGAAAGCAAACACAGTTGCATGGCTGACTACTTTCGGTATGTGTTTGATCCGGAATACTATCGCTTTGTGCATACCGCTTGTTGCCGTGAAATTGATCACTTGACCAACAGCATTCCCACCATCCATATAACACATTTTGACTGGGCAGATTTATATCCGTTTGAGTCCTTGATAAACTTTCATAGTTTTTGGACAGCTAACCGCGGCAACGAAGTACACTATAATGAGCACGGCAATCAACATGTTTTGGATATATTGACAAAAGAAATTGAAGAAAAAACAAATAATCGTTGATTACTAAAATGCTATATGCTATAATAATACTATGCGAATATTAACCTTAGACAATGCACCATTTGATTTAGATCATTTACCCGAAGAAGTAGATGACATGCGATTTGCCATACTAGATAATAGTAATCCGCAAGATCCAGACTATCACTACATACCCTTAATCTTTTTAGAAAGTTTTAATGCTCCAGCCTTGGTGCTACGCATTGGTGATTATAAAATTCGCATGCCTGTGGATTGGCAAATTTTAATTGGTGAACCCGACCTGGGAGATCTAGAAGTGTTACCACTGACCAGTATCAATGATCGCGGCTTCAAGGCATTTCAATTCAATCCATTAACCAGTTTTAGACCCAGTTTTCTTGACATTGAAATTGTTGATGTCTATCAGGAAGTGGCCTGGTATGCTCCTAAACTTAAAAACGGGCAGATGCTGTGTGTGCCCCTGGGCTCTGAAGCCAAGCCAGACTGCGTGTATTTTGTCAAGGACATTAGCCGCAACTGTGAAGTGATTGATTATAACAAGGCATGGTAATGGATAAACTTAGTATTGGTAATGAAATGGCGCAGTTTGATCGCAAGAACCGCGACTTTTACCATGACCTTACTAATGAAGAAAAGAAAAAGTTCAGCAACTTTCTCATGATTCGATATGGAAGTAGTGTACAAGGCAGTCGCGATTTACAAGAGTTTTACCTTATTAGCACCAATGAACGACTTAACAAACACTTCTTTAATATTAACCGGCATCCTAAGTTACAGTGGTTATGCGCCACGACAGTTAGTCCCGGTATGGGTACAGTTAGACATAATTGGATTGCACCCAAGAAAAAAGAACCCGGAGCCAACAGTATTAAAAAACAGTTGGCAGAATTATATCCTAACATGAAATCTGATGAGATCGATGTTATGGCAGTAATTAACACTAAAAAAGAACTAGATGCATACTTAAAACTATCAGGACAGGAGATTAAAAAATGATTTGGGCTTTATTTAAAAAAGAAACTACAGAACGGGTACAGCCGCCAATGCCTAACCCAAGATTCAAACACGATGGAAAGTTATTTCGATACGCACCTCAGTCCGATATAACAGCCTACGAAGTGGCACTGATCTTGCCAACCGCAGTTCAGTCGTCCACCCCAATAAATTTATATGGCTATTTTGAAGAAAATAATCTGTTAAGGCACTTCCAGAAAGAAGAATGAGTTATACCTGTCAGTATTGCCGGAAGGACTTTATAAAAGAGTCTAGCTTGGCTGTGCATTCGTGTGAGCCAAGACGTCGCCGCATGGAAAAAGACGAAGCAGGAGTTAGATTAGGATTTCAAAGTTATATCAAGTTCTATGAACTTACACAAGGATCAGCCCGGCTCAAAACCTTTGATGATTTTGCTGATAGTCCTTACTACCGGGCCTTTGTTAAATTTGGCCGACATTGTGTTGCTATTCGCGCCATCAACCCGGCCCGCTTTGTTGAATGGGTTCTAAAACAAAACAAGAAATTAGATTACTGGTGCAAGGACACTGTGTATACTGAATATCTCATGGATTACCTGCGTGTAGAAAATGTCAATGATGCCTTGGCTCGTGCCATGGAGTTTGGTATAGACTGGGCAGAAAACTCAGGACATCCAGCCGAGGATTGCCTACGGTATGGTAACAGTAATGCCATGGCATACGCTGTTAGTGTAGGTCGTATCAGCCCCTGGATTATATACAATTGCGAGTCGGGCCAGAAGTTTTTAAGTGAATTAGATCCTACCCAAATTGCCATGGTGTGGCCCTACATAGACGCAGACTTTTGGCAACGCAAGTTTAAAGATTATCCAGCAGATCAAGAGTATGCCAAAGATATTTTAACCCGGGCAGGGTGGTAATGAGCGCAGATATTGATATCGACTTAGCAGACCGCGAACAAGTGTTAAAACTCATTCGAGCTACCTCTGCACGACAACTGCATCAAGGACAGGTGCGTCGGCATAACTCTGGTGTATATGTAACTGACATTCCGTATGATCCTGTTAATGAGTGTGCGGCCCTGGATTATGAACAAGCAGAAGAACATGGATACTTCAAGATAGATTTGCTTAATATGTCAGTGTATCAATTGATAAAAAGTCCCGAACACTATGCAGAGTTGTTGGCCATTACTCCGCCGTGGGAACGATTATGGACTGATCTAGAATGGGCAAAACAATTGGTGCATATAGGCAATTATACAGAATTATTAAGGTCAATGAAACCGGATAGTATACCTAGAATGGCCGCATTTATCAGTATCATTCGGCCCGGAAAAGCACATTTACAAAATTGCTCTTGGGAGGAAGTGTTTAAGTTAGTTTGGGATGGCGATGATAGTCGTGGATTTGTATTTAGACACAGTCATGCAATCAGCTATGCCGCATTAGTTTCACTGCACATGAACCTACTCAACTCGTCGAACTAAAGTAATACTTTTTCTTTTGGATTTTTTACGACTCATTTCGCTTAGGCTGCAGATGGGTCCGTGTAACACTTCAAGATCTTTGTTGACAAAAGTACGCAGGTAAACTTTAAAAGGATCCCATTCAGTTTTAAGGAATATGTTAATTGGTATACTACGATTGCTTTCCCACCACCAAATATTGGCTAATTCTAAAAATTTGCGTTTGCTATCTAAATCTTGTATGCTGCCAAAATCATATATAGTTGTAATAATATCATCTTGGTTTTGTATAATACCCACATATTCTGTAGTGGCGTAGACACACAGCGTTATAAACGGGTATTTTTCAGCTAGTTTAGCAAAGATGTCGTTAGTCATAATGTCCAGGATATTTATAACCAAAAGACCTCGAACGGTTTAATCGATAAATACAACATGTACTCAACCCAAGCCTACATTTATCAACAGATCACACGAGTATTACTGATAGATACTGGTGCCGGTGAAACTTTCACTTATAGGTATGATCCCGTGTACGCAAAAAAATTGACAATTAATAAAGGGGTTGATAATGTGCTCTTATTTGAGTTTATCAACCAAGAAGAAAAACCAGTTAATATTACTGGAAGCTCATTTGTATTCAGAGCCATCGATCAACAAGGAACCAAACTCTTGGTTGATGAACCTCTGGTAATCTTAAACGGCCCAACAGGCCGTGCCAAAGTAACACTTTCAGCCAAAGAACTGTTGGAAATTCAAGCACAACCAGCCAGCTACAGCATTACTCGCACCAGCGGTAACCTAACAGAAGCAGTATTCACCAATGCACAATCCGGTGCCCGTGCTCCTGTGGACATTGTTAATTCGGTATTGCCAACATTTGTGCCCAGTTCAGAATTAACTATTCCTACCTTGGAATTATCAAACCAATTGCAATATGATGGCACTTCTTACGGGCAATATCCAGGCGGAGCATTTTGGCAAGGCAATCCCAATGGCGGCAGCTATTGGAATTCGTACAACAACACTGAATATTTTTCAAGTTTTATTGCACCTCGCGGTCCAGTGACCACAGTACAAATGGATCTTATTCAATACACAGGTACCATTAAGGCTCAGTGGGCAGAAAATTATCAAAGCCTTTGGTATAACATAACAGAATCAACCACGTATCTTAACCAGACCAAAACAATCCATATGAACATCATTGGATGGTATCCAATATTGCGTTTGTGTTTTAATAACAGTGTGTTTGCCACACCCAACCAACCTGGCTATCCAGCAATTGCTGTGGCCTACTGTGTTGATGGACAAGTTACCAATATCGAAGTACTCAATGGTGGGTCTGGTTACTTGGCACCTCCAAGAATTGACATTGTTGGCGATGGCGCAGGCGCTGCGGCCGAAGCAACCATAAGTGACACAGGACAAGTGGTGGGTATCACAGTGACCAATCCTGGTTCTGGCTACTGGCCATTACCAAGTACACCAAATCCTGGAGCCAGTCCAAGTCCAGTTCCGGCAAGTCAACAAGGTGCTATTGTGGTAATCAGCACCGGATTTGTTGTAAACTTAATGTATCGGTAGGCCAAACCTAGTTGATTTTTAGTAATAATTCTGCTATAATAGTAGCATGATTGATGTGGTTTCCTTTTTACCGGCCAAGCGAAAACAAACATCCAGTGGGTGGATAAGTTTCAATGCACCTTGTTGTATTCATCGTGGCGAAAATGCAGACCGTAGACAACGCGGTGGAATTAAATTAACTCCTGAGGGTGGATGGAATTTTCATTGTTTTAATTGTGGTACCACGGCTAGTTTTGTACTGGGTCGTACATTAACATTCAAAGCTCGCAAATTATTGACCTGGTTAGGAGTAGACTCACAGGTCATTGAGCAAATTAATCTTGAAAGTATGCGGCATAAAAGCATACATGGTTTATTAGAAGATCGAGAACAAGTAGTTAAAAAAACAGAAGTAGAATTTGAAGAACGAGATTTACCAGCCGGACTTGAATTGGTCGCCGAACAACACGTCGCCTTAAAAGAATACCTTGTCGCAAGAGCAGTAGCATTGGATTATCCTTACATGACTAACCCTGCAAATTCTCGTCCTGGAATACTTGTTCCGTTTACATACAAAGGCATGATGGTAGGAAGTGCCATTCGCTTTTTAGATAATCGTACACCTCGGTATATCAATGATATACAACCTGGATATGTATTTGGCACTGACCTACAACAGTCAGCCTGGCAGTATGCCATTGTGGTCGAAGGTGTGTTTGATGCCCTAAGTATCAATGGCCTGGCAGTCTTGCATAATGATATCAACCCACAACAGGTAGAATTAATTAAAAGTCTAGGACGACAAGTAATAGTAGTACCGGATCAAGACGTTGCTGGTATGAAATTAGTAGATCGTGCCTTGGAATTGGGCTGGGCTGTCAGCATGCCCGAGTGGCCTGCAGGAGTCAAGGATGTCAATGACGCGGTAATTTACATGGGCAGAGTAGGATGTTTGCTAACTATACTACAAGCCCGAGAAACCAGTAGAATTAAAATTGAACTAAGGAAAAAACAACTTGTTCGTCAACTAAAAAATGTGCAGGTACAGAATATTAAATGATAAATAAGTTTATATCTAAAGGATCATTATGTCTGTTTATGCATCAACACAGGTTGCACCGTATGTTTATATCTGCACTCACAAAACCACAGGAAAATTCTACATTGGCTACAGAGAAAGAAATGTATCGATGAATATTACATCTGATTTAGATTTTCCAATGTATCGTACATCATCAAAAGCAGTTAACAAAAAATTTAAAGAGTTTAATTGGACTATTATTGCTGAATTTAAAACCGGTGTTGATGCCTATGATTTTGAACAACAACTAATTTACGAAAACTGGGATAATCCGTTGTTAATGAATGAATCCTGTCATTACGGTAAATCAAGATTTCGATCTGATCTCAAGGGTATTAAAAAATCTGAAAAACATAAAGAAAAATTAAAACAGGCAAGAAGATTACGGGCCCCTCATAGTGAAGAGACTAAACAAAAAATCTCAGATGGAAACAAAGGTAAAGTGGTACCAGAAATTTCTCGATTGCGTATTGCTTCTGCAAAAATTGGAAGCAATAATCCAAACTTTGGTAAATCGCCGTCTGCAACTACTACAAAAAAACGAAAATTATCATTAAAGAAATATTATCAAGAATTAAAAGAAAAAAATATACCTCATCCATCCACCGGATTTAATCAAATTCGTGTGACTTGTACTTGTTGTAAAAAAACAATAGCAGTAAATATTTTTTCAAGATTTCACGGCAACAAATGTAAAGGAAATAAGAATGGCAACTGAATACGGCATTGAAATACAAAAATTGTTTTTAGAGATGTGCTTACAGGATGCAGTATCGTATACAAGAATTGCAAATATATACAATCCTGAAAACTTTGATCGAAGTCTAAGATCAGCCGCCGAGTTTATTGCCAAGCACAGCGACGACTACAAAACATTGCCGACTCGCGAACAAATTTCTGCGGCAACTGGAGTCAAACTTGCGGATATTCCGGACCTGAATGAAGGCCACACTGAGTGGTTCATGGGTGAGTTTGAAGCATTTACTCGTAGACAAGAATTAGAACGAGCAATTTTAAAGTCGGCAGACCTGTTGGAAAAAGGCGAATACGATCCTGTGGAGAAATTGATCAAGGATGCAGTTCAAATCAGTCTAACCAAGGACATGGGCACAGACTACTTTGAAGATCCTCGTGCTCGTATTAACCGATACTTTAATAGTGGTGGACAAGTAAGCACTGGCTGGCCCACCATGGATCGAATCTTGTATGGCGGCATGAGCCGTGGAGAACTTAATATTTTTGCAGGCGGTTCTGGATCGGGCAAGAGTTTGGTCATGATGAACATAGCCCTAAGTTGGTTGCAGGCCGGACTCAGTGGTGTGTATGTTAGTTTAGAACTTAGTGAAGAACTATGTTCACTAAGAACCGATGCAATGTTGTCGGGCATGAGTACCAAAGATATTCGCAAAGACATTGACACAGCAGAACTTAAAGTCAAGCTGGTGAGCAAGAAAGCTGGACAATATCGTGTCAAGGCATTGCCAGCACAAAGCACAGTGAATGATATTCGTAGCTATATTAAAGAAGTACAGGTTCAAACAGGAATTAAAGTGGACTTTATGATGGTAGACTATCTGGATTTATTAATGCCAGTGTCAGCCAAGGTAAGCCCAAATGATCTGTTTGTCAAGGACAAGTATGTTTCTGAAGAACTACGTAACTTGGCCAAAGAACTCAATGTATTATTTGTAACAGCAAGTCAGTTAAATCGTAGTGCGGTAGAAGAAATTGAATTTGACCACAGTCATATTTCGGGCGGTATCAGTAAAATTAACACAGCGGACAATGTGTTTGGCATCTTTACAAGTCGTGCCATGCGTGAGCGTGGCAAGTATCAAATTCAGTGCATGAAGTCACGGTCAAGTACAGGTGTTGGTATGAAAATTGACCTAGATTACAACATTGAAACCATGCGCATTACAGATCCAGGCGAGGAAGAAAATACTAATTTTAGCAAACCTAAGAATATCTACGAATCAATCAAGGCACAAAGTAAAGTTAATCAATCGGTAGAATCCGTTGATCAAGACAGCGGCGAAAATAGCAAAATCACTGCCGATGTACAAAGTGCAAAACTAAAACAATTGCTAGGGCAGATTAAATCCAATTAAGATACCTAAAAACTAATAAATAATAAAAAGGTTCTGGCCCAAAATGCAAAAGAAAACCCGTAGTTTATTAGAAGAATTAGATGCAATGTATATCGAGCGTGATAGTCGTCATGTGATCGAAAACCGTGCTTCTAACATTATCGCTAGTGCTATACGCTTGCTAGAACAAATTGACGAAAGCTATACTCCTGAACAGGCTGATAATCTAACCCGTAAATTGATCAATGCTATTAAACTGCGCGACCCAGGCAAGTTCACTCGCTCAGTAAGGAAAACTGATGCAAATTCATGAGTTAACACAGCGCCGTCATGTTGATGAAGGCGTAATGGATACTGCCAAAGCGGCCGCTTCTAAAGTGGGCAGCGCACTCAAAACTGGTGCTCAAACAGCTGGTAATATTGCCGGCAAAGTTGGCGCTGGGATTCAGGGTGCCAGGGCTGAGATTCAAGATGCAGGTGTTGCTAGACAAGCAACCGAATTATCCAAGCGTGGATATGATTCTTGGTCCGCATACGCTAGACAACTAACTGCCCAATACGGCCAAGATCCTAAATTTAAAGACATTTACAAACAACAACTACTGGCATTTGTACAGAAAAATTTATTAGGCGGAGCATACTTGCCTAACCTTACTAACAAAGATCAAATTTTAAAATCGGTAGATGACTTGGTCGCTGTAAGATTTCCAGCAGGACTTAGCCCGGCAACCAATACACCTACACCAGCAGCTGATGCAAAGCCTCCTGTTATGCTAGGCGGAAAAAAATTAGATCCTAAAAATCCCAACGATGCAAAAGTATTAGCTCAAATAAAAGCACAAGGTAAACTAAAAGAAACACGGTTACATGAAGCCGTGGACGTCAACAAAGAAAAACAACTATTTCAAAAACTAGTCAAAGATTCTTTATTGGCCAGTGCCACAGTGGCCACCGGACAAACTACAGCAAATAACACTCCAGGCGGTGCTACTACCACTGCTAACAAACAAGTACAAGATCCTGTATCAATGGTGCCAGATGTCCAGCAGGTCGAAAAAGTTAAGGCCAATGTAGACGAGCGTACCCTGGCTGCTGTAGGACAAGTGCTTAGACAAAATTATCAACTGGATCTGTCAATTCGCTCCACCGGCGACGATGCTGTGGATGCTTTATTATTGGCCATGGGATTTAAAATCTAATGCAACTCAAAGAAGGCGGTAATGTATTCAAAGGCCCCGATGGCGAAGCCTTGACCCAACGCATCAATCAAATAGATGTTAAACCAACCTTGGCTTGGCTAGAACAAATGTTGCCAGGACTTGATGTACAAGGTAATACCCTAGGATCAACTGGTATTAAACCCACCAGCGGTGACCTGGATGTTGCGGTAGATAGCAGTCAACTGACCAAATTGCAATTAGTCACACGCTTACAACAGTGGGCGCAGAGTCATGGATTAAAACCTGAAGACTATGTAAAACAAACCGGTGCTGGAGTACATTTTAAAACGCCCATTGCTGGCACTCCAGCCAAGGGTTATGTGCAAACTGACTTTATGTTCCTTAAAAATATTCCTTGGTCAAAGTTTGTGCTTGGTGCCATGCCTGTAGATAGCCAATACAAAGGTCGCGAGCGTAATGTCCTAATGAACTCCTTGGCCAAGGTCATGGGTTACAAGTTGAATCAAATTGCCGGTATTGCCGATCGCAATAGCAATGAAATTATCACGGATGATCCAGATCAAGTGGCCAAAATGTTATTGAATCCCCGTGCCACACGCGAGGACCTGGCCAGTGTAGAAACGATTTTATCTGCATTAGAAAAAGATCCCAAGCGTGAAGAAAAATTAGCCGACTTCCGCAATCACATGGAACGAGAAGGCTTGCCATTCATGGAAAGCGAATCAGCGCCATTATACCAAGAGGTGTCAGATGTAAATTTCCTGGCTCGACTGCGTGACCGTATTGTCAATCAAGGCATGCAGGTCATTGTAGAAGCTGCCAGTCCAAGAATTGAGCACCTGGAAGACCTAGTGTTTGAAAAAGGATCACGCGGTATTCAAGAAGCCATTGCCATAATTGAACACGCGGCAGAAAACACAGCCAAAACAACCACAGTCAAATGGGATGGCAAACCAGCCATTATATTTGGCCGTAACGAATCAGGCGAGTTTGTGCTGACTGATAAATCAGGATTTACCGCCAAAGGCTATCAGGGCCGTGCTACCAGCGTGGCACAGCTGGCCAACATTATGAACCAGCGTGGTAGTGGTCGTGGCGAACTAATTGCCATTTACGCCAAGCTATTTCCGTTGCTACGTGCGGCTACACCAGAAAACTTTAAAGGGTATGTACAAGGTGATTTGCTGTACACACAGGCACCACAAGAAATAAGTGGCAATTATGAATTTAAGCCAAATGTTGTAGAATATCGTATTCCCATTGACAGCAAGCTAGGACAGCTGATCACCGGCACCGAAGTAGGAGTGGCCATTCATACTCGTTATAAAACTGCCGACAGTGATGCTGAGGCCATTGGCAATTTAAAACTAAATGCTGTGCCCGGATTACTGCTTATAGAACCCAGTGTTAAAGACATTCAAAACGTCAAACCCGAGAGTCAACAGGTCAAGCAATTAAAACAACTGGTGCGAGCCAAGGGCCCGGCCATAGATGGCCTGTTTAATCCAGCAGAACTACGGGCAGCAGGTATTACAGATTTACCACAATTGTGCAAGCGATATATCAACAGTCGTATTGACACCAACTACGAAAATCTACTACCAGACTTTGGTGCTTGGTTGCAAAACAACACCACACCCCGCAAGTTTAACAACATTGTAGAATATCTACAAAGTCCTAGAAGTAACATGGACGGAATAGCTTCTGCTTTTACAGCATTTTTAGGCCTGCACGATTTAAAAATGGACATGCTTAAACAGCTAGATCTACAGCAGCCTGGACAAGAAGGTTGGGTACTTGCTACACCAGCCGGTCGTGCCAAACTGGTAAACCGTTTTGGATTTAGTGCCGCCAATCGCGCCCAAAACAACCCAGAACTGGCAAATTCTTAAACCCAACTCTGCCATTTTACATCAATCGGCTAAATAATAGCAGGACCTCTGAGTCCACATATTAGGAGATTTAAATCATGGCGTATATTACAGTAGTTTCGGGCGGAGCCCAACCAGTATTTGCAACAGACGTATTAAACGGTAACCCTGCTCAATCAGCTAACTTAGCTGCTGGCGGTCCTGTTAACTTTCAAGGTCCTAAATTAGACTTTTTCTCTTTGACAGCTAACACTAGTTTAGGTACTGCTGGTGCCGGTAATGCAAACGGTTACGTTTCTAACGTAATCCAAGGTTTGCAACAAATCGGTACAGTTGCTATGTATCAAGTTAGTCCAACAAGCCCAGCAGTATTGAGCGTTGGTATCTACCCAGCAGGCGCTGGTAACTTGGCAACTTATGTTACATTGGCTCAAACAGCTAATGCAACAGGCGGTTTGAACATTGGTATCCCAACAGCAAACATTTCAAACGTAGCAACTTTTGTAACAATTCCTAACGTAGCTTAATAGTTACTTTAGAATTAAAAAACTAACCCTGGATTTATTCCAGGGTTTTTTATTGGCGGTTAAATATGCACATAATGAAATTTATATATGAGAGCCCTGACGGTGGTAAAACAGTTTACAAACGAGAACCAGGCTCCCCAGATCGTCTAGTAATCAAAGACGATACCGAGCAAGCCCGCGAAGATACCAATCGCTGGATAATGTGGCGAGATATATTACGTGCGGCTAAAACAAATGCAGAACTTACAGAAGCCCTGGATCGTGCTCGGGTGCTTTACGAGTTAACTCGCCGTGAAGTATAAATGCAGCACTCGCTTTGATATCACAACCACAGGTGTTACTGGACATTTTAAGTCGTCACGAGTGCCATTTACAGATCGTGCTGGCAACAAAATAACAGACATTGATTCTTGGAATCGTGCTAGAAATCAACAGCGCAATTGGGAAACACTGACACAATTGATTAGTTTGAGAACACAAATTTCAGACTTAACAGAACCAGCATACCAAGCAGATCTATGGACATTTGAGTTTGACACCGAAGCGGATGTGTTTCACAACGGAACTGATCCTGTAGGGGTGTTAAAGTCAGATTCTCAAGGCGTGCCAATGGTACGAAATTTAGATAATGCCCCGGATATTGATTCAATCATACTTACAGATGGCCCAAAGCAGAATGTTTGGTTTGAGCCCATTACAATAAATATATGATACTGGAAACCGCTATGAGTTATGACGCTACAGAGATAGAAAAGAAAAGTTTAGAAGCACATGTAGAACTGTGCGCCGAACGCTATAATGCACTAGAATTACGCCTAGATGACCTAGATAATAAAATTGAAGAAAATAATCGCATGATTCGTGAAATTCGCGACATGGTTGTCAAGATAACTGAAAAACGCAATGATCAAATTATCACCTGGGGAATTGGTATTATTGGTGGATTAATTGCCACCATTGGGTTCCTGACACACTATATACTTAAATGAAACAAGACCAAGAATTTGAACGGATGTTCCGACAGGAATTCCAAGATGTTGCCGCCAATCTTATTTGGCAAAATGAAGCAGGCGAATATGAAGTTTTTACAAAATACCGTATAATTTCAGAGCGTCCTGGATACCGTGTATTTTGTTCGGCCACAGAAGTGGGAATATTCAACAGTACTCGTACTGCACTGAGTTGGTGTATAGCTGACAAATATCAAAAATATAACCTAGCTAGAGAGTTGCTGGAAGTAGATAATAAATTGGGTAGTTTAACCGCAGACATTGCTGTTAGAGCCGCAATAGCGGATCGCAGCACACGGATAGAATTCCGCGACGAGGTTGGTACCAAATTGGAAACCAAGATTATTCGCAAAAAACAACTAGAGAATCAACTGGCCAATTGTGTAAGTTGGGCTAAATATTGTCAACAACGAGGATTTAATAATGAAACTGCAAGAACTGGCCGTAATCAGTCCAACAAAGCAAGCCGCTAAGGTTTTCGAAAGTTATTTTGGTAACAGTGTTCCTTTTGAACAACTGACCCGTCGACAAGCCAATCACATGCTTGGTCGTGTTCGCGAGTTAATTCGTGAGCATCGCCGCCAACCAGCATTCCACCGCAGCGAACAGAATCCTGCCTACTTAAAACTAGTTGTTATGGAACAAGGGTTAGCCAGCAAGTTAAGTGAAGAAATGCCAGCAACTGCCGGTGCTGTTCCTACTGCCGGCGGGGTTGCTGCGCCTGCTGTTAATCCAGCCAACATGGCTGTACAATTGGCCACTAAGAAAAAACAAATTCAAGACGCTATCAAGGCCAAACAAACAGAAATTCAACAACTGCAAAAACAATTGTCCAACCCAATGGCCATGGGCGAAACTCGTCAAAGTCAGCGTCGTCGTTTACGTGAATCAGAAGTACAACAAGCTCAAGTGGTCTTGGCCTCGCAAGACATGGTTGATCAAGTACAAAAGATGATTGAACAAGTAACAGCAATGCAGTTCAAAGACTTGCCAGCCCTGGTTGACCAAGTTAAGAATCAAATTGGTGCCGATCAAGCCATGCAGTTTAATCAAGACGCAACAGGCGCATTAAGTGGCCTGACACAAAATTTACAAGGTAGTAAAACTCAGTTGGAAGCAGCTCTTGGCGTGGTCACTGGCCAAGCCGCAGTTGTTCCAGGCGAAGATCTTGGTGCACCTGCTCCAGAATTAAGCGCAGCTGAATTGCCAGCTGAATTACCAGCACCAGGCGAAGAAGAAATTGATGTTGACCTCGAAGAGCCTGCGGGCGGCGGTGCGGCAGATCTAGGTCGCAGTCGTAGATAATGAGACTTGTTGAGTTTGCCACACCAGACTCACAGAAACTTTTGGCATTAACAAAGTTTCTGTCAGGCCGTGCCGACGATACAACAGCCAAAAAAGAAATCAGCCAAGCTGCGTTCATTGACCTGGCCAAAAGCCTTGGGGTGAGTATTAATCCAGAAAGTCTAGGCGATTTAATCAGTCAAGAACCACTTTCCAATGTGCTAGAACCCATGGAACCAAATTCGGGAGTTGTTCGTTTCAAGGGCAATACCGAAGCCGAGACCGGCATGTCAGTAGACCAGGCTCGTGCAGTAGTAGATAGTAATGCCAAAGCGGCCATGAACCGCAGACAATAAAAGGAGCATGTCATGTTAGAAACTTTATTTTGGTTAGTAATAGGTGCATTTATAGGTTGGAATTTTCCACAACCCGATTTCAGCAAAGCTATTCAAGCCAAAGTGCTTGACTTTTTTAAGAAAAAATAGTAAAATAATACTCTACTAGTTGGAGGTCGCATGAAATTTAATTTTAATACTGTGGTTGCAACATTATTTGTATTGTTGGTGGCAGCCGCAGTGTATTTTAATTTTATAGCATCAACACACATCAGGATGTAAATGGCCGCGGGTGCGCCAATTTTACTTGGACAAAGAAATAACATACAATTTATTAAAGGTAGTGAAAATCGAAGTAAATGGCACACTTTTCAGCCATTTGATGTTGTAAAGTATATTACAGGAGACACATATGGCCTATAGCGATGCGGTTCTTGATCATTATAATAATCCTAGGAATGTTGGAAGATTAGATGTAGAAGATAAGGATGTTGGCACGGGCTTAGTAGGGGCCCCTAGCTGCGGAGATGTTCTTAAGTTGCAAATCAAAGTCGAAGATGGGATTATCACCGATGCAAAATTTAAGACATACGGTTGCGGCTCGGCGATTGCTAGCTCAAGTCTCGTTACCGAGTGGGTCAAAGGCAAAACGCTTGAGCAAGCAGGATCGATTAAGAACTCTGCGATTGCGGAGGAACTTGCTCTGCCACCTGTCAAGATCCACTGCTCAATACTTGCTGAAGATGCGATTAAAGCGGCCATAGCTGACTATAAACAAAAACAACAGTAATAATGATCTCAGTTACGCCCAGGGCCGCAAGTAAAATTGTTAGTAATCTAGACCGCAGAGGTTCTGGCATAGGTATTCGCCTAGGCACAAGAACTACCGGGTGTAGTGGACTTGCCTATGTGTTAGAGTACGTGGATGCCACAGACGAGCACGATACCGTAATCAACTCCGATGGTTTTAAAATTGTGGTAGATCCCAAAAGCCTAGTTATCTTGGACAACTTACTGATAGACTACGTTCGCCAAGGACTCAACGAGGGATTTGAGTTTACTAATCCAGCCGAAAAAGACCGTTGCGGTTGCGGCGAAAGTTTTAGAATATAGTCAACTTGACAAACATCCAACTGTTTGTTATAATTACTTGATGTACAATCCTAAATTTCAATATACCAAACTTGCTCGCGAAGAAGTGGCCGGGCGTCGCCTGTATGCCACACCAGATGGCAGCCGTGTTCCTAGTGTAACTACTATTCTTGATCGAACCAAGTCTGAAGAAAAAAAACAAATACTGGAAAATTGGCGCCGGCGGGTAGGGCATGCCAATGCACAAGCAATCACTACAGAAGCAGCCAATCGTGGCACCCGAATGCATACCTACCTAGAAGGTTATGTTAAAGAGGGAGAGCTCAAAGATCGCGGATCAAATCCATTTTCGTGGCCTAGTCACGCCATGGCTGAAGTTGTTATCAATCAAGGCCTGTCTAATGTTGACGAATTTTGGGGAGTAGAAGTTCCCCTGTACTTTCCAGAAGTTTATGCTGGAACCACAGACTGTGTGGGCATACATCAGGGCCAAGAAAGTATTCTTGACTTTAAGCAAACAAACAAGCCCAAGCGCCGCGACTGGATTGAGGATTATTTTTTACAATTAGCGGCCTATGCAGAAGCACACGATAAAATTCATGGAACTGCCATTAACAAAGGTGTTATTTTAATGGCAGTTAAACCTGATCTCAATGAGCAACAAGAAATTATTAAACCCCCAGAATACCAGGAATTCGTCGTAGAAGGCGATGAATTTCGGCATTGGAAACAAGAATGGTGGAAAAGGGTAGAGGCGTACTATCTGCTAAATAGTTGATATTATCCAAGGACAACTAAATTGGCAATCGTTCAAATCAGTCAAATTACTAACCGCAAAGGGTTAGAAGAAAATTTACCACAATTAGCCGGTGCAGAGTTTGGCTGGTCAATCGACACCCGTCAACTATACATCGGCAACGGCACACTAGAAGAGGGTGCTCCGGTAATTGGCAACACTGAAATTTTAACAGAATTTTCAGACATACTGGTAATTCCTACCACCTACACCTACAAAGGGCAAGCAGCTGGATATACTGTACAAACAGGACCCACTGCTGGCGATCCAGTAACATCAAGTTTACAAGCATGGCTTGATCAATTTGCCACTGTTAAAGATTTTGGTGCAGTGGGCGATGGCACAACCGATGATACCGATGCTATTAATCGTGCCTTGTATCAGTTGTTTTGCCGTGAGGTCAACCCACAAATCCGCCGTAGTTTATTTTTCCCAGCTGGTGTTTATCGTGTTACAGCATCAATCAATATTCCACCATACGCCACCTTATGGGGCGAAGGACTTGATAACAGTGTTATTCAATTAGATAACAGTGTCGATGACAGCACATTAAATGCCTATGTTGCCCGTAGTGCAGATAGCCTACAACAAATTGGTGTTAATATTGGCAACAACGGTGCCACAACTCCTCAATATGTTACCATAACCAACATGGGATTTATCAATGCAGACCCTACAACAGATGTATTTTTAGTTGAAGATGCTGTTAATTTTAATTTCCAGAATGTTAGTTTTAGTGGGCCATTGACACAGAGCGGTCTCGCTACAGAAGGTGCTTTTACACACGGCGTGGCCTTTGCCAGTACTGCCAGTTTAGTATGTGATCAGATTGTGTTTAATGGTTGCAGATTTTCTGGCACCACGTACGGAGCAGCCACTGACCAACAGGTCAAGGGTGTTACTTTTACCAATTCAAAATTTGATATCTTGTATCGAGGTATTAACCTAGGAACCAACACAGTTGTCAACGGCGGACCAACTGGCGTTCGCATTACAAATAATTTATTTGACAATATCTATGCCGAAGGTGTGGTGTTTGGTGATGTTAGTTTGAATGCCACTGGTTATAATATTTTTTATAATGTAGGTAATCATTTTTTAGGCACCACTAGTCCATATACCGCAGTTATTGATATCCAAAGTTCAAACAATCTCAGTGTTGGTGACATGTTTGAGCGAGCTGACGCTTATGCAGGATCAGCCAACCCAGGCACAGCATATCCCAGGATAACCTTGAATAACACCCAGAGTATTGCAACTACCAACGGGGTAGAAACTGCTCAAGGTACCTATGCACGTGAATCTGGTAAGATATTTACTCTTTACGATGATGACTCTGGTACTATATTCACAGTCAACGCTGGTGTCATCAGCGCATTCAACCTAGATTATACCATAGTTCGCGGTACTGGTTTTCGCACAGGCACAGTACTAGTGGCCACCGACGGTGGTGGTACAATTAGTTCAAGTGACGACTATAACGAAAATTCAGATCTAGGTGTTGCGATCACAATTGTTCAAGCAAGCAACACGGTCAGTGTCAATTATACAACCACAAGCACAGGCGACAATGCTTCGTACAGTGTTTCTCTTACCCGCCTAGTTTAATGTGGCCAAAAACTTTTGCAGCCAGGCTAGAATCCTGGACTGCACTACGAACTCAGGTTCAATCTCAAGATTTAGAAACTGCGCTTGCCGCCGTTAATCAATGGTGGTTCAATTCTCCATGGAAAGCCTACCATTTGCACTGGGACGATCAGACTCAGTGGCCAGATCCCTGGCAACTTTTGAGTGATGACATCTATTGTGATGTTGCAAAAGCCCTGGGAATCCTGTATACTATAAGTTTACTAGACCGTGCGGACATGGCAGATGCAACCTTGGTTCTAACCGAAGATCATCGTAATTTAGTCCTGGTCAACAAAACAAAATATATACTTAATTGGAACTCCAGTAGTGTCGTAAATACCAATCAAGCAGTAAAAATTCGCCGGCAGTTTGAGCAACATCAAATAAAATAAGTAATACACAATTTAAAAAGAACGAGAGTCAAGAATGCAGATTACAGTTGTAAAAAGAAGCGGTCAGCGAGAGCCATTGCATATTGAAAAGTGGCAAGCCCAGGTTGCCAAAGTCTGTAAAGGTATTGCTGATGTTAGTCAGTCCATGGTTGAGATCAAGGCCCAGTTGCATTTTTATGATGGTATTACCACACAAGAGATTGATGGCATTACATTACGAGCCATCGTAGACCTTATTGATATAGAATCAAATCCCGACGTTGGCCATACCAATTATCAATTTGTTGCCGGTAAACAACGGTTATCAATGTTGAGAAAAGATGTCTATGGCACCTACGAACCTCCGCACTTGTACAGTATTGTAAAGCGTAATGTAGCCACCGGATTGTATACTCCAGAACTGTTACAGTGGTATTCAGAAGAAGACTGGAACCGAATGAATGACATGCTGGATCATGAAAAAGATGAACAGTATAGCTATGCTGCAATTGAGCAGCTGATTGAAAAATATCTTGTGCGCAACAGAGCCACAAAGGAAATTTATGAAACTCCTCAGGTCAGATACATGGTGGCGGCAGCCACGGTGTTTCATCGGGAAGAACCTAACTCAAGTCGCATGCGTTACATCAAAGAGTATTATAACTGTGCCAGTGATGGCCTGTTCACTCTGGCTACTCCTGTTCTTGCTGGGCTCGGAACTCCTACCAAACAATTTTCAAGTTGTGTGCTTATTCGGGCCGATGATAACCTTGATAGTATATTTGCTAGTGGTGAAATGATGGCCAAGTATGCGGCCAAGCGAGCCGGCATTGGACTTGAAGTTGGCCGACTACGACCCTTGGGTGCTCCCATTCGCGGCGGCGAAGTAATGCACACCGGTATGGTGCCATTTCTTAAAAAATGGTTTGGTGATTTAAGAAGTTGTAGTCAAGGAGGTATTCGCAATGCAAGTGCTACTGTATTTTATCCTATTTGGCATTATCAGTTCGATGACCTTATTGTGCTTAAGAATAATCAAGGAACTGAAGAGACAAGAGTCCGCTTTATGGATTATGGAGTAGTGCTCAATGCCTTCTTTTGGCGAAGATTCAAAAACAAAGAAAACATTACCTTCTTCGATCCCAACGAGGTGCCTGAACTGTATGAAGCTTTCTACAAAGACACTGCTCTGTTTGAAGAGTTGTATGTTAAATTTGAAAAAAGAAAAGATCTAAGAACCAAAACCATGGCCGCCGAAGATGTGTTCAAAGGTGGCATACTCAAAGAGAGGACCGACACAGGTCGTATCTATCTTGTGTACATTGACAATGTAATGAAGCAAGGACCGTTTGACCCAGAAGTTCACACAATCTATCAAAGTAACCTTTGTTGTGAAATTTTACTTCCTACCAAGAGTTTTGACCGCCTGGACGATCCCGAGGGCAGAATTGCGTTGTGTACTCTTGGCAGCATAAATTGGGGCGCTTTCCGTAACCCCGAAGACATGCGCCGTGCTTGCCGTATCCTACAACGCAGTCTATGTAATGTACTTGATTACCAGGACTTTTTGAGCATTCAAAGTAAACTCAGCAATGATGAAATCAGTCCTCTAGGTATTGGCATTACTAATCTTGCCTACTGGCATGCTAAACGTAGTTTACAATATGGTGAAAAAGATTCTCTCGCTGAGGTTAAAACCTGGATGGAACATCAGGCTTTTTATCTAACAGAAGCCACGGTAGAGTTAGCCAAAGAGCGTGGCGCCTGTGTAGACTCGGCCAAGACTCGTTATGGCAAGGGCAAATTTCCTTGGGAACTTCGCGCCAAGGCAGTTAATGAACTAACAAATTTTGCTCCTGAATTAGATTGGGAAACTCTGCGTACTAATATGAAACAGTACGGAGTGCGTAATGCTACCTTGATGGCTGTGGCTCCAGTTGAATCAAGTTCGGTAGTGATCAATTCTACCAATGGTATTGAAATGCCAATGAGCCTGATCACAGTTAAAGAATCAAAGGCAGGTAGTTTAATTCAAGTGGCTCCGGAATACAACAAGTTAAAATCAAAATATCAGTTGATGTGGGAACAGAAAGATTGTGAAGGATACATTAAAACAGCGGCAGTTATTGCGGCCTATGTTGATCAAAGTATCAGTACAAACACTTTTTACAATCCGGCGCACTTTGCAGATCGTAAAGTGCCAACTACATTAATTGCTCGAAACTTAATGTTAGCACATCGTTGGGGATTAAAGACATTCTACTACAGTTTAATTAACAAGACTGGAAGCAAAGGACAAGATGAACCAGTACCAGCACCATTGTTCACAGTGATAGATTTTGATGAAGAAGAAGATTGCGAAGCATGCAAATTATAAAGTAAAGAAAGAAAAACATGAGTCAATCACAATACAATTTAAAAACAAAAACAGATTACTTACATCGCAAGATGTTCTTGGACCCAGCTGGACCAGTTACTATCCAACGCTTTGAAGAAGTCAAGTACAACAAACTCACAAAGTTTGAACAAGAAGCTCGTGGATTCTTTTGGGTCCCAGAGGAAATCTCGTTGACCAAAGATGCCAACGATTTTAAAGAAGCCACAGACACAGTGCGTCATATCTTTACCAGTAACCTGCTGCGTCAAACAGCCCTGGATAGTTTACAAGGTCGTGGTCCTAGTCAAATCTTTACTCCAGTGTGTAGTATTCCGGAATTAGAAGCATTAATGTATGCCTGGACATTCTTTGAAACAAATATTCATAGTCGTAGTTACAGTCATATTATTCGTAATATCTATAACGTGCCCAAGGATGAGTTTAACAAGATTCATGACATTCAAGAGATTGTTAGCATGGCCTCAAGCATTGGCTTGTATTACGATCGCCTGCACATGATCAACTGTCGTAAAGAGCTGTTGGAAAAGTTTGATGAGCAACTACACATCAATGCTATCTGGTTGGCACTTAACGCAAGTTATGGCCTAGAAGCATTCCGCTTCATGGTTAGCTTTGCCACAAGTTTAGCCATGGTTGAAAATCGTATCTTTATCGGTAATGGTAATATCATTGGCCTGATTCTTCAAGATGAAATCCTACACAAGGATTGGACCGCATGGTTAATCAATCAAGTGGTCAAAGAAGATCCACGGTTTGCCCGTGCCAAGGTCGAATGCGAAGCAGAAGTATATCAAATGTACCTGGATGTTATCAGAGAAGAAAAACAATGGGCTGATTATTTGTTTAAATTTGGCCCAGTGATTGGTCTTAACGCTAATATTCTCAAAGACTTTGTTGATTATACAGCAGTTGGAGCACTCAAGGAAATTGGTATCAAATATCAAACTCCTGCGCCCAAGACCACACCCATTCCTTGGTTTAACAAGCATGTTAACACAAGTAACAAACAAACTGCACTCCAGGAGTCCGAATCAACTAACTATGTTATAGGAGTAATGTCAGATAATTTAGATTACACTGCATTGCCATCATTATAATAAAGGAATAAAAATGACAAAAGCTCTTGTGTGGTCAAAAGATAACTGTCCGTTTTGTGTGCAGGCAAAAAACTTGCTAAAGTTAAAAAACATTGAATTTGAAGAACGCAACATCAATGGCGACTGGACTCGCGAACAACTACTGGAAGCTGTGCCCACGGCAAGAACTTTACCCCAGATCTTTCTAGACGATAATTATATAGGCGGGTTCACAGAACTACGACGACATTTATCCTAGGAACGCATGGAACATATTTGGACAGTAGACTGGTTTACACATAACACCACAAATTTTGCAGACATTAAAAAAAGACTTGGACGAGTTGAATCCATTTTAGAAATTGGATCGTTTGAAGGCCGGGCCACTTGTTGGATACTGGAAAATATGTTAACCGATACCGGTACCATTACCTGTATTGATCCATTTTCAGGAATAGATGACCCGGAGAAGGATCTAGACAATCTTAAAGATACTGTACTGGAAGCTAGATTTAATCACAATGTTAATCTTTCAAAAAAACCCACGCAAACAGTTAATGTAGTTCCGCATACTTCCTATCAAGCATTGGCCATGCTAATTGGCACCGGCGCACAATATGATTTTATCTATGTCGACGGTAATCATACCGGAGAAGCTGCCATGACCGATGCCTGCATGAGCTGGGGTCTGCTTAAACCAGGCGGAATCATGTTATTTGATGATTATTTTTGGGATCATGCGCCTGATCATTTGGATCGTCCTAAAGCGGCCATTGATGCCTTTATGAATACCTTTATTCGGAGATTTACAGTAACCGGAGTAGGTTACCAAGTTGCTGTACAAAAACACCCATTGGAGACTGCATGAAAATAGAATTAAACAAAGTTTACACCTTCAAACTTGTCAACGCCGACGAGATTGTTGCTAAAGTTGTAGAAGACAACACCAGTACTATCGTTGTAACTCAACCATTAAGTGCTATACCCAGCGAAAAGGGTATTCAATTGATCTTTACGGTATTTACTGGAGATCCCAAGGAAAATATCACTATAAATAAATCATCGATAGTGATGATTTGCCAAACTCGCGAAGAGGTAGCAGACCACTATACTGAAGCAACTACTGGTATTAAACCAGTAAGAAATAGCAAAATTTTAATGGGGTAATTTGTGCCAGGATTTGTACAACGGTTAGGTGATCCAAACTCAGGTGGCGGCCTTATACAAGACGGCGATCCCAGTGTGTTGGTCAATGGCCGACCTATTGCCACATTTGGATCAGCGGTAACTCCTCATCCACCTTGTACTAAAGTGCCCATCCATTGTCACGCATACACACAAGCAGACCAATTTACAGTGTTGGTCAATGGAAAACCAGTTACAACATTTGCATCCATAGACACATGCGGACATACTCGTGGCATGGGCAGTACCGATGTAATCATCGGAGGATTATAATCATGGCCGCTGTTCTGGGTTCATATGTAAGTACGCTAACTCCCTTACAACTCACAGCCGGTCAGGCACTGTTACAAAATCAAGGCCTCAGAGTAAATCCTATTGTACCGGCTGTGATTACTTTTTATGTCGGCCAGCCCTTGATCAGCACATACTTGACCATGTTTACTGCGGCCAAGGCCGGAACAGGTGGTCTGTCTAACGCCACAATAAATGTATTGGGGAATATTGCATCAACCACCTGTGCCGCACTAGCCGATGGCGTACCACAACTGTTTTTAGATTTGGGTGTATTTTCCAATGTTGCCTATCCGCCAGGATTAACCGGAATTGTTGGAACCAAGGCCAATATATATTTAGGCAGTCCAACCGGAACATCAAACAATTGGAATACCAGTAGATTTGTACAAATATTTTCTGCATCAGAATCTTTTAAAAATCTAGCCAATCAATTTATTTTAAGTGCCTGTCAGGCCAACGATTACCTGTGCGATACTTTTACCAACGCCGATAACAGCATCACTGGAGATATTACTCAAGTAAGTCTTGATACTGTGGCATTTGGTAAAGACTTGGCCAATCTTGGTTATCTTTGGGACATGACTAATCTAGATAATCTTGGAAGCCCACTAGCCCTGGCACAACGACTTGTCAATGTTGTTGGTAATGTTCCAATTATATCCTTGACATTTCTTGCTGCCGGAGTACCAGAAAGTGCAGTGGTCAACCTAGATAATCCAAGGATATCAGTTACAGATGCTGCGCAACGAGCCATGTACACCGCCATGACGCAGATAACTGGAAACGACCTTACTCAGATACTGAAAATATTAGGAGTGACCACAGTAGGAATAACCACCATGGCCGATTTACTAAATCCTTATAAACTATTTCCAAATAGTTTTCAAACACTAACCGTGCCCACAGCCAAGGGCTCTCGACCAATTTACACCAATAGCCAAGGTGATGTTAACACCACATTGATTCAGTTGTTGCCCCCTTATATTTTAAGTTCAACTGTATGATAGCCTACGATAGACTCAGTCAAATTATTCCCAGTGACATGGCTCTGGCCAACAAGGCCTTGCAAGTATCCCTTCAACAAATTTCTGGCATTACCAATTTAAGTTTACCAACCTTGGCCAACACAGTTGGACAGATGCAAACAATAGCATCCAGCCTTCCGTTGATCAATCAACAAAAGACCCCAATTGGATACGATACCAGAGCATATTATCTTAATGTGCTAGGAGCATCTGGCACCGGTGAATGCCACACTTATTTGACCATTGACTTTTTAGGAACTGCGGTTGGCTACAACATTGGCACGCCTTTAAATAATACCACACATGTTCTTGAGACCATGAACACCACATATCTGCAGAGTTGTTATCAAACCATGTTGAATTGTCTCAACGGCGACTATACTGTTGAAATTCCTCCAGAGCCTCCTCCAGATCCGCCTGTAGGTCCATCCACTTGGGAAGTTACTATTCCAGGAGGACTTCCGGGTGCTGGCACCTACGGACCATATGCAACTGCAGCCTTGGCAGTAAATGCAGCATTTACCGCAGGACTTATTCCAGCCACACAAGCGGCCTTGGCCGCAGTGGTTGCCGCCTATCCTAGCCAATGTGCAATCATGAATTCAAATTTTGCTCAGATTTGTCAACAGATGAATCAAGAACAAGACGCCCAGACCAGAGCAGGCCTAGAATGGTATAACTATTATGCCAATCTGCAGGCAAATACTCAGTCGTCAACCATGGGATTTATTTTTGGTTTACCGGCATACGGTCAGGATACCATCGAAGGTGGTGCCGCACAATTTATTCAGAACATAGCCGATTACACTGCCATCACTGGTACCATCACAATAAATCAACCTGTGGTAACAAATATACCGGCATTCCTGGGGGTAGACGCTGGCAAGATAATCAGTGGAGCCAACATACCCACCGGAACTACTGTTTCTAGTTATAGCACCGGCGCCGGAACATTGACCATGAGCCAAAATGCAAATGCCACAGTTCAACTGGCAAATTTGGTAGTGGGCAACGCTGGTGGCCAAGCCATTATAGGAGTAATGATACAAGGACGCAATCAAACCGCATTGAACAATGCTGGAATTTTAACCAATAATAATATACCATTGAATTATCCGATACCCCCGGCCCAGGCAAATTTAATTATATAATCAGTTTTGCCAAATAAATAGACAATCACCCATGCAAGGCGTTATAGTATTACATGTCTGAAAATGACATCTTTTAATTAAAGGAAATAAAAATGAAATTAGTATTCGCACTCGTAGCAACTTTATTCGCAGTAAGTACTTTTGCCGCTGACGCTCCTAAAGCTGATGCTAAAAAAGAAGCCGCTAAACCAGCAGCCGCTACAGCTAAACCTGAAGCCAAAAAAGCCGAAGCTGCGAAACCAGCTGTTCCTGCCAAGAAAGACGAAGCCAAGAAGTAATATCTTCTGTTGCGTAAAAACAACATAGAAAAGCCTCCTATTTGGGGGCTTTTTTGTGGCCGTACCAAACGGTTGACCAGAAATAGCCGATTTGCTATAATAGCTGTATAGTGAATAAAGAGGAGCAGATATGTTTAACACTTTAGTAGACCAATTAGTTAAAGTTACCCTCACCAACGAACCTGTGAAAACAGAATTTTATAATGGTACCTTGTTTGTTAGGACTATTACGGAACAGCAGGCTCGTAGTGTGTTTCATGCATTGAGTCGGACCTTGGGCCTGGGCAAAGTGCAGGTAAGCCCAATTGGTGACACCGGTGAATATGCTTTTGATTTTGTTGCCAATAAACAACAAGAAGAACTTAGCCCATTTGCAACGGTGAACTCATAATGGTTAATTGGGTATTAGTATTTGCTTTGGCCAGTGCCCCGGGCGATTATAAAGTTCATACTGGATATAACCAGCAAGAAAATTGCCAAAAAGCCGAAGCTCGCTACACGCAAATCTTCAAGGAATCTGGGTCAAAATTACAGGCAGAGTGTAGATCCCGGGCAGAAATCCAGCTCAAGCGGCCCACTAGCATAGTATATTCCAAGCATACTATAGACAACTAAAACGGTTGACCAGAAATGGGTATTTTGCTATAATATATGTATAAACTTAAAAAGTAGGAGCTGAAATGAAATTACATATTGTTACCCAAGTAGAAGAAAACTACGGTGCCCATGATTGGGATGGTACGGGTTCATGCCCTCAGTATTGGAAAATGAAGGGCGGCAACGATTACATGTTTAATCTTGGCCCTGCTGGACGTAGCGAAGAAGCCGTTGATGAATTGGCCGAGCTCTTCCGCAAACAAATTGAAGAAAGCAATGAAGGCTATCGCGAATACATCATTGGCTACGGTCAAGTGGCAGACGATTTCCTTACAGACTTTGAACGCAGTCAACTTGAGTATGATGGCAGTATTGCTTATCCTGCTCGTCAACTCCAACTTGAAGAGGTGGCATAATGGGCTTTTACAAAGACATTGATACTGATATCCGATACATGGTTCGTGCGAGTTATACGGTCACTAACATTTATATCTACTACAAGGACTATGTTACCCTTGAAGATGTTACAAGAATTTACGAAGAGGAAACAGTGCAATGACCACTCATAAGTGTAACGTATGCTCATGTGATTACACCGACGAAGAGTCTGGAGTAGAAGGACACTTTGGCATGTTGCCCGTGGCCTTTTGTCCAACTTGTTTTAGTTCAATGTGTGACATGGTGCAACAATTTATGGGCGACGAATGGCCAGAAGAAAACCAAGACATTGATCTTGATAATGGGCTGAGTGCAATTAACGAACAGGATAAAATATAATGGATCACAAAAAAGATATTGACTGGGACGCATTTATGCGCAAGTGTATGAACGAAGCACCAACACCAGATGATGGACGTTATATTGTGCCCAAGACCAAAAAAGAAATAGTGATTGATTCAATCCGCATGACCATGCGTAAAGAAGATATCATGACCTTTGTGTCGGGGCTACATGACTTACAATTAGACATGATTGAAACAGTGGTCATTCGCAAAGAGCGTGAAGGCTTTCCAGAAGCAACCGCAGTGATTAATCATATTATGGAGTTAAAATAATGGGCATGGTACGAGTAAATACTATGACGATAGATTATACCGCACCACAATTCAAAGGAATCAAACTGGCCGCAGACTGGATACGAGATTTAGAAAGTAGCGACAGCCGTTTACACAAAGAATCAGTGATTGAAAAAGCCTTAATGGCAGCCAAATTAGGAAGTTCAAATGCTCGGTGTTTTTTGTTCAACTGCTACCAGGCCTACAACCCCTATTATGTGTTTGGTGTAAAGAAAGTTCCTGAGACCCAGGGCTTAGAAGATAAAGAAAATCCTTGGCCAAAGTTTTGGGCCATGCTGGAAGCATTACGCACTCGTAGTTTAACTGGACACAATGCCAAGACCGCTATTGAGTTTATGTCAGAGCAGTTTGACTCAGTAGAGTGGAACAACTTATGCCGTCGTGCCATTATCAAAGACCTACGCTGTGGTATTACTGAAAGAACCCTGAACAAGGTACTTGGTAATACAGAATGGCGGATTCCTGTATTCGAATGTCAGTTGGCCACAGACTCAAACAAACATGTGGCCAAGATGACCGGTGTCAAACGCCTAGAGCAAAAGTTAGATGGAGTGCGGGTGTTGGCTGTAGTAACCAGAACCAGCACTAATTTATACAGTCGTAACGGCAAACCGTTTGAAAACTTTCCGCATATTGTAGATTCGATTGACAAGATTAGAAATAAGTTTGCCAAATTCTTTACCAATAACCCCAATGGTTTTGTATTAGATGGTGAAATCATTGGCGAGAGTTTTCAAGCCTTGATGAAACAGGCCCAACGCAAAAGTGATGTCAAAACCGAAGGCATGGTGTATAGTGTATTTGATATTGTTCCTCTGGCAGACTTTGAGCGTGGATATTGGAATGCTCAACAACATAAACGCTTGGCCATACTAGAACAATATCGTGCTGTGTTTGACGAACTTACTGATTGTGTTCGTATCATGGATGGCATTGAAGTTGACCTAAGCACAGCCGAAGGGCATGATGTACTACGTCGCTATGCGCATGATGCAGTGGCCGCGGGGTTTGAAGGTATTATGATTAAGGATATTGACGCACCATACGAGTGTCGTCGCAGTACATTTTGGATGAAATGGAAACCAACAATTACAGTAGACTTAAATATTGTTGGATTTGAAGAAGGCACCGGTCGCAATCTTGGGCGCTTGGGTGCTATAATATGTGAAGGAGTGGATGATGATAGAAGTATACACGTTAATGTTGGTAGCGGCTTGTCTGATAGCGATCGTGATGAGTATTGGAGCACAAGGAATCAATTACTTGGTAGCGTGGTTGAAGTCCAAGCGGACGCAGTGACCCAAAATCAAGACGGCACCTACAGTCTTAGATTTCCAAGATTTGTTCGATTCCGTGGCTTTGAACCCGGTGAGAAATTATGAAGGAAATAAAATGGCTGTAAAATCATGGTACTTGACTGTGGTAGAGTCAGCAACACATAAAAAGGTACTAGACAAAATGTTTTTTACTGCCCCAGAAATGAACAAGTTTATCAAGGCCAACCAACTACTTGAACAGTATAAAAAGCCTGAATATTACATAGTTAAGGAAAACTACTAATGAAAGTAACCCGCAGAAAATTTAATATCTTTGAACGGATGGAATTAGAAATTGCAAAAAATCTAGATAAAGGGCCAGTGGAAACATTTATCCTTACTCCGGCGGAGTTTGATGAGTTCCGAAAGGATGCAAAAAATCGACCAGGCATGAGTTTTAAGAAAATTGAAAATCGTCCTGGAGATATTGTCGGCGGAGATTGGTCGTATCGTGGCGCACTAGTATTAATAAGTGGCAAAATAAAAAGTTGATTTTATATAGTATCTAGTGTATAATTAATGTATTATTAGGAGGTGTACATGGCATGGCTCACTGAACATTGGTTTATAGAAGCGATCCTAATTATAACCAGCGGACTATTAATAGCGGCCATTATATCATGGCTGTACAGTCACATTAACGAGGACAAATAAAATGGTAAAGAAACAAGTAAGCAAGCTCAGCGATAAGTTAGAAAAGGTAAACGAAAACTACACCATCAACATGTATGACAATGGTTTCATGATTGAGGTCAGTGGTCGAGATTCGGATGACGAATATAAAACTGCCAAGATCATGGTTCCCACTGTTGAACAATTGATTGAATTGGTCAAAGAAGCTGCCGAAATGGAACGAGATTCCTAGCATGATGGCCAAGCCAGGCGAAGTTGGATTGTGCGGGTGTGGTCGCAGTCCCACTGGTAAATGCATAGGCTGGCATGCTCTTAGTGAAGACATGTATCGGCACCACCAAATGCTATGGCTTGAGGAGGAAGAGCGCAAAGATAATGAGCTTGCAGAATATCAAAAACAAGCACAAGAGCTTTGGTCTGACAGTTGCACAGCCCCAAGGACTAAAAAATGACATCTATTAATTTATTAACCCAGGGTATTGACAGTTTATGGTACTGGACCTATAGTATTATTGTAGGATGGGGTGCTAGTTTTACCATTATCGTGGCCATTATAATATTATTGGCCATACGGGTATTGCACTGTGAACAACGACTGCGACAAATAGAATCTCGCGTGGTCACTGCCGAAAGAGAAGTTAACCTCGCATTAACTCAATTAGAATCCAAATAAATACTAGTCTATGATGTTTGGATACATGACCCTTGCCACTGCGCTGATACTTAGTTTATCGGCTGCAGTTTATTCTATATTAGGCTTAACTGCTATATTTGCCGCGGCCTTTTGGCCCATTGTGGTGCTCGGCGGCAGTTTAGAAATTGGTAAAATTGTCACAGTGCTGTGGTTACACAAATACTGGCAACAGGCTGAGATACAATATAAATTATATCTATCTTCGGCCGTGGTTGTATTAATGATCCTGACCTCAATGGGAGTGTTTGGATTTTTAAGCAAGGCGCACTTGGATCAAGCCGTACCATCTGGAGATGTACAGGCGCAGGTACAAATATTTGATGACAAAATTAAAACACAAAAAGATAACATTGAAGCGGCAAGAAAAGCCTTGTCTCAGATGGATGCCGCAGTGGATCAAACTATGTCACGCAGTTCAAGCGAACAAGGAGCAGATAAAGCTGCGAACCTCCGGCGTAGTCAAGGTCGAGAACGAACAGCCTTGCAAAATGATATCTCTCGAGCACAAAAAGAAATCACCGGACTCCAAGAACAGCGAGCTCCTGCTGCTAGTGCCGCCCGCAAGGTAGATGCAGAAGTAGGGCCAATTAAGTATATTGCCGCACTGATATACGGCGACAATCCCGAAGCCAATGTGCTAGAAAAAGCAGTACGCTGGGTTATTATTCTTATTGTCGTTGTGTTTGATCCCCTGGCACTCACCCTATTACTGGCCGCTACCAAGGCCTTTGAGTGGGAACACAGTATCGATTTGTTTAATCTTAAAAAGAAAGAACCCGAGTACGAATATGAAGAGGATGATGGCCCGTTAACCGATGACCAAATAGATCAAATTAACAAGGCTGTACAAGCGGATAAAAAAGATCAGCATACTCATATACCCCTAGAAGATTATTACCGTACCGACCATGATGATTTGGTTACCAAACATACTGCACTGTCTGAAGATCCAATGATTCAGTCTAACAAAGTTAATGTTGATCCAAGCTCGCCAGGCTGGATGTTTACAGAATCAACATCGGCCAAATGGCCGTTTCCAAACACTCCAGAAGAAATTGAATCAGACAATATTCCTGTGTTAGAAAATGAAGAAGCCTGGGCAAGTCGAGTCATTGATGAGACCGAAGACGAAGAAGATATTAGTCCCTTGGAAAAAGAAGCTCAACGAGCATGGAAAGACGCAAATCCAGACGAAACAATTAAACATCAACGACTGTTACACAAAGTTGGGCACATAGAACAATTGCCTTGGCGCCATCCTGACTATTATCCAGAATTGCAATTGCAAGCGGACAATGCACCAACTGGCCCCGTGGGCGAAGTCAAGGGATTTGGATCACAATTTCCTGATCGTGCCGCCAAGGGTGATATGTTTTTACGAGTAGATCGATTGCCCAGTGCCCTGTACAAGTATAATGGTGCCAACTGGATTGAAGTTGACAAAGATCTAAGTGATAATTATGCCTATGATGATGCCTATATTGATCATCTTATTGCTAAAATTGATTCTGGAGAGTATGATCCTGAACTACTGAGTGATGCCGAACGAGATCATATAGAACAGCGTTTAAAAAAGGTATAACATGTCCGATACACTAAGCCATTGTAGTTTTTGTACCAAACACAAAGACCAAGTTGGCAAATTGATTGTTAGTCATACCGTTGCTATTTGTAATGAGTGTATAGAACTTTGCAATAATCTTCTTAAAGATACCAAACGCTTGGCAAAGAAAAATAGCAAGGAAAAAGACGCACCAGATCCAAGAACAATCCGAGATTACTTAGATCAATATGTAGTGGGGCAGGACACAGCCAAGATAGTCCTGGCAGTCGGCATTGCCAATCATTACAAGCGTATCAATAACCCAGATGTCACACAGGAAATAGCCAAGGGCAATATCTTAATGATTGGACCCACCGGTACCGGTAAAACCTTGATGGCTCGTAGTGTTGCCAAATATCTTGACGTGCCATTCGTGGTAGCCGATGCAACCAC
>Ga0136641_1000107_pt1 | contig 34047 bp, 30 predicted proteins | sample EliLak1302023Y_FD_115312 | JGI IMG/M metagenome (GOLD analysis project Ga0136641, IMG submission 115312) | Freshwater microbial communities from Elizabeth Lake, Yosemite National Park, California, USA - 13020-23Y | ecosystem: Environmental > Aquatic > Freshwater > Lake ...
CGCAACGACCTGACCGCCTATCGGTCAGGTGCGTTGGTGTAGCTCGGCACGCCTCTGGCGTGCAACCTACGTTATTGCAGGGGGCGGGCCACCCGGACTTGCTAAGCCATTCTGTCTAGGCCGGCTGCACGTCCACCCGCCGCAGCGCACTCGACAACGGGTGCGGCAGCGCCGCCGGCAGCGCCTTCCAGCGCACCGCAAAAGCCACCATCTCGGCGGCCGGCAGCGGCCGGCTCAGGTGGTGACCCTGGGCCTCGTCGCACTGCAGTTCGGCCAGCAAGCGCAGGACCGACGCGGTCTCGACGCCCTCGGCCACCACCGTCAGCCCCAGCTGGTGGGCCAGTGCGATGGTGCTGTGCACGATCTTGGCATCGTCGGCGTCCCGCTCCATCGCCAGCACGAAGCTGCGGTCGATCTTCAGTTCGTGGACCGGCAACCGCTTCAGGTAAGCCGGCGACGAACCGCCCGTGCCGAAGTCGTCGATGGACAGCTTGAAGCCGGCCCCGCTGAGCGCCTGCAGCATGGCCAGGGCCCGCTGCGGCTCGTCCATGATGGCGCTTTCGGTGATCTCCAGGCACAGCGCCCGGGTCGGCATGCCGTGGCGCGCCAGGATGCGTTCGATCTTGCCGGGCAGTTCCTGGTCCATCAGGTCGCGCGTGGACAGGTTCACCGACACGCTGTGCAAGCCCAGTGCCTGCAGCGCCCGCCACTGCCGGGCCGTGGCTTCCAGCATCCACAGCGTCAGGCGGCGCACCAAGCCGGTCTGCTCGGCAACCGGCATGAAGTCCAGCGGCGGCACCAGGCCCCGGCTCGGGTGCTGCCAGCGGACCAGCGCTTCGGCGCCCACGAACTCGCCGGTGCGCAGGTCGATCCTGGGCTGCAGAAACAGACGCAGCTCGTCGTGGTCCACCGCCCGGCGCAATTCGGACAGCAGCGACAGGCTGCCTGCGCTGCCGGCGTCGATGGCGGCGTCGTAGACCTGGGCCGATCCGGTTTTCTTCTTGGCGCCGTACAGGGCCACTTCGGCGCGGTGGATCAGCGTGTCCGCGTCGGCGGCATGGGCCGGCCAGCAGGCCACGCCAAAGCCGGCGGCCAGGTCCACGGTGTGGTCGTCCAGGGTCATGGGAATCTGGAAGACATCGGCCACCCGCTCGGCCACGGCCAGGGCCGCAGCCTGGTCGGTGTTGGTCAGCAAGAGGGCGAACTCGTCGCCCGACCAACGCGCCACCAGATCCCCCGAGCGCACACTGAGCTGCAGCAGGCGTTGGGCCACACCCTGCAGCAGGCGGTCGCCGAAGGCGTGGCCCAGCACGTCGTTGACATGCTTGAAACGGTCCAGGTCGAGCAGGACCACGGCCACCGAACACGGCCGCGCGGCGCCGCCGGGGCTGTCGATCGCGCTGTCGATGGCGACGCGCAGCGCATCGAGGAACTGCGCCCGGTTGGGCAGGCCGGTCAGGCCGTCCCGGTAAGCCAGCTGGCGCATCGCCAGCTCATGGCTGGCGATGCGCAGGCGCATCTGCTCGAAAGCGCGCGACAGCTCGCCGATCTCGTCGGCGCTCTCGGCATGCTGCAAGGCCCGGCTGTAGTCGCCCTGGCCCATGATTTCGGTGGCCCGCACCAAGGACCGCAGTGGTGTGGTCACGCGGCGTGCGGTGTAGACACAGGCGCCGCCGGCCACCAGCAGGCCGAGCAGCGTCAGGGCGGCGAGCCGGCCTTGCAAGAGGCGGTAGGGCGCCACCACCTCGTCCACCGAACGCAGCAGGACCGTGCGCAGGCCCCCGGGCGCAGCGGCGGTCGGCGTGATCTCGTCGATGCTGCGCAGCACCTGCGCGCCCTGGCGCGGCAAGGTGATTTCGCTATCGGCATCGATAGGGGGCCCGCCACCGGTCGGCGGGGCGGTGACCGCCAACAGGGCCGCGAGGTCGGTCGGCAGCGTGCTGAGGGCGACCCGCTCGACGCCATCGGCGGCCCGGGTCAGCAGCACCACGTCGGCGCCCAGCAGCGGCTTCAGGCTGTCCAGCAGCGCGGCATCCAGGGCAAAGCCCAGCACGACATGGCCGACCCCCAGTGGCGCCTTCAGCGGCACCCGCACCAGCTGGTAGGGCCGACCGTCCAGCACGGCCAGGCCCTGGTCCGAGACGGCCAGCCGGGCCAGCTGCGGACCGAGGGCCTGCAGCGCAGGGCGGTCGGCCGATGCGCCGAGCGCGCGCAGTTGCAGGTCGGGCCCCAGCAGGGCCGTCACCGTGGCGCCCAGGCGACGGCCCTGCTTGTCCAGCGCCGAGCTCAGTTTGGCGCTGTCGCCGCTGGCCGCTGCGGCGCGCAAGCCGGGCTCACCGGCCAGCACCGAGGCCTTGTGCTGCAGCAGCTGGGCGCGTTGATCCAGCTGGCGGCTCCACAGGCGCTCGGCCCGCACCAGGTCGCCCTGGAGTTGTTCGCGGGCATTGCCGACGACGCTCCATTGCACCAGGCCGAAGGCGGTCAGCTGAACCAGCAGCAACAGACCCAGGAACAGGGCCGCGGTGCGCGAAGACAGGCGCTGCGGCCCGCAGCGCAGCAGCCCGGCCGGCATCTCAAAGCCCATCATGGTCACCCGGCATGGGCCGCCAGCGACAGCCGGATGCGGGCCCTGGCACCGCGCGCTCGCAGGAAGACCACGGCCGCAGGGGCCGCGACGCTGCCGCAGGCGCACGGGGCGCCGAGCCGCGAGGGTCGGTGGAGGGTCATGCCCAGGCTATCGACCGCCGCCAGTCGAAATTGAGTTCGCCCCGCGGTCCCAGGCCGCCCAGGCTGCACGTCAAACCCAGCCCGATTGGGCCGATACTCGGCCCGCGACTCCACGCGCACCGCAGGGCCAGCCATGCCGCCAGCCACCATCCTGATCGTCGATGACAACCCGGAAAACCTGCTGTTGCTGGGGGAGGTGCTGAGTGAGCGCTACCACGTGCGCGCGGCCAACTCGGGCTTGCGCGCCTTGCAGCTGGCCCAGCAGGAACCGCCGCCCGACCTGGTCCTGCTCGATGTGGTGATGCCCCAGGTCAGCGGCTACGAGGTCCTGGAGCGCCTGCGCCAGGAACCGCGCACCCGGGACATCCCGGTGATCTTCGTCAGCGCGATGAACAGCGAGGACGACGAGGAGCGCGGCCTGGCCATGGGCGCGGTGGACTACATCACCAAGCCGCTGCGTCAGGCCATCGTGCTGGCCCGCGTGCACACCCACCTGGAACTGCGCCAGGCGCGGGTGCAGCTGCAACACGACAAGGCCTTGCTGGAGCTGGAAGTTGCCCGGCGCGTCAAGGAAACGCTGGTGGTGCAGGACGTGACCATCCGCGCCCTGGCCCGCCTGGCCGAGACGCGCGACAACGAAACCGGCAACCACATCCTGCGCACCCAGCGCTATGTCGAGACGCTGGCCCGCCGGGTGCAGGAGCACCCGCGCTTCGTGGTCGAGCTGGACGGGTACAGCCTGTCGCTGATGGCCAAGTCGGCGCCGCTGCACGACATCGGCAAGGTTGGCATCCCCGACCACGTGCTGCTCAAGCCCGGCAAGCTGAGCCCCGCCGAATGGGCGGTGATGAAAACCCACGCCGCGCTGGGGGCCGACGCCATCGCGCGGGCCGAAGCCGATGCGCCGCAGCGGATGCAATTCCTGACCTTCGCCAAGCAGGTGGCGCGCCATCACCACGAGCGCTGGGACGGCAGCGGCTACCCGGATGGCCTGGCGGGCAACGCCATACCGCTGGCCGCGCGCCTGATGGCTTTGGCCGATGTCTTCGACGCGATGATTTCGCGCCGGGTCTACAAGGCGCCGATCCCGATGCCCGAGGTGCGCGCTGCGATGGCCGAACAGCGCGGACGGCATTTCGACCCCGACCTGCTGGACGCCTTCCTGGACGACTACGACGTCTTCTGCGCCATCGCCCACGCCCTGCCCGATGCAGCCGCGGCCCCGGTCCGCTGAAGCCGCATGCACCACCCTGCGGACACGGAAGGGGACGGCGATGCTGGCGGCGCGGTCGTGGTGCACACCGAGACCACGCAGCGCCACCTCGCCGAACGGCTGTACGGCAACGCGCGGCGGCGTCGGCGGCCGCCCATTCGATCAAGGGTTCGGCATCGGCCATCGGCGCGTCCGAGCTGTCGCAGTGGGCCGATGCCTTGTACGAGGCCGCGCCGTCGACTTCGAGCGCGCCTTGCTGGCCCTGCGCGTCTGGCGCGGCTGAACCTAAGGGCCTGCGCGCTGGCGCCGCCAGGCCAGCAGTTCACCGACGAAACCGCGCCGGAAGCCGACCACGCAGAGCACGAAGATCACGCCGATGATGACCGTGACCCAGGAGCCCACGCGGTCGGCCAGCAGGTCCTGCAGGCCGATGATGGTGAAGGCGCCCAGCACCGGCCCGGCGAAGGTGCCCATGCCGCCCAGCAGCGTCATCAGCACCACCTCGCCGGACAAGGACCAGTGGGCGTCGCTCAGCGTCGCGAAGCCCAGCACGAGGGTCTTCAAGGAGCCGGCCAAGCCGGCCAGGCTGGTCGACAGCACGAAGGCCAGCAGCTTGTACTTGTCGACGTCGTAGCCCAGCGAAACAGCGCGGGCTTCGTTCTCGCGGATGGCCTTCAGAACCTGCCCGTAGGGTGAGTGCACGATGCGGATGATGGCCAGGAAGACGGCCACGAACACCGTCAGCACGACGAAATACATGGCGATGTCGTTCTGCAGCGGGATGAAGCCGAAGAGCTTGCCGCGCGGCACGCCCTGCAGGCCGTCTTCACCGCCGGTGAAGGGCGCCTGCAGCCAGACGAAATAGACCATCTGCGCCATGGCCAAGGTGATCATCGCGAAATAGATGCCCTGGCGGCGAATGGCGATCAGGCCCACCACCGCGCCGATGGCGCCGGCGCCCAGGGTGCCGGCCAGCACGCCCCCTTCCGGGCTGAAGCCGGCGCTGCGCACCAGGTAACCGGTGAAGTAGGCCGCTGCGCCCAGGTAGGCGGCATGGCCGAAGGACAAGAGCCCGGTGTAACCCAGCAGCAGGTTGAAGGCGCAGGCGAAGATGGCGTAGCACAGCGCCTTCATCACGAAGATGGGATACAGGCCGACGAAGGGCGCAGCGATCAGCAGCGCCAGCCCGGCCAGCCAGGCCAGGCGCGAGTAGCGGGACAGAGAGGCTTCCGAGAGGGCGCTCATTACTTTTCTTTCCCGAACAAGCCGGCGGGTCGAATCATCAGGACGATGGCCATGATCACGAAAACCACGATGCTGGACGCTTCCGGATAGAACACTTTCGTCAGCCCTTCGACCAGGCCCAAGGCCAGGCCGGTGAGGATGCTGCCCAGGATGGAACCCATGCCGCCGATGACCACCACGGCAAAGACGATGATGATCAGGTTGCTGCCCATCAGCGGCGTGATCTGGATGATGGGCGCGGCCAGCACCCCGGCCATGGCGGCCAGGCCGGCGCCGGCGCCGTAGGTCAGCATCACCATCATCGGCACGTTGACGCCGAAGGCCTGCACCAGCGCCGGGTTCTCGGTGCCGGCGCGCAGGTAACTGCCCAGTCGCGTGCGTTCGATGATCCACCAGGTGGCCAGGCAGATCAGCAGCGACGCGAAGACCACGAAGCCGCGGTAGTTCGGCAGCACCATGAAGCCCAGGTTGGTGGCGCCCTGCAGCAATTCAGGGACGGCATATTGCTGGCCCGACACGCCGAACTGGTCGCGGAAAACGCCTTCGGCAATCAGCGCCAGGCCGAAGGTCAACAAGAGGCCGTAGATGGGGTCGATCTTGTACAAGCGCTTGAGCAGCGTGCGTTCCACCACCACACCCAGGGCGCCCACCACCAGCGGCGCCAGCACCAGCGCCCACCAGAAGCCGACGGCGAACTTCTCCATCAGCAACCAGGCCACATAGGCGCCCATCATGTACAGCGCGCCGTGCGCGAAGTTCACGATGCCCAGCAGGCCGAAGATGACCGCCAGGCCCAGGCTGAGCATGGCGTAGAACGAGCCGTTGACCAGGCCCAGCAGCAGCTGGCCCAGGAAGGCTTGCAGGGGGATGCCGAAGATTTCCATGCGCTCTCAGGTGCAACCCAGCGGACGCCGCGGAACCGGCTTTGCCGGGCCGCTGGGGTCGCCCCCTTGAGGGGGAGCGGCGCAGCCGCTCCGGGGGTGGGTCATTTCCAGGCGGCGCACTTCGACTCGGCTTTCGTCGTCCAGGCTTCCTCGCCCTTGAAGGTCTGCACCACGTTGTAGTAGTCCCAGGGCTCGACCGACTTGTCCGGCGTCTTGACCTGCATCAGGTACATGTCGTGGATCATGCTGCCGTCGTCGCGGATGAAGCCGCCCTTGGTGAAGACGTCGTTGATCTTGGTCTTCTTCATCTGGGCCAGCACCTTGTCGCTGTCGTCGCTGCCGGTGGCCTTGACGGCGTTCAGGAACTGCAGCGTGGCCGAGTAGTCACCGGCCTGGACGGACGAGGGCATGCGCTTCATCTTCTCGAAGAACTTGCGGCTCCAGGCGCGCGTTTCGGCGTCCTTGTTCCAGTACCAGCTGTCCGTCAGGACCATGCCTTGGGTGGTCTTCAGACCCAGGCTGTGGATGTCGTTGATGAAGACCAGCAGACCGGCCATCTTCATGGTCTTGGTGACGCCGAACTCGTTGGCCGCCTTGATGCTGTTGATGGTGTCGCCACCGGCATTGGCCAGGCCCAGGATCTGCGCCTTGCTGCCTTGCGCCTGCAGCAGGAAGGAGCTGAAGTCGCTGGCCGACAGCGGATGCTTGACGGTGCCCACGACCGTGCCGCCGGCGGCCTTCACCACCGCGGCCGTGTCGGACTGCAGCTGCGCGCCGAAGGCATAGTCGGCCTGCAGGAAGTACCAGCTCTTGCCGCCGCTCTTGACCACCGCGTTGCCCGTGCCCTTGGCCAGCGCCACGGTGTCATAGGCCCAGTGCAGGGTGTAGGGGTTGCACTGGTCGTTGGTCAGCGCCGAGGTAGCGGCGCCGACGCTGATGAAGAGCTTCTTCTTCTCGGCCGCGACCTTGGCCATCGACAGGCTGGTGCCCGAATTGGTGCCGCCGATGATCATGTCCACGCCCTGCGTGTCGAACCACTCGCGGGCCTTGGTGGCGGCCACGTCGGGCTTGTTCTGGTGGTCGGCGTAGAGGACTTCGATCTTCTTGCCGTTGACCGCGCCGCCGAGGTCGGCGATGGCCATCTTGATGGCTTCCACGCCACCCTGGCCGTCGATGTCGGAATACAGGCCCGACATGTCGGTGATGATGCCGATCTTGATCACGTCGCCCGAGATCTGGGCCTGGGCGGGCGTGATGCCGGCCAACATCGCGGTCACCGCCAGGGTGCAGGCGGCAGAGATTTTCTTGAGTTTCATGGTGTCTCCAAAGTGGCTAAGTGAAAGCAGGTTCAAAGGTACTGCGCGGCGCGAGGGCGTGGGGTCAGACGCCCAGGTATTCATGCAGCCGCTCCATGCGCGAGGGCAACTCGGCCTGCGTGAACTGCTGGATGACTTCACCGTGTTCGACCACCAGAAAGCGGTCGGCCAGCGGTGCCGCGAAGCGGAAGTTCTGCTCGACCATGACGATGGTGTAGCCCTGCTTGCGCAAGGCGACGACCATCTCGGCCAGCTTGTGCACGATGACCGGGGCCAGGCCCTCGGAGATCTCGTCGAGCAGCAGCAGGCGCGCGCCGGTGCGCAGGATGCGTGCCACCGCCAGCATCTGCTGCTCGCCGCCCGACAGCCGCGTGCCCTGGCTGCTGGCGCGCTCTTTCAGGTTGGGGAACATGGCGTAGATGTCGTCCAGGCTCATGCCGCCGGCGGCCAGTTGCGGCGGCAGCATCAGGTTCTCTTCGGCCGACAGGCTGCTGAAGATGCCGCGCTCTTCCGGGCAGTAGCCGATGCCCAGCCGCGCGATGCGGTGGGTGGCCATGCCGACGGTTTCTTGCCCTTGCACCTTGATGCTGCCCTTGCGCTCGCCGATCAAACCCATGATGGCGCGCAGCGTGCTGGTGCGGCCGGCGCCGTTGCGGCCCAGCAAGGTGAGGACTTCGCCTTCATCGACATGGAAGTTGATGCCGTGCAGCACGTGGCTTTCGCCGTACCAGCCGTGCAGATCCTGCACCTCCAGGAAGCGCGTGCCCATCAGTGGGCTCCTTGCAGTTCGGTGTTCGCGCTGCCCATGTAAGCCTCGATCACGGCCGGGTTCTTGCTGACCACCTCGTAGGGCCCTTCGGCCAGGGTGGCGCCGCGTTGCAGCACGGTGATGGTGTCGGCGATGCTGCTGACCACGCTCATGTTGTGTTCCACCATCAGCACCGTGCGGCCCACCGAGACCTTCTTGATCAGCATGCGGATGCGGTCCACGTCTTCCAGACCCATGCCCTGCGTGGGTTCGTCGAGCAGCATCAATTGCGGGTCCATGGCCAGCGTGGTGGCGATTTCCAGCGCCCGCTTGCGGCCGTAGCTCAGTTCCACGGCCGTCAGGTCGGCGTACTTCTCGAGGTCGACCTCGCGCAGCAATTCGATGGCCAGCGGGTTCAGGCGGTCGAGTTCACGCTCGCTGCGCCAGAACTGGAAGGAATTGTTCAGCTTGCGCTGCAGCGCCACGCGCACGTTTTCCAGCACGCTTAGGTGCGGGAAGACCGAAGAGATCTGGAACGAGCGGATGACGCCGCGCCGCGCGATGTGCGCCGGCGTCTCCGCCGTGATGTCGTGCCCGTCGAACAGGATCTGGCCCGAGGTGGGCGTGAGAAACTTCGTCAACAGGTTGAAGCAGGTGGTCTTGCCGGCGCCGTTGGGGCCGATCAGCGCGTGGATGCTGCCGCGCCGAACCTGCAAGTCCACCTGGTTCACGGCGACAAAGCCCTTGAACTCCTTGGTCAGGGCGCGCGTTTCGAGGATGAAGTCTGGGCTCATGCAGGCGTCGGTTCAGTAACCACGAGTTTAGGGCCCGCTGACGGGGCTGGGCGAGAGGAAGACATGCTGATAAGCCCGTATGGCCGGCGCTGCGCCCGGACGCTCGCAGCGCTGGCTTTGGCACCCGGGATGGCCAGCTCGGCGGGCCCGGCGGCCGCGCCTTGCGAGGCCCTGACGACCGCGTCGGTGCTGGCGCAAATCAACGCCGTGCGCGCCCAGGGTGCGCTGTGCGGCGCACGCGGCGGCATGGCAGCCGCGGCTGCGCTGGGCTGGAACGAGGCGCTGCACGCCCTGGCCCACCGGCAAGCCCTGTGGATGGCCGATTTCGGCCGGCTGGTGCATGCCGGGCGCGATGGCGCAAGCCTCGGCCAGCGCGCCGCCGCCGTCGGCTACCCTTACGCCCGCATCGACGAAAACCTGGCCCACGGCCAGACCAAGCTGGCCCAGGCGCTGGCGGGCTGGACCGCCAGCGAGAGCCACTGCGTGAACCTCTACGACCCGGGTGTCACCGAGATGGCGCTGGCCTGCGTGCCGGGCCGTGATGGCCGGGCCTTCTGGGTCCTGATACTGGGGCGGCCGCGGTGACCGGCGGCTGCTCGGCGCGGGCGATCACGCCGCCACCCAGGCACACCTCGCCGTCGTAGAGCACGGCGCTCTGGCCGGCCGTCACGGCCCACTGCGGGCTGTCGAAATCCAGCCGCAGGGCGCCGCCCGGCAGCAGCTGCAAGGCACAGGGCGCGTCGCTCTGTCGGTAGCGTGTCTTGGCGGCCAGGCGGCCCGCTGCGGGCGCCTGGCCGGCCACCCAGCTCAGGTCTTCGGCCTCCAGCCAGGGCGACTGCAGCCAGGGGTGCTCATGGCCCTGCACGACATGCAGGGTGTTGTGCGCCAGGTCCTTGTGCGCCACGAACCAGGGCGCGTGCAGGCCGTCCGCATCACCGCCGTGCCGGGTTCCGCCGATGCCCAGCCCCTGCCGCTGGCCCAGCGTGTAGAAGCTCAAGCCGACATGGCGCCCCACCGCGTGCCCGCGCTCGTCCAGCATGGCCCCGGGTTCCTGGCTGAGGTAGCGGTTCAGGAAGTCGCGGAAAGGCCGTTCGCCGATGAAGCAGATGCCGGTGCTGTCCTTTTTCCGGGCATTCGGCAGGCCGATCTCGTCGGCGATGCGCCGCACCTCGGTCTTCTTCAACTCGCCCACCGGGAACAGCGTCTTGCTGAGCTGCGCCTGGTTCAGGCGGTGCAGGAAGTAGCTTTGGTCCTTGGCCGGGTCCAGGCCCTTGAGCAGCTCGAAGGTGCCATCGCGCTCGCGCACCCTGGCGTAATGCCCGGTGGCGATCTTCTCGGCGCCCAGACGCAGGGCATGGTCCAGGAAGGCCTTGAACTTGATCTCGGCGTTGCACAGCACATCGGGGTTGGGCGTGCGGCCGGCGGCGTACTCGCGCAGGAATTCGGCGAACACCCGGTCCTTGTATTCGGCAGCGAAGTTGACATGCTCGATCTCGATGCCCAGCACATCGGCCACCGCGGCGGCGTCGACGAAGTCGACGTTCGACGAGCAGTATTCGCTGTCGTCGTCGTCTTCCCAGTTCTTCATGAAGATGCCGATGACCTCAAGGCCCTGCTGCTGGAGCAGGTAGGCCGTCACCGCGGAATCGACACCGCCGCTGAGGCCCACCACAACCCTGGTTTTCGTCATGACGGCGATTATCCCGGGGCGCCACAATTCGCGGCACTTTCACTGCCCCGGGAACCTTCCACATGTCAGACCACGGCTTCCACGTCCACGGCCCCCACGACCACGAAATCGAACACGTCGCCGAGGGCGCATCACACGGGGCGCACGACCCGAAGGCCGGCACGATTGCCGTGGCCACGGCCATCATCGCCACGGTGGGTGCGCTGTTTTCCTACATGGGCGGGGCCACGCAGGCCAACGCCGGCCTGTTCAAGAACGACGCGGCCATCAAGAAGACCGAGGCCTCCAACCAGTGGAACTACTACCAGGCCAAGAGCGGCAAGCAGAACCTGTCCGAACTGGCCATCGCGCTGGTCCCCGAGGAGAGGAAGGCCAAATACCAGGACGAGGTCGAGCGCTACAAGAAGGAAAAGGCCGACATCAAGCTGGCCGCCGAGAAGCTGGAGGCTGAAGCCACCGAGTGGGACCGGAAGAGCGGCGAACAGATGCACCAGCACCACCGCTGGGCGCAAGCGACCACCGCGCTGCAGGTCTCCATCGCACTGGCCGCCATGGCGCTGCTGACCAAGAAGAGCTGGCTCGAACGCGGCATGTTCGGCGTGGCCGGGCTGGGCGTGATGCTGGGCGTGCTGGCGGCACTGCACATATGACGCTGACCCGCCGCGCGGCGCTGGCCGCCACGGCCCTGGTCTGGCCCTCGTTCAGCCACGCCCAGGCCGGCTGGCCCAAGCAGTCGATCCGCTTCGTGGTGCCCTTCGCGCCGGGCGGCACGTCCGAGATCGTGGCCCGCACCGTGGCCGCCGAATTGAGCAAGCAGCTCGGTCAGACGGTCTTTGTCGACAACAAGGGCGGCGGCGGCGGCATCCCGGCGATGAGCGACGTGGCCCACGCCACGCCCGACGGCTACACCCTGATCCTGGGCCATGTGGGTTCGCTGGCGGTCAACCCGATCATCTTTCCGAACCAGCCCTTCAACGTGAACAAGGATTTCATGCCGGTCACGCTGCTGGCCAAGGTGCCCAATCTCTTCGTCATCCACCCCGATGTACCGGCCACCCACTTCAAGGAATTCGTGGCCTATGTGAAGAAGAACCCGGGCAAGCTGAACTACGGCACCGCCGGCAACGCCAGCGCCGGCCATCTGGCCATGGAATACCTGAAGCTGGTGACGGGCCTGTTCATCACGCATATTCCCTATCGCGGCACCGGGCCGATGCTGACCGACCTGCTGGCCGGCCGCACCCAGGCCAGCAGCGCGGGCTTGCCGGCGCTGCTGCCGCACATCAAGAGCGGCAAGCTGCGCGCCATCGCCGTGGGCACGGCGCAGCGCCTGCCAGCCCTGCCCGACGTGCCGACCGTCGCCGAAATGGGCTTCAAGGACTTCGAAACCTCGCAGTGGTACGGCATCCTGGCGCCGGCCGGCACACCGCGCGAGATCGTCAAGCGGCTGCAGGAAGAGTCGCTGAAGGCGCTCAAGAGCAACGGCGTGACCGCGCGTTTCGCCGAAGACAGCGCGGTGGGCGGTGGTGGTTCGCCCGAAGAATTCGGCAGCTTCATCGCGAAGCAGCAGACCATCTGGAAAGACATCGTGCTGCGTGCCGGCATCAAGCCGGATTGAGCTTCAGCAGATCAGCATCTGCGAGCGGGTGCGGATCAGTTCGCGGGCCCGGTTCATCGCGTAGTGGATGGCCTCGTCGGCCGAGCGCCAGCGGTAGCCGCAGGCCAGGCTGTCGTCACGGTAAGCTTCGTTGCGACCGGGCTGCGCGCCGCGCACCCGGTTGACCACCAGGGCGGCGATGTAACCGTCGCCCTGGGGCGCTTCCACCGCGCCGACGTAGATGCGGTAGTCGCCTTCGTGGGTTTCGTCGAATCGCATGCGGCTTCCTGATGGTGAGGGGGCCCGGAACGCCGATCATCATCGTCGGGGCCCGTGTCGCGGCCCATCCCCCGGCCGAGGGGGGTCCGTCCTTCAGGCGAAGGACGCCGTCCATGGCAGGTCGACGACCGTGGCGCCGCCCGGCGGCGCCCGCCGGACTACACCGGCCGCCGGCTCGCCTGCGCCAGATAGAACCACTCGTGCCCGGGCCGTGCGCTGACATCAGGGAACACGATGTAGCCCGCCTCGGGCGCCCGCAGTTCGCTGCCATCGGCGCGCAGCGCAATGAGTTCACCGGCAGCCAGCGGGTCGAAGCTGGCCCAGGCCTTGACGAAGCGGTCGCCCTCGGCGTGGCGGTCGATGACTTCGGACAGCACCAGGCTTTCGAAGGGCCGCGCCGGTGGCGTCAGCGGGATATCGGCCAGCCCCAGCAGCGCCAGCGTCTGGCGGATGGCAACGTAGGCCACCTCGGGGCCCTCGGGGTCGTCGTGCTGGCCACATTCCAGCGTCACCCCATAGCCGCCCTGGCTGCGCATGTACTCGGTGGTGCCCACGCCGTAGCTCGGGTCCTCGTGCACGCCGCCCGGCGTCAGACCGCGCGCCTTGCGCTTGGCAATGCCCTCGGCATACGACGACATCCAGCCTTCGACGATGCGGTCCACGCCGACGTGCGCAGCGAGTTGGGCTTCGGCCGCGGCATGGGCGAAGGGTTCCAGCGCGTCCCGGTTATCAGCCGGGCCACGCATCACGAAGGCCTGGCCGGGATTGCGGAAACTGTGCAGGTCCAGCAGCACGTCGTGGGCAGCCAGCAGCGGACACAGCACATTGGCGATGCGGTCCTCGAAGTCCTGCGGTGTGGCCGTGGGCTGCAGGCGGCGGTTGAGGTTGCGCTCGCCCATGCGGCGCATGTGGTTGTAGGCCAGCGGGTTGCAGACCGGCACGAAGGTGACGCTGCCGCGGACGATCTCGATGTCGCCGCTGTCGATCTCGGCCAGCACGCGGCGTATGCCTTTCGTGCCCGCCACTTCGTTGCCGTGGACGGCACCGGTGACGATCAACTTCGGGCCCGGCGCGAAACCGGCGATGCGGTGGCTGCGCAGGTTGGCGTTGCTGATCATGCCGACACCCCGGCGGCGTCACCGCACAGCAGCCGGTAGGCCGTGGCGTAGCGCTCGTGGATGCCGCGCACCACGGCATCGGGCAGGTCCAGCGCCGCCTGTTCAGCGCCGCCAGTGACGCCGGTGCCGCTCAACCAATCGCGTAAGGGCTGCTTGTCGTAGGCCTGGATGCGGCCCTGCGCCAGTTCATCGGCCTGCCAGAAGCGCGATGAATCGGGCGTCAGCACCTCGTCCATCAGCGTCAGCGTGCCGTGCTCGTCGAGGCCGAATTCGAACTTGGTATCGGCGATGACGATGCCGCGCGTCAGGGCGTAGGCACTGGCGGCCTTGAAGAGGCGGATCGCGGTGTCGCGCACCTCGGCCGCGCGGGCCGCGCCCAGGATACCTTCGAGCTGCGCGTAGGCAATGTTCTCGTCGTGGTCGCCCACGGCGGCCTTGGTGGCCGGCGTGAAGACAGGCTCGGGCAGCGGCTGGGTCATGGCCATGCCGGGCGGCAAGGGGATGCCGCAGACCGTGCCGCTGGCGCTGTATTCCTTCCAGCCCGAGCCGACGATGTAGCCGCGCACCACCGCCTCGCACGGCAGCGGCGTCAGCCGTTTGACCAGCATCGAACGGCCGGTGACTTGCGCCACCTCGTCAGCCGCGACCACGCTCTCGGGCGCTTCGCCGGTCAGGTGGTTGGGCACGATGCCGTGCAATTGCTCGAACCAGAACAAGGCCATCTGCGTCAGCAGCCGGCCCTTGCCGGGCACCGGCGCTTGCATCACCACGTCGAAGGCGCTGAGGCGGTCGCTGGCCACCATCAGCATGCGGTCGGCGCCCACCGCGTAGAGGTCGCGCACCTTGCCGCGCGCGATCAGCGGCAGGCTGTGCAAGGACGTGCTGGGCACGGCGGGGCCGAGGTCGGCGAGGGAGGATGCGGTCATATCGGGCCCGGGGTTGGCGGCTGGCGGTCAGCCCGCCATTTTGACGGTTGACGCGCACAGCCGGGCGATTGCGGCCCCCAGCGCCGGCACGCGCCAGGTGGTGGCGCAGCGCGGATCGGGCGCATAGCGCGCGCCCAGGTTGCTCAGCAGCGCGACGATGGCGTGGCCACCGCCGGCGGTGCGCAGGATGCCGGCGTCGGCCGCGTAGTTGTCGGTGCTGCCGGTCTTGTGCGCATAGGCCGGTGCGTCGGGCAGTCCGGACAACCAGCCGGGCACCTCACGCAGGCTGCCGCTGGACAGCACGTGGTCGAGTTGCTGGCGCTGCAGCACGCCGCGCAGGTGGTCGCGCGTGGCCGGCTGCAGCAGCGTGGTGCCGGCCGGCAACCAGGGTGCGGGCGGTGCATCGGCGTCCAGCAGCCAGAGCAGGCGCACGGTGTCCCAGGCGGTCATGTGGATGTGGCCCACGCCCGAGCCGTCGGCGTTGCGCCAGCCGCCGTCGGCTTGCGTGTCCTTGAGTTGCAGCGTGGCCAGGTCCAATTCGGCGAAGCGCGCATGCAGCGCGTCGATCACGCCCACGCGGTGCAGCAGCGCCACCAGTTCGGTGGTGGCGTCGTTGTCGCTGACCACCATCATCGGCTCCAGCGCCGCCGGCCAGCCGGCGATCAGCCCGCGGTCCAGCGCCAGGCCGACGCCGACGGCCACCATCAGCTTCAGCAGCGAAGCCGGATAAGGCGCCACGAAGCGCAGCGTGCCCGGGCTGGCCTTGCGCGAGGTGACCGGCTGCCAGGGCAGTTGCCGCCAGTTGCGGCCGGCCTGCCAGGCGATGGAGTTGCCTTTGGCGTCCTGCAGGTCACGGTCGAAACGGACGTTGCGCAAGGCGCTGCCCCTGGTGCCGATTTCAGCGATCACACCCTGCGGCTGTTCACGCGAGAACAGCACGTTGGCGAAGCGCGGCGGCTGGCCCGGCGGGAACAGGGCCACGGCCAAGTCGATGCTGGGGAAGTGGGTGATGGCCGCACCGCCGTGCCAGCTGTCGGGCGTGCCGGCGAAGTCCTGGGCGTGGACGGCGTGCAGCAGGCTCTGGGCCAGGGTGTCGGGCCGCGCTGGTGGACGGCGTGGGGGCGGGTGCATGCCGCGATTGTCGGCGCTGCCCCGCCGCGCTCAGCCCGCCACCACATGGCAGGCCAGCCGCCGCCCGCCCAGGTCCCGCAACAGCGGCACTTCGACCTTGCAGCGCGCCTGCACCAGCGGGCAGCGGGTGTGGAAGGCGCAGCCATCGGGCGGGTTCAGCGGGCTGGGCAGCTCGCCGACCAGCGGCCGGTGCGGGTGGCGGTCGGCCGCGCGCAGCGCGGGCACGGCGCCCAGCAGCGCCTGGGTGTAGGGGTGCAGCGGCGCGCCCAGCACCTGCGCCTTGGGGCCGTGTTCGACGGCGGCGCCGAAGTACATCACCATCACGTCGTGGGCCACGTGTTCCACCACGCTCAGGTTGTGGCTGATGAAGACATAGGCCGTGCCGGTGGCGTCCTGCAGGTCCATGAACAGGTTCAGCACCTGGGCCTGGATGCTGACGTCCAGCGCGCTGGTCGGCTCGTCGGCGACGACGATGGCCGGCTGGAGCATCATCGCCCGCGCCACCGCCACGCGCTGGCGCTGGCCGCCGCTGAACATGTGCGGGTAGCGTGCCGCGTGTTCGGGGCGCAGGCCCACGCGCTCGATCATCTGCAGCGCCCGCTCGCGGCGTTCGGCCTTGCCCAGCATGGTGTTGATGGCCAGCGGTTCGCCCAGCGCGGCCGCGATGGTCTTGCGCGGGTTCAGGCTGGCATAGGGGTTCTGGAAGACCATCTGCACGCGCTGGCGCAGCTGCTGGCGTTGTGCCGGCGTGGCCGTGGCCGCGTCCTGGTCGCCGAGGAACAGCGCGCCGGCCGTCGGTGGCTCGATCAGCGTCAACTGCCGCGCCAGCGTGCTCTTGCCACAACCCGATTCACCGACCACCGCCAGCGTGCGGCCGGCCTGCAGCTCGAAGCTCACGCCATTCAGCGCCTTGACCACGGCGTGGCCGCGCGCGATGTTGCCCAACCAGCCGCGGCTGACGCGGTAGTGGCGCGACAGGTCTTGCGCGCGCAGCACGGCTTCAACCATGCGCGCCTGCCGTGTGCAGCGGGCAGAAACAGCGAACGCCGTCGGCCAGCGGCGGGCGCTCGACGCGGCAGCGCGCCTGCGCCTGCGCGCAACGTGGCGCCAGCAGACAGCCCGGCGGGCGGTCGTAGCGGCCGGGCACGATGCCCGGCAGCGCCTGCAGCCGCCGCGCGCCGCGGTTGTACTCGGGCAGCGCGGCCAGCAGCGCGGCGGTGTAGGGGTGGCGGGGCCGGTCAAACAGGGTGTCCACGGCACCGGTTTCCACGACCTGGCCGGCGTACATCACGGCCACCCGGCGGGCCATCTCGGCCACCACGGCCAGGTCGTGGGTGATCAGCACCAGGCTCAGGCCCTGCTCGGCCTGCAGCTTCTGCAGCAGCGCCATCACCTGCGCCTGGATGGTCACGTCCAGCGCGGTGGTGGGTTCGTCGGCGATCAGCAGGCGCGGTTCGCAGGCGATGGCCATGGCGATCATCACGCGCTGGTTCATGCCGCCGCTCAGCTCGTGCGGGTAGGCCTTCAGGCGGCTCTTGGCGGCCGGAATCTCCACCCGTTCGAAGAGCTGCAGCAGCCGCGCTTCCAGCGCCGCACCGCGCAGGCCCACGTGCACCTTCAGCACCTCGCGCACCTGGTCGCCCACGGTGTGGCTGGGGTTCAGGCTGTTCGGTGCGTCCTGGAACACCATCGCGATGTCGCGGCCAATCAGGCGGCGACGTCGCGCGGCCGTCATCGCCAGCAGGTCCTGTCCGTCGAAGCGCAGCGCGTCGGCGCTGACCACGCCCGGCGCGTCGAGCAGGCCCATCAGCGCCAGCATGGACACGCTCTTGCCCGAGCCCGATTCGCCGACGAGGCCCAGCAGTTCGCTGTGGCCCACGTCGAGGTCCACGCCGTCGACGGCGATGGAGCCGTTGAAGCTCACGCGCAGGTTGCGGATTTCGAGCAGCGCTTTCATGACGCCGCGCGCAGCTTCGGGTCCAGCGCGTCGCGCAGCCCGTCGCCCATCAGGTTGATGGCCAGCACCGTCACCAGGATGGTCAGCCCGGGCACGGTGACGACCCAGGGCGCGCGTTCGATGTCGTCGCGCGCCGCGCTGAGCATGCTGCCCCATTCGGGCAAGGGCGGCTGCACGCCCAGGCCCAGGAAGCCCAGCGCGGCCGTTTCCAGGATCGCCGACGAGAAGCCCAGCGTGGCGGTGACGATCAGCGGCGCCAGGCAGTTGGGCAGCACGGTGTCGAACATCAGGCGGGCGGTGCCGGCGCCGGCCACGCGGCTGGCGGTGACGTAGTCACGGCCCATCTCGGACAGCGCCGCGCCGCGCGTCAGGCGGACGTAACCGGGCAGCGCACCGACGGCAATGGCCAGCACGGTGTTGATCAGGCCCGGCCCCAGGATGGTGATGACGCAGATGGCCAGCAGCAAGCCGGGCAGGGCCAGCAGGATGTCCATCAAGCGCATCACCAGCGGCGCCAGCCAGCGCGGGTGGAAGGCCGCCAGCAGCCCCAGCGCCACGCCGGGCAGCAAGGCCAGCAGCACGGCGCTGATGGCGATCCACAGCGAGACCCGCGCCCCGAACAGCAGGCGGCTCAGCAGGCAGCGGCCCAGCTCGTCGGTGCCCAGCGGATAAGCAGCCAGGCCGCCGGCCTGCCACAGCGGCGGCGTCAGCATGTGGTCGCGGAACTGCTGCACCGGGTCGTGCGGCGCCAGCCAGGGCGCGAGCACAGCGCCCAGCACGACCGCCGCGAAAACGAGGAAAGCCAGCGTGGCGCCGCGGTTGGCGGTGTAGGCGCGGACGAATTCGCGCGCGCAGGTTGGCGGCTGCGATGGCAGTGCGACGGTGCTCATCGGCTGGGCACCGCCACGGCGATCAGGCGTCGATCACCGTGCGCTCGCCCTGCAGGGTCACGATCCAGACCTGCTCGGCGCCGGCTTGCAGGTACAGGCCGGCCTTCATGTGCATCTCGGCCCAGCTGTTGGTGGGCGACATCACCTCGACACAGATTTCCGGCGCGCCCGGATAGGGCGTGGCGCCAGCGTACTGCAGCAGGCGCGCGTCGGAAATCCAGGCCACATCGGCCACGCGCACACCGTCGGTGGTCTGGATGCTGCATTCCACCAGCACCCGGCCGCCCGGCCGCTGGCGCAACTCGGTGGCGATGTCCACCTGCACCAGGCCGTGCTGGTTGCTGGCCGGGCTCATCTCGATACGGCCCCAGCGGTTCATCTCGATCTTGAACGGCAGGTCCTTGAGGAAAGGATTGGCCAGGACATCGGCCCAAAGCTTGGCTTGCAGGGTGCTCATCGCGCGCGCCTCCGGTCGGCAATTTGTATGCAGATTGTCGCCGCTTCAACCAGCGGGGCGTGGGCACCGTGTGGTTCACTCGCGCCCCCGCAGCCGCGGATTGACCACGCCGTACAGCACGTCGACGACCAGGTTGACGCTGATGAAAATCAGCGCCGAAACCAGGATGCCGGCCTGCACCACGGGGTAGTCGCGCCGGGCGATGGCATCGATCAGCCATTTGCCGATGCCGGGCCACGAGAAGATGGTTTCGGTCAGCACCGCGCCGCCCAGCAGCCCGCCGACCTGCAGGCCCAGCACGGTGACGATGGGGATCAGCGCATTGCGCAGGCCGTGGTGCAGGATGACGCGGGCCGGGCTGAGGCCCTTGGCGCGGGCCGTGCGCATGTAGTCCTCGCGCAGCACTTCGAGCATGGCGCTGCGCGTCATGCGTGCGATGGTGGCCATCGGCACCGTGCCCAGCACCAGTGCGGGCAGGGCCAGGTGCAGCAGCGCCGATACGCAGGCCCCGCTTTCCTGGCCACGCAGGTCGGCGAGCAGGCTGTCGATGAGCATGAAGCCGGTGACCGGGGAGATGTCAAATTCGATGCCGATGCGCCCGCTGACCGGTATCCATGCCAGCCCGACCGAAAAGAACATGATGAGGATCAGCCCCCACCAGAACACCGGCATCGAATGGCCCACGGTGGCCAGCGCCATCACCGCCTGGTCGAACCAGCTGCCGCGTTTCAGCGCGGCGGCCACGCCCAGTGTCAGACCCACCACCAGGGCCAGCAGCAGCGCCGTGCCGGCCAGTTCGATGGTGGCCGGGAAGAGCACCGCGAATTCCGCCGACACCGCCTCGCGCGTGACCAGGCTCTTGCCCAGGTCGCCGTGCAGCAGTTGCGTCACGTAGCGCAGGTATTGCGCCGGCAGCGGCTGGTCCAGGCCGAGTTGCTGCATCAGCGCGGCGTGGGCCGCAGGGTCGAGCCGGCGCTCGCCGACCATGATCTCGATCGGGTCGCCGGGAATCAACCGGATCAGCGCGAAGGCGGCCAGCGTCACGCCCAACAGGGTGGGCACAAGCGCGGCGAGCTTCTTCAGCAAGAACATGCGCCCCCGAGCTCGCTAGCGCTCGCTACCCCCAGTGGGGGCCGTTCGCCAGCGGCCCGGCAAAGCCGGTTCCGCGGCGGGAAGCGGGGTCAACGACGAGCTTGGTCGTGTTCAGAAGAACGTGTATTCCGCCGAGACCACGAAGGAACGGCCACGCGGGTCGGCCACGCGCGGTTCCCAACTGCTGCCGGCACCGGTGTTGGTGTCGTAGGCCAGGGCGAAAGGCGGGTCGGTGTTCAGCAGGTTCTTGATGCCGGCGTTCAGCGTCAGGTTCTTGATGCCGGTGTAGGCCACGTTGGTGTGGAACAGCGTGTAGGCCTTGACGAAGGGGCTGTAGTTCGGCGGGCTGACCGTGCCGTTGGCGACACCCGGCGGGATGTAGCCCGCGTAACCGGTGCTGTACTGCTGGCGCAGCGTGCCGCCCCAATCGCCGACCTTGTAGGTGACGAAGGCCATGTGCTTCCAGCGCAGGCCCAGTTCACTGGAACGCGTGAACAGCGCCACTTCACTGGGGCCGAAGGCCGAGCTGGTCAGCAGGCGCGACTTCTTGTCCAGCAGGTAGGACCCTTCCAGGCCGCCCGACAGCCGTCCGCCGCCCAGCAGCATGCCGCCGCGCAGCGAAACCTCGATGCCGGCCGTCTTGGTCTCGCCGGCATTGACCCAGCGGGTGTCGATCTGCTTGATGGCGCCGCTGGCGTCGCGGATGAAGTTCTCCGGGAACAGCGCGTAGTTGTTCAGGATGGTGGTCAGGCCGAAGGACTGGATGGTGCCCTTGCGCTGGATGGTCCACCAGTCCACTGTGGCGCTGAAATCATTGATGGGCTGCCACGCGAAACCCAGGTTGGTCATCGTGCTCTTTTCCGGGCCCAGGTCGGCTTTGCCGCCAAACAGGGTGTTGAAGGTGATGGCCGAGCAGCCCGGCGTGGCGCTGACGATGTTGGCCGGGCAGGTCAGGGGGTCGGGCACCCCGGCGCCGGAATAGGGCGATTCGGTCACCCCGTTGTACAGCTGGTTGAAGGTGGGCACGCGAAAGCCCGTGCCGTAGGAACCGCGCAGCACCAGGCTTTCCAGCGGCGCGAAGCGCAGCGACAGCTTGGGGTTGGTGGTGCTGCCGAAACCGCTGTACTGGTCGTAGCGCGCCGACAGATTGGCTTCCAGGTTCTTCAGCACCGGCACGATGACTTCGCCGAACACCGCTTTCACGTCGCGCTTGACACCCGTCAGCGCATTGATGTTGTCGAAGGCGGCGTTGAAGATCCAGGTGTTGATGTCGTTGGTGTTGACGCTGGTGTTGCCGTTGAACTTGTACTTCTCCTGGCGGAAGTCGACGCCCACCGCGGCCAGCACATCACCGGCCGGCAGCTTCATGACGGAGCCCGAAGCCTTGGCATCGACCTGGTCGGTGGTGTATTCACCGCCGTACAAGGTGGTGCCGCGCGCCGAGATGGCTTCCAAGCCCTGCATCGCGGCAGCGCTTTGCTGCTCACCCGCCAGCAAGAAGGGGTTGAGCACGCCGGTGTTGATCAGGTTGGCCAAGCCGACGTAGTTGTGATACCCGCTGCCCAGCACGGATGAGCTCTTGCTGGACGCGCGCGACACGCCGACGCGGTAGTCCCAGTCGGCCAGGAAGGGCAGACTGCCGTCGGCCGACAGTAGGAAGCGGCTGGTGTCGGTGGTGGTCTTGTATTCACGCTGGCCGCAGGCCATGCAGCGCCAGCGGAAGGTCATCGGCGCGCCGTTGTTCACCGCCAGTTCGGGGAAAGTGCCGATCAAAGCGTTGAAGACCCGGGCGTAGCCCGCGCCGGTGCTGGGGTAGGCCAGGTTGCGGAAGGGGTTGGGCGTGGTGGTGTTGTTGGGCAGCGTGGTGTTCGAGGTCGAAGACGCCGAACTGATCTGGTTTTCCGAGAACAGCTTGGCCGATTCCGAGCGCCCGAACAGGTATTCGGCGGTGAAAGTGGTGCCGGCGGCCTTGAAGTTGCCGCGCGTCACCAGGTTGGTGTTCTTCACCGGCTGCTGGATGACCACGGCCCGGCCGGTGTCGTAGGCGCAACCGAATTGCGCGCCGGCGCCAGCCACCCACAGCTTCTCGTCGTAGGGGCCCATGCCCGGCTGCGAAGCACAGCCGGCCTGGCCCGGCAGGTCCAGCGTGTTGACGCTGCCGATGGTGGTGCCGCTGTACAAGGGGCCGACGCCGTTGCCGCTGCCCGGCCGCGTCAGCACGTTCTTGATGGTGGCCGTGGTGCTGGGAATGAACAGCGTGGCGTAGGGCGTGCCGCGCGTGTCGGGCGACAGGCCGCGGTCGGCCTGGAAGGTGTTGACGAAGTCGCGCTGCGTGCCTTGCAGCATCTTGGCGTCGGTCACCGACAGCGTGGCCAGCAGGTTGTAGCCCTCGGTGTCGAGGTTGCCCAGGCCGCCAGCCAGCGAGGCGCGGTAGACCTGACCACCGGCCTGCTGCGGCACGTCGGCCGATGCGGCGGCGCGCAGCCCGGTGAAGTTGTTGCGCAGGATGAAGTTGATGACGCCGCCGACGGCGTCGGTGCCGTAGACGGACGAAGCGCCATCCTTCAGGACTTCGACGCGCTCGACGGCGGCCATCGGGATCTGGTTCAGGTCGACCACGCCGCCGTTCACGCCATGCGAGGCCACGCGGCGGCCGTTCAGCAGGATCAGCGTGGCGTTGGCGCCCTGGTTGCGCAGGTTGGCGCTGGTGCTGCCGTTGTTGCCGCGCGCCTGGCCCGACACCACGTCGGCATTGCTGGCCAGGTTGTCCATGCCGTTGCCGTTGATGGTCAGCGTGGCAATCAGCTGTTCGGCATTGACGATGCCCTGCTGGTCGAGCTCTGCGCGGCTGATGATCTGCAGTGGCAGCGCGCCTTCGACGGCGATGCGCTTGATGCTGGAGCCCGTGATCTCGACCCGCTGCGGTGCCGCTGACTGCGCCAGGGCGTGCGTGGCCAGACCGAGCAGCGCCAGGCTGCCAACGAGGGTTTTCATCTTCTTCATGGGGCGTCTCCAGACTCGATCGTTCGAAAGTCTATGCTAGGGTCACGTCGCCTTACCCTGTTGCCACAAAGCAACTTGCAAGGCCTGCGGGAAACCCTGCCCGCTGCGGCTGCCGCGGCCAGCGTCGTGCGGCAGCGTACTGACGGCACGCCCCACCCGCCCGCTACATTTGCGGATGATCGAAGCCCTGTTGCTGACCACCACCCGCGTCTCCACCTTCGACGGCGAGCGGCCGCTGACCGGGGCCAGCGGCTTCTTCTTCGCCCGCGGCGAGCGCCTGTTCCTGGTGACCAGCCGGCATGTCGTCATCGACAAGCCCAGCAAGCACTTCCCCAGCCGCATCGAGATCGAACTGCACACCGATGCCGGCAACCTGACGCAATCCACCGGCCTGTCGGTCTTGCTCTACCGCGACGGCAAGAGCATCTGGCGCCAGGGCAAGGACGCCGGTGGCGAGATCGACGTCGCGGTGCTGGAAATCGACCGCGCGGCGCTGCCCGACGGGGTCTGCCTGGACTGCTTCACGCCCGAACACCTGCAGGGCCAGTTGCACGATGTCGAGGTGGGCTCCTCACTGCTCATCGTCGGCTTCCCGCTGGGCTTCCACGACGGCTTGCACCACCTGCCCGTGGTGCGGCAGGCGGCCATCGCGTCGTCCTTCGGCCTGCGCTTCCAGGGCCTGGGCTATTTCCTGACCGACGCCCGCACCCACCGCGGCACCAGCGGCGCCCCGGTGGTGATGCGCGCGCCCGGTTTCGACGGCAGGCTGCCGTGGAAGCTGCTGGGTGTGCACTCGTCGCGCATGGACGTGGGCAGCCGCGACCTGAAACTCGACGAGTCGCTGGGCCTGAACTGCGCCTGGTACGCCGACATCCTGATGACGCTGACGGCCGAAGTGCCGGTGCTGGCGGCGGTGCCCGCCTCGGCCGCGCCAGTCTTGGCCAGCGCGGTCGCCCCGGCTGCTGCTGACGCACCGGACACGCCGGCTGCGCCACCACCGTCCGGCGGACCCGTGCTGCGTTCCGTGTGAACATCGCGGCGTGACGCCGCCTGCCCAGCACCTGCCCCCACCCTGCGCGTCGGCCCCGGTGACGCCGTGGCGCTGGATCCCGACGCTCTACTTCGGTCAGGGGCTGCCCTATGTGGTGGTGATGACGCTGGCCGTCGTCCTGTACAAGAACCTGGGCGTTTCCAACACCGACATCGCGCTGCTGACCAGCTGGCTCTACCTGCCCTGGGTCATCAAGCCGCTGTGGGGCCCGCTGGTCGATCTGCTGGGCACCAAGCGGCGCTGGATCGTGGGTCTGCAGTTCACCATCGGCGCGGCCCTGGCCGGCGTGGCGCTGGCGGTGCCGGCACCGGGTTTCCTGCAGGCCACGCTGGTCATCTTCTGGCTGATGGCCTTTGCCTCGGCCACGCACGACATCGCCGCCGACGGCTACTACATGCTGGCCCTGCCGCAAGGCACGCAGGCCGCCTTTGTCGGTGTGCGCAGCACCTGCTACCGCCTGGCGATGATCGCCGGCCAGGGCGGGCTGGTTTTCCTGGCCGGACGGCTGACGGAAAACCTGGGCTCGCCAGCGCAGGCCTGGACCTGGGTCTTCGGCACGATGGCGGCCTTCTTCATCGCCCTGGCGGCCTGGCACCTGTGGGCCTTGCCGCGGCCGGCCGGTGACCACGCCGTGCCGCGTGGCGCCCACTTCTGGCGCGACTTCCTGCAGGTCTTCAAAGCCTTTTTCGCCAAGCCCGAGATCGGCCGCATCCTCGGTTTCCTGCTGCTCTACCGCTTCGCCGAAGCGCAGTTGCTGAAGCTGGTCACGCCTTTCATGCTGGACCCGGTCGCTGCCGGCGGCCTGGGCTTGAAGACCAGCGATGTCGGCATCGCCTACGGCACCGTGGGCGTGACCGCGTTGACGGTCGGCGGGCTGCTCGGCGGCTGGGTCATTTCACGCGGCGGCCTGCAGCGGTTGCTGTGGCCGCTGATGCTGTGCATGCACGTGCCCAACACGGTGTTCGTGGCGCTGGCGCTGTGGCAGCCCGGCAGCCTGACGCTGGTCAGCGCGGCGATTGCGCTGGAGCAGTTCGGCTACGGTTTCGGCTTCACCGCGTACATGGTCTACCTGCTGATGGTGGCCGGCGGGGTGGATGGCCAGAATCCGCACAAGACCGCGCACTACGCGCTGTGCACCGGCTTCATGGCTTTGGGCATGATGCTGCCCGGCATGTGGGCCGGCTGGTTGCAGACCCAGCTGGGCTACCTGAACTTCTTCATCTGGGCCTGCGTGGCCACGCTGCCCTCGTTCGCGGCGGCAGCGCTGGTGCGCATCGCGCCGGGTTTCGGGCGCAAGGCCGATTGACGGCCGGGCCCCGGCCAACGAACAACGAACCCAGTCAAGGAGTCCCTCCATGCGCATCACCATCATGGGCAGCGGCGGCGTCGGCGGCTACTTCGGCGCACGCCTGGCACAGGCCGGCTGCGATGTCACCTTCGTGGCCCGCGGCGCCCATCTCGCGGCGCTGCGCAGCGGCGGCTTGCGCGTCACCAGCCCGCTGGGCGACATCCACCTCGCCAGGCCCCAGGTCACCGACCAAGCGGCCGACGCCGTCAGCGCCGACCTGGTGCTCTTCGGCGTGAAGCTGTGGGACACCGAGGCGGCGGCGGCCAGCATCCGCCCGCTGATCGGGCAGCACACGGCCGTCATCTCCTTCCAGAACGGCGTCGTCAAGGACGAGCTGCTGCGCGCCGCCCTGGGCGAAGGCGCGGTGGCCGGCGGGGTCTGCTACATCGCCGCAGCCATCGCCGAGCCCGGTGTGATCCGCCACACCGGCACCCTGCAAAAGCTGGTCTTCGGCGAATTCGACGGCCAGCGCAGCCCGCGCCTGCGCGCCTTCGCGCAGGCCTGCGAGGCGGCCGGCATCACGCACGAACTGACCGACCAGATCCGCCGCAGCCAGTGGGAGAAATTCGTCTTCCTGGTCGGCCTGTCGGCCACCACCACGGCGGCGCGCGTGCCCATCGGCGTCATCCGCAGCCACCCGCGCAGCCGGGCGCTGCTGCACGACCTGATGGACGAGGTGGTGCAGGTGGCGCGTGCCGAGGGCGTCGACCTGCCGCCCGACTTCGCCGCGCAGCGCCTGGCCTTCGCCGACGGCCTGCCGGCCACCATGACTGCGTCCATGCACCACGACCTGCAGCGCGGCTCGCGGCTGGAACTGCCGTGGCTGAGCGGCGACGTGGTGGCGCGCGGCCTGCGCCTGGGCGTGCCCACACCCTGCAACCGCGCCATCGTGGACCTGCTCTCGGTGCACGCCGACGGCGCGCCCGCCGTGGCCCTGGGCTGACGCGCCATGTGCCTGGCCGCGCTGGCGGTGGCGCAGAGCCCGCGATTTCCCTGGGTGCTGGCCTCCAACCGCGACGAGTTCTTCAACCGGCCCACGGCGCCGCTGGGCTGGTGGCAGCCGGCGGGCCAGGGCGAGAGCGTGCTGAGCGGACGCGACCTGGCGGCCGGCGGCACCTGGCTGGGCCTGACCCGCACCGGGCGCCTGGCGCTGGTGACCAATGTGCGCGAGCCCGGCCGTTTCGACCCGGCTGCGGCCTCGCGCGGGGTGCTGGTGCTACAGGCGCTGGCGCGTGGCGCCGCGGATGCCGAGTGGCTGGCCGGCCTGGCTGCCGTGCCGCGCAACGGCTACAACCTGATCGTGGCCGACCTGCACAGCAGCCGAGCCGTCTGGGCCAGCAACCGCCCGGCGCCGCAGGCGCGTGCGCTGGACGCCGGGCTTTTCGGCCTGTCGAACGCCGCGCTGGACACGCCCTGGCCCAAGGTGACGGCGCTCAAGCAGCGTCTGGGCCAGGCCGTGGCCGCAGCGTTGACCCCCGCAGCGCTGGCTGAAGCCGCCTTCGCCGCGCTGGCCGACCGCCACGGCGCGCCGGACGCGGCGCTACCGGCCACCGGGGTGCCGCTGGAACGTGAACGCCAGCTGTCGCCGGCCTTCATCCGCATCGACGGCAGCGCGGCGGGCACCGGCGTCTACGGCACGCGCTGTTCCACGCTGGTCATCGTCGAGCAGCAGGCCACGCAGCGCCAGATCCGGGTCATCGAACGCTGCTACGACGAAGGCGGCGCCGTCAGCGGCGAGACGGCGCTGTCCTGCACGTTGGCGTGAACGCCGGCCGCCGAGCTGGAAGAACAGCGACGGGATGCAGCCGGCCGCGCCCATCGAAATCAGGCTGTTGCGGTCGGCACCGACAAGCCCTAGTCTCGGTCGCGGCGTTACCGGCAACGGGGCATCGTCGGGCCATACGCACACCAAAGGCTTACTTGCCCACCCGTTTCGACACCGCTATCGCCCAGGACACGGCACAGGTCGCTCGGCAGACCGGCTTTGTCCAGTGCGTGACCGCCCTGCGGCGTACGCTCGCCACCACCCCGGCCGGCTGGGCGCTGGTGGTCTGGATGTCCTGGGGCCAGGTGCCGCAAACGCAGGTCGGGCTTTGGCTGGCGGCCTTCACCGTGGTCTGGGTCGGCAGCCTGTGGGCGCTGCGCGGCATCGCCCGCCGCGGCCCGCTGGCGGCGCGCGACGCACCCCGGGTGCTGGCGGTGGCCGGCCTGGATGGTGCGGCCTGGGGCGCGGCCGTGGGCTTGCTGATGGGCTACGACCGCGTGCTCGACCCCTGGCTGGCCGCCGTGCTGTGTGGTGTGAGCGCCGTCAATGCGCCGGTCTACATCACCTACCCGAAGGCCTACCGGGTGCAGATCGGCGCCCTGTGGGCCTCGGCGATGCTGGGCTGGTTGCTGCTGGCCGGCCCGCACAAGGTGCCGCTGGAGGGACTGCTGGGCCTGACGGTCTTCCTCGCGCTCATCGTCTACTACATGCAGCCCATCGCTGAACGCGTGGTCGATGGCATCCGCCTGCAGCTGGCCAACGCGCTGCTGGCCCAGCAACTGCGCCAGGCCCTGGCCCTGGTGGAGCAGGACGCCGCCACCGACGTGCTGACCGGCCAGCCCAACCGGCGCGCACTCGACGGGGTGCTGGCGCAGCAACTCGAACGCTCGGCCGACAGCGGCCGGCCGGTGTCGGTGCTGCTGTTGGACGTCGACCACTTCAAGCACATCAATGACCTGCACGGTCACGGCGTTGGCGACGATGCGCTGCGCGCCTTCGCGCGCCGCGTCCAGCGGCTGCTGCGCGAGGGCGATGTCTGCGCGCGTTACGGCGGCGAGGAATTCGTCGTCGTGCTGCCCGAAACCCCGCTGGCGCTGGCCCTGGAGGTGGCCGAACGGCTGCGCACCGGCGTGGCCGAGGCCCCGCTGCTGACCCTGCCCTTGCTGACGGTGACGGTGTCGATCGGCGCGGCGCAGTACAGCCCCGGCCAGAGCCCGGCGGCCCTGCTGGAAGCCGCCGACCAGGCTGCCTATGCGGCCAAGCGGGGCGGGCGCAACCGGGTGCGATCGGCGCCAGCGCCTTAGCGGCCAGGGCGCGGCGGCGCATCCCCATCGGCCAACGCGGCCTGCAGCTGCTCGATCATCGCGTGCAGGGCCACCACCTGGTCGGCGCCCAGGCGCTGGTTCAGCGCCAGCTGGGCGCGCTTCCAGTGCGCCTTGGCTTGGGCGTGCTTCAAGCGGCCGGCCGCCGTGAGGGTGATGGAGCGCGACCGCGCGTCGGCGCCCGGCCCCTGTTCGCACCAGCCCTGCTCGATCAGCGGGCGCAGGTTGCGGGTCAGCGTGGACGCATCCAGGCCCATGCGGGCGGCCAGCGTGCTGGGCGCGACCGGGCCCAGCGTCACCACGTGCGACAGCAGCGAATACTGCGTCGTCTTCAGTCCGGTCAGCGCCAGTTGCGTGTCGTACAGCCGAGCCACGCTGCGCTGCAGCTGGCGCAGCTTGAAGTGGGTGCAGCCCTGAGGCTGCAGGGCTGCCGGCGCGCGCGCTGTGGTCATCGACATGGGATACTTTTGTTGTACCTGCAACGGTTGCATGTGCATGCAAACCGATTGCGAGGGTAGCACCCGTGAGCCCAGCTGCCAGCCCCCTTGAAGCCCGTGAACGGCCAGCCGCGGCCGCGGCCAACCCGCTGCTCAGCGGCCCCATCCTGCCTACGCTGCTGCGCTTCGCGCTGCCGAACATGGCCGCCATGCTGGCCACGGCGCTGGCCACCATCGCCGAAACCGGCTTCGTCGGCAGCATGGGCGTGACCTCGCTGGCGGGCATGGCACTGGTGTTTCCGATGGTCATGCTGCAGCAGATGCTGTCGGCCGGCGCGATGGGCGGCGGCGTGTCGTCGGCCATCAGCCGTGCGCTGGGTGCCGGCGACCTGCCGCGGGCCAACGCGCTGGCGGTGCACGCGATGTGGATCGGCCTGGCGGTGGGTGCGGTCAGCACGGCGCTGATGCTGGCTTTCGGCCCCACGCTCTACGCCGCCCTGGGCGGGCGCGGCGCGGCTCTGGCGCAGGCCGTGGCCTATTCCAACGTGGCCTTCCTGGGCGCGGTGGGCATCTGGCTGATGAACACCTTCGCCTCGGTCATCCGCGGCAGCGGCAATATGCGTGTGCCTTCGGCCACGCTGCTGGCCGTGGCCGCCACGCAGGTGCTGGTGGGCGGCGCCTGCGGCCTGGGCTGGCTGGGCTTGCCGCGCGGCGGCATGGCCGGCGTGGCGCTGGGCCAGGTGGTGGCCTATGCGGGCGGCGCGGTGTTTCTGTTCATCCACCTGCGCTCGGGCGCTGCCCGGCTGAAGCTGGCGGTGGGCGCCACGAAGCTGCAGGGTGCGCTGCTGGGCGACATCCTGCGCGTCGGCGCGCTGGCCTGCCTGTCGCCCTTGCAGACCGTGCTGACCATCCTGGTGCTGACGCACCTGGTGGCGCGCTTCGGCACCGACGCGCTGGCCGGCTACGGCATCGGCACGCGGCTGGAATTCCTGCTCGTGCCGATCGCCTTCGCGGTGGGCGTGGCCTCGGTACCGCTGGTGGGCATGGCCATCGGCGCCGGGCAGATCGCCCGCGCGCGGCGCGTGGCCTGGGTGTCGGCGGCCGTGGCCTTCGTCGGCCTGGGCGTACTGGGTCTGGTGCTGGCCGTCGTGCCCCAGCTGTGGACCGGCCTGTTCACGCGCGACGCCGCCGTGCTGGCCGCGGCCGCCGTCTACTTTCATTGGGCCGGGCCGGGCTATGGCCTGTTCGGCCTGGGGCTGTGCCTGTACTTCTCGTCGCTGGGCGCCGGCCAGGCCGGCGGGCCGGTGCTGGCCGGTACCTTGCGGCTGCTGGTGGTGGCGCTGGGCGGCTGGGGCCTGGCCGAAGCCCAGGCCGACGCCTGGACCATCTTCGCGCTGGCCGGCGGCGGCATGGTGGCCTACGGCCTGGCGATGGCCCTCTTGGTGCACCGCGCGAAGTGGGGGCGCTAGAGTCGCCGCGCCAGCCAGCCCCTGCCGCATGAACACCACCGAGATCTTCCTGATCGCCATGCTGATCGTCTTCAGCGCGCCCTACCTGCTGTGGCGCCTGGGCCGCACCGAGTACTGGGCGCCGCTGGTCGTGGTGCAGATCGTCACCGGCATCCTGCTCGGTCCCGGCGTGCTGGGCGCGGCACTGCCCGAGGTCTACGGTTTCGTCTTCACGCCGGCCGTCATCCTGAGCCTGAACGGCATCGCGGGGTGGGCGGTGATGCTCTTCGTGTGGATCGCCGGCATCGAGCTCGACCTGTCGCAGGCCTGGCAGCACCGGCGCGAAAGCGGCATCACGGCCGGCCTGGCGCTGGGCATGCCGCTGCTCTTCGGCTGTGCTGCGGCCCTCGCCATGCTGGCCACGCCGGGCTGGGTGGGTTCGAAGGCGCTGACCTGGCAGTTCCTGCTCGGCGTGGGCATGTCGTGCGCCGTGACGGCGCTGCCCATCCTGATCCTGTTCATGGAAAAGATGGCCATCCTGCGCCTGCCCATCGGCCAGCGCATCCTGCGCTACGCCAGCCTGGACGACGTGGCCATCTGGGGCGTGCTGGCGCTGATCCTGATGGACTGGCAGCGGGTGGGCAAACAGCTGTTCTTCCTGGTCGCCTTCGCCATCGTGGGCTACGGCTTGCGCCAGCTGATGGTGCGCATCCCCGAACGCGACCGCTGGTACGTCGGCCTGATCTGGCTGGCCGCCTGCGGCCTGGGTGCCGACTGGTCGGGCCTGCACTACATGGTCGGTGCTTTCCTGGCCGGCGCCATCATGGACAGCCACTGGTTCGACCAGAAGCAGCTGGACCAGCTGCGCCACCACGTGCTGCTGGTGGTGATGCCGGTGTTCTTCCTCAGCACCGGCCTGCGCACCAACTGGACGCTCGGCGGCAGCGCGGTGTTCATCGCGGCGGCGGGGCTGCTGCTGGCCAGCGTGGCGGGCAAGCTCATCGGCGTCCACATCGCCGGCCGCGCCCTGGGCTGGGCCCGGGGTGAGGCCAGCCTGATTGGCTGGCTGCTGCAGACCAAGGCCCTGATCATGATCATCTTCGCCAATGTGCTGCTGGACAAGCAGATCATCACGCACTCGACCTTCACGGCCCTGCTGCTGATGGCCGTGGGCAGCACCATGCTGACGGTGCCCGTGGTGACGCCCATGCTGGCGAAGCTGAAGGCCGTTCTGGCGAAGACGGCCTGAAGCGCAGCGCGCGCGGCGACCGCCAGCGCCGGACTCAGGCCTGGACGTAGCGGTGCGTGTAGCGGTCCGACTCGCCAATGGCGACGTAGCGCTCGCGGTCCACGTCCTTGCCGGCCAAGGTAGGCGGCAGCGACCAGACACCCCCGGCGTGGTTCCGGGTGTCCAGCGGGTTGGCATTGATCTCGCTGCGCGCGTCCAGCCTGAAGCCGGCGGCCTGCGCACGCGCTTCCATCAGGGCTTCGCTGACGTAGCCACTCTTCCTCTGCGTTTCGATGGCCGTGCCCGGCGCCGCACGGTGGTCCACCACGCCCAGCACGCCGCCGCGCTTGAGCAGCGCATGGCAGGCCTTCAAGGTGTCGTCCAGGCTGCCGTCTTCCAGCCAGTTGTGCACATTGCGGAAGGTGACGATGAGGTCGGCGCCGCCGTCCTTGTCCAGCGCCGTGGCGATGTCGCCGAAACGCCCGCCGCGCGGCAAGGTGCCGCTGAAGACGCGGTCGTACAAGTCGGGCTGCTTGGCCAGGCGGGCGTCGAAGTTGGCCCGCGCCCGGCGCTGGCCTTCGCTGCCACCCTCCTTGGCGAAATGGGCGGTGCAGAACAGCCCCTGCGGGCGCAGATAGGGCGCCAGGATCTCGGTGTACCAACCGCCGCCGGGCGTCAATTCCACCACCTTCAGCGTCGGCCGCAGGCCGAAGAAGCGCAGCGTGTCATAGGGGTGGCGGGCCGCGTCGCGCGCCCGGTTGGCGGCGCTGCGCTGGGGCCCTATCAACACGGCACGCAGCGCGGCGTCTTCGGCGGGCTGGGCCGGGCCCGGTGCGCCGCAAGCCGGCAGGCCGCCCGCAGCAGCCAAGGCGGCCAGGTGGGCCAGGAAGGGGCGACGGCCGGATGCGGTGTTCATCTCGGCATTGTGAAGTGCCTGTGGCAGGCGGCTACAGTTGCGCGGCAGCGGCCCCGCCCGGACCCGGTCCGACGGCCCCCCAACAACCCCCCATGGACAGGTGCAATGCGCTATTTGATCGGCTTCTTGACGGGTTTCGTGTGTCTGTCGGCCCTGGCTGCCGACCCCTTCGACGACAAGTTCCGTCAGCTCGACGAACTGCTGCCGACGCCCAATGTCTACCGCACGGCTTCCGGCGCCCCGGGCCATGCCTATTGGCAACAGCGCGCCGACTACGTGATCAGGGCCAGCCTGGACGAGAACAAGCACCAGATCACGGGCACCGAGAAGATCACCTACCAGAACAACTCGCCCGACACGCTCAGCTACCTGTGGCTGCAGGTCGACCAGAACCTGTACCGCCCCGATGCCGAATCACGCGCCGCGGCGGCGATCGTGAACAAGGAGGCCTGGATCAGCCCGCGTGAAGGCAATCCGGGCGCTGAAGGCGGCGACGGCGGCCGGGACAGCAACGTCAAGTTCGATCTGATCCGCAACGTCCTGGACGGCGCCCGCTTCCCGGGCGGCATGCAGGTCAGCAACGTCGCCGCGGGCGGCAAGCCGCTGAAGTTCACCGTCAACAAGACGATGATGCGCATCGACCTGCCGACACCGCTGAAATCGGGCGAGCGCTTGGTGCTGACGCTGGACTGGCAATACACGATCAGCGAACAGAAGGTGCTGGGCGGGCGTTCGGGCGTCGAGTTCTTCGAAGACAGCAAGAACGCGCTCTACGAGATTGCCCAGTGGTTTCCGCGCATGGCGGCCTATTACGACGCCAAGGGCTGGCAGCACAAGCAGTTCCTGGGTTCGGGCGAATTCACGCTGGAGTTCGGTGATTACGACGTCAGCCTGACGGTTCCCGCCGACCATGTGGTGGCCGCCACCGGTGAGTTGCAGAACCCCGACGAGGTCTTGACGGCCGTTCAGCGCGACCGCCTGAAGCAGGCCCGCACGGCCAGCCAGCCGGTGCTGATCGTCACGCCGGCCGAGGCCGAACTGGCGGAAAAGTCGCGCAGCGACCAGCAGAAGACCTGGCGCTTCAAGGCCAGCAATGTGCGCGACTTCGCTTTCGCTTCCAGCCGCAAGTTCATCTGGGACGCCCAGGGCTACAAGAAGGACAAGACCGATACCCTGGCGATGTCCTACTACCCCCAGGAAGGCAACCCGCTGTGGGGCCAGTACAGCACGCAGGCGGTGATCCACACCATCGAGCAATACAACCGCTACAGCCTGGACTACCCCTACCCGGTGGCCATCTCGGTCAACGGGCCGGTCGGCGGCATGGAATACCCGATGATCTGCTTCAACGGCCCGCGCCCGGTGAAGGACAAGAAGACCGGCGAGCTGACCTATTCCAAGGGGACGAAGTACGGCCTCATCTCGGTCATCATCCACGAGGTCGGGCACAACTACTACCCGATGA
>Ga0136641_1000108_pt1 | contig 33875 bp, 24 predicted proteins | sample EliLak1302023Y_FD_115312 | JGI IMG/M metagenome (GOLD analysis project Ga0136641, IMG submission 115312) | Freshwater microbial communities from Elizabeth Lake, Yosemite National Park, California, USA - 13020-23Y | ecosystem: Environmental > Aquatic > Freshwater > Lake ...
CCAAGGTTGCCGGCCCTAGCTTCCTCGGGGCCAAGGTTGCCGGCCCCCGCAAGACCCGGTGGCTCCGAAGCTTCAGTCGCAGCCGCAACAACAGGAGCCCGTTCTTCAGGTACTGCTGCTGCTACAGCCGCTGCCTCTACTGCTCCCGCAGGAGCATCCGCAAATCGGTATTGTGACTGAGCCTCCTTCAAATCCTCCCGATAATCCGGGTTATACAGGAAACCTGCTCCACCACTCGTAATCATGAAACAACTCTTTGACCCGTGCTCTAAAGCATTTAGCAAACAATCAATCGCCGATGATTTCATAATATCAAACATTTGTTCACTCAAGCGACGCTTCGTCATCATCAGTGTGTAAATAATTTGGTCCGTTGTTAAACCCTTATCCCGCAAAGAGATAGACTCATCCACTTTCCGATCACGCTTCTGCTGCTCTGAAAACTTCATTATGTAAGTGAAAACATCAACAGTTCTTTCTGCTTGAGGTAGATCTTTATGGGAGCAAATACGAACAGCACGACCCTGTACTTGTTCCAAACGCACATAGTTCCAGAATGGCTCCATCATGTGAACCTGCCGGACATTCTTGAGCGAAATACCCTCAGCACCAGATTGCGTAATCATAAACATCCGGCAAATCTTGCCTCCAAAGTTATTAGGATTTCCACCAGTCAAAGCACGGAGCTCTTCCTTCTTACGCAGTGATGCGGGAAACTTTTTAAAGTCCAAGTTGAAGATGTCTAGCAGAATCTTCTTCTTCTCAGCCGGCTCATCTCCAGTGTACAAGATATAACGCTCCTTACCCTTATTCTCGGGGGCCTTAACAGCATCTGCTAGAATCCATCCATCCGGTCCCTTTATAATATCAAGACGAACATAACCCGGTTCTTGATATTCACACGCAACTGAGAATAAACCAAGACCCTCGAGTGTCTTAAAGTTAGAATAAATCAAGACAGGTCCTTTGCTTTCCTTAACACGATTAAAGATCGCCGCATATTTGGGTGAAAAGTCCCGAAGTTTATCCGCGGTAAAGACATCTACAGCCCGTGCACGGAGTTGATTTACACTATCACGCAACTGTTCATTGTACTCAATGGCTACCGCACGAATAGGGGCTTCAACTGCTTCCTCAGCCGCCGCAGCAACTGCTTTCTGCTCGTCATCATCGTCCTCTAAGAAAGCTTCTAGAGAAGCAGCCCGAGTACTTTGACTGACTTCTAACTGCTGGGCCGCCTTGAGTTCCTTCTCTTCATCTCCACCTTCATCATCTCCTTCCTCCTTAATTCCCAGCAGAGCCGCTGCTTTCTTACTATCACGAGGACGAGGTCTTACAATACCATCTGGAAAAACAAAGTTACACGCCGCACGACTGAAAATCTTGAACGCACTATTTACTGATTTGGTCGCTTGAGCATATAAGTTAGATTCAAAAAGTGTTAGACCAGCAATTACACCAGCACCAGCCGTAGGAGGATTCGGTTTCTCTCCCTCCATTTCATCCTTACGTTCAGCTAAGTACTTACTGAGCTGCCAATCCGACATATCCAGCAGAACAACCTCATCCTTAGTAACTGTTGCGACCAACTCCTTCTTAGAACCCTTGTAGTATGAAATTAGACCAGTTAAACGCGAACGCAATGAAATATTATTTTTGATAACCAACTTCTCCTTGTCAACGAAGGATTCTACGAAGTCTTTCTCTGTATCGGGCAATTGAGGTAAGGAATTGTAAATGGGTGGGCCAAGGATATTCCCTAAGCCACCCAATGTTGGCAGAATATCGCGTTCAAACCACATCGGTAAATTACGTTCCCGCATATCCGCATCCTCCTCATCTAGACGCATGAAACCCTTGAATTCACCCTGCTCGGTCACAACCTTACGCATACCCGACGGTACAGGCGTAATATTCAGTTGCCTGAAACTTACACCATCTGCTGTCTTAGCAGTTGTGAATGAATAGAAGTCTACTGAAGGATTCATCATTAGAACCTTCTCCACTTGCTCTTCCGGTAAAGCGGGGCTTAAAGGAACTTTAGCAATACGACGGTCACCTGCTAGAATATTGGAGAGAACAGCGACTTCATGCGGCTTATTGATAATCGGTGTGCCGGAAAGAGCAATAATCTTACAGCCAACAGCATCGCACAACAAACGGTATACACCATATGCAATTCTGTATTTCCGGGGCATACCGCAAATCTTAGCATTCTCTTGGTAATTCGCCCGCCAATCTGCAGCACCCTTCTTATTTTCACGTGGCTCTGTCTTATAAATATTCTCAAGATCTGAACCCACAATTGTACGGATTAAGTTGTGAATTTCGTCCACTACAATTACAGCATTATCAAAAAGATTTCCGGGAGTCGGATTCTGGGCAGTTCCACAAATCCAGCCACGAACCTTTTCTTCCCGCAGACCGTTATAATGGATGAACTCAAAGCGGTCATCCATATGGGCCTTAATTTGGTCCTCAATATCCGCCTTTTGATTGGGCAATAGACTATCAAAGTTCACGGGTTGGCTCGGATCTGCTACCCAGAATTTGGTCTGCTTTCTCTTTCCAAATCTACGGTGAAGATATTCGGGCGAAAGACCATAGGTTGTCGTTAGGAAAATAAACTGTGACGAGGAGTCATCTAAAGCCGTTCCATTGTTATCCAAAGGAATATCAACCTGTTCCCAGAAGTTTTCGCGTTTAAAACCGTAGTATCCGCAGAGGGAAAGTTGGTCATGATAGTTCGCAGAAAGTGTTGCGGGTGTCATCACAAAAATCTTACGTGTTCCACCATAACGCAGTCCTTCCATAGCCGCAATACTTGTACAGGTTTTACCGGAGCCGAGGCCGTGATAGACAAGAATACCACGATAAGGCGAACCCCGCTGCATATAATCTCGTACAAACTCTTGATAGGCAAAATTCTCAATTGTTGAAGCAGATACCTTGCTCAATTCTTTACAGGCATCGCCAATCGGATCAATACGTGGCTTCTTAAGAATATATGTTTGGTAGGTCTCAACAATAAACTGGTGAATTCCGCGACGATTAATAGGCATGAATACATCACCAGCCGGATGAACCTTAATGGGATCTTCAGTGACTTTTGCTAGAACCGCAGCCTCAATCGCCTTGAAGCCCTCTTTCTCCACCTCTACAGGAGCAGGGGCCTCTTCACTATCAACAGAAGAAGGAGCAGAAGCAGCCTCTTCAACTTGAAACTTCAAAGCAGGAACAGCCTCTTCACTATCAACAGGAGCAGGAGCTTCCTCATCGGGAGGGCCCAAGAATGAAAGTAGACTGGGAGCAGCCTTCTTTTGTACAGGAGCAGCAATAGAAGTAGCAGCAGGCAAAACAATCTCCACAGCCTTTACTGCTCGACCACCCCCAGGTACAGCAATTGTTGGCTTCTTGATTACCTTCGCCTTAGCCTGTGCTTCCAGCAGTGTCTTATCAGCGGCCAAGGATGTGCTGGAATGGGCAACGGGCAAATCCTTAGTTCTTTCAATTTGAACACGTGGAGCGGGAAAAGACTGAACAAATGAGGGCTTAGGACCCTTGCCTTTTTTAATAGGACCTGCCGCAAGAGCAGTAGGCTCAGCCACCTGTTGTACTGACGATTCTGCTGACGCCATTCTAAATACTCAACCTATTTTAACCTAACAAAGCACCCACAGAGACCAGAGCGAGCCGACTAGCCTCCTGCTCAGCCTCCAACTTCTTACGACTAATAGCCGATGCAAGAAGAGTGCGATTTGGCAAATACACACCAATGGTGTAAATCCGGTCATGCTGAGGTCCTTCAACATGTATTTCCTCATAAGTAGGCGGAGTATGATACTGAGACTGAAAGTACTTCAAGAGTTGGTCCTTGTAATTATGATTCTCAGAAATCACCTTCGCAAAATTCACATATTGGTGAAGAATACTAATAATCCAATTATAGCAGACTTCAAAGGCGGCCCCCTTCCCAGCAACAATCTCTGTATTCCGATACAAAGCACCTATCCACGCCTCTACCATAGATCCTAGCAGCCGTAGATTCTCCCGGCCCTTACAGATAGAATCTACATGGCGACTCATAACAAGCCATTCCGACATTCCCATCTTCTGTGCTAGAACACCAAGATGGTCGTTGTTTACCAAGTTTCCACGGAGAGTGGTCAAAAAACCCTCCCCCTCTCCATCATAACGATCCTGTGAATAAATCGCTACAACACAATTTAATACTGAATCTCCAACAAATTCTAGTTCCTCATTGTGTGCCTTCTGTAAAGGCAGACAATCAGCCGGCTTATCGGAGAGTTGAATAATTTCACCATTAGGTCCAGGTGTGCCCGGAGGCTTCTCAACATATGACTTATGGACACAGGCCCGTCGGAATAAGTCAAAATCCAGGTTATTTGGAAGAACAACACCTTGTCTCTGTAAGAATCGTAAAATCTCAGAATTGGGTATCACCTTATTATTCGGATTCCACGGCGTTATGATTTTCACAACGGCGTTGACTTCTTGAGCTCCTACCTTTGACTTTGTCACAGAATTAGTATAAACCATTTATATAATATATAGCCATTTTGTTTTAAGTCTACATCTGTACAGGTTGCGACGCTAACTTAGGCTGAGAGGCCGCACTATTATCCGCAACATGGTAAGGCATCTGTGTAGGCTTAGGCGTTATATCTTCTGAATATAAAGCCGTCTTAGGTTCTTGGCCTATCCAGTCATTTTGATCTAGTGTAGGAGCAAACATCCGCTCAAGGCCAGGTGTCCACTTCGCAAAGTTCTCATAGCGGAAGAAATGGTCCCCCTCATAATCTATAACACCCCGCTTATCAAAGAAAGGATCCTGCATGCCACTGACTTCCATACGAGGCTGAACACGGGGAACACCAGTGGCATCTCCATTGTGTAGTGCGTCCGCAACTGTTGGGACACGCTCATCATCATACTGTTCATCCACCTTCTTGCGTTTAGGAATCAACTTGGTAACTTGAAATTCACCCTTATTAACCTTCTCAACAACAGGCTCCCAATCAGGATCCGTTTCATATAGTTTATGTACCAATGCCTGAACATCATCCGTCTCATGTTCCATTAAATCCTCCGTTTTCCGAGGAGTATATTGCTGGAGAATTGCCTTTTCCCGCTCATCTAACTCCTGTAAGTCCTGCGGTGCCATACTATCACCCGCAATAGCCTGGAAGAAGGGTTCAGTAACAGTACCCGTAAAGCCCTCCAAGCGTTCCTGGTTCATAGGCTGCTCGTTATCGGCCCGAGTCTGACTATTGAAAGGAAGCTGCGACCAGTCAAATTGGCGACGAGCAGTTAAAGCATTAACTGTTACCCGTTCAAGTTGATTACGACTTTCCTTTTCTGCTGTGAAAACTCGGGAAAATTCATAATCATCCAACTTCTTTATGGGTGTTAGAGCATATGTATTTTCTTCCTCGGTTAGCACATCAACATCTTTAGAATGGCTCTGCTTGAGTAAGGATTCATCCCTTGAAGGTGACACAAAAGAACACTCAATTCCACGGGAACCCAGATACTTATACCACTCCTTATAAGAGTCTAGACTTGTAAAAACCTTTCCGCCAGGCTCCGCAATAATAAAGCCAGACGCAGTATACTGAGCTCTGCTGGGACACTGTGATTCCTCTTCCCGTACTGAGGCCTGTGTTGTTAAACGTAAACCGAAAAAAAGAAGTGTAGCTAAGCACAAACATAGAATCATTATAAAAAGTATATCCCCACCCATGTGTCCCTGTTTTAACTGGGTAAATTTTCTGTAAAGAATATAGAGATGCCAGTTCAGACTAAAAAGAAATTACTGAGTCGGGGCAACAGAACCCGCAAGATTTTAAATACACTTCGTCGTGGATTTAATATGCTGGGAAAGCGTGCTCTTAACTTAGAGGTCAAGAAGGAAGCAGATGTTCCTAAGATGGATACGATTCTCCAGCAGCCGCAGGTTACTTTTGTTTTAGTAAAGGCTAGTTGGTGTGGTCATTGTAAGAACTATGAGCCTAAGTGGAAGAACTTTGTAAATACTCCGGGCCGTAACGCTAACATGGTAGCAATGCCGGTTGAACTCCAGAAGAATAGTCAGATTCTTAAGAATGTACCACTGGAGGGTGTGCCAACCGTCTTGAGGGTTCAAAATGGAACTGTTACAGCCGTAGATATTGATGAAGCAAATGATTCTGAGATTATGACACAAGAGGTTACACGTGCTAGTAATATCCCCATTAATACACCTCCTCTAGCAGATGCGATTGTGAATGGAAACCCGAATGTAGTTGAGGAAGAGGAAGAGGAACCCGAGCCGCTAGCACCTACACAGGAAATGGTTGAATTAGTAAATAAGGTTAATACGAATCCCCGTAACCTGGGAGAGACGAATGGTTCTCGTAATATGAACCAAGCGGCGTTGGATTTGGCTGTGCCTGCTCCTGCTCCTACTACTCCTGCTGCTCCTACAGAGACGGAACCCATCAACTCCATTAATCTAGTGGATTTACCAGCAACAAATAAACCAATTTTAGCCGCAGTAAATACTACTCCTGCGATTCCTGAGCCTATCCCCGCAGAGGCACCTAAGCCTGCTCCTATGGCAACAGAGGCTATGGCAGATGAACCCAAAACAGATGAACCCAAAACAGATGAACCTGAGGCTGAGACCGCCATCAATATGTCTGCTCCTTCAGTTGTGGATGCTTTATTCAATAGAAATGCCAAAAAGGCAAACAATGTAATCAATCAGGCTCAGGCCGAAATCGCAGCAACGCCTCCCAAGCAGCGTGGCGGTCGCCGTACACTAAAGAAGAGCGGAAAACTAATAAAGTTCTTCAAAATGCTAACAAGAAAGCTGCGTAAAATTTGAAACCTTTGTTTTGCGACTGAAATAGTAGCAAGAATGGAGGAAACTATTATTTTCCAAGCACTAGAATTTAATGGCAAAGATCACACCGTAGAAATAACAGATGAAAAAGGCAAGACATTCAGAGAAAACACTGGATATGTCGTTCAAATCTTTGGAATGACATCTGCAGGAAAAACTGTTTGTGCTAATATAACCGGCTTCCATCCATATTTCTTTGTTGGTATTCCCGAAGGCTCTAGTCCACAGTTTATAAGTAAATTGAAATCCGCTGTCTTAGAGAAAATCCCCGAAAAGAAGCGTAGGCAAATTCTCTTTGACGAAGAGGCGTACAAGGTCCTTTATGATTTTAATAACCATAAGAAGATTCCTGTTCTGAAACTAAGTTCTCCCAACAAGAATCTTTTCACAAAAATGAAGAATATTTTCCTTGACAAGGATTCTAATTTTCTTCCTAATCCGGTAAATCCTAAGTTACCGCCTCTTAAGGTTTATGAGGCCAATATTGATCCTATGCTCCGCTTCTTTCATGCACGAGATATTTCTCCAAGTGGTTGGATTCAAGTTTCAGACTATGAGATTAATGATGAAGGTTCGGAGACTGCTGATATTAATATTAAGGCTACTGTTGGAGACGTTGAGCCTAAGACAATTCTTGAAGCTGCTCCATTCAAAATCATCAGTTGGGATATTGAGTGTATGTCCAGCCACGGAGACTTTCCTGTTGCGAAAAAGAACTACAGAAAGGTTGCTCGTGAAATTGTAGAAGGAAAATGGGAAAAGCCAGAAGATGAGATTCTAGCAGAACTTCCACAGGCCTTGGCTGGAAAATCAACGAAACATCTCTCCTTTATTGAACTTAGGCCTCTAGCAAGGTCCCCTTCCCTAAAAGCCTTTGAGAAACGCCTTCCCGATATCATTAAGGCAATCAAGGACAAAGATAGCAAGAATGAAAAGAAGATTGATACTGTAGTCGCAGTCCTAGACCAAACTCTTCCAACAATCCAAGGTGACAGGGCCATTCAAATTGGCATGGTGATGTGGATTGCTGGAAAGCCAGCAGAGAAGTGGATTTATACTCTTGGTTCATGTGATCCTGTCAAACATGGTGAGGATGAGGACACCTCTGTCCCAATTCATACCCGAGCCTTTCCCGAGCAGAATGATGAAGGAGAATACGCAATGTTCTCTGCTTGGATTCAAGAACTTGGTAAGATAAATCCTGATATCCTGATTGGATACAATATCTTTGGTTTTGACGAGAAGTACTGCTGGGAACGCTTTGAGGAACTAGGTCTTGTAAATTCAAATAAGAATCTGGATCCCCGCCTAAGTGTACATTTGAGTCGTCTGAAAGAGCAGCCTGTTGGGTTAAAGGAGCAGCGTTTGAGTAGTGGTGCTATGGGTGACAACTTCTTCTATATTTTGGAGATGCACGGTCGTCTTCAGATTGACCTGCTGCCCTATATCCGACGCAACTTTAACCTCCAGTCCTATTCCTTGGATGCTGTCTCATCCAATTTCATGGCAGGTGCTCTAAAGTCAATCAAGCAGTTTTCCGATAATAGCGATACGCTAAAAATCACAACAAAGTCAACAAAGGGTCTCCGTGTTGGTCGCTTCGTTGTTGTCCTTGATGCAGAGAATGACAAGTTGAGCAGCAAAATGGAAGTCATTGAAATGACCGCAACAGAAATCACTGTAAAGACCAAGCAGCCTTTAGCAGAAATCCTTGAGAATGGCCGGCCCGAATTCTGGTGTATGGTGAAAGACGATGTTTCCCCACAGGATATCTTCCGCCTTCAAAAGGGCACTTCTGCTGACCGTTCAATCGTAGCAAAGTACTGCTTACAGGATTGCGACCTTGTTATGGACCTTTTCAACAAGTTGGAGGCTTTCCGAAATGCTCAAGCCATGGCGGATGTCTGCTGTGTTCCAACGGGATATATCTATATGAGAGGACAGGGTATCAAGATTGAATCGCTCATCTTCAAGGAGTGTATGAAAGAGGGCCAGCTTATTGAGGTTCTACCATCACAGGGATTTCCTGATGCGGAGGATATTGACATAAAGGCCGATGATGACTCGGATGAAGAAGAGGAAGAGGATTCGTATGAAGGTGCAATTGTGCTGGAGCCTAAGACAGGTATTTACTTGGATGATCCTATCGCAACGTTGGATTTTGCGTCTCTTTATCCTAGCACAATTATCTCGGAGAATCTGAGCCACGATACACTGATTTGGGTAAAGGATTATACTGAAGAGGGCGTTGAAACCTTGAGGGAAGGCAGTAACAACTATGACAATCTGCCGGGATACAAATACGTTGATGTAGAGTATGATATTCTAAAAGCCGATCCAAAGGATACGAGGAAGAATCCAGCAAAGATTAAGACAGGCACACGGATATCTCGTTATGTCCAATTCTCCGGAAATGAAAAAGGCACCATTCCAAAGATTCTTCAGAAGTTGCTGAAGGCTCGTAAGACGACCCGAAAGTTAATTGAGACAGAAACAGATGATTTCAAGAAGGGACTGCTAGATTGTCAGCAGAACGCGTATAAGATTACGGCTAACTCATTGTATGGTCAATTGGGTTCAAAGACATTCAAGATTCGCCGCGTTTGCTTGGCTGCTTCAACAACTGCGTATGGTCGCAAACAGTTGATGTATGCTAAGGCTGTTGTTGAGGACTGCTACTCGGGCAAGAATGATAAGCGTTGCGACGCAACCTATGTGTATGGTGATACAGACTCAGTCTTTATCAACTTCCGTGTTCGTGATCCTGTTACTGGCAAGCCAATTAAGGGAAAGGAAGCCCTTCCAATTGTCAAGGAACTGGCGATAGAAGCAGGTAAACTCTGTACTTCATCACTGAAGGCACCGCATGACTTTGAGTACGATAAAATCATGTGGCCATTCTGTCTTCTATCAAAGAAACGCTATGTGGGAAACAAGTATGAGGATGACTTGGACAAGCCAGTGATGACTAGCATGGGTATTGTAATGAAGCGTCGCGACAATGCTCCAATTGTTAAGGTAATTTATGGAGGCATTATTGACCGTATTCTCCATAAGCATGACGTAGTGGGTGCCTTTGAGTACACGAAGGTTCTAGCAAAGGAACTTATTGCTGGAAAGTTTGGAATGACGAAGTTGACCATCACGAAATCTCTAAGAGCAGAATATGCTAATCCGGAACGCATTGCCCACAAGGTGTTAGCGGACCGAATTGCTGCTCGGGACCCAGGAAATGCCCCGACATCTTCACAGCGTATTGGCTATGTCTATATCGCAACACCGAAGGGACAGCCCGAACCAACTCTACAGGGTGACAAGATTGAGACACCCGCATTCATTCAGACAAATAAATTAACACCGGATTATTCTTATTATATTGAGCGTCAGATTTCAAAGCCGGTAGCACAGGTCTTTGCTTTAGTGCTAGAGTCACTGCCGGGTTTTAAGAAGTCAATGATTCCGGCGGGCTTGACAGACGAAAAGTTGGTGGTAAAGCGACAGAAGATTGCTGAACAACTCTTGTTCGGAGAAATCTTGTCGAATTGGAAGAATAAACAGACTGGGCAGGTGGATATTCGGGCTATGCTATTTCCTTCAAAAGTGAAGGCCTGATAATAACTCTGCTAGTTGGTCATCATCTGCTTTGGGTAGGACAGAAGCATGTCCATTGCGTCTAGCATTTTGCTCTGCTCGTTCATGGTTTCTTAGAGCATTTCTTGTTCTACGATTATTTCTATTTTCATTTCTATTTTTGCCTCTAGTACCTCTATTATTTTCAATCGGTTTGCGTTCTCTGCTTCTGCTACGGTTTCTTTGACCACCACCTCCACCTCCATAACCAGTACCATACCCTCTTCCTCTATTAGCAGCCATAAGATGAAGATTGCGTGAGATAGTTGGAGAAGTACGCATTCTTGACCATCCAGATTCAAGTTCTCTTCTCTGCTCGAGAGTTAGATCCATGTAAGCAGTTACAAAACCTCTTAGAGAAGGTGGCCCAGACATTTAAATGGGGACACCTTTTCCCAGCAATTTTTGAAAGGTTGATTCTTTCATAAGTTGATAGACTCTTTGTCTTTCTGCTTGAAGAGCAGGAGGAGCAGGAGCATTGGGCTCTCCTTCGGGCAGATTCGCAAATCCAAATACATTATTATTTGGATTAGCCATTCCTATTTTTAACGGTGGTATTTACGGCTTGAACCACGCTTCTGTGCCTTTCTCTTTTGGCTTTTCTGCTTGCGTCTGCGGGAACGACCCATTTCTTGGCTATTTGCCGCAGCGGCGGGACCGGGAGCAGCGGGAGCAGCAGCAGCCGGAGGATTAAAAATACCCGGGGCCATGAAGAATCCAGCAGGAGCAGCCGCAGCAGCCGCTGCTGGAGCAGGAGGAAGAGCGGCTAACCAAGCAGGCTGAGCGGGAGCAGGAGCAAACGCAGATGGGGGAAAGTAGCCGCCGCCGCCACCACCACCACCGCCACCACCTCCACCACCACCTCCTAGTGGTTCACCTCCCCATTCAGCAGCAGCAACCTCATCATCACCAATTCCAAAACCTCCTAAAGCCTCCGCTAATGCATCAGCCTCTCTCCGAGCAGCATTAGCGGCCTCTTTCTTAGCCTTAGATGCTTCCTTTTTCGCAGCAGCCTCCGCCTTCCGTGCGGCTGCCTCGGCAGCTGCGGCCTGCTGACGAGCATACACAGCAGCCTTTGCCCTCCGAGGACCAAGTTCAGCCGATTCCTCAGCCATTCCAGCTCCAGCAGCGGACGCCTTTGCCGCTTTTTTAGCCGCAGCCGCAGCCGCCTTCGCATTACGATTAGCTTGCTCCCTAGCAGCCTGCTGTTGAGAAAGTGCGGCTTGAACTTCAGGATCAGCTAGTAACTGATTTAGTGCTGCTAAGCCAGGTCCACCCGGTGCTAAAGCCTCAGCTTGAATCTGCCGTAAAGCATCGTCAAGTGATAGACCTTGGCCGCCAAGAACTGCTGGAGCCGTCAATTGTCTTAGATACGCTTTAGCATCCATATTCTATTCTATGTGAATAAAATAGAATGTTGGTGACCCTCTACCGGATAAATAATGTAGCAATTTCTTTTGAAGCATCCCCCTTTGATACAGTGGGTTCTATGCTGGAAAATATTAATAAATATCGTGGACCAGATAATCAAATCCAAGACCTTTATTTAGACGCAGCAAGAACACAAAAAGCCAATACAAGTTCATGGATATTTATGAATACAATCTTCTACATATTTACAGTCTCTGCTTGAGCGGAAAGCACAAGTTGAGGAGTCCGAATATCAGCTCGACAATTAGGACATTGGATATGCTGCTCAAACCATCTATCCGCACAACGCTTATGAAAGAAATGCTGACATCCTAGCAGTTTCCTCCACATTGTATCCACAGTCGCACCACTCAAATCTTCTCCAGGAGCAGACTGACAGATTGTACAAACTGTCCCAACTGGAACACCGCTAGCATCCACTAAAGCAGTATTCCGATTATACACTGTTACAGAAGGCCGAATAGAAACAGGGTCCCACCAAGTTGTAGTCCCACCGGGAATAGTCACTGTAATTCCAGAACGCTCAGTCCGTACTAATCTGTGAACATTTCTTGGTGGTGGTGGTTCCTCATCTTCCGCAGCATCTGTACTTGGTTGAGGTGGAGGAGTAGCCTCAGGCCGTGCCGCATTCTCAGCAACAATAGATAGAAGAAGTGTTCGTAAAAAACTATCCTGAAGACTGGAAGACTCAAGACTTTGAACAACTGTTGGAGGTAGTGTGGGAGACGCAGGAATAATAGGATTTGGTACTCGGGACAAACGTGTTGACCGGAACGCATGACGACGACTATCTGCTTGTTCCCGTAGGTATAACCCACGTTCCCGGTGAAAAGCTGGATATATATGTCCAACTCTTTGCTGAAAAAATCGCAGAAGGGGTGAATTGAATAAATCAGCATCATACAATGCTTCAGGTATTATCTCATGTAGCTCATTTAACAGGGCACTTTCATAGGGCCTGTAACGACCACGTGTTTCGCCTCTATTCATTAGACTATTTTAATCAAGTTTTTTTAAGCCCATGTTTTTTCGGAGGCCATAACAAAAAATTGAATTCAAAAAAAAAGGGAAACAGGCCAAAGCGAAATAACCTAAATGTCTGAGGATACCGTAATGAAGGCTAATGGACGCATTGGCCTAGCAAATTTGGGTAATACGTGTTTCTTGAACTCTGCTCTTCAGTTCCTCCGTCATATTAAGCCTCTCCGTGAATATTTCGGAAACACTGAGTGGATTCAGCGTATGAATACCAATAAGTATTCCGCAATGCTGAGTGCGATTGGAGAGTTCACTAACGCAATCTGGAGACAGGATCTAAATATAAATACAAAGATAGCACCCGGTCGTTTCTACCAAACGCTGGTAGAACTCGCAGAAAAAGTCGGCTACGATGACCTAGCAGTAAAGCACCGTCAGGCCGATTCGGGTGAGGCCCTTCTCTTCATGCTGGATTGTATTCATGAGGGTCTAGCACATCCAGTGGATATGGTTATTACGGGTACTCCATCAACGCCCGAGGAAGTTCGCTGGACTAAGTCTTATGAGCAGTGGATTCAGCATTATAAGAAGCAATGGTCCATAATTATCAAGACTCTCCATGGACAGAAGATGACCGCCACCAATTGTAAGACCTGTCAGTATCATTCTGAGCGTTTTGAGTCATGGGGTTCAATCAGTGTTCCAATTGTAAACGGTGACAAGCCCGGTTCTCCAGCACCCACTCTCCATGAGTGTCTTGAGGAGTATTTCAAGGATGAGACATTGGAGGATTATCACTGCGATGTCTGCGGGAAGAAGCGGGAAGCGGGTCAGACAAGCAGGCTCTCCATTCTACCTAAGTATATCGTGCTGAGCATTATGCGATACACTAACAGGGGCAATAAGGTACGGGCAAAGATTGACTTTGACCTCAATCTTGTAGACCTAGACCCGTGGTTTATTGGTAATCGGGAAACAACGGCAACCAAGTATCGGTGTGCTGCGGTGATTGACCATCATGGTGCGATGGGTGGCGGCCACTATGTTTCCTCCTGCCGGTATGAGGATGATACTTGGATTCGCTATGACGATGAGATGGTTGGTCAGATGCCCACTGTGCACGTAAACAACGGAGATACATATGTGATTCTGCTAGAACAGATTGCTCCCAGTGAAGCCGTTGGAGCAACAGGAAGCCGGCCTCCGATTATGGATATTCTTTCACACAAGTAGGATGAGTGCTAACCTAGGATTTAGTCAACCCACAGCAACTGCTACAAATTTCGGCCTCCGTAACCGCCTTTCAAATGCTTCCAACTCAGCCGCTGCTGCGGGCTCTTCTGTCTGGAGTTTCTTTTCTTCTAATCTTTTTTATGCTGGACTCGTTGTTTTTTTCCTAGTAACCATTTATTTGTACTGGCATTACATTGGATATGAGATTAACAGTAGTTATACATCCTTGGTAGATCTAATTAAGAACAAGCAGGAGGGGTCAGTCGGCGTTGATTTATGGGGCACAGGTAAGCCTGATATTGGAGCAACAGCAACACTGCCGCCTGAAGAACATCCGACTATAGCCAAACAGGACTTACCTGCTGGTATCCCCGGTTCTCGTGATGCTCCTGCTGCTTCACCCACAGATATCCGTAATAGTCTGTTCCCCCCGAGACATGAGGTTTTTAATGTAAGCCGCAATGTCTATACCTATGAGGATGCTCTGCCGGTCTGTAAGGCTCTTGGAGCGGAATTAGCTACTTTTGAGCAGGTCCAAGAAGCCCATAGAAATGGTGCGGACTGGTGTAATTACGGCTGGGTAAAGGGACAGATGGCCGTTTTTCCTACTCAGAAGCAGACATGGGAAAAGTTACAGGCGGGCCCTGACACGTACAAAAATGCGTGCGGAAAGCCGGGTGTCAATGGTGGTTTCTTTGATAATCCTGACTTGCGTTTTGGTGTAAACTGCTACGGCTTGCGTCCGGATAAGAAGGCAACGGATGAACTTTTGTCAGAAAATGGAGCTGCTCTACCGCTTACTCCCGAGGAAATTGACTTTGATCACAAGGTACAAAAATTCCGCGACCAATTGGATACAATTGTTGTTTTACCATGGAATAAGAGCAAGTGGACTAACTAAGAAATTGGATCTTCCAGCACCACATCTGGAGTCTTAGTTCCCAAAATCTGTTCAAGAAGAGACGCTGCTTGTGCTTCTTGAATAAGAGCAACAAGAGCCTTCGCAACCCGAATACGAATTACTTCTAGCACTTCTGTGGGAGCCCCTTCAGCCTTAAGACGACCTTCCTCATTACAGAGAGCTACCCATGCTTCCACTGCTGTTTGATTAAACTGAACTGACATATCAGGATATTAAATATCATGATATTCCCCCTAAGTAATCAATTTTTTAGCCTAGTCGGCGTCTGTATAGGATTCATATTCACCGTCTGAATTTATTTCCTCTTCCGCATGAGGCAAATTATCACGTGAACGCATAGTATATCTCATAAGTATACTCGGTAAAGCATATCTCCATTTTATAACTCTATATTCCCATGATTTTTCTGGACCAAAAACTTTTTCCCAAAATAAGGAATCAAAATTAAAATGATATGCTTCTTGCCATTCATACTCGTCACGGTCAGTCCAATCTCTAGGAGCAGAAATTAGGCAATTTGGTCCATCTATTTGCTTCTGTAAATTGTTATAAATAATCTGATGTAGAAGTGAAAAATATTTAGTTATACGTATTTCTAATTCGGGCTGTGATAAAACAATTGAAAATTTAATTAATTTAAATTCCATTCGCAACTTTTGTAGTAAAGAACGAATATATAGACGAGGAATAACTCCATCAGCATCCTCTGAACACCACCATTCTTCAAAAGCAGACATATCACGGAAAAAAACTACTGTTAACTTATTTTGTTCTATTTTGTTTAAATCAGCCACTAAAGTCTTTCTAGTAATTCTGAAATTTTAACTGAGCGGCGATCTTGTAAAAATTTAAATAATTCCTGATTGCCCTTTCCTCTGCTTTCTGGTGAAATGAACCATGCTCGTAACTGGTCTTGAAGCCAGGACCATGATAAATTACTCTTTGTCTCCTTGCGTTGAAATTGAAGTTTGGCACCGTTTACTTCTAGAATCGCATTCTGTTGCTGCATCGCGTATAGAATATCCTGAACTTCTTTCTCATGAATTGCTTTTTGGTTCCGAGCATTTGTCGCCTGTTTATTAAATGTATTTGCTAGGTTATCAAAATGAACCCATGCTCGTACAGCCTGCTGGAGTCGCTGCTGATTTGTAAGATTAGGCTGCTCAATAACAGTTAAAGACATCTTTTAATATTAGATATTTTATACACTAGCAGGTAACGCAGCATCCGCAGTTACAGCAGAAATTATAGGAATCGCTGAAACAAGCGAAGCGACGGGATTGTACCCTGTGGCTTTGAGTGTTACAACTAGTGTTAGAACAGCAATAACAAGTAATAAAACGAAGAGGACTGCGGAGAAAGCAATATAGGGGAATATTGACTTTATTATATGCTGGATAAGAGGATCCAATACATTAACTAGACGTACCTTATTCTCAGGAGCCTGCATATAATCCCATAGACTACCAACGATTTGATTTCCCATTGAGCCGAATGCTTGTTTATACCTGCCTTCTACCGGAGGCATTGGAGGATTTGTTGCCATTTATGATTCCTAGTTAAAATAAGTTTGTGTCATAAACGCATCGGACGCGTTAAAGATTTTTCCCTAAAATCTTGAATCAAGCAAAGATGGAGTTTAAGCTTTCCGAGCCTGAGAAGTCTGCGTCTGGCTTTTTAGTTAAGACAAGTCATAAGCAGGCCCTGGTCACCAAGTGGGAGGGGGGTAAGTGGAAGAATGATGAGGAACTGCTGGCCATCATTATGGAAGCTCGTCGTCAAATCACTGAACTTCTCTATGAGAAGCGTAATTCCTGGTTCTCTTCTACTCCGACAAAGACACAATTAACCAAGTTAATGAAGGGCTGGGATACAAAGTCTCTTGCTGCGGTACCTGATGTATCTAAAGTCTACACAGGCAATCAAGCACTTGTTGCGTTAATTATTACCGCGGAGGGCATAATGCCGCGGTGGGTTTGTTCAGTATGGCAACCCGAAGAAGTCTCTAAAATCTCAATGCCCTGGGCTCAAGGCTCCGCTGATGATGAACTAGAAGAAATTGATGATAGCCGTGAAATTAACATTGATATAGATTCAGCCCCTGTAAAACTCAATCATCATGAGGACCGTAATTACTTGGACCGCAAATTCGCTACCAAGGAACGGGTTAAGGAAGCCCGCCTGAAGGCCCAAGTTGCAAAGAGAATGGCTCAACGCGAACTCCATTTTTTCTTTGAAAACTTTACTCTGGATGATAATGAATCCACCTTTTCCGATTATGACTTAACTGATAATGAGTATGATGAGGAAGAGGAAGAGGAGGAGGAGGAGCTTGTAAAAAGATAAATTCCATAATCCTGGAAGATTTGCGGTTCAATAAGAAATCTCACCTATGTTATTAGTAGAAGCAATGGACACTCGTGATATCCTTTTGGCAATTGTAATTGTTGCTCTGGGAGCCGCACTCGTATATTTCTTAGATCCCACGTTTGGTGGACTCCTTCAAACATACAGAAACTATGGCATGTCTGAGAACTTCTCAAACATGGCCTCTGCTAATAAGTACCCCACAGCAAACCCGCCTGTCTCCAATGTTTCTGGTGACCAGCAGATGAGCCAGACGTACAGCGGTAATTACGTAGAGGGTAGCTCTGGTCTTTCACCGGCTGCGTCTGGATTTGGTGCAACTGAGGCCCCCGAGAACTGCTACCCCAAGAAGCAGCTCAAGGCGTCTGAGCTTCTGCCGAATGACCCGAACAGCCAGTGGGTACAGGCGAACCCGATGGCCCCCGGTTCTATCATGGACAAGAACTTTCTCAATGCGGGCTACCAGATCGGCGTAGACACCATTGGCCAGTCGCTCCGCAATGCGTCACACGACCTCCGCTCATCCCCGCCTAACCCGCAGGTACAGGTCGGTCCCTGGAACCAGTCCACGATTGAGCCTGACGTTAACCGTAAGCCGCTGGAGATTGGCTCATAAACAAAACCCGTTCAACAATAATTAATTTCCAGCAGTCATACTGTTTGAAATTAACAGCAGAGGATAGGATGTCCGGTGACATATCAATGAATATGTGTCTTTTTTTAATCGGTATTTCAGGCTCGGCTCTGGCAGTCTATTACGCCAAGAAGTCCATGTTTGAAATGTCATATGTGAAGTCAACTGTGGATGGTAATAGTTATCTTGTTAGAAATTTAGCCGATAAAGCTGAGGCTGCGAATTCACTAGCAGAAGTCCGCCGTCGTGTTCTTCTGCTTATGAAGCACTTTAAGCAATCCGGAACAAAGAATCAAATTGCCCTTGATATTCTAAAGAACTTTGACGCTGAGCCTGTACGATTCAGTGAATCAACGCCTGACTCTAGTTATACTTCATTTACACTAAACAAGGGTGAAAAGATACATGTCTGCTTGAGACAAAAGAATACTACGCAGGACCTCGTTGACGTAAATATTCTTACCTTTGTTACTCTCCATGAGCTTGGTCATATTGGAACAAGAGAAATTGGACACACTCCGGTTTTCTGGAACAATTTTGCCTGGATCCTCAAGGAGGCTGAAGAACTGGGAATTTATAAATTTCAGAATTTTGCCGAGCAACCTGTACCATACTGTGGGATAAGTATCACAGATCAACCGAAGTTCAAAGAAAATGCCATTGATGCTAAAAATAAGTAGAGATAAAAATACTAAATTTTCTGCTTTCTATACGATAGGAGATACGATGAGTCTAGCAGGTCTAGGTATGGACTATACCGACAGTTTCATGGAAGGTGACGGTATACTTGAATATGTTGAACACTTGAGTGATGGCTCTGTGACGGAATATCAACTGGAAAATGTATTCCCTTTCACATCCATTGCGGACATTAAACGCATGATTTGGTTACAAGTGGAAGGCTCAGTAGATTATACGCCTAAGTTTGTATTCTTAGCCGTAGAAAAAGAGGGTTCATTTTCGCCGCTTGAATTTCACTGGCCAACTGAGTCCACTATCCCGGCTTCTTTACCGGATCCTCTTAAGAACCAAGCAGTTAATCCAGTCCTAGTGGATTCTGCTGGAAATCGGAGTGGTGTCGCAGCAACTCTTCACTTGTATGCTACACTTGAAGATTGTTTACGCCCTCTTGCTCTAGAAAAACCCGTCCTACATATTTGGCGTCTAAGTGAAATTGTGGGTGAAACTGCGACAATGGACGCCCGTAAGTTTGATGGATTCATTCGCCTATATTTTCCTTGGTTATCTGAAATAAGCGTCTTAGATGAGGCCTTCCAAAATGAGGAAAACGCAGCAGAAGTAAAAGAATCCTACAGTGTTTGTGAAACCTATATTAAAGCACGCCAAGAGCAATTAAATCGCATTCAAGCAGATCTGCTAGAAAATGCCTCGGCGATGGGTGATCTCTCCTGTAGAGCGATTGAGAAGATTAAGATTGGTCTGGCACCAATAATCCCACAACCTGAATCCTTAGAAATTCTTTTTTATGAATTGAAATTATCTGCGGGTCTGCCATTTTTGCGATATTTCTCGGAACGCGGAGACCAAGAACCTATTATGCGTTATCTTAAGAATATCTACTTACCGCAGGAAGCTGTTGCTACATGGCTCAAGGAGCCGATGATTAAAAAGGAGCAAGTTATCAAGGGTAAGATCCTCATTCGCGGAAACCGTATTCCTGTAGGCTCAGCCTTTGATGTTCTCTTTTTTGCGGATAACAAGATGCATCTTGTAGAACTTGAAAGTCCCCGCAAGGATCATCTATTCTTGGGCACACTGGTTGAGGAGGGTCTTAAAGGCCTCGAGCAGTTTGTGAAGACAAATCCCTTTGAGACTGAAAGGATTCAACTGCTAGAACTCCACGGAAAATTTGTATGGGAACATCCTATAACAAGTTCACAGCGTCCTAGCATTGAAGAACTAAAGGCTCGGATAGAAAATTATTCACAGATTTTTGAATTGGAGAAAGGTGAAGCAGGTGTTATTAATCTGCGATATGTTGCTGTTTCAAATTATGAAGAGGAGAATAGTATCACTGGCTATCTTTCACGCATCTCGGCCACTGAATTTACAGAATCTGATTTGGGCAAAGAAGACGTACAGATTTTCTTCTCAGAAAAAATCCAGCAAAGATTCGGAAAATCTGTGGAAGAAGCAAGGGCCATTTTTAATCGCTGGTATGAAAATAAGTTTAAGCAGGAAACAGTTGTACAAGGCGAAGGTAAGGATGCTGTCGCAGTTCACAATGACGGTGTTATTATCACACTTCGGAATAATCATCCCTCTTATGAAATTGAAATAGGTAATTTACAGCCACCGAATGCGGGTGAAACCTTGAAGCGAGTTATGACAGGACTGGCATTAATTCTGCTGGAAAAACGTCAGGTCAGACCCGAAGCTGCTGCTGTGACTGAGGCAACAGCTGCCATTAAGAAGGTGGATCTTGAACAGAAGAAAGAGGAACCGGTAACTGAAACTCGTGGCATCTCAGCAAGAGCCGCTAATGTGGGAGGTCAAGATTTGGATTTCTTAACTTTCTTAGATGATTTACCGGAGGGCAATGAAGGGGAAGGAGAACAGGAAGAGGCAGAAGTTGCTCTTGGTTCAGTAGCCGCATCTGTAGCCGCCGAGGTTAATCCCGTGACTCTAGCATCTCGGGCTGGTGCTGCTCTTGAAGAGGCTCCTGTAGGAGCAGGAGCCGGAGCAGGAGCAACCTTAGATTCAATTGAAATAAAGCAGGATGTAGATAAGGCCTATATTACGCGTCTCAAGGAGTTAGACTTTGAATTATTCGGCTATCAAAATAAACTAACCGGAAAATCAAAGGGATATTCTTCAGCCTGCCAAACCTCCAATGGTGATATGCCTCATTCCCTTTCCCCTTCAGAGTATGCTCGTGTCAAGGAGATTTACAAGGATAAAATCACATTCATTGAAGGGCCGAAACCATCTGGCTGGAAACTCCGTGATCCTCCTCCGAAGGGCTATGGTCCCAATGTTTCATGGGACTTTGATAAGAATTTCACACCTCCAAGGCCTGTTTGGGTTACCCTCAGAACCGGTTCCGAGGTCAAACGTAATTGGTATCTCTGTGCGAAATACTGGTGTCTTCAAGATGCTATACCGCTAATAGAATCTGAGTTTGAGGCTAAACAGGAATGTCCTTTTTGTAAGGGAAAAGCAATTAAGACTAAGTCTGCTGGACCTGGTGAAACAGTTCTCTTACGCCGCACACATAAGGGCTTCAAGAAGTACATTGGATTCCAAAGCAAGGCCAAGCATCCCGATAATTACCCCCTCCCCTGCTGCGGTATCAAGCCAAAGGAGGATAAATTAGTTGACCACACCCGTCCTTACAATAAGGTTGCTGTTCAACCACTACCTGAAGACGAAGAGACTCCAGCAGGTCTACTTCTTCATGACGAGGAGAAGAAAGCCAGCCAAACTCGTGGTATACCCCCTCCCGTGGAAATAAATAAGATTCTGAGTGCTCTTCAAACCAAGTATATCAAGTCAGCGGGCAAATATCCTCTTGGTCCCGGAGAATTGGGAATTGTTCCGCCGCAAGTAGATACCCTTTTTGGACAAGACTCAACTGTCGCAATCAAAAAATCCGGCCCCCAGCAGTTGTTGTCTCGTGAACATGTCACATTTATTCGTTTTGGTCTCCAAAATACGGAGAGACCGGGCGACCGTTTTCTCAGTATGCTGGGATTCTGGATGGGCACCTTTGATTTGGACCGTGTTATTGCACAAATGACAACACCCGCATTTGTTCATGCGTTTGAGGATGCTAACTATGGGACACTTGTCCATGAGTTTTCTCGTCCTGATTTACCCACCGATCCGCCACAGGGTCTCTTTAATAAATTTGTTCAAGAAAACGCCTATGCTCAAAATGAAGAACTAAATCGGCCTAATCTTGTGCGGTTATACTACGCTTACACCAACTTTATGAACTATGTGCGTGATGCAAATACACCAAAAGATATTAAGTATTTCGAGCATCTACTCATGATGCCTAAAGTGCTAGTTACTGAGGGTATACTTCTTATCCGCATTCTACGTGATAATGACTCAGATGAATGGACAATTCAATGCCCCTCATTCGGTATTCCCGATACAATGGATGCTCCTAAACCGGTTTTTATTATCCACGATGATAAATATAATGTATGGGAGCCCTTAGTTTTCTATGCTGGAATGGATAAGGCAGTTGTATCATTTGACTCAGCGTCACTACGGAAGTTAGGACAGATAACTTCTACTTCAATTAGTCAATGGTTACGGCAGATTAGAGAAAAGGGCGTTGCGTGTGGCCGCAGAGAGACACCGCCCTATACATGGACACCTAAGGTGTCAGCAGATTCTGTACCAGTCCCCACAGTAAGCCAAATTCTCGGATTCTGCTTAAAGGCAAAAATAGATCCTCGTGGTATTGTCCGTGAACGTAGCAATCGGTTTGTTGGTTTCCTCTTTCAGAATTCAGCCAATAAGCAGTTTTTTGTTCCTGCTAGAGATGACGGCACAAGCTTACACGCCTTCCCGCGATTCTACGAAAGCAAGGCGTTACTTCCTCCACCTACCCTCAGTGATCTAGCAAAGTACTATAATGAACAAAATTACTTTGGAACCGACGGACTTAAGATTAGCAAGATTTTGATGGCTGAAGGTGATGAGCAACCTGCTAGATATACATGTGTTCTGCTCCAATGCGGTCTGGTCTTACCTATTGAACCAACGCAGGAAACGGGCGGTCTAGATGTTCAGCACTTATCCGATTTTCCATGGGATTTGGATGAACGTCTGTCACCTCTTCCTTCAACGGATTCTATGTCAGCGACTGATGTGGATACTGCTGAGGGTTTCTTGAAGGAGGCATTTGAATATCTCAGATTGATTCTAGCAAATCACTTCAAGAGGGACGCAGAGGGGGAACAGGTATTACGAAATATTGTGGCTGAGCGGAACAAGATAAATTTACCCTTATGGGAAAAGCGTCGGCGTATGGATATTCTGCTACAACCCGTAGTTCATCGCTTTGTGAAGGAATCGCCGTATAGTGGTTCATTGAAGAATTTACCTCGTATTCGCAAGAATATTGGAAATCCTGCGACCCAAAGCAGTAATTGCCCACCCGGAATTGCGTCGTGGTCTGAAACCAAATGTATGCTTCATACACCTTCTGAGAAATTGATGGTTGCTCGTTTAACCGATGAGATGCTGAGAAATCCGTGGGCCTTTGGCGAAATTCAAGAGGGCAAAGTCAGTCGTGTTCGTCCTTTATCAGGTACAGTTGAAACTGCCACCGAAATTTTAACGACTGATACATTTGCCTTTGAAGGCCAAAAGAAGACAAAAAATAAATATGCACAGGGTTTGACATTTGCGGAAGAGCAGCCGAGTACGTTGGAAATACTAAAAGCAGTTTTGGGTGGAGATCTTGAAGAGTCTGCTTCTTTAGTTGAGCAAATGACGCGTGCTGAAGCAAAGGCGTACCATTTGGAACTTCCCTTATCTTTTAGAGGTCTCTTAAAACTTTTTGTTGGAGGTTCTGCTTTAACAGCGGATGAGAGACTAACATTCGGTTTAGTCCAACTTTTTAAGACGATATATCAGCGGGATTATTCTATAGATGATATTCATGGAGTTGTGAAAAATATGTTAGTAAAACTGAAGGCTCCAGCAGAAGTAACTGAGGGCGGTTGGAGAAGTTCACCATATGATTTCTTTGGCCTATCTGTGGTAAATAGAAGTCAATTAGCTATGTTAACCACATCTGTAACAGGTAAAGTGGAGGTAAAATATTATTTTAATCCTAATAATACAAATTGGGATCATATTATTTTGTTTTGGGGAGACGCTCCAGATTTAGTTGTTGATTTACAAAATAATCCATTGATACCGATGATTTCTATTCCGAGAGAATTGGCCGCAGCCTTGGAGGCAATTCGTGGAACAACAATGATAAAAACTGTAGATGATTTGAAGGCTTTGCCGCCTCCTCAGCCGATTATACCTCTTGTAGTAGTGGGTCCGCAACCACAACAGGTTGTAGAAGAAGAAGATGATTTAGAGCCGCAAGCAGCAGTAGAACAAGCACCAGCAGTGATTGAGCAGCCAGCCCTTGAAGAACCAGCAGCTGAATTTACTGAAGTTGTTGAGACTGCTGAACCTCCAGCTCCTCTTCCCGCTGAACCTCCTCTTCCTCCAGCAGAAGCAGCAGAAGCAGCAGCAGCAGCAGAAGCAGCAGAAGCAGCAGAAGCAGCAGAAGCAGCAGCAGAACCAGCAAAAATAGATATTCCTCTTCCCTCAGAAGTGGAACAACCTATAGAAGCCCAAGCTGAGCAGTTAGAAGTGTTAGAAGCTAATCAAATACAAGAGGCTCAGCCGAGCCCTGCTCTACCGCCAGCCGCCGAGCCGCAAATACCCGATCAACCTCCTCGTCCATCAGACTTAGACGCAGAACCTGAAACGTCTGATTATCTGGATGAAGCACTACCAGAGCCAGCTCCGTTACCTGCTCCCCGTAATTCATCTCCAGAATCCGCCGATACACGTTCAGCTGCATTGAATAGTGCCAGTAGTTAGTATCCGGAAGATGATTAACAGGGCCAAGCATATTACCATAGGGATTTGTAGTCTTTACCTCCTTCACCCTCTTCCAATCATAGATTGCTAGAGTGCCGTTGGGCTTCCTATAGACCATATCAATTGACCCCGAAATCATAACAGAACGGTCCCACACCAGCCACTCCGTTCGGAAAGGCTTGAACTTAGAGCCAACCTTCTGCTGATACTTCAAGAACATCTCCCACTCCGGTGAAAGCATCGGTTCGTAGTTATCTCCTGCTAGATTGCCAACAGGGTCAGCATTATAAAACCGCTCAATATCCAAGTGCATCCGTGTTCCGGCCTCCGACGCTGAAGCACCATTCGCAGCCCATCCAGTCTTAATTTCCTCATCTGTCTTACCGTAATACTTGCTCAACGCAAACTTCTCAGGCTTGCTACGCATCTTTGCGATAATCAGATCTGGATCAAAATGCGAATGACATGCTCCTACAATCTTTGTACATGAAACCCATCCTGTGGAATCTCCATCAATAAAATATGTATGGGTTTCCTCAACAAACGAGATATGATCATCCCGCTCATGCTTATTAACTACTGCTAGACGCTGCCATGGAAGGGCCCCATCGGATACGGATTGCGGCATTTTACTCTTTAACTATTCAAAAAAAGTTTTAAGGTTCAAATTTATTTCCAAAGAGTTACAGACACCACAATTTTTCCATCTTGTTGTTTTGCTGCGACTGTTTGAACTTTTATAGAAGTCTCAAGAGGATTTACAATCCGAATTTCACCCTTAGGATAATCTGGCGGCGGCGGCATATCTATCTTCCGTTTGGTCTGAGCATACAGGCCAAAACTTATGGCCATAAGAATAATAGCCGCAATATATCCTGGAGTCCAAGGTTCATGAAATACAAGAATATTTGCTAGAGACCCCAGCAGAGAACCAGAAGATTGAGCAAATTCTACGAAGAATGCGTTTGAATGTTTAATTGTCGCATATTTTGTATTTCGCACAAGAAGTTTAATGATAGGCAGAGCAACACTTACACAGGTTATACGAATAAGTCCTTCTTGGCTTTGTGTAGCAGCAATTAGAGAAGGGCTCCATTCTGTGACCTCTTTACTAAATATTCCATACGCAATGATAAGAAAAGATGCAATTAGACTTGTAAAAAGAGTCATTTCAACAACACGTATATCATAATTATCCCATGAAGCCTGCATAAATTCTTGGGATACATTCATAACTCCAAGAAGAAAAGCGGCCACAATTGCTGTTGGAATACCAACTTTATAATTGACTCTAGCAATATCCTCTTGGTCTGTAAAGATGGCAGCAAAACCAATGCTAAAAGCTGAAGCCAAACAGAAGAGGGCTGCTCCGAAATGCCACCAGGTAAATGTTCGGTGAAGAACTACTTTGCTTAGCACAATTGTAAATAGGATACTTGTGCTAATTAAAATCGCAAATACACTGCCGGGCATAGAATTTATACTGATATGACGAAGGATTGTGATAGAAAAGAGAAGACCTCCTGCTGCTATATACTGATGCCAATATGTTTTTTTAAGACCCTTACGGCTAGTATACTGATACAAATATACAGGAATCATAAACAGCCATACTTGATTGCTAAGAAAGGCTGTATATGCTGGAAGCAAAAGAGGTACTTCATTATAATTTAGACTCTTGATAGCAACAATTTCTCCTGCAGAAGTGATTGCGTATAAGAAACCATATGCAAGTGCTTTAGCAAACATTTCACTAATGATACTTCAGTAGTAGAATAACATCAAATTTACATATTAAAAACCCCCGTCCTTAATATGGTATGGAATCGTATCCTACCGTGCGACTGTCCATTAGAATAACAAAATCAAATACAGAGCCTATGCTTTGTGATTTAGTTACACCAACTCCAAAACAGAAACTTAAGAATGTAAGCTTCGGTTCAGTAGATATATTTTACATAACGCCTAGACAAAAAATTATTATTTGTGGTCTCTGTTCACCTATTCCATCAATAAAGCCAATACATAAGAAGCGGCGATTTAGTATTTAGACCGATGAACATTTCAAACCAGCCTTGAATAAAGGTTTAAAGTATGTATATACAGTACAAACAATGAAGGTGTTTATATTATGCTTTTTATCTGGAAATGACCTTGACGATATACGTGTGTGTATAGATTTTGAAACAGCAATGAAATTTCTTGAAAAATATAAGAAATCGCATCAAGTGCTTGAATACAATGTTACTGAAGGAATAACAGATGAATCTCCTCTTTTTTCATATTCTTATAAGGATAGAGATTTAGTAAAGGATACATTTTAGACCGTTTTCTTGTCTTGTTATACGAATTCGTTTATATTATAGAAATGCCGGTTTGAAATATTTATGGGTCTAAACGGCTACTCCACCACGCCCACCACGCGTTCCACCCCTTGTGACTCCACCACGGCCACGACCACGACCACGGCCTCGGGTAGCACCGGCAACCTCAGCCGCAACTGATGCGGGTAACACGGGTAAGACAATTTCCACAGGTGCTTCCACTGCTTCGCCGCCCTCTCCGACCAAGGCCGCTGACAAGGGACCAAAGGTACGCCGGCGGAAGATAAACCAGCGATTCAGAAAAGAGTACTCCCGCAACTTAGCCGGCATAGAGAATCGCCCCTTTGTCTCATCGTACGTCTTCTTGAACATCCCGCTGCTTTCGGCAAGTTTCATAGCAGTTAGTTCAGCAGACGTCAGAACATCAATACCAATCTCTGCTAGACGTGACTGTAGATACACATAGTTCACCAAGTATTCCTCATGACCCTCTCCGATGGTGATGAAGTTCACCTTAACCTTCCGACCCAAACCCGCATCTGAATCAGGCAAAGTCTTCTCATCCTCTACTGAGTCATACATCTTCTCAACAGACCACATCTCCGCGTCACCCTCCTTGCCCATAAGAACACCTCCTAGAGCCAAGGGTGTCAACGCATTGTAAACCGTCTCACCATTGAAGCAGCAGCCAATGAAGAAACCACCCACTTTCAGATTGTCTGCCAAGTTCTGGATAAAACCATCAACTGTCGTCCTATCCTGAAAGAAATAGTGAAGCGTAAACATACTGCTAATCACGTCAAACTTTGACGCAGCCTTCCCAGCCAAGCCAGCCGCCGCCAAGAAAGGAGGGACCTTGCTAGAAGAACCGGGTGTGCCATATAGAACCCGCAGCAAATTCTGGTCATCTGGTGTGATTCCAGCATCGCCTGTTACAAGAGGACGTTCGCAGCGACCCTGTACGAAAACCATAGGAGCAACCTCCGCATACTCCAACTTCTTATTCAAGTAGCGGCGATAGGCTCCATCACGCGGATTTACAAGAGAATCCTCTGCTAGTTCAATACCAAGCACGAAACCAACCTTAGCCGAAGCCCACTTATGTAGATCACCCGCCTTTCCACATCCCATATCCAGCAGAGCCGATCCTGCTTGAATCGTCCGGCCAAATAACATCGTATTTTTGATGTAATTGTGGAAATCACGCAGATTCTTGACCTTGTATTCATTACGCAAGTCAACCTTCGCAACATACAACTTCTCAACTGCTGGAGCCCCAGTAGCCACCGGCTCTTCATCAGGAGCAATCTCAACCAAACCCTGGACCATTTCTTCCGTAATTGGGTCGTGAATGGACGCCCATACAGAATCAGCCACCTTCTCTCCATTGAGTGAACCGCCCACTACACCCCGACGGTAGGCCTCCGTCTTATCCCAACGGATACGCTGGGGAATCCAACGCCAACCCGGAGCCGCTTCCGGATTATAGGACATCTCCACAATCATGTTGCTTTCAATCGGCTGGCCATCAGCTACACAGCGAATAACTGACTCCGCAATATCCGTCTCCCGACCATCTGTCGCCACAGCCACGTGGCAGATTGAAGCATAGGCGTCCACCGGATCTAGCGGATGGAAGACAATGGGCCGGTAATCATCCGTGTTTGCCTCCGGCAAGGGAAGCATCTCCAAAATCGTCTGCCGCGGGTTCTTGAATGCGGGGTCGCGAACACCACCTACATAGAGACGCAGTGTCTTATACGTTACAAGTTCGTTTGTATCAGGCCGAATCTTGGTCTGTACAACCTCATCCGCCCAGATATTCCCATCATCGTCAACCGCCCGCTCAGCAATTACAAGGAAATCCACTGTGTTCTTAGAAACTGGCTTCCATTTGAACTGGGCTGACCATGTACCAATCGTGCTAGGCAAGGCCAACGCATTCGGTGTGAAGATAAGACCATCTGTTTCATACGGTGCCATCTTGACTGACTCCAGCATGGCCGCTGCTTCCACGAAAATCTGACGCTGAGGAGCGGGCGGCAAGGCAAACTTGAAATTCTTGATTCCAATGGAAAGTTGCTGGGTCAAGGGAAGCTTGAGTGTTTGACGGCACATCGAGAGTCCAGCAATAGCCTCCTTGAGAAGACGATAGCGTGACTCAATCTCAACGGGAGCACCTTCTGTCCCAGCCTCAGCAGCAGCCAAGGAAGAACTTACGAAAGGCAGCGGCCGACAGTCCTTTCCACCACGAGTTGCTAGAATGTCAAAGGCATAGAAGGTATTCAAAGGGGAACCATCCTTACTCTGCTGGACCCATTCGCCATCCAGCACAAGTCCACGCCAAACCGCCGGGTCGCAAGCCAGACCCGTTGCGTACACGTTCATGTTCATATCCACCAAATAGACCTCTCCACCCTCCTGCTTCTCATTCGCAAACACAGTCAGTAGAGCACGCAGACCATCTGCCTTATCTGTTACGTTATATCCGCCATTTAGTGAAAGAAGCGATACTGTATCAGGTGTATTCTCTGCTGGAGGCAACAGATGCTTCTTCTCAAGCGTAACCGCCTTGGGTCCGGGAAACTTGTTATTCTGGCCAAAGAAAGCCTTGAATGAATTTAAGACATCAACACGCTGCTTGTTCTTAATCAAGGCAAATGACTTCTGCTTACCCTGTAGGGCTTGTCCAATCTTGCTCAGCAGAATCATAGGCTCGTCACCCACCTCCTCCGCAATAGCCTCTACCTCCACCTCATATCGTAGAGGCCTTCCAAGAATATCAGCCTCCTTGAATGATAGCACCTTGGCAAACTGTCCATTAGGATTATAGGGCGACTGACGGACAATACTCAGGTCAAAACGGGCACCCTTGTTGGTAGAAAGAGAATACCGCCGAATGTATCGGAAACTCTTAACTAGTGTAGGCCAGCGAAGCATAACCTCTTGAAACTTGAAATCATCACGAGCCACATTCTGTTCACGCTTCAACTTGAGACGAACATCATACTCCGAAATATCCACTGCTTGAATATCCCGAATACTTGCCTTAATATTACAAGTTGCGGAGTCGGGCAACTTATTAGTCTGACAATACTTCCGTACAGCATCTTCACCTGTAATTACAAATCGCATTCCATTTTCCAAAATAATCGTCAGATAAGGCGGCTGAACTTCCTCTTGGAGACCGAGGCTGCGGCAACGCTTTAGGATATCCATCCATTGCGTAGCATCTACATTCTGGATTACTGCTTCCAGCTCGGTGTCCTTCATTCTCCGCCATACGGACCAGAGAGCCTTAATTTCATCGTAGTCTGTTTTACGGAGTTCCATACCTACAATATGCGGATAGTTAGTAGTTTCAATTTTTAAGGGCTGCGGCCCTGTATATCCATCCCATTAGTTCCTGCTTTGTTAGTGTAGGCAGCGACCCTTCACCCGTTGCCTGAATTTTTGCCTTCAGTTCTGTGATAGAATCGGGAATTGAGACAGAAGCGGGTGCCAGCCATTTCCAGCCTAACTTATTTGCTAAAGTCTTGAATTCCACTGTAGTCGCATAGGGTCCCGATGGACCAACTAACCAGTCTCCAGATGAGCCATCAATACATACAACTCGTTCCTTTATAGGAAGCCCTGTAGGATAGCAGATAATCCTCTGATTCGCAGGGAATACTACAGCAAGGGTCACACCACACCAGACTGCTATAAAGTCGCAGACAGCCGAGGACAACTTATCCTTCAAGCATGAATCATAATCCCATGCCCATTTCTCAAGTGCTTCTACCTTTAAGAACCAGGACACAAAATGCGATTTAATCCAACCACGCGTTCTCCCATTATTCTGCTTGTAGACTTCATCAAAACGCTGAGAAATCTCAGAAATTATCTGACGAATTCCATTAGCATGAGTCACCTTATCACCATACCTGAAAAATGGGTCGGATGAAATACAGGGAAGGGCAAGTGGATGCGGCGGCATACTTTCATGAAGTATTTTCCATCCTGTACCTGCTAGCCACTCGGACTCAGTTTCAATAATATGCATTGTTTGCTTCTTTAGGGCGGGAAGCGAACAGTGCCTATTTGTATTTGTTTGTATTTCATTGTTTAAAGTTTTCCAGGAAGCATAAAGTGTCATGCTGCTCTAGTCAATTATCCTTACTTCTGTTTAAATGAGTTAATGAGTGTTTCACGTTCCGACAGTTCAGCACGGTTCTTCTTCACAAACTCTATGAACTGTTCTAAGGAATCAAAAGTCTCTTGGTCTAGAGCAGCAATATCAAAAAAAACACCATTCGCATTTTCGCTGTAATGAATATTCTTCTTTTGAAGCAGACGAAGAATCTCAAGATACTCAGGTTCTCCAAGTTGTTTAAGAGCATTTAAAAACTTTTCACGACGAGAATATTCAGTGGAGTCCATTAAGTTTGGGTAAGATCTTATAGAGCAATTACTTCCGCAGGCGGTGGTTCAACAAGTTTACCTTCTGCTGGTTGCGGCCCCGCCTCCTCAAGTGTACCCACAGCCATGATAAATTCATCATGAGACTGGAAACGGGTCTTAAGAACCTTCACTCGAATTTTCTGCCCAACCTTAAGTCCATCAAAATCCACATTTCCTTGATGAAGATCACGGGGCATCAGAACACGGAGACAATTCTCAAAAGCAGCATAGGCACCCATCTTGTTAACCTTTAGTACCTCCGTTTCTACAAGATCGCCAACTGCTGGATACAATACGTCACACTGAATCTTACAACGGAATACAAAATCACTTGTAAAAGTACCAGACTTAGACATTCCACAGGTACGGCTCAAAAGTTTTAAACTCTTTTCCTTGATAAATCCTTGGGGAGAGCAGCGGCCCTCTAACTTTTTGCGGAGTTGGAGCGTTAGGAAACCGTCCATATCCACGGCTGCCATTTCAAATTCTTTAGGTGTCAGTACCGCTTGTTCTTCAAGAAAACATGGATGATACATCTATTTCTTCTTAAAGGTTGGATTTTAAGTCATCAAATTTTTCTTAATATAGTAGTCAATTTTAATAGGATACTATTCTGCTCCAAAGAGCAGTATGCTACATCATTAAACCTTCACCATAATTATAAATTCAGACAAATTTTCCTATTATGATAGTCAATTTTAATAGGATACTATTTTGCCCTACTTCGCCTTCGGCCACTGAGAACCAGGTGCGTCATATGAGCGTTTAAATTCCACCTCATTCAAGAACCAACGCTTCCCACCAACACGACGAGCATCCATCAGACGGCAGATAAATTCCAAATAAATACACAGTGTCTGTTGTTTCATATCCCCCGTTTCCTCAATAAAACTCTTACGTGCTGTAGACTTTACCTCCTTCCCAATCAAAGAGAGCGGATACATTGCCTCTAATAGCTCAGTGTCACCCGCTGCTTGAACAGCATTCCGTAGAATTTGGATTTTGAGTAAATGTGGCTCCTTATTACTTACACCCACACAGTCCGCTCCATCTGATCCAGCACCACCAGGCGTATTTTCAACTGTCTTTGTTGAGAGAACTCCCGCCGCCGGCTTCGCAACCATGAAACCAAAAAGCCGACCACATTTGCTATTAATTGTCACAATCGGAGCCCCAGCCATTCCAGCAGCCTCAGATGAATCTGTAGTCGCAGCCGCAACAAAAGGAGCCAAACTGCTCGGACATGCTGTATAAATCATTTGTCCAGTCCGTTTACAGAAAGTATCTACGCGATTATTTTTGATATCTAGCAAGAAGTATCCATCAATATCGGCACTCTTGAATGTATTGCGTTTCAAGGCCGAAGAAAATCCAGCCAATGCCGCAGGAAGTTTTCCCTTTATAAATCCATCATACAGTTTTTGCTTTGATGCGTAGGAATAGAAATGGTCAAGACCAAACGCCAGAAGAACAGCGGTTGTTTCTGCTAGATTCTTGAAGCGGAAGGCGATTGTACCGAGGTCATCTAAACCTTTCATCTTTGCCTTTAGATCGTCGGGTACTGTAATTTTGCTTGCTTCGGCTCTTTCAAGTGCTCCTTTCACAAGTTCTAACCATTGTATGGGTGATTCGCCAACCACGGTTATACTCTGTCGTGTTGAGCCTGTTCCTGTTGTTACAGCCGTTCCTGTTGTAACTACACTACCCGTATTATCATCTTCCTCCTCTTCTATAACAGTGCCAGCCCCCGCATTAGAGGGACGGGCCACACGCGTATCTGTACCCTCAAAAGGTCCCAGCTTGGGTCTAATGACTGTGGACCATAACTTATCTCCTACCGGATTATTGTAGCGTAGGGCTAAAGGTATTGATGTATCTGTGACTTCCCGGGGCTGAAAGATAACATAACCCGCCCTCAAAATCAAATAGCCAGGCCGTCCCTTGTATTTCAATTCAAATGACCGATTATTGATAACAGTGGGCAAAGCCTGTGATAAAACCTCATCGGGCAATTCAGAATATAATCCACGAACTTCACTGATAGGCACATACGGCTTAACTGAAAACATCTGTCGCAACGCACTTTCACGCAAAAGAATATAGCCACGAGCATCACGTACCGTAAATGTGCTTAAATCTAGTTGTTCTTCTCTTATTGACGAGATATCAAGACGGCAACGGAAGGAACATTCTTGGTAATCACACATGTTAGAATTTGCCTTATCTGCTAGCATAATTTCCCCCAAATCATTGCCCTGTGCATCAATGTGATGCTGCTTGATATCGCCTGTTAGTAAGATACCCTCGTGATTTAAGGCACAATCCCATGCCCCCATCTTAAGTTGGCGTTGAACCTTTCCAATTGACTTTGCCTTCTGTACTGCTAGACGATAACTATACGCATCACTAGTCTCA
>Ga0136641_1000109_pt1 | contig 33839 bp, 28 predicted proteins | sample EliLak1302023Y_FD_115312 | JGI IMG/M metagenome (GOLD analysis project Ga0136641, IMG submission 115312) | Freshwater microbial communities from Elizabeth Lake, Yosemite National Park, California, USA - 13020-23Y | ecosystem: Environmental > Aquatic > Freshwater > Lake ...
AATCACTATCGCCAGCAAAGCCTGGAGCGATGGATGAAGAGAGTAAAACCTCGCGGAGATGGAAGTCTGTCTAGAAAAGAGTGTGCCAATGAGTTTTTCCTAGGTGTTTTTTATGAGCACAACTACAACGACGTGGACGATCGCCGCCTACTTGAACAGAATGCGCCTGTTATAGAGAGGACTCTTGGTATAAAGAATAAATATCAATATATATAACTTCGTGAGTTAATGTTATATTTAACCTACAATAATACTGCACACATGGACGGCTTTGGCTCCCAGCTACAGCGTATGCTGAGCGTTTATTGTGTGGCAAAAGAGATGGGTGCCGCATATATACATAGCGGGTTTCATGATATACAATATCAGGGACTGAAGTGTCTAGAAGAGAACAAGACGGACGACGAGTTCGTGGCCACCGCCAATCGGCTCTTCAAGATGGAGGGGGTTGATGCGGTGCCGTCATTTGACGAGGTTGTTTTAGTTGACTATCTTACTCGCGACGTGCTTGATAAGTGGCTTTCGGCGGCTGCCTGCAAGACAATCTTACTTCGCATTACCTATGCGCATAGGCTTCTTGATGCGGAACCGGAGATTTTCAGGCACGCGCCTGCGTTTCCTTGGGTTAGTCCGTCTCCTCGGGTTAGTGCGTCTCCTCGGGTTAGTCCGTCTACGCAACCAATCCAAATCGCCGTTCACATTCGCCGCGGCGAGCTCTTCCTCGTTGACTCCGACCGCATGCTCCCCAACGAATATTATTACGAAGTCATGAAACAACTCCATCAAATGTTTTCTAAGAGTAACCAGTCCTATCAATTTACTATTTACACGGAGCAGCCGACGAAGAGGACAGAGGTCTCACCCCAGCACCCTGGCATCTGGAATCGGTTTGAGGCCAACAAAGTCATTTCGCCTGAACAGACTGACTTGAGCATATTTATGAATATACCGAATACTCGCTTCAAAATCAACACAGATCCTTTTGAAACGTTTATTGAGATGGTAAATTCCGATATTCTTGTGTGCAGTCTTTCGTCTTTTAGTTATACCGCCGCTCTTCTAAAAAAGGAGGGACATGTTCTCATTCCGAAGAAGCGCTTCTGGCATGGAAGTATGGCTCACTGGCTTGATACGGTGTGACTTAAATTTAACGAAGCTCAGAGAGCTTTGTTAAATTTAAGATCTATCACCAAATTAGTCGTTTATAACGACGATACGGTGTAAACAATCTGGTCATGCGTCTTGTGCCTGGATACAAGACGGGTGCCGATGGCGGCCTCTATCTTCTGTAAGGAAAGATGCGTCCAGTCCTCGCCGATAAAGCAGCGATTGCGAAGACCCATGCCCGCCGCGTCGAACTTCTCCGTATCATCCACATAGAGAATGAACTCGCCGCGCATCGTCTTTACAAGAACCATAATCTCCTCTAAGAGGGGATTCTGATTCTTGGGATCCATCGGATTCGTCCCTCTGTAACCCGTGTTTACAGTATACCCCTTCCACTCGCTCTTTACCCAGTCAACTGACGAATCGCCAGACCAGTGAGCGTCCAGGAAGAAGACGGTAGGTTCGGGGAGGCTGAGCCGCTGAAGCACATCCACTGAATCTCCTCGGTGGCACTGGATGCCTGGATTCCCCTGGAATCTCGCCTTCGCCTCCTCATAGAGCGTGTCCTGGATTTCAATCGTGTGGACCGTCTTGAAATGCTTTGACATCAGCTCCGCTCCGTCTCCAAACAGCGTGCCCGTCTCAACAATCGTGGTATACTTTGCCAGCGTCTCGGCTGGCACCGCCTTCTGTAAAAGTTCATACGAGAAACGACCCATATATAAAGAAGGTATGCTACATTTAAATAGTAAATGTTTGTAACGGAGCGGGCTGGAGTGAGATATGTCTTTGCGGATACAAGCATACCGCGCCAGAGGGAGTGGCTGGAGAAGAATTTTGCTATATGGGAGCCTTTCACATTTGAAGTCTTTGCGAGAGCGGCCGATCCGACTAAGATATGTATTGATATTGGCGCCTGGATTGGCCTAACTGGCATCTGGCTTTCTAAGCACTTTGACCATGTTATCTGTGTGGAGGGGGACAGGAACTCGGTTGAGAGTCTTCACAAGAATCTTGTCGCGAGCTCGTGTTCAAACTGCACAATTGTGGCGCAGCCAGTTTCAAACGAAAAGAAGACGGTTATATTTGGCCCGAACGTCTTTCTACATGACACGACGCTGAATGAATCTACGTCGCAAATCAAGCAGGGGGCCACGAAGGCGGAGGATTATGAGATTGAGACGGTGACATTTCACGAGATTGTCAGGCCCCTCGGTGCTGGTCGTATCGGATTTATTAAGTGCGATATTGAAGGCGGTGAAGAGGATATTCTAGAGGATATGCTGCAGTTCGCGCGGCAACACTCTATAAAGACATATATCTCTTTTCACATTTCCTGGTGGAAGAACAGGGATATTCGCCGATTCAAGGCCCTTTTTGACGGACTTTCTCTATATGATGAACATTTTAGCCTGGTGTCTGACCCGGTTAGCTATCTGGAGGGAAATCCGATGGGGAGCTTGTTTTTGAATGGTCTAAATCCGATGTAACGAATCTCTAAAGATGATTACCGTTCTCGTGCCACTCTACAACGGTATTGAGTTCCTAGAGGAGTGCCTCACATCTGTTCGGGCGCAGATATTCCAAGACTGGACTTGTATAATAGGTGTGAATGGTTACGGGCCTGGCGGCGGCCCTGTAATGACGCAGGCGATTTCTATTGTAGAGGAGCTCCAAGACAATCGGTTCAAGGTTGTGAATTTACCCGACGTGAAAGGCGCGCCAGAGGCAATTAATGCGCTCGTTGCGATGGCGACGACGCCCTGGGTCGCACATCTAGATGCGGACGACAAGTGGCATCCTATGAAGCTTCATTGCCAGATGAAGAGTTTGGAGGAGGCGTCGGCTGACATTGTTGGAACCTTCTGCCGCTATTTTGGAGACTGGGACAGCGGTCCGAATATCCAGTCTGGCTATGTTCTCGAGGACGTTTTTCACCGGATGAATCCGATGATTCACAGCTCCATTCTGATTAGAAAGGAGCTCGCGCATTACACGAACGAGTTTGTAACCTACGATTATGATTGCTGGATACGAAATTTACAGGCCAAAAAGGTCTTTTTTAATGTGCCGCTTGAACTCACTTTCCACCGCGTATATAAGTCATCCCATTTCAATGCGTCTGGAACTCAGAGACCTGAGTTGGTGCGTATAAAGTATTTTGGGCATGCCTAAAAACAGATAGACTTACCTAACCAATGGTTGTCTGCGTAGTATCAGCATTTTATAGTATTCCATCCAAATTCTCGGTTCAACGATATTTTGAATGGATGACACCCTTCTTCCAGCAAACACCCTTCCACTTGGTGATTTTCACCCAGCCCGAATTTGTTGAACATTTTAAACAGATGCGGCAGCAATGGGCCGACCGAACCATTGTTGTCTCGCTTCCACCTGAAGAGCTTACTGCGATGAAGAAGTGGGGTTATAATACCTGGATTGAGACTGCGAAGAAGGATCATGAGACGAGTCACAGTCCTGAACTCTACTGCATGTGGTATGAGAAGAAGGAGTTTGTTCTCCGCGCGATTGAAATGGGTGCATTCGGTGCAAAGACGTTCGTCTGGTGCGATGCTGGCATTTTGCGTTTTACTAACTGGATTCCGCACATCCAGACATTTCCAGAGGAAAACAGGATTGCGCCTGGAAAGATGACATTACTGAGCTTGGTTCCATTCTCAGAGGGGGAAACGGTGAATACGGATTTTCAAAAGGTGAATCGGATTGGGGGCGGAATCCAGGCGGCTGATGCTGCCACATGGAGATGGTGGTCTATACAGTATGATAGCATGATGATACAATATCAGTTATCGGACCGTTTTATTGGAAAGGACCAGAATATCATGTCCTCTTTGTGTTTATTGCACCCTGATCGCGTTCGTCTCGTGCAGGCACCTGCAGAGCTTGATGGCTATACGAAGTGGTTCTGGCTTCTTCTCTGGCTCTCTGGGATTGGTGTTTAACGGCGCGTGCTGCGGCGATTGCGGTGGCGGCGGCGCCGACTGCGGCGACCACCATAAAGCCCAGTATTATTCACAACGGCTGTGTTATTTACGACCGCATTCGCGGCGGCGACGTTATTGACCGCCACCTTGGTAGCTTCGGCAGCATACGCGTTGGCAGACTCGACGACCGCACCAGATCCGTTGTTTACAACCGCATTCATGACAGTGGCATTCGCCTCCGCAACCGCCAGATTGGCCTCGGCAACCGCCGCATTCGTCTCGGCGACAACCGCATTCGTCTCGGCAGCGACAGCCGTATTGTTGGCGACGACGCCCGTGTTGTTGGCGATGACTGCCGTATTGTTGGCATCAGCCGTGTTATTGGCGCCAACAGCCGTGTTGTTGGCGACAGCAGCAACATTTGTTGTTGCGGCGGCAAGGCCCACTTTAGCAAGTCCAGTATTCGTAACTGCGGCTACTTTGGCCTGCGCGGCGGCCGTGGCGGCATTCTTCGCATTCGTGAGGGCCGTTGAGCCCAGGTTCTTGACAGAGCCTGTCGCCGCGCTTCCGATCGAAGCTAACACACTAGCCTTGGGAGCGGCAGCGGCAGCCTTCTCAGCAGCGGCCTTCGCGGCGGCGACCTTGGCATTCGCAGCGGCCTTCGCATTCGCAGCAGCCTTGTCGGCGGCGGCCTTTGCGGCGGCATCAGCCTTGGCTTTTGCATTGGCGGCGGCAACCTTTGGGTCGACAGCCGGCTTGGCAACCGGGGTAGCAGGCTTGGCAACCGGGGTAGCAGGCTTGGCAACCGGGGTACCAACCTTCGCAGGAACCTTCGCAGGAACCTTCGCGGCAGTCTTCGCAACAGCCTTCACAGGAGCCTTCGCCACGACCTTCTTGACAGGAGCTTTAGCAACAACCTTCTTGACAGGAGCTTTAGCAACCTTAGTCGCGGCACCACCTGTAAATCTACGTGTGAACCTTCTAAAAAAATCCATCACTCTACAATTTACGCATATTTTATCACCCAGCCATTTGGGCTTTATAGCCAGCCTTTTGGGCTTTATGAGCGGCTGCGCCACTGCTTGTCACAGACCGTGCAAATATAGAGATACTTCATGTTTGTCGGATCATACTTGATATAAATGACGTCCTTCTCCGTAGATCCCAGATTGCTTGCACATGTCCCACTCGGACACTTGATGGTCTTGCTGTGAGGCAGGGTCGGGTCAAACTTCGTAAACTCATTCAGAAGAATCTTATACCCCTCGTTTGACCTCTGCTGTGTGTGAATCTCAAGAATGAGACCACCCTTACTATCAGCCTCCTTCTCACCACAGTTATAACACTCGAGCACAAGACCATCCGCGGTCACCTTGTGTAGCTGGGCATAGCGACAAACAGGGCAGAATTTCATATCGTGCCTAACTCTAAGTTATCACCATATTCAAATTTTAGACCATGTCATTTATCCCTCCAACAAGAGTGCTGAATCCAACACCACCCATAATAATAACACCCACTGCCATTAGAATAATGCCAACAATCTGGATACTGCTAGCTTTCTCACCCTTCTTCTTCTCTTGCAGATACAAGATAAAGCCGGGAATAAAGAAGAGCATTCCAAAGAAAAGATAGACCATTAGAGAGGCCAAGAAGCCGAGGCCGACGCCGAAACCTTCGCGCACAATATTCTTAAAATTACTACGAGCCATTTTCTAATATAGAGAATAGAGTATTCCAATTTGTATTGCCTACCATTCCATAGGGAATGTATGGATACACGTCAATAGGCTGTATACGAATCTGCTGTTGGATTTCTTGTTTGAGTGCGGCCTTAAGATTCGGCAAATTCTCTTGAATCTCCTTCTCAAAATAACAAAGAAGACTCTTCTTGCGCAATTCGTTAACTGTATATTTTATAATCTGATGATGGATATATTCCTTATAGTGAAGAGCATAGTTGTGTGTGAGTGGAATATTTTCATAGCCAGGTTCGTGTCTGAGAGGATTATTATCTAATAAGGCTTTCAAGGATAAAAGAACCATTGAAAGACTCATAGTGCTTTGCCAGCCTGGCCCTGAATAAGTGCCAAGAACGGATAAACAAACTTTTCCATCAATGTATAAATTGGGATGGAAACGGGTGTCTCCATCGTTCGTAAGAAAGTCTACTTTGGGGGGTGCGAAGGGATAATCATTTGGAAATTCAAACTTGAAAAAGAGGAGACAGTTTGCGTAGATGGAATCGGGGGGGCCAATAATGAGCGCCATACCCCTGTTGAGAATGTGCGGATCCTGTCTGTAATAGATGCCGACATTGGAGAGGTCAGATACCCGTGCTAATTCTCTGGGGAGCCTGCGGGCCGCTGACATATCTATGATGCTTTCCTGGTTTTCTTTAGACTGAAAAACCAAACGGCTAAAATTGACCACAATTTTTCTGACGGGGGATTATAACACAGGATGAGTGCGGTATTACACATTTATAACAGTCATCCGTTGCGAGATTTCCTGAATGAGCGTGGGGGATGCGCAGGCCACGAAGCAACTGTTACCGCGATGGGGAGTGAACTCAAGGGCAAATGGCTCATTCCTGATAACGACTATCCTAGATTTCTAGATCTTCTTCACGATTATCTCTTCGTGAAGAAGGCTCGTTCGCTAAACTTGGTTGAGCAGCCTCGGGTGAATCACCACAAGCCGCTCCTCTTGGATCTCGACTTTCGCTACTCTTCAGATTCTGCCATCAACCGCACCTTTGGAGAGAGCAATATTAAGGCCTTTTGTGAGGATGTGGCGAAGGGTCTCGAGCACTTCTTTGGCCTGGATGAGTATGAAGATGGCATCCGCTTCTTCGTGACTCTGCGCCCTGCGCCTTACCAGGAGCAGGGTAAGAAGGAGCGCAAGGATGGTGTTCACATCGAGTGCCCTGATATCTGCCTGAGCAACGAGAAGCAGAAGGTGCTGCGCCTCTGGCTCCTCAACAAGAAGTCGGTTCAGACATGCTTCGCCGGAACAGGCTACATCAACAAGGATGAGGACGTCTATGATGAGAGTATGACTCGTAAGCAGGGCTGGTTCTTCTTCGGTGAGAGCAAGCCGAACATTCCTCGTTATGAGCTCAAGAATGTGCTCTCCTACAATCCTAGTGATAAGACGTTCAGTTCAGAGAATGTTAGTGAGTATAGTGCTCGTGCTCTGATGGAGATTCTCAGTGTTCGGTATAATCTTACTGAGGACGGAAATGTTGTTCGCGAGGATGCGTCGGCAGAGTATCAGGCGCTTCTTAGTCCTCCTGTAAGTTTCCAACCGGCGCCTGTAGCGGAGGGCCCGGGGGATGAGGTAAACGTGACCGAGAATGAGGCGCTCGCAGCGATTCGTGACATGATGGTTCCGAAGGACTACAACGAAGGAGAGAAGAACATCTTCCGCCGACTTGTTCTTGAGTGTCTGAGTCAGGAGCGTGCTGATAACCGTGATACGTGGATGCGTGTTGGTTGGTGTCTTCACAATATTCAGCCGGACGAGGAGATGTTCAATCTCTGGATTGAATTCTCCAAGAAATCGCCAAAGTTTGCCGAAAATAGCATGAATAGTCTTCGCAGGGATTGGTTCTCCAATATGAGGAAGAGCGGTGATGGCCCTCGTCTTACGATGATGTCTCTAAAGAAATGGGCACGTGATGATAATCTTGCCGCGTATAAGGAAATTGTAGATGCAGATATTATTCAGTATCTTCTAAGCCCACAGTTCCTTCCTACCCATTATCACATCTCTTGCCTCATGGAAAGAATTTACAAGAGTAATTACAAGGCTTCAATCGGTATGAAGACAACAGAGTGGTATTACTATGATGATGAAATCAATTTCTGGAAGATTGTAAACCAAGGAATCCAACTACGCAAGAAGCTTAGTTCCGAAGTAACAAAGTATATTCAGACTGCGCGAGAGGCGCGAGTAAAACAACTCAACACAGAGGGAGGAAATTTCAATGATATCTCAAAGGACCGAAAATGGGATCAGCTCTTTAAGGTAGAACAGCAGCTCTATACTGCTGGTTTCATTGACTCTCTTATGAAGATGGCAGCAACCTACTTCTTTGAAGAGGAGTTCCAGGATAAGCTTAACAGCAATGTCTACCTCTACGGTTGTCGTAATGGTGTTCTTGAGTTGCGTACTATTACAACCGATAATCCAAAGGAGCATGTACTCTTCCGCCCTGGCCGTCCAGAGGACTTCATCTCCTTCCGTGCTGGGCACAATCCGCCCAAGTGCGAGGCCATGGATTATATCCCTATGAGCGAGTTTAATGTGGAACAGAAGGAGCAGCTGGCGTTCATCAAGGACTTCTTCAAGAAGATCTTCCCAGACCCTGAGCTGCGGACCTATGTTCAGCGTCTCCTCGCCAGCTGCCTCGAGGGCACAAACAGGGAGCAGTGCTACTACACTTTCATCGGTGAGGGCAGCAACGGCAAGTCAGTTCTCATCAACCTCTGTGAGATTACGTTCGGTGACTACTTCACGACTCTCCAGACGACGGTTCTTACCCGCAAGCGCCCTGAGTCGGGCTCAGCGAATCCGGAGATTATCGTCATCAAGAACAAGCGCTTCATCAGCATGCAGGAGCCGGATGAGAAGGAGCCGATCAACACGAGCCGCATGAAGCAGTTCAGCGGTGAGGACTTGATTGAGGCGCGCGGCCTGTATCAGGACCAGCAGAAGTTCCGCGCGACTGGCAAGCTCTTCATGATGACGAACAAGCTGCCGCCGATTAACAGCATGGACTATGGCACCTGGCGCCGTGTTCGCGCCGTCCCGTTCAAGAGCAAGTTCATCTCGGAGGACCACCCTGACTGGGGCAAGCCGAACCACTTCCTCAAGGACAAGGAGTATGAGAAGAAGCTACATCCGTGCCGCGAGGTCTTCTTCTCCTGGCTGGTTCACCTCTATGAGACGGAGTATCTCGTCCACGGTCTGGAGCCGGTGCCAGCCGCTGTCAAGAAGGAGACGGACGACTACAAGGAGGGCTTTGACTCCTTCGCCAGGTTCCGCAATGACCGCATCAAGCGCGAGCCTGGCGAGAAGACGCTCTTCAAGCACATTGCGAATGCCTATAGGGAGTGGCTGGGAGATGGCAATCGCACAGGCAGCCGGCTGACGCCGAAGGAGCTGGAGAAGCGGCTGAACAGCGAGTTTGGTGAGCCGACCGACGGCAAGACATATAACCATATCATGCTGAAGGTGGATGAGGATGAGAATGAGAGTTCAATTGTCTAAAGAGATGGAGCAAATATATGTTATGGACAAATACTACATCACAAACAAGAGGGAGTTTGAGGGTGAGGCCGGCCACGAAGTCCTCTTAGAAAAGCTCGTTCCCAAGATGCCTGTTTTTCAACTGAAGGCGCTTGCGATTGATGTGGGCGCAAATAAGGGCAATGAGTGGCCGAAGCTACAGCAGATTCTCTGCGAACCGAATAGTCGCATTCTGGCGTTTGAGCCCAACCCTGTAAATCACCCCATCTTGGAATCCAGACAGCTAGATAACGTGGATTTTTTTCCCTTCGCGGTTTCCAATGTAGAGACGCAGGCGCCCATTTATTGCTGGCGCGACACCCCTGACAATAAACCTGGCTACTCTCTCGCAGGTCTTCGTGCAGGCGGGCCCAAGATTTGTGATGTAGACGTTCGCACACTCGACAGCGTCTTGAAGGAGTATCCTGACGACGAGTATGTGATTAAGTATCTCAAGATTGATACGGAAGGAAACGACACTCTTGTTCTGGAGGGCTGTCGCAAGAATCTTCACAGAGTCCACTATATCATCTTTGAGGCGAGCGACTGTCTTGATGATTTTCGCGGACCCGCGCGCAAAGATCCGCTGAAGAGCTGTATAGACATGCTGGACGCGGAGGGGTTTGACGTGTATCGTCTCGGAACAAAGCGCTTGCTGAAGATCAATGGGGATGGGTGGGCCCCTGTCTACGAAACTAAAAAGTTCTGGAGCAACTGTTTTGCGCTGAAGAAGAGTGACGCGGTTATTCGTGAACTGATAGATGAGAATGGATTTTATCTATGAGGGGGCAACGGATGCTCCACGATTCTTTTTTCGTGGTGGTAGTGGTGGTAGCCGTGGTGGAGGTGGTGGTGCGCGGACCTTAACCACAGCCTCTTCCATTGTATTCTCAGACTCGTCGGATACCTCTTCATCTGACTCAGGTGGGGGTGGTGCCTTCTTTATTTTGTCAGCGCTGTTTTTTTTCACTATTTTAGGTTCATTGTCATCAATGTCTATAGATGCATCCATATCTCTTCCACAACACCTGAATCTGAATTTTTTATGATTGATTGCCGAATATATAACTCCACCACCCGATATTAATATACCAAATATACCAAGTCCCCCTGCTGTAGTAGAGTCCATTCTTACCATATAAAGTTAAAATTAACTCACGACGTTATGCATATCGTCTAACAACTTCAGCAATCACAATCCCCAGAACAGTCATGATAAACGCGGTCGTGCCAGCATACATAAGAGCATTGGTTGCTGAGCTGCGCCACGTATAGGCAGTTGCACCCATAGCCAAGAGCAAATAACAGAAGAAGAAGGCCGCCAGAACAATGTCTTGGAGGGTCTGGAGTCTTCTATATGAAACAGGCGCGCCCTGTTTTCTATCTAAAAACTCCTTCTCAAAGGTGGATGTCACGTTCGAAATATCCGAGAGTTTGGCCTTCAGTGCCTGGATTTTTCCCTGCATCTCCGTCCTCTTGGCTGTGCTTGTTTGTGACCGAGATGTGGTCTCCTGATACTGTGTACTCATCGCGGTAAGAGTCGCAAGATCCGTATTTAAATTTGCTTTGCGTGTGTCATAAATCATCTCCTACCGGTTAGTGCTAATTTTAAAAAGGAATCCTTCTTAAAATTAGTGTTAATTATATTGATTCGTTTAATATCCAGCAGCCTTACACAGACCCGGTATATCAACGCCGGAAACATCGGATAGACCATACGATATATAGTTGGGCGCGCTGCTCACTGTAGCCGGCGCGGCGGCATTCGGATCCTGATAGGTAAAGCGGCGGCGAGTCCAGACAGTCGGATCGCGCAGGTTCACGCTATAGGCATACCGTCCAAGGAAGACGACTGCGTTCAGAACAACAAGGATGATACCGACATAGATAACGAGCGCGCCACTGAAGAAACCGACACGAGAACCATATGCAAAGATAGCGACAATCAGAAGACTCAGAAGAAGAATCTGAAGAAAGAAGAGCGTGTCCATTTTGCTTTGATATGCGTAGTCATTCATGTGTAACTGGCGAGTCGCCAGTTCCATGTTATATTGCTGTGAATCCGTAAGAACTCCAGACATTCTACTTAGAGCGGTAAATATAAATGAGAAGTCCAACAGCCGTTAGATTCAAAAACCCATATAATGCCAACAGGCTTGTCGCCGAACGATTTTTCTCCTCGCTATAAGTTAACATATCCTTGCGTAGTGCGAGATTAGCGGGGTCGCTCATACCTTCCTCTATTCTCTGCGTTGTAAAGTTTTCGGTGAGACCGAGCAATTTCCAAGAGGCGGGCGGCTGTGACTCCGTAGGTGTAATTTGATTTCCAGACTGCATGAACGTTTCCATAAAGTTGAGAGATGCCAGTATATCATCCATTTTTTGTTTCATAGTCTCACCATTAGATTTCATAGTCACATTACCAGATGAGGCATATTTCTTATCAAAAAAGACAACTCGTTTTAAATAATAGCAATATTCTCTGTTAAGCCGCGATCCCAACTGATATGCACTGAACGAGTTCTGTTCAATAAGACGCCCTGCATCTATTTCATTTGAGATGAGCTTAATGAAGTGGTCGCGTGTCATATTTCCCGCATCATCCCGCTCCACTTTATCTGTTAAAAAGGAGTCCTCTTGAAATGGTTGAAGAGCCGTCTCAAGAGTATCAACGGTTGTATCGGGACACGAGGTATTCATGTCTTCTTAATTACCGTGATAACTTAAAAATAAAGAAGCTCAAGAGCTTCTTTATTTTTAAGTTTATCGCTCTTATACCATATTAACTTAAAATTAAGGAAGCTCAAAGAGCTTCCTTAATTTTAAGATTAATCGGTTAATCTGTCGTAGGACATAAAAATTAAGGAAGTTGTGACTTCCTTAATTTTTAGTCACGGCGGTAGTCGTAGGACTTTTAATTTAAGGAAGCAACTGCTTCCTTAAATTAGAGTCACGACGTTATGCTTTTGATTGTTTAACTGCAAAGTATATAGTCACGCTAATAAAAAGAATGAGTGCTGCACTGAGGCCGATAGTCACGGGATTCATTTTGCTCGCGAGATAAGCCATGATACTGCCGGGGGCGGCAGGTGTATACATGTATCCAAGATCAACGAAGAGGCCCATCTGTCTGGCGAGAAGTCCAACAAAAACTGAAAAGAAAAAGAGGGATGTCACGATAAGCAGAAGAAGACTGCTCGTCTCGAGAGGGCGATGAAGAGGAAACCAGCTTTCGTAGACAGTTGTATTTTGCTCGGGGTGTGTCAGAAGCTTCACGCGGTCCTGTGAGATTTTCAGAGCATCCGTCTTTGTCTGGTAATCTCCCTGAAGCGCCGAATACTGTGTATAGAGGGTCGATATATCAGAAGATGTTGCTCGCGCTTCAGCAATTTTTGTATTTAGACAATTGAGCGTGTTGGTCACGTCCGATTCAAGTAGAGTAACCGTATCCTCAGATGCAGAGGCTGCGATTCCTTGAACCGAATTTCTTGTTGTCGTTTGCCACGACGAAAAAGTGGCAGGGTCACTTATTCTTGCTATTATCTTCTCTGTACACGACATTCCTAATTAAGGCATACATACTCTGTACATGTCGTAGACTCCAGAGGCGGGCGATGGGCGGGTAATCTTCACAATATCGCCGGGCACCAGTCCCATAATTCTCGCAATCATGTCCTCGTGGAACTTAATAAACGGGAGATTCGTCTTGCTGCGAATATAGTGCTGCTTCAGGAACTCGGCGTGCTCGGCGGCAGGCATCTTCGTGTGCTTCGGAACCAGGACGTGGGTGCGAGGATCAAAGAGGAGATTGTGTGCCTTGAAGAAGCGGATGCGCTGCTTCTTTCCAGACCACTCGGCGAGGGCAGCGGCGTGGAAGACGTCGGCGACATCCTCTAACACAATCACAACAATCTCGGTTGTGGCGGGGTCAATGGCCGGCTCAGTGCCGTTAATAAGAAGGGAGAGGAATGTGCCAAGACGCTGCTTCAGCTTCTGAAGACTGTAGACAACAATGCATCGCTGGATGGGGTCCAGTGCCGCCTCGGGGGTTGTGGGGGGCGCCCTCTTCAGATCCATCGTAAGAGCCGTCTGTCCGCCAGCAACCATTGCCTCAATCTCCCATGGACCGAACTGCTCATAGTTTGCCGTATCGTAGCCATCCTCCTTCATAATTCCGAGGAGAGTCTTGCGACTCCTGTAGAGAATATCAAGTTCTTCGTAATTCATTTCCTACTATAGTATGGAAGGAATGGATTATCAATTTTTGTCGGTTACTCGCGCTTAATCACATTGATGCGAACATTTGCCGCGGGAGGAGGGGCTCCATTCGCTTGGTTACCAGCGAATCCAACTTTGCGTGTGCCATTGTTGCGATTGGAGGCATTGTTGCGGAGTGCGGAGCGGATCGGCTGCTGTTGTTGCGGTAGACCCTGTGCCTGGAAGGCTGCGGGGGAGGTATCCACTGAAATCATAGGGGGTGCGCCAGGGATTGGAGGGGGGAGAACAGTGGCGGGAGGTGGGGCTGCAAGAGAGGCGACGAGCGCGACTTGGGCTTGCTGGGGCGGAGGTGGTGGTGCACCCGCTTGGCCAGGGACAGCAGCTGTTGTGGGTCCGAAGGCCTGTGCTTGCGCCGAGTTCATCGGAATTACGATATAGGGTTGCTGCTGTTGCTGTTGCTGCTGAACAGGGGTAGCTAGAGGCAGCGACGCCGTATCAAATTCCTCCAGTTCTTCTTGTATAGGTGCCAGGGGACCAGCGCCAGCGACTATAGCATCTTCTGCATTAACGCCAGTGGCTGCAACCTCCTCAGGCAGCGGCGCCGGCGGCGGAATTGCAGACAGTGCCGACAAGTCCTCCAGATTTGCCACCTGCTCCTCCGTCAGCGGCACTAACTCAGGCACCACCGTATCAACAAGAACCCGCGTAGGAATCGCCGCCGAAAGCGCAGCCAGCTGCTCATCCTCTGAAAGCTGCCGAATCTCAGGCGCCTCCAGCTTCTGTAAGTCATTATTTGTAAGAATACGCATGCCAATATTCATGTAGCTAGAGAGCTCCTGCTCCAAAAGTTTCGTCGCATACGGCATTTCTATCTTCGAGAAACTGGTCAAACTGCGTTTAACGGGCGGCAGGAGCTCCAGATTCGTGGCCGTGCTTCCAATATACTGAAGAGGACCGTCGCACATCGGGCATACACAGAGGCCCGTCTTCTCATTATAAATCGGCACCGTGCCACATCCATTGCAGATTGTAAAGGTCGTTCCATCCGCCCTCTTCATATAAGACTCGTGAACAAAGGCAGAAATGCTGTGTCCTATCACCGCATCGCGCTCCATCTCGCCCATACGTAGTCCACCCTGTGCTCCGCGACCACCCGTCGGCTGATGCGTCCGCTGTTCTTTGCGACCCTCTGCGCGCGCATTCCACTTGTCCTCCGTCATGTGCTTCAGACGCATCGTGTATACATTGCCCATGAAGATGGTAGAAGGAATCATGATACCAGACTGGCCATCGTAGAGGAGTTCCTCGCCCATCGGCTGCATACCAAACTGCTCTTGGAGAACCTTGCCGATGGCGGCGGCCGGCGATCCCTCATTCATAAATGTCGTCGCATTTCCAATCGCCGCCGCCGCAGCCGCCGCCTTTCCGAGGAGGGCCTCCAGAAGCTGGGCCATCGTCATACGAGAGGGGATGGCGTGGCTGTTCATAATCATGTCTGGAATGAGACCAGACGCCGAGCGGGGCATGTCATGGCCACGAATCATCATGCCGATTGTGCCCTTCTGGCCGTGGCGGTTGGAGAATTTGTCACCCAGCTCGGGCACTCTGTATTGAACAGTGCGAATCTTCACAAGCGCGAGGCCCGTATTACTAATCATGACAGCAACCTTCTCCACGCGACCTGTCGTCCAGACCTGCGCCGTCACGCTCGCATCACGAATATCGCCACCAGGGCTCTGAAGATAGCGGCCAACTAAGACAGTGCTCTCATCAACAAATTCGCCGACACGAATAATTCCGCGCTCATCCAGCTTGGAATAGTCAACGCCAGGCTTCAGCTTTGTCCAGGCGGGCATGTTGGTCGGATTCGCAATTCGCGTGCTCGTGTGGCTCTGCGGATCATCCTCTTCAAATGCCTCGTAGCTTCTGTAAGAGGCGCTGTGGAAAAGACCGCGCTGAATTGCGTCGGCGTTCATTACAATACCGTCCTCTTGGTTATATCCAGAGAAGCAGCCCATGGCGAGCACGAGATTCTGGCCATAGCCCATATTTCCGCCCGCAACATAATCATAATAATGTGTGCGAACAATCGGGGCCTCGGCGTAGCTGAGAACGTGGACCTGGTTATCAAACCGGTTGTTGAAATTGGTGGCATAGACGGAGACGCCCTGCTTGCTCTGGGAGCAGCTGAGTTGGTTACGCGGTGACTGATTGTGGTTCGCATACGGGATCACGCTGGTCATAAGGCCAAAAATCGTGGAGGGGTGAATCTCCAGATGGCTCGTATCGGGGTGGATATGCTCGGGGAAACAGGCCACATACGACTCGTTCGCTTCATAGGGGTCCACGTATTCAATGACGCCCGCATGCGGGGCCAGTTCATCTCGGTAGGCCTCCAGACTGGGCGCCTCCTTCTCCTTGAGCGGGTCGAAGAAGTCAGTTAGTTCGGCGCGGCCGGCAGTTCCTTTGTAATTACCTGTCACAAGTTCCTGCCATATCTTTGCGGCTCTGATGGCATCAACGGGAATAGCACCATTCTGCCCGAGGTGAATCAAGGGGCGAACAGGGCGGCCCTCGTCTAAGAAGACGAATACGCGCCGCTCGCGAATGCTGAAACCGACGCTGGTGGTTGCAGGCAAGCACCCCGTCCACTTCATAAGCTTAATCACGCCGCGGAGCATCAGAGGGCGCGTCGTATAGCCCACAATGCCGGCGTTCACGAAGACAGGGATGGCCTTTATCGCGGTGGCCGCCGTGACCTGCTCGCAGCTGATGACGCCCGCGCGGGTCAGAAGCCATTTGGTGAAAGGGAGCGGATTCGTTAGAACGCTGATGCCTGCGAGATTCGTCAGATTCTTCGTGATGCCGATGCTCGCACCACCGGGTGTCTCATTCGTGCAGAAATAGCCGAATTGGCTGGTGTGGAGGCGGCGCGGCCCCTGGAGCTTCATACCTGTGTCAAAGTCCAGCACAACGCGGCGGCAGTGGGAGAGGAAGTCCATGTAGGAGAGGCGGGACAGGGCCTGGAGGACACCAGCCTTCTCTTCACCTACACCAGCGCCGCTGCCGCTCGTCCACTTGCCCTTGAATGCCCGCATGATGCCATCGGTGATGAAGGACGCACCCAGCATTGTCGGCAGGTTGCCAGGCGAGAAGAGGTTGGCGAAGCTGTCGCCCTTGTAGCCGCTGCTATTATACTTATACTCCTTGTCTATTGTCACGCGGGCGAACTTGAGCCACGATGTGTAGACGCCCTGGAACATCATGCGGGTGAGGAAGCCGCTTGACAAGCAGCGCTGGTTGCGCGTATCGTCGCGGTCCGTCTTCACATCAAGGCCGGCCGTCACACGCAGCATTTTCCGCACACACTCGGCGAGGAAGAAGGCGCGGGCCATCGGCCTATCTTCTACGTGGATGAAGAGCTGGTTGTGGATAACATCGAGAACGTGCGCCTCGCTGAATCCCTTCGTGAGAATCTTGATATACTGGATTGCGGAATACGTGTCTAAGAAAGGGAAGGCCTCGACGACGGACTCCTCTAAGAGTGGTTCAAGCAGCTTCGTCTCCGCGTCTTCAGGGTCGGGGAAGATAAGACGTATGATATCCTCGTCCGCTTGGATACCTAGCGCGCGAAACAGAATGAACACTGGGATAGGCTTGCGAACGAACGGAATGCCCACCTGCAGCGTCTTTTCTCTGCGCTGGAGGCCGAACACCACGCGGCGCACCTGGCGAGTAACAGGACTCAGGCACGAAATAGAGCCATATGTGAGCGTCTTCGGCTCTCTCTCTTGGTTTTGAACATAGAGCGTGTTAAATGCCTGTTCTTGGTGCGTTATGAGAACCTTCTCGGAACCATCCACAATGAAGTAGCCGCCGTAGTCATAAATACATTCGCCAGCCTCGCGCAGAAGTTCCTCAGGCTTCTTGTTGAGAATACAGTAGCGGGAGTGGAGCATGACGGGTATGCGGAAGAGGGGATATTTGGCGAGATAGGCATAGGCCTCTGTCGCCGGATCCATCTCGAGCACCGTAGTTGTGAAACCTGGGCCTTCACCGGATGCGCGCTGCTGGGTTCTCGTAATGCGGATGTAAATGTCCGCCTGGACGATGCTTCCATAGGTTAGATTGCGAAGACGCGCCTCATTGGGAAAGAGGAGACGGACCTCGCTGGAGTGCTGTAGATTGAGAGTGGGTGTTCCAATGTAGAGTTTATTTCCTTCCAGGCCGCCCACGAAGATTTCCGCCTTATACGCATATTCTCCTGTTGAGCCTATCTGCTCTTCCAGAACTGTGATAGGATTTGAGGTGCGAATCATCGCCGGTAAATCCGAGGATAAAAACTGGTCATAGCTGTCAATATGGTGACGGGTCCACGGATAGTCTACAGTATTGTAATAGAGTTTCAGTAGACGTTCTGATAATTCTCTTGCTTCATCTCCACGAAGAGCTGACGTCATTCCAGGAGTCCTAATTGCTAAGTAGGTTTCTTTGAATGAGTTTATGCCCGCTCCGCATCCCATCGCATCGCATCGCATCGCTTACTTGAACTTCCATGTGTGCTCTTCAACAGAGGGTGATGGAGGAAGAGGTGCGCCCAGATAGGCAGCGCGCACATCCTGATAAACAGACGACGGAACCGTGCTGTCAAACGGCTTGAAGGTGGCCGCCGAAGCGAAATCTGAAAACGAAATGGCTGTGCCGCCACCCGCCTGATTACTTCCTAGGCCAGCAGGAACCTTCGGTGAAAAGTCCTTCACGCCACAGTCGGCCATGCGGGCAGGCTGGTTGATACTGTCGTAGAAAGAGAGCCCCTTGTCAACGTAGGCCGGGAAAGAACCACTGACTCCGTCAATGCCGGGGCGGGTCTGGAAGTCAAGCGGCGCACCCATGAGCGGGGCGGCGCCGCCAGCTTGTGAGCGGCGGCTCTTGCGTCTGGTGCCGCCCTTCTTACGTGAAGAGCCATGTTCGGCGTGCTTCACCGCAAGATATGCCTCCACCGCCTTGGGTGATACATCGCGTCTAAAAACAGCCTTCCACGCCGTCTGGAACTCCTCTATCTGAATGTCCTTGTCCTTCCCTTTGAGAGAAAGGGCCTTTTGGTCAAGGTGTTCAAATGCTGACCGTAGCTGGGGTATTGTCATGAGCGTTTTCTTTGTATTGTTGCGCTTCTGCGTCTTCCTTTTTGAAGAAGGCATCCTATTAATGGCTTGGATTTTATGTTGTTTTAAAGGGATCGCGAATCAGGCTCCTCAACGTATTAGTGCCCATCTGAGGCACGGCCGGCACTGTAATCGGCTGGCCCGTCACCTTCTTTCTTAGAAGATTGAGCCCGAATCCAATACACAGAAGAACTACCATAGCAATCATGAAGGGGGCGGCCGTGTTATAGACCGATGACTGCCACGTGCTAATCGCATACTCTTCACTAAAAAGATTCGCATGGTGATATCCGGTTACGGCGAGGATAAGAGAGACAATAACAACTAAAATGAGAGGGCTGAGACGGGGCAGGATGACAAATATAAGAAGTCCTGCGAGGACTACTATCATAAGTGAGGGCAAATACAGCTCCATTCTTAGAATGTCTTTAGATTTTCTCTATGAGGTCAACCTGGGTCAGAAAGTGCTTCCTGCAACACAGACGCATAACCCCGAGACCGTCCAGAATCTTCTTCTCCGGAGTCTCGGGAACAGAGGTTCCATCGAAATAATACTTCTGTTCGGCAGCATCCCCCTTCAGCTCCTTGAGCTTCTTCTGGTAAAAGCGCCACTGGTCGGCGATCACCTTTCCACAATTCATACAGCGAATAGGAGGAAGCATTCTACTGGAGTTAGCTAGAACCTTTCCGCCAATTTTAGACCGACGCGTTCAAATAAGAACCCCGAATACCCATATACTAGCAGACATGAGCTCTGTGACGAATCCTGGCATGAATTACATGGGCGGCAACCCTCTTGGTTCTAAAGTTCGTGCGCTTGAGGTAACGGTGGAGACTATGCGCAAGCAGATGGCGGCTCTTCAGAAGACGCTGGAGGATCGTGGTTCTGGGCCTGCCGCTGCCCCTGCTACAGTCGTCGCGGGGCCGCCCGGCCCCCAGGGTCCTCCTGGCCCTGCGGGACCCGCTGGACCTGCTGGACCGATGGCATATATTGCGATGCCGGCGGGTATGATGGCACCTACTGCTACTGTTGCTGCACCTGCACCTGCAACTCCAACAACAGTAAGTAACTAAGTAAATGTTCCAGTCTTTCTTATCTTCTGCAGAGTGGCCGAGCTAATATTAATCGCATGATACTCTTCCAATTCAAACAAAATACGTGAAATGGCTACATTAGGTTTTTCACGTAGAATCTTCAGAATCGTCTGCTGTTGCTGGACGGCCCACTTAGACTTGGCCTTTGTGGCGGCCGGCTCCACTGTAAGAAGACGCACAGGGCCCTCGCTCGTCTGCTTCACCGGACCAATTTCAAGCTCCTCAGCGTGGTGCTTGTCGTGACAGGCCGCGCAGACGGCGACCAAATTCCGCATATGATTCTGGTGCGTCCCATCCGAGAAATGGCCTGTTACGGAGGCAGCAGCCCGTGGCCGAATGTGATGAATCTCAATATCGGCCACAAACGCGGAGTTACAGACTTCACACGCCCTTCGCTTGACCACTGGATTCCAGCTGCTGGTCGGCGCCTCCTCGTCCGTGACTGATCCCAGAAGTTCGTGGCGAGCCCGCTGCGCCACCTCTAGGAAATCCGCTGGCAGATTGAGTGCCCTGGCAACCTCCAGTCCATACATACTGCTTCCAGCGCCCTTCTGGAGAGTGCGGTCATAGATAAGAACACCTGTGGCCGGCTCATAGCGAACGCGGAGATGCCATGTCTGGAGACCTGGGCATGCAACAACGGAAAGAAGTCCGTGGAGATGCGTGGCGAAGAGAAATGAAGACCGCCTCTTGGAGAGCCATGTGAGAGCGGCTGCTACAAGGCTGGTTGCCGAGACAGATTCCGTTCCACTGCACACCTCGTCACCCAAAATCAAGGATTTTTCGTCCGCCCTCAGCAGAATCTCACGCAGCTCCGTCATTTCTACCGCAAAGCTGGAGAGACCGGCCCACAGATTGTCGTGATTCAGGATGCGAGTGAAGATAGACGCATATGGACTGATACGCATAGAGACGGCTGGCACATAGCAGCCGGTTTGTGCGAGGACGGTTGCGATTCCAATGGACTTCATGAGTGACGACTTTCCGCTCGCGTTCATTCCGTAGAGGAGCCAGCCATTCGCCTGATTGCTAGGGCCTCCGCAACCTAGCGTAACGTCATGTTTCACATATTCCAGGCGAGTTTGCTGGGCCTCAATGAGCGGGTGGCGGAGTCCTTGGATGTCTATGGACCCCTGCGCACCTTCTTCCACAACAGGCCTCGTGAAACCGCGCGCCTCACACACCCTCTGGAGAGTGACTGTAACATCCGTCTCGGCAACCCATGTATGAATGGAATGCCAAACCTCCATATACGCATCCACCAGCGACTGGCAGATGGGCGGAAGTTCCCTGGAAAATGCCTCCTGGAGATCCGCACGCTTCTTCGCAACCTCTGTGTGAATGAGTTCCAGGTGGGGGACATTCACATTCGCCCCACTCTTCTTCTCCGTGACTGTGATGCCAGGATACGGCGCTCCACTCGGGTCACTGCGCAACTTCTGCGCCAGAGCTCGCACAGTCGTCTTGGTTCCTGTAATACAATAAAGCATACTGTCGCGACTCTCCAAACGGAGGGCGCCTTCCGCCAAACCAGCCCATTTACGAATTCCCTCTACAATGTCATCAACCTGCTTCTTAATCGCCGCTAATTGGCCCTCTATGGCCGCCGTCTGTGGTGCCTTGTCGGCTGGAAGAAAGAAGGTGTCATCATCCACACGGGTGGCTTTCTCAATATCAAAATGCTCTTTGAACACGGTGATATAGTCCTTGAATGCTGTGACCTGATCTACGGGGAATGCGAGAGGTGTTTCTATAGAGGATTCTATGAGTTTCAAAGAATAGGCGTAACTTTGCTCCAAGAGGAGTACGTCGTTGGCCGTGACAATGTATGTCTGAATTTTGCGGTGGAGCCTGGGCATGTCCGAGATTCGCTGGAGAAGACTGTGGAGAGTAGTCCGGTCCTCCTTCGGCATTTCATAGACGGCCGCCAGCTCGTCCAGCCGCTGGTTCAGTATGTCGACATCGCGAATTGGATACAGGAGTCGCTGGCGCATCGCTCTGCGACCCATGAGTGTGTGGGTCTTCATGAAGAGGCCGAGGACGGAATCTTCTTCTCTGGAGCCAATGAAGTTGATTTGTGTGAGCACGTTGTTTCCAAGAAAGACGGACTCCTCTGGAGACCAGATGCGGTGGGCATGGAGGCGGTCTGTGAGAGAGGGAAAATGCTCTTCAATTGTTCTCACGAGGGCCGTCAAGGCAGCCTCTGCGCGAGGGAGCTCGGCAGTATGGAGATACTGGCGAAGAGGGAGGAGTGTCTTCGGCTTGAAGATGCGCGCCAGGATGTCTTCGCGCTGAAGCGGGGCCAACTGCGTTGCCATCTTCGTGTGAATCAGGGCGTTTACCAAGCCAAGACGACTGCGAAGAAAGTTCTCCGCCGGCATTGTCATCACGTCGCCACGCCAGAAGACGACGCATTCACGGGGCGGATGGACCTGAAAGAATTGGAGAAGGTCATCTGCTGCCCAGGCATCGTTGCGACCAACGGCGGCGCCCTGGTAGGAGACACTCTCACCAGTGGTCAGGTCAACTACGGATGTTCCGAAGGTGGGTGGTGACCAGGGAACCTCTTCCAGCCAGAGGGTTGCGAGAAACATGCTCTCCGAGCCATCTGCGGTTTCCAGGTGGGTGCCAGGGGAGAGGATGCGGCTGGTAGCTCTTGTAATCTTGCCCTTCTCATCTTTGGATTCGTCGATAATTACGCATGTCCAGCCTTGGGAGGTGAGGCGCATAGCGAAGGTGTGGAGGGACTGGGTTGGGACCCCGGCCCAGAGACCATCGCGGTTTCCTGGTCCCGGCGCCTTTTTATAGGTAAGTTTTATGCCTAGAAGATCCGTGATTAGCTTGGTCGTTGTCTGCCCTTCGCCTGTGAGGGGGTCCAAGATATCATAGAATTCATAAAACTTTCCTACTTGGAAGAAAACTGCTGTTTGGCCGCCATAGAGGCGTGTGTAGTTTTTACAATGGGCGACGTATTCGTCGTACATCTCTACTTAAGTATTGCGATGGTGCTTTAGCCTTTTTTTCTGGGTGTTTAGTAGAATGGCTAACGCTGATGTATGTAATATTGCTCCTTGTATTACAAGTGTTAAAAGTAATACTGGTAATATAACTAAATGTGAAGATAAAGCACCGAAAGAGTCGTGTTTTATTACAAATGACTTAAATAAACAGTTTTATCACAGTGTTGGTGATAAGTTTAACACAGATGCTATTAAAGATTTATTCAAAAGTATTGCTAATGAACTAACTACAGATTATGACAATGAAATACGCATTTTATTTGATATTGCTAACACAATTGGTTCAGCTGTTAAATTTAAATTTCTAGATAATGATAATCATCGAAAATGTGATGATATTGTGGGAGTATTTTATTTAGAAAGGGCAGGTAAAGGGGGGACGGCTGCTAATAAAAATATATTCCATATATCATTACATTCGGAGATGCCAAAATATATTCGTGAGGAAAGAAGATCGATAAGTGCATGTGGATTTTATGAAAAAGGTGAAAAAAATACAGAAAATGAAGGTCCTGGAGCATTTCATTATAAAATTGAAAATATATTCTGGAGTCCTTCAGATTCTCAATTAAGAGAAGCTGAACAACCGTGGAAAAGGTTAGATATAAACCGTTCAACCCCATCTATGTTTATTCATAATACAGCCAATTTTGATCTTTCATATGTTTTTTTTAGGAGAAAATATAAATCAACACAAATAGATGACGAGAAACTTGCAACTAAAATAAAAGATGGAAATACCTTACACAAAAAGATATATAATCTGTTCGTAGAACGTTGGAATAAATATGTAATTAGAGACTCTTTAGAGCCTAATGCCATCAAATTACTTGTTAAGGGGCATATTTCAGCTTCAAAAAGTAAATCAAAAAGTAAATCAAGAAGTCGCTCAAGAAGTCGCTCAAGAAGTCGCCCAAGAAGTCCATCTCGTGGTGGCCGCCGCACTCGCTCTAACAGGAAACATGGCAAAGGCCACCGGTCAGCATTAAAGACGCAGAAATCTAAGCGTTAAAGTAGATGGTCCCGCCCGTCCGCTGGTATTATATTCTCTCCACCTGGATTTTCATAGCATCCGCCACATATCCATTCCACCGAATTTCAACATTCCCACTGAATCTTCTTGCGTCCGTAGGATGCCTAGAAGTGGTGCTGAATCCACACAAGGAGAGCTGGGTGAAAAATGTCTATATTCTCGCTCTTCACATAGCCCCGTTCTTCTGGATTCCCCGCGATCTAACCAAGAAAACAATAGAGATTGCGATTGTTTTCGTGATTGTATATCTGCTTTTGATAGCCGTTCTAAAAGAAAATGTGTTTCACGTCTACGTGACCCTCTTAGATGAAGACCATCCAACTGCGCCCCTGTTTTTGTGCGACCGGTTCGGTTGGTGCTAGACACAAGAGTAATACACCCGCCGCAGCCCGAACTCGCGCATACACTTCTCCAAGACGCACTTACACTCGGCGCACGGCCTAGAGTTGCTCGGCCTACCGAGAGCTGGACTAAGACGCCAGACATACATGTCTGCGCCTCGCAGTTTATTGAGGTCGCCGACACACCTAAGAGCGGCAATCTCGGCGTGAATAGTACATGCCCCATGTGGACTGTTATCATAGCGAGGGCCCGTCTTGAGGGCGCGCGCCTTCGCACCAATCTTGTTTGTTGCAACCGCAATTACCTTTCCTCGAGAGACAATTGCGGATGTATGTTGATATGTGGCCCGCTGGTCCACCTTCGACTGCGGCTTGAACGTCTCCATGAGATAGCGGAAGAAGGAGGTGCAGCGCATGTGTGTGTGGTATTTATTGGCCCCCGTCATCTCAATTTTATCTAGGATAGTCGTTTGCACGACCTTAAAGAGCCCGCTGCTTCAGCACCTGGAAATCCGTATACATCTGGCGCAGAATCGTCTCGGGAGCCTTGGAACCTGCCTTGATGAGGCCGGCCGTCTCTAGCTCCTTCTTAAGCTTCTCAATCGGCATCACCTGGCTCTCCTTCTTAATCGTCTTCGCACGATTCACACGCTTATTAAGACCGGCAACAGAGACACGGATACGTCTGGCAACCTTCTGTGTTTTTGCATGTGAATACTTCTTAACAGCCTCTCCTGTTCCTTTGGCAAGAGGCCCGGAGGGGAGCTTGATGACCTTCTTGGGGGCGAGAATGAGCTTTCTCGTCTTGTGATTTGTTTTATCAAGAATGACCTTCACATCCTTTCTGCCGCCACGTTGTTCCTGCGGGGGGGCGGTAGTGACAGGAGAAGGGGCAGCAGCAAGAGGGGCAGAAGCAGCAACAGGAACACGAGGAAGAGGCGTGAACGACGGCGCGTCCAGTCTTGAGACTTGAACCGGTGCCTGACCACCCTTCTGCTGTCTCCCCCGTCTGCGCGTCTTTGTTGGTTCAGATTCAGATGCAAGGCTCTTCGCAGCTTCTCCGGTAATTCTGAATTTTTTTATGGTATCGGCCATCTGATATACCATATGAACTTAAAATTGAGGAAGCTCACAGAGCTCCCTTAATTTTAAGATTCATCGGTTAATCTGTCGTAGGACATAAAAATCAAGGAAGTTTTAACTTCCTTGATTTTTATGTCCTACGACGGTAGTGTAAATTAAAAAATCTAGAATAAATAGAATGAGCGAAACAAGAAAGAGGGGCCAGTCGCCTGTACGATTCTCAAACAACCCCTCTAGATTTGTCTATAACAACTATAACCGTGCTGATGAGCGGGCGGAAGCAGCACGTATTGGACAATATATGCCGGCTGCAAGACAAAATGTTAGCTATCATAGGCGAACGGGGCAATGGATGAATAATATAGGACAGAGAACTCTTAATGCTGCTTCGGCTAACTGGGCACGTCAGGCAGCTCATACATATAACAATAACAATAACAATAAGAATAGGGGTTTTAACTGGACATGTGGTTTATATGGATGTGTAAGAAGCTTCTTTGGTAGAGGCGGTGTCACGCGGCGGAAGAGAAAACACAGAGCCTAAAATACTATCTCCTTAAAATTGGAAGGATGGACACCACTCCAAGCGCCCATACAATGATTCCGTCCTATAGGCACATTCTGGACCTCTACTTTGCACAGGCGGATGGGCGCCAGATCATCTCCCACCAGCTCGAATCGTTCAATCATTTCATGGATGTGGATATCCCTGAAATTATTCAGCATGTAAATCCGATTATCGTCCGCGGCAGTCCAGAGATTCCCCTCTCAGGTCCTCGCTCTGCTCTTGCGACGGCAACCGGTCTCTCAACCACTGCGGCCAACGCTCTCATGAATGTGCAGGGCGGCTTCATGCCCACACAGGCCGTTGCCCAGCACGAGTATGAGGTGCAAATTCTCTTTGAGAACATCAGTCTGCGAAAGCCCACCATCTTTGAGAACAACGGCGCAATTCTGCCTATGATGCCGAATGACGCCCGTCTCCGCAATCTCACCTATGCCTCGCCCCTCTTCGTGGATGTCCGCGTCAAGACGACCTTCATCAACAACACGAAGCAGGGAGAGCGCATCACGAGGGAGCGCCTCTTCCCCAACGTCCACCTCGGCAAGATTCCCGTCATGGTCGGCAGCAAATACTGCCTTCTCCATGACCAGAAGCATCTCCACCCTGGAACCTTGGGAGAGTGCGCCGAGGATTTCGGCGGCTACTTCATCATTGGCGGTGGTGAGCGTGTTATCATTAGTCAGGAGCGCATGTCAGAGAATCGCCCTTTCGTCTTCCGCAACAACCGGAACCCCACCAAGGAGGTGGAGGTCATTGAGGTCAAGAGCATTGGCCCTGACAATGACCAGGTGCCCAAGAACAATGCGGTGAAGATCATGTATCACCCGAAGAACCCGCAGATCCACCTTCTGCGAGCAGCGATTCCCCGTATCAAGACGGACATCCCGCTCTTTATCTTGTTCCGTGCTCTCGGCGTGGTGGCGGACCTCGACATCTGCGAGCTCATTCTTGGACCCCAGGACGACGGCGCAGAGAAAGATGACCTCTTCGATGCGATTATCAGTGAGAGCATCACGGAGTCGCAGGACGTTCATACGCAGGAGCAGGCGCTTGCGTGGATCAGCATGAACGTCAACAGCTGGTCATCCCGTGGCAACAAGGCGCTTAAGATTAACGATATTCTGAACGTGGAGTGCTTCCCCCACGTCGGTGTGACGGAGGCCTCCTGGTATAACAAGGCGTGCTTCCTGGCACACATGACCCGCAAGGTCCTCTGGGTGAACTCGGCACGCATCCCCAATGACGACCGTGATGCGTATCCGAACAAGCGCGTGGACCTCCCTGGTTTCCTCTTGGCGAACCTCTTCCGCACTTACTTCACGACGAAGATGATTAAGGATATCCGCGCCAGCGTGGCGAAGGAGATTCACGGCGGTTCTTGGCGCGCCTCAGGCAACTTCGAGGACATCCTCAACGTGAGCAACGTCAACAAGATGATTAAGTCGGTCATCCTGGAGGTCGGCCTCAAGACGTCGCTCGCCACCGGCAATTTCGGCTCCGCAAAGGCCGGTGGGCCGACGAAGATTGGTGTAAGCCAGGTTCTCAACCGCCTGAACTACATCAGCGGTGTCTCGCACTTGCGCCGCATCTCCACGCCGATTGAGAAGACGGGCAAGCTCGTTCTGCCGCGTAAGCTGCACAACACACAATTCGGGTTCATTTGCCCTTCGGAGACTCCAGAGGGTCACGGCGTAGGTGTTGTGAAGAACATGAGCTCGACTGCCATCGTAAGTATCTACAGCAATCCTGGCATCGTGCGTGACTACATTAAGACGATGAAGAAGCTGGTTCCTCTTAGCGCGTGTTCCGCAGCTGAGAAGTATCTGAACACGCGCCTCTTCGTGAACGGTGCCTGGCTCGGCATCCTGAAGAACAAGGATGCGATCGGCGTTCTGGAGGCGCTGCGGTATGCGAAGCGGTCAGGCCGCATCCATGTTCAGACAGGCATTATCTGGCGCGCCGCCCTCCGCGAGATCTGGATCACCACGGAGGCGGGTCGTATGATTCGCCCCCTCTTCTTCGCGAATGCGATCCGCGAGATTGCCGCCGACAAGACGGGTCTCCTGGCAGCCCATATCAACTCGCTTGAGACATGGGAACAGCTCATGATGTGGGAGTCGCCAGCGAAGAACCATCTCGTTGAGTATATTGACCCTGGTGAGACGGAGAGTTCCTATATTGCTATCTGGCCTTCCGACATCTTGGAGAACACGGACCGCAGCTACACGCACGCTGAGATTCACCCGAGCACCATTCTCGGAACTCTGGCCAGCAACATCCCCTTCCCAGACCACAATCAGTCACCCCGCAATTCATACCAGGCGGCGATGGGTAAGCAGGCGATGGGAATGTATGCACTCAACTACCGCGAGCGCTTTGACGCGATGGCACACCTCCTCTGTTATCCCCAGGTTCCGTTCGTCAGCCCCTTCATGTCCAAGTTCTATGGCGCACAAGAGATGCCGTGTGGGCAGAATATCATTGTGGCCGTTGCGACCTACACGGGCTACAATCAGGAGGATTCCGTCATGATTAACCGCGCGTCCCTGGACCGTGGCCTCTTCCGCTCCATCTTCTTCCGCACCTACAAGGATGAGGAGCGCAAGAACCAGTCGTCTGGGGAGGAGGAGCGCTTCTCGAACCCTGATACGACGACGACGCGCCAGATGAAGAATGCGAACTATGATAAGCTGGACGAGACGGGCTTCGCGCCTGAGAACCAGTTTGTAAATTCGGACGACATTCTGATCGGCAAGGTTGTGCCTCTTCGTATTCCTACAGGCATGGTCATCCCTGCCGGCGCTAAGAAGTATCGTGACGTGAGCAAGACGATGCGTAACAACGAGTCTGGCTGGGTGGACCGCATCTTCCGCAACCGCAACGGAGAGGGATACTCGTTTGCGAAGGTGCGTGTTCGCCAGGACCGCATTCCTGAGATTGGAGACAAGTTCTCCTCGCGGCACGGACAGAAGGGGACGCTGGGCATGATTCTGAATCCCGAGGACATGCCGCAGACGGCGGACGGCATGATTCCTGACATGATCATCAACCCGCACTGTCTCGCAGAAGACCACGAGATTCTCACCGAGAAGGGGTTTATGAATTGGCGTGAGGTAAAGGCTGGTTACGAGGCAGGCGATTTGCTGATTGGTGGATACAACCATACGTCAGGTGCGCTTGTCTACGAGAAGCCGACGGCTTTCATTCTCAATGAGGCGAAAGAGAGGGACATGATTGAGTTCACTCATAGTGGAGAGAATTCAAATGGCGTCTCTCTCCTGGTTACGACTGATCACGACATGTTTGCTAAGAAGGGAAAGTTCTATGGTGAGACGGTCACATGGGATGGCATCCAGAAGGGTCCCCGAGGCGCATCTCAGCGCATTGCGAAGGACTATGAGAAGTGTAAGGCTGCGACACTTCTTGAGAATGATGCGGTAAAGTTCATTGGGAAGGCACGGGCAGGCGTAGACGCGGCGGTGGCCGTTATGCCATTTGCGGATATGCTTGGCTTGGATACCGCTGATAAGATTCGGGCTTTCTGCGAGCTCTACGGCTATTGGCTTGGAGATGGAACTCTGCGGTTCGGTGGAAACTCGGTAGAGATGTCTCCTGTCAAGCTGGTCGATGACCATTGGCTGCGAAAGCGCTTTGACGCTCTTGAGCTTGTAGAGGGTCAGCACTATACATATAATATCATCGGTGGTTTCTCAGAGTCGAGGCCCGTTCGCTACCGCTGGTCTATCATTGACAAGGACTGGTTCAACTTCTTCTGTGCCGAGTATGGTAAGAAGTACGCAAAGTATGAGGCCTCCGCCTCAGCGCCCGAGGTCACATCTATGACAGAGCCCGAAGCTATCAAGTCTGCTAAGTGGATGGCTCCCTGGGTCTGGACTCTTTCAAGCGAGCTGGCGCGCTCTCTACTTGCGGGCCTCCGTTTCGCAGATGGGTGTGAGAAGGCTGACCGCAATGTCATTTGGACATCGTCTGCCAGGTTCAGAGATGAGATCGTGCGCCTCGCTCTCCACGCTGGATACTCTTCGCATTTCGGTCCTCAGCATCAGATTGGCGACATATGCGGAGAGGATAAGGAGGGGCGGGAGATTGCGGCTAGGCACATTTCCTGGAAGGTCTCCTATACTGATACTCTGCGGGGTGCTGAGCCGCTTCTTAATGTTCATCGTGATATCAAGCGCGTATCATATGCTGGTCTAACATGGTGTGTTACGATGCCTAATGGCTTTATCATCACACGCCGCGCCGTTCGGGATGAGCAAGGCGTTGTCACATCGGCATCTCGCCCCATCATCACAGGACAGTGTATTCCAAGCCGCATGACAATTGCGCACTTGTTGGAGACGCTGCTCGGCAAAATGGCGTGTCGCCTAGGCTGTCTCGGCGACGGCTCGCCGTTTAACGGGGTCACGCTGGATGGTCTCCAGAAGATTCTGCGCGATGACCTCAAGATGGAGCCGAGTGGCAACGAGATTCTGTATAACGGCTACACGGGGCGCATGATGGAGACGAGCATCTTCACGGGGCCGGTTTACTACCAAAGGTTGCGCCACTGCTCGGCGGACAAGCTCCACAGCCGGTCTTCAGGGCCGCTGGTAATGCTTACGCGTCAGCCGGCGGAGGGCCGCGCTCGCGAAGGTGGTCTCCGCTTTGGAGAGATGGAGAGGGACTGCGTGGCTGCGCACGGCGTGTCCGAGTTCACGAAGGAGCGCCTGATGGAGTGCTCGGACCTCTTCCGCTGCTGGTCGTGTCAGGATTGCGGCCTGATAGCGATTGTGAATCCGAAGGAGGGCATCTGGATGTGCAAGGGCTGCGGTAATACGACGAACTTCAGCGCGATTGAGATCCCCTACGCCTACAAGCTACTGCTTCAGGAGTTGGAGACGATGTCCATTACGAGCCGCATCATTACACAGGGAAAGCTCCTGAAGCACCTGGGGCCGGTTGCAAAAGCAAAGTAGAAATATCGGCGTAGAATTCAGACGTCAACATATATTTCATATCACTCATGTCTCGGATCGCAAATAAAGAGACATCTGAGACTTCGCTCGTTTTAGATAGTATTCTGTGACCTGTAAGCTGTGAAACAGAAAGAGGGGGTTGTGAATAAAAAGGGGAGAAATATCCATTTTTTGATAAAAACGCGGATAGTTCAAAAACAGTTTCAAGTGGTTCTATAAAAAGAGTGTATTTGCTGTAAAGTTTTGATGCTCGTAATTGTCCTGCAAACATGTCAATATGTTCTTCAGATAATGTGAAGATTCCAAAGAGCTCCTCCACGACCTCTCGCACAGCGGTCTGCTCGGGCCTTTCTTCGCCACGCTGTTTTCCACCGAAACCACTCAGACGGCTAAGTTTCGGATGAAATCCTGCGAGCACGGATTTTGATTGGCCATCTACGAACAGTATGCCTGCCATCTACTTATTCACAGTTATTATATCATACCGTCGTGACTTAATTTTAAGGAAGCAGTTGCTTCCTTAAAATTAATGTCCAACGACTATTAGACGATAGGCGTAAGGGCTGGCTGTGCCAGCCATCCCTTAGGGTAACGTTTAAGAAAGGGCTTTGCTCTTTCTTAAGTTTTAGCATCGTCGTTAAAGCCCCGGGACAAAATTGAGTTTGCTTTGCGCCCCCTTGCGGTCAAGCCCGGATTAGATTGTAAGAATGTCTTATAGTATGCATGTTCAAAAGCGCGACGGTACCTCAGAGCCGATTTCGTTCGACAAGGTCCTCTCTCGTGTGCGTAAGGCGGCGCGCGGCCTTCTCGTGAATGCGGACGCTCTTTCCCAGCAGGTTCTCACTCGCATTTACGACGGCGTGCCGACCACCCAGCTGGACGAGCTGACGGCCGCGAATGCTGCGAGCCTCGGCACCGTCCACCCTGACTGGAATACGCTGGCCGGCCGTATCGCCATCAGCAACCACCATAAGAACACGGATGCGTCATTCACCTGCGTGATTAAGGCTCTTGCCAACCAGACGATGGATAAGACGGGAGAGAAGACAAGTTATATTGCGCCTGCCCTCTTGGCGCTTGTAGAGGAGCATGGTGCCACCATTGATGCATACATCCAGCACCAGCGCGACTATCTCTTGGACTATTTCGGTTTCAAGACGCTGGAGAAGTCCTATCTTCTGCGCGACACGAAGATGCGGATCCTGGAGAGGCCGCAGCACATGTGGATGCGCGTCTCTCTTGCGCTGTGGGCGGGTCATGAGAGCCCGACGGCGCTTGAGTATGCATTCCAGACGTATGACCTGATGTCGCAGAAGTTCATGACGCACGCCACACCGACCCTCTTCAACGCGGGGACGCCGATGCAGCAGCTCTCGTCATGCTACCTCTTGGCCATGCACGAGGACAGTATTGCCGGCATCTACAAGACGCTCGGCGACTGTGCTGCCATCAGCAAGTATGCCGGCGGTATCGGTCTCCACGTGCACAATGTTCGTGCGCGCGGCAGCCTGATTCGTGGGACGAACGGCATGAGCAATGGTCTGGTTCCTATGCTGCGCGTGTTTAATAATACGGCACGCTATGTTGACCAGTGTTTCACGCCAGACACTCTTGTAATGTCTACCGAAACTACGAGTAAGCCTATCAGGGATTTTGTAGAGGGGGATGACATTCTTACAAGTGCAGGTGTTAGGAAGGTAATCAAGGCGGTTAGTCATTGGCACTCGGGTGTTATGAAGCTAATAAAGTTAGAAGATTCTTCGGTATCTGTTCGTGTTACAGGTGAGCATCCTATTCTTTCCGTAAAGAGCAATGGACTATCACTTGAGTCTATTAAGAATAGTTTGTCTATTGGAACGATGACACTTAATTATATAGAGGTAAAGGAACTTGATACCGGCGATTATGTTAATTCATTTGGTGAACTACACCGAATTACGTCTATTGAGGAAACTGAATACACAGGCCCCGTCCACGACTTTGAGATTGAGGGGCCGCACGACTACACGGTTGCGCACCTCGGTGTTGCGCACAACGGTGGCGGCCGTCGCAATGGCAGCTTCGCTGTCTACCTGGAGCCGTGGCACGCCGACATTGAGGACTTCCTCAAGCTGAAGCTGAACTCGGGCGCAGAGGAGGAGCGTGCTCGCGACCTCTTCTATGCCCTCTGGGTCTCCGACCTCTTCATGGAGAGGGTAGAGGCGGATGGCGACTGGTCCCTCTTCTGCCCGAGTGAGGCGCCTGGCCTCTCCGACGTGTGGGGGGCAGAGTTTGTGAAGCTGTATCTGCAGTATGAGGCCGAGGGCCGCGCCCGCAAGGTCGTCAAGGCGCAGAAGCTGTGGTTCCAGATTCTGGATACGCAGATGGAGACAGGCACACCCTATCTTGTCTACAAGGACGCTGCCAACAGGAAGTCCAATCAGCAGAATCTGGGGACAATCAAGTCGTCCAATCTGTGCAGCGAAATCATTGAGTTCAGCAATCCCCAGGAGACGGCAGTCTGCAATCTGGCGAGCATCGCACTTCCCGCCTTCGTCAAGGACGGAAAGTTCGACTTCGCCGAGCTCCGCCGCGTGGCAGGAGTGGCTATTCGCAACCTGAATCGCGTGATTGATATCAACTACTATCCGACGCCTGAGACGAAGCGCAGCAACATGCGCCACCGCCCCGTCGGCCTCGGTGTTCAGGGACTCGCAGACGTGTTTGCGATGCTGAAGCTGTCATGGGAGAGTGATGCCGCGCTAGAGCTCAATCAGATCATCTTTGAGCACATGTATTATGCGGCGGTCAGTATGTCGTGTGAGCTGGCTGTAGAAGAGGGTTCCTATGAGACATTCCATGCTCACGCAAATCCGTATTCCAAGCCGCAGCACGCGAACTGGGGAATGAATGACCCGTCGCCGGCCTCTACAGGAAGGCTCCAGCCCGACCTCTGGGGTGTGACGCCGATTACGGAGACGCGGGGCGAGCTTGATTGGGCTGCCTTGCGCTTGAAGGCG